>JAAUXV010161282.1_pt1 | contig 10117 bp, 10 predicted proteins | sample 7278181 | NCBI WGS metagenome assembly JAAUXV01 (sample SAMN14350114, study PRJNA611818) | marine sediment metagenome | isolation source: surface marine sediment (2.1m) | place: French Polynesia: Moorea | collected 2018-08
GTCCGTATGAATCAGGGTCTTCCGCTTCCTGGTGGAGAAGTGCAACGTCACCCTGGTCGACCCCACCATGAAGAAGGTCGTTTTCATCGGAGTGCTGGACATCGCTGGGTTCGAAATCTTCAAGGTGCGATCAATAAAACAACTGCAATTCGTAGAGAGGCTGTTTCTCCCCCCGTTCCGTCGTACCATTTTTGCTTTTTGCTTTCAACGGAAAGTCGCGAAGCGATCAACCGTTCGGAGGAAAACGCGAAAGCAAACATTTATTTTCCTTCATCGCCGCTTTATCACATGAGTTATCGTTACAATTTGAATATTCTCTTCCAGTTCAACGGATTTGAACAGCTCTGCATCAACTTCTGCAATGAAAAGCTCCAGCAATTCTTCAACCATCACATGTTTGTGCTGGAGCAGGAGGAGTATGTCAGGGAGGGGATCAACTGGGAGATGGTAGACTTTGGAATGGACCTCCAAGCCTGCATCACCATGTTTGAGAAGCCTATGGGCATTTTGGCCATCCTGGAAGAAGAATCCCTCTTCCCAAAAGCAACTGACAAGACCTTTGAGGAGAAGCTCAAGAGCAACCACCTGGGAAAATCTGGCAACTTTGCCAAGGCTTCCACCAAGAATGATAAGAATGCCCACTTTGCCATAGTGCACTATGCTGGCACTGTCTCCTACAACCTGAGTGGCTGGCTGGAGAAGAACAAGGATCCTCTCAATGATACTGTTGTTGAGCTGCTGAAGACTGGGAACAACAAGCTAGTTGTCCACATCTTTGGTGACCATCCTGGTCAGAGTCCTGCTCCTGAGGAAAAGGGGAAAGGCAAGGGAAAGAAGAAGGGTGGAGGAGCCAAGACTGTATCCTCCTTCTACAAGAGCCAGCTGGACTCACTGATGAGCACTCTGCATGCCACCGAGCCCCACTTCATCCGCTGCATTGTGCCCAATGGGAACAAGATGCCTGGAGAGATTGACTCCCCCCTGGTCCTCCACCAGCTGACCTGCAACGGCGTCCTGGAGGGCATTCGCATCTGCATGCGCGGCTTCCCCAACCGCATGCCCTACCACGACTTCATCGTGCGCTACGCCATCCTCTCCGGCGGCAAGGCCGACCTCAAGGATCCCAAGAAGGCCACCGACTACATCTGCAACGAGTTCATCGACAAGGAGCGTTTCAGGGTGGGAAACACCAAGATCTTCTTCCGCGCCGGGGTCCTCGGTTACCTTGAGGAGGTGCGGGACGACATCGTGCTAAACCTCACCAGGAAACTGCAGGTAAGTTTAGAAAAGCACAAAAAAGCTATTTCCTACTTAATAGTCGAAAAACGCTGAAATTTTTAGGGCGCTTGCTATGGCCACATCCGCAGGAAAATCTTCCAGAAGAAGAAGAAGCAAAGGTACTGTGCTCGCGTGCTTCGAAAATAGCTTTCGTCTAATTTCCCCGTAATGCAGTTTTCTCTTAAGTGGGTTAATATTCCGACGAAAAAGGGGAGGCTGATGGCATCTGACCTTTTCCTTTCCGCGCCTTCCCCCCCGAAGAATGTCGGCTACATGCAGGGAGGCCATGTTGGCACCTACAGCAGAAGTCCAGCAGAAGTCAGATCTTGTAAAGGCAGAAGGTAGAAGACGAAAACGAAATGTAGTTGGGCAAAAGGGGGAGTTCGTAGAGTATGCGTCATTTTATAGCCCCTCCCCCTCTCCCTCTCAAGATACTTTCCCCACGCACATCTTTGGCTTTCGGGACGGGGAGGGAGGAGGCGGCGGGTGTATCCTGCCACTACGGTACTACTGCTACATTTGGAAGGGTTGTTGGGGTGGCCAGCCCGAGGCAGGTTGATAAAGGTCAACTCCCTATGTACACGTAGCTGATGTTGGCGGACGGAATAGGAGAGGGGAGCGAAGGAGGGCGACGAGGGATGAGATACACATGAAATGGCGGAGGAGGGGGAGAGGAAGATGGGTGGGAGAGACGGGCAGAAGGTGAAATCATACTTTTGAAGATCTCACCTCACCTGGCCCCTGGCTGGATCGAATCCAGCTGCTCTCTAGATCATACGTACATGCCGCCTCACATGCCGCCGCCGCCGCCGAGACTCACACGTTGCTGTGACTGCTCTGGCGCGGCGGTGGCAACAGTTCGTTAGGGGCTCGACGGTGTTTTCCCCTCTTGTCAATTTGCTGTGATTAGTAGCGGGTCCCGTAATTGCAGCCAGTGCGTGAAAGAGATACTGTACAACAGAAGCACGTTCATTCGCCCTCTTCACCATGGCGGAGGTAGATATCGAGTCTCGTGACCCTTCCAGGGAGCTGCTGGCGCTGCTGCAGCGCAACATCCGCAAGTTCCTCATGTTCCGCAACTGGGGCTGGTTCAGCATCATCCAGAAGACCCGCCCGCTCATCGGCATGATCAACATCGAGGAGGAGATCCGCATCCTGGAGGAGGCCGCCGAGAGCGCCTGCTCCGCCGTCGAGAATGAGCAGGTGGAGAAGAAAAGGCTGGAGGAGGAGAACGTGCGCATACAGGAGGAGAAGGACAAGATCAAGAAGAGAATCGAGACGGAGCAGGGAGACCTCGCCATTTACCAGGAGAAGCAGGCCAAGGCGGCGGCTCAGAAGGCGGAACTGGAGATTCAGCTCATGGAGAACAGGGCCAAGCTGGAGCAGGAGCAGGAGAGGAGGGACCAGCTCTCCTCCAGCAAGAGGACCCTGGAGACGGAGGCCGCCAGCGTCAGGAAAGACGCAACGGAGCTGGAGGATCAGGTAATTTTTCCAGAATTATGAAATACTTTTAATTGCCGTTATAACTGCTGTACGTATGGTTGTCTCTTTTTTCCTAAACACGATGTGTTTAGGATAAAGGATATCATAAGAAAAACGTGCAATGTTTCTGTTGTTCTCTTTCATATAAGATTACAAAAGCCGAAGCTGAAAAGACTGCCAGGGACCACAACCTTAGGAACCTCAATGACTTCATCACCCAGCAAGACGAGCTCATCTCCAAGCTGACTAAGGAAAAGAAGTACCTCCAGGACAACAACAATAAGTCTGTTGATGAACTAAACAATGCTGAGGACAGGGTCAACCACCTCAACATGGTGAAGGGGAAGCTTGAACAGACCATGGATGACTTGGAGGACACTGTTGAGAGGGAGAAGAGGATGAAGAATGACATGGAGAAGCAGAAGAGGAAGGTGGAGGGCGAGCTGAAGCAGCAGCAGGAGATGGTGGCCGACATGGAGAGGAATAAGAAGGAGATGGAGGCCAGCGTTCAGCGCAGGGAAAGGGATATCCATGAGCTGAGCGACAGGCTGGAGGCAGAGCAGGCTGCCGTGGCCAAGCAGCAGAGGCACATCAAGGAGACTCAGGCCAGGGTAGAGGAGATGGAAGAAGAGTTGGAGGCCGAGAGGCAGGCCAGGGCAAAGGCAGAGAGACAGAAGGGTGATCTCAGCAGGGAGCTGGAGGAACTGGCAGAGAGGCTGGAGGAGGCCAGTGGGGCTACCTCCGCCCAGATGGAGCTGAACAAGAAGAGAGAGTCGGAGGTCCACCGGCTGAGGAAAGACCTTGAGGAAGCCGCTATCCAGCAGGAGTCCACCATCCTCAGCCTGAAGAAGAAGCACCAGGATGCCATCGCTGAGATGTCGGAGCAGATGGATCAGCTAAACAAGCTCAAAGCCAGGTGAGTCTTCTCCTTTTTCTTGTACCACTCTTTTAAGGCACAAACAGACTTCAGTGCATAAAACCCCGAAAACGAATAAGAGACTTCTTTGTTGCGTCGCCTCCTTTGCCGCACCCAGAGTTGAAAGGGACAGATCTGGGCTGCAGCGCGAGTCGGAGGACCTCAAATCCTCTGTCGAGGAGATAGTTAGGGCAAAGGTAAAACTTTGGGACGAACAGAATAAGAGCTGAATGAACTACCACGTTGTGAATGTAGTGTGTAAATGTCACAATCGTCCTTTAGTTTTCCCTTCCGTCCTCATGTCCTTTCCATTTTATCGACGTCCGTCAGTGTCCCTTATTTTCTGTTCCGTTTTAACATTCCTACAACGGCGCCGATTTAAAGGGCGGAGAACGAGAAGATGCAGGTGAAGATGCAGACGGAGGACCTCAAGTCCGCGCACGACATGCTGATCGGAGAGAAGGTACAAAAACGCCCACCTATGCTTTTTGGCAAGGAATATAACCTTAGTGTTTTTTTTAAAAAAAATTCGAGTTTTGTGCATGACGGCATGGCCTGACTAACACGACGGGGAAAGGAGAGAGCTTTGCATTTGAGCGGCGGCGAAAAGGAGGCGGTGTGTGTTCGCCATGGACTTTCTCTCTCGTTGCTGTTAAATGTCAGGCCCCGCACCGCCCGAGGCCGAGGGAGGATGGAGTAAAAAGAGCTCCGGGCGTAAACATTCCTCGTGAAAGTGCGAATGGACCGACGATGAATACTTGCCTGATCCTCTTTTTTCCTTTTTGCTTCAGCTATTTCTCCATGTAAGTGCATGGTTTCCTTTTTGTAAAAAAAGGAATTCGTATGTTAAACTCTTCGCATCGCCTTTTCCCTGATGCCAATTGTTATGTTCGAATCTGGTTATTATTCAGGCCCTGGCGGACAAGAACAACAAGGCCCTTCAGGCCCAGCTCCAGCAGAACAACAAGCGGTTGGCGGAGGGGAGCCTGGAGCTCAACGACGCAGACTCCGCAAACAGGAAATCAATGGCGGAGAACTCGGAGCTGCTCAGGCAGCTTGACGAAGTCGAAGGTGAACAAAAAAATCATTCCTGCAAAGGTTTCGACCACAGTTTTTTCTGGATGAAATTCCATGCAGCTTCTTTTTAATGTCCGTCCCTCCTCATCACATGGTTTTTTTCTCTCCCTCGCAGGTAACATCTCCAACATGAACAAGATGAAGATCCAGCTGACGAACCAGCTGGAGGACGCCAAGAGGCAGTGCGACGACGAGGCCAAGGAGAGGCAGTCGCTACTGGGGAGATACCGAAACCTTGAGCACGAGTTCGACGGCACCAATGTCGTCTACGAGGAGGAGGTGGGGGCCAAGCAGGACGCCGCCAGGCAGTGCCAGAAGGCGGAGGACGACGCGAACCACTGGAGGAGAAAGGTGAGGTTTGAACTTAGGTTTAGCGATGCCAGCATCTATCATTCTATATCAATTGGCCGATGGACTCTGTTCTTGATGCTGTTGTCGGTGGTGGTTCTGCTGTTGCTGCTATAGTTTTTGGTAGATTTTCCGTTTGTTATTTGCTTCTACTGCAAGAGAAAATAACATTGTGTTTTAAGGGAAAATGTCATTTTCTTGCAGTTTGAAGTGGATGGCATTGCCAAGATTGAGGAGCTGGAGAATTCCAAATCCAAGCTTCAGGCACGCCTTGCTGAGTGTGAGGGCACTGTGGAGAACCTCAATGGGAAACTTATCCAGCTGGAAAAGAGCAAGACAGCTCTCCAGCAGGAGATTGACAACATGACCAACCATGTAGATCATGCCAATGTCCAACATGGGCAGATGGAGAAGAAAATTAGGCAGTTTGATAAGATCATTGCAGACTGGAAAAGCAAGGCTGATGGCCTTGCCCAGGAGCTGGACCAGTCTCAGAAGGAGTGCAGAAATGTGGCCTCTGAGCTCTTCAGGGTCAAGAATGGCTTTGAGGAGGCCAACAACCAGCTTACTGAGGTCCAGAGAGAGAACCACAGCCTCAATGATGAGATCAAGGACCTGATGGAGCAAATTAGTGAGGGTGGAAGGAACATCCATGAGATTGAGAAGCAGAGGAAGAGGTTGGAGATGGAGAAGAAGGAGCTGCAAGGAGCCTTGGAGGAAGCTGAGGCTGCCCTTGAGCATGAGGAGAACAAGTACCTCAGGGCACAGGTAGAGCTAGGCCAAGTCAGGCAGGAGACAGAGCGCAGAGTGGCTGAGAAGGATGAGGAGTTTGAATCTGTTAGGCGCTCCCACCAGAAGGCAATGGAGGACATGCAGTCCTCACTGGAGTCTGAGATGAAGGAGAAGGCTGAGGTGCAGAGGGCCAAGAAGAGGCTGGAGGCTGACATTCAGGAGCTGGAAGCTGCACTAGATCATGCCAATGCCACCAACAATGAGAATCAGAAGACCATTGGAAAGTACCAGGATTCTATCAGAAACAGCCAGCTTAGGTATGATGATGAGCAGAAAGCAAAGGCAATTGCCAGAGAGAATCTGGTCAATGCCGAGAGGAAGGCCCATACCTTGCAGAATGCCTTGGAAGAAGGCCGAACTCTTCTTGAGCAGGCTGACCGTGCCAGGAGGGCCGCCGAGCAGGACCTCTCCGAGTGCAATGAGACCATGAGCGACCTGACCATGCAGAACCAGTCAATCGCCGCTCACAAGAGGAGGCTGGACGCCGAGATGGAGAACCTCAGGCAGGACCTGGACGACCTGCGCACCGAGGCCATGATCACCGAGGAGCGCGCCAGGAAGGCCATGATGGAGGCCGCCAAGCTGGCAGAGGACCTCAGGATGGAGCAGGACAACACCCAGAGGCTGGACGCAGAGAGGAAGATGATGGAGCAGCAGGTCAAGGAGCTGCAGGTACGGAATCCAAAAAGAAACGCGGTATCTTTCTTCCAAATATCCGAATAACCTAAATTTGACCTACGTACACTTAGGTTCGCCTGGACGACGCTGAAATGAACGCCCTGAAGAACGGTCGCAAGGCGGCGCAGAAGATGGAGGCTCGCGTCAAGGACCTGGAGAACGAGCTGGATGCGGAGCAGAGGAGGCTGGGAGACGCCACCAAGAACCTGCGCAAGTCCGAGAGGAAGATGAAGGAGCTGGAGTTCCAAGAGGACGAGGACAGAAAGCAGATGGAGCACATGGCCGACATCGTGGATAAGTTGCAGCAGAAGGTGAGGATTTGTCATCTTGGTATAAGAATAGCCAATGTCTATTGGTAAAATATCCCTTCGTTTTTCAGTTACGCAACTTCAAGAAGCAGATTGAGGAGGCTGAAGAGATCGCCGCCATGAACTTGGCCAAGTTCCGCAAGGCCCAGGTTGAGGTTGAAGAGGCCGAGGAGAGGGCAGACCTTAGCGAGCAAGCCCTGGCCAAGTACAGGGCCATCGGCAGGGGCAGCACTCCCAACCCGGGACAGCTCCCAATGATCTAAGAGAAGAAGGAAATGTAGAACCAACATCAAAAGAGCCGCCCGAAGAAGACAAGTTTTGACCCACATTACCGAAGCACCGTTGTACAGAAAAAGTTGAGCGAGTGTGATTGAGAGCCATTGTCTAACACCTTAGGATTAAGCTTCCCTCTTCCAAACTCTTGTGTAGATAAACTATCTTGCCTAACCCTCAAGTAACTTAGGGTGTAAGCACAGTAATACGACAACATACCCGCCCCACCAAGAAGAAAGAAAAGCCCGGATATGTACAAAATCAAATTTCATCAGCGGGATGTGTGCGCCAAAAGAAATTGAAACCGGAAACTGCCGCCTCCGCTCGAAGAAAATAAAGTTAACATGTGCGCAAAACTGCATCGAACGAACGTAGCCTCATTCTCTCTGCCCCAAGGCGCATTTTCACACCTCATTTGAGTCTTGACACGTCGTCCCCGCGGCGTCCGCTTTCTCCTTTTCTCTTCCTTCCCAAGACTCATTGTTCATCCCAGGCTTCTTGACAAATCTAGGCAGAGGGATAAGAGAAGATTAGAAAAGTTTTTGTTCGCCTTCGAACAATAGCGCCTCTTTTGCAGCTCTAGTTTCTTGCGGTGTATCGTATCTGTTGGCTTTCTCTCATCGCTTGGCCGTTAAAAAAACTGAAAAAGCTCTCTCTGCCCCCCTCTTCCCGATTGTGCGTTCCATCTGTAGCCGCCGGCGGAGGCACCGCCGCAGCAATCCTTTCTCTCTCTCCATCTTCTCGCTTTTCACTTTTTTTGCACGGATAGGGGACGGCGAGGAACGTCGTCTCGCTCCAAGGAGACAAAAGATGAGAAAAGGGGAGGGAAGAGGGGAGGCGCAAAAAAGTGGAAAGAAGCATTTTTACCTCTAGGAAGGTGAGTGAGGCCGGGGCGGGGGCGGCCTCGCTCTCCAGCGATATTCGCGTTCCAGCCACTCCACTACAGCTCGAGTTGTCATGCTTCAAACGTAACGACAAGGGGGTAGGGAAGCTCGCGCAGTTGTTCTCCCATCTCGTTTTCTTTCCCTGGTGGGCAGCTTTGATTTCCCACAAGCCTCATCTACCCCGCTCTCTCCATTTCCAGCCCCTTTCCACCTGTCATGCGGCTATCGGCCCCCCATCAATTTGGTCACCGCGCGTAAGAAGGGGAAGGGAAAGGGGGAGAATTGGAGAAAAAGGGGAGGGGGGAATGATGGAAGGGGCTGGTGCCAAGGAGTAACGAGGAAGGGGTCAGAAAGGCACACAGACAACAGGGTTTAAACATTCAAAACAGCATACAAGCTTTAAGACGTTATGGACAGTTCGATACCTAAACAGGCCCAGTGACTTTAACGCCTGAACGATCTCGTCATGTCAGGCCAGCAAAATCGAACTAACTTTTCGGACCGTGTCGATCTATGGCCAGTGTCTTGATTTGTGGAGCGCAATGTCGAGGAGGGGAAGAAGACACGGAACAGGTCGCTCTCGGCCTCCCCCTCCTCCTCCTCCGAAGTGGCGGGCGGACAGGAGGGGGAGGACCGCGATGCGGGAAACCGATGAGTTTTTGTGGGGAAGACGACACTTTTGTCCAAGACTCCAAGGAGAGGGAGGCGAAGCCGAGCAAGCGTGCGAAGAAGGAGGAGGAGGGTGTCACGTAACTCAGATCTCTCTCTGGCCGCCGCCGCGGGACACAGGGAGGAAGGAGTAGAGATTTGGGGTTGAAATATACAGGGTGGCAATTGAAATAAAAATATTCCCTTATAAACAGTTAACATCTACAGGCCACCAATCCAAAAAATTGGCGGTCTCCTTCCATTGACGGTTGTAGATGGGGAAAAAGCCAGGGGACGTAAAATGAGGCTTAAAGGATGCCGGGGACACCTGTAACTCCTTTTTGGGGTGACACATGCACACGGCTTCCTCAGCGGCGGCGGCACCTTGCTCTCTCTTTCTCTCCCTTCCCCTTTTTCCCCCGGGAGACAATGATTCATCTGCCTTCCTCCGCCGCCGAAGGAGAGGGAGGGGGGAACGTACAGCGTAACAGAAGGTGGAGGATGGGTCATGCCTGGCACCGCAACGGTGGCGGAGGTGACTTTGCCTAACACATAGGCAAAGGCGGGAGACGCTTTTAAAAACTGACAGATTTTCGTAGAAGCCATACTCTAAGAATCGTTGTTTCTACTCCAACCATTAGGGAGCTTTGGCTCCAAACGTTCACATTTCAGAAAATACTTCAGGTCATGCAACATCACTCGACAGGGCTCACCTATGGATATGCAAAATGGGCATACGTGTAGTATCCGCCGCCGCCGCCGGCAGGTCGGTCTCTCCCCGCTCACCCAGGTGGGGTCGCTCGCCCCCGATCCCTCCTATTTTCGGCTTCTCCCACCCACCCCAGGGCGAGGATCCGATTTTGGAACCTCACAAAAAACCTTCCGCCGCCGTTGAACGCAGGGGGAGCGGGAGGGGCGACTATATAAGTCTGCTCCGGATCCGTGGTCTCTTCGCAGTTCTCTCCGGAATCGTTCAGGGAAGGGTGAGTACTCGATAATCCAGAGGACCTTTGAACACTAGTAGCTCGAAGCAAGGCCTTTTTCCTTTTCTCCTTTCTTTCTCCAAGATCGAACGATAGCGGCACAATTGCTTTCCGAATGAAATTGGTACGTCCCTTCAATTGGGCATTGAAACGTTTTTTGTTTTAAATGAAATAAATGATTTTGGAAACTCAAAGTAGCCGCGAAATAGTTCTTCCATTCAAAAGTTGTAAGCGAGGGCGCCTGCAAATGTTGCCACACTTCTGAAACTGTCTTATCAAGACATATTGTATAAGTGAAAACCCTGGACCTCTCCTACTCGTTTCAGATTGCGTCTCTGCTTGAGGTTACCTACAAGCAAACAACAACAACACCATGCCTGGCCACGTCAAGCTTGGCAAGTCTGGGGAGCCAGACCCCGACCCATCTCCCTATCTGGTTGTCACCATGGA
>JAAUXV010175295.1_pt1 | contig 10113 bp, 10 predicted proteins | sample 7278181 | NCBI WGS metagenome assembly JAAUXV01 (sample SAMN14350114, study PRJNA611818) | marine sediment metagenome | isolation source: surface marine sediment (2.1m) | place: French Polynesia: Moorea | collected 2018-08
TTCGGATGAGGAAGTGTTTCTTCCACCTGGACGTCGAGAAACCCTCCTCCCCCTTCCCGCCCGGGAGACAATAATTTCGTTTCTACACCTGCTGCAGCACCATGCCGAAAAAAAACTTTTGTTTGTAATTCTTCGTTTTGGTCGAGTTGTTCCACCCCTCCTTCGTAGGTGTAGCGGTGATGATTTTTTGGCCGCCTCCGCAGATGCAGAGGAAATGAGGGGAGGCATCGAAGAAGAAATGTATCGTCGCCTCGATCCCTCCTCTTCCAAGGCGTTTCTGTTGTTGGCAACGGGAGCGACGTCCGCCGTATGTACGTACAGTCTACTACAATGAACCGTGCCATTATGATCAATTACGAGCCCACCAGAGGCAGAATTCGCCTCTCTCTGCCTGCCCAAGGCCTCGGTGGGAAAATCGACCATGATTTTTTCGTTGTTTGCTAACCCTCCCTCCCATACTTCTGGAGGCTGCCTGGAGCTTCTCGGAACATAAAAAAGATTGCAGAATCTTCGTTCGTGGCTGCAAATTGCTACGCCGATATTTCTTTTAAACATATTTTTCAAGGGGTAAGATAAACGGTACTTGCCGTTTCTACCACTACCGCTTTTGTTCCCATACAAAATTAAACTGAAGTAATTAAAAACAGAAATGGGAGGAAGACGAGCTAGACGAGGGACGGGCCTGAGAAAATGCGAAGAGGGAGAGAGAAAGGAGAAAGACGGTCAAAAAGTTCCCACAAAGAGTCACAATCTATCAAACGCGAAGCAGAAATGAAACACCGCTTATTGTGATCAGTTTCGTTTTTTTTCTTGCTTGGCGTATTGAATAAGCAAAAAGCTATAGGACAAAGAGTTTGAACAGTACTTTCAGTTCAGAGATTACGCTTAGGAGAGACTCTTCGTGGTCATAGTAGCAAAGACGGGGGCGTGGAGGCACTTGGCAAAACCGGGTCAAATCTTCCGGAAACAATTAATTACTTTAAAGGGAAATCGAAGCAGAGGAAAACGAATAAAAAACTCATTGCAGCACGCACGACGACCCCGCGCAGCACTCCCCGTAATCGACGTCGTCGTCGTCGAAGAGCATCTGCTTGTCCCCCGAGCGGTGGAAGGTGCCCTCCCCTTGTCCTCCCCCCGGCGTGGTGGCGACAGACTGAGCCGTGGCCGTGGAGGCCTCGGACTCCCTCCTGCTGTTGCTTCTAGGCTGAGCAAAAGTGACATCTTTAGGTCTGCTTCTGGCGCTGGCGCTTCTCTGATGCTTCCCTGCAGCGTCCTCCTCCGTGGGCGACTGCACCGTGGTTTCCACGGAGGCGGCGGAGGCGGAGGAGCCGCGGCGGACGCGCTCTTTCATGTCGCGGAGGCGGTCCTTGCGGGCGGCCTTCTCCCGGGCCCACTGGGCGAGTCTGAAACACGGGGGGAAAATTTTTTTATTCGTTCATGTGGATAATACAATCAGGGAAATTTCCGATCTAAAATAGACGGGGGAAATGTGGGAAACAAATAAAAAACGCAAAAAAAATACTTTCGAACCTGTTTTCTCTCTCTGCGACCTCCTTCCTCCTCTGCTGGATGTGCCTCACGTTGGCGGTGGCGCACACCATGCGGTTCCCGAAGAGTGGCATAGTGGTTTTGCTGGATACGACTGGTACCTCGGGGACTTATGCGAGCACCGATATCGGGACCAAAATAGGCAAGGCTATTTTTAGCCCAGTTTCCTCTTCCGTTTTCGGGCGGAAATTCCCGAAAGATGATGCCTCTCTCCCCCTATCTTTGCATTTGCGTCCTTCTCTCGCCTTCAGCCGAGCAGCAAGGCCAGAAAGGCGGAGAGAGAAAAGGGGACTTTTTGTGGCCCTTTCTCCTGCGCAGTTTCTCCTCTGCTTCAGCCGGTGACCCCACTTCCCAACATCGAGGGAGGCCAGAGCTTTCTCCGTTTTTTCTCTGCAATGCCGCCTCTCTCTAGCCTTCACGGGAAGCCACACCACACAGGCCCCACAAACTGTCATACTATGAGCTCCCCAGTCCCTGGCCCAGGGCGAATTTCCAAGGCAACCCAAGCCAGCACCCTTTCCCTCCGACATCGCTCCCCTTTTTTTGCCCATGCACACAAAGTCTCAAGCGACCGAACTTCCAGAATGCCCCCCGCGAAGAGAAAGGGGGAAAGAGCATTGGCCCTCCCATCCAGGTATACGGGCCCAGGGTACGAAATGCTTCCTTGATTGTCCGTATTGCAATAATGTGTGTTACCGACAATTAGCAAAAGACCTGCCTGTACTAAGGTACGAAACAGGCCACAGCCAGTGGCCCGAATCAAATTTCTCCACTGAACTAAAATTAAATTTTGTGTAATTACGTACATTTCATTACGAGAACAAAAAGCGGAATAGAGAGTTGGGGAATGAAATTGTGTGAGAAAACGTTATTCTAAAATTAGCTATATGGCGGGACGTCTTCAAAAATCATTTGCTGGTGTCTGTGGACCTCTGGTGACAATAAAAGCCAGGAACAGAGTCAAAGGCAGCAAGGTATCTGATGGGCACCACTCTTATCTCCCAGCTAACGGCCACTCCAAGTCGCAATGAAGCGTCAAGTCAGACTGCAGAATCCAGCCATACAGGACCCCAGGGAAGCTGAACACCACAATGTCTTTTAGCAACAGCATTTTGTGTACAAGATGTGGGGCTTGATATAGGGCCGTCAACAAACAAACAAACATGCAAACGAACAATCAAAGCGGAATAGATAAAAAAATAACAAGTAAAATGTTGTGTTCAAAGGAAGTGTTGTACCTAGAACTAGGCGGCGAAGGTATATTGTTGCTCCCTGCAGCGGTAACTCAGTTTTCCCAAAGGCGAAGGTAGCGCAGAATCTTAGTTCGGGTTATCGATATTTCCCCTTTTTTCTATGAATGTTTTTTTATTTAGCATTACCGTTTGATGATATCTTATCACACCCAAGCCAACGGTGAGACAGTTTTTTTCCTTCCACGTGGTTTCGAAACAAAAGAAGAGAATTATCCCTGGAAGAATCCCGTGAACGATGCTGACGACAAAGACAATAACCACAATTTGCTCTCCAATCAAAATACACTTTTTGCTTGCCCCACCCGCCCTGCACACCACTCAGTCTAGGAGTCTCTCTGGCTTTTATAGCCTATTCCCCACGAAGTACACCTCATCTTAGTCCTCCATGAGAGGGAGGCGGAGGGGGAGGGAGGAGATTCTGCCGGGGTCAGTTGTGGCGGCGAACAGACGAGGAGGAGGAGGATGACCCCGACGGCGGCGGAGGCGGCGGAGGGTGTGGGTGGTCGCTGCCGCCGCTGTTGGCCGATCCAGGAAGGGGGTCCAGGCGGGGTCGCTTCCTGGCGCTGGCCCCGTCAGGATGCTGCTGGGAGGACGACGATGACGAGGGGTTCTCCGACTCTGGCCGCTTCCTGGCCGCCGCCGCCGAGGCCGCCGCCGTCTTCTTGTCCCACTGCTGGTGAAGGTAACGGAGCAGGATGTTGGTCTTCTCGGTCACGATCACCTGAAAAATAACTTGGTGTTAGTAATACTATGCAAAGGCGGTTCACAATATGTCTCTCACCTGCTCGGGCGGGTAGTCCTTGGTGGGGACGTAGATGGCGGCCCTGTGCCTGGCCACTGCTGAAGCCCCCGGCCTGGCCTGCGCCGCCCCTGAGGCCTGCCTGGGGGTGCCGTCGGTGCCCGGTTGCAGGCGGGTGAAGTTCTCCCTGTTTCGGGTGGGCAGGTCCTTCAGGAAGTCTGCCATCGACGCCATGGCCAAAGGAGAAGAGCGGATGGTGGCACGTACAAGGGATCCTCCGCAATTTCACAAATAAATTATTATTTTGATTTCCCGAAAAATACGGGCTAAAATTTGCCCTTGTGGAGTATTTTTGGGTGCACGCCCAAGCCCAACCCAATTACCCAAAACGCCTTTCTTCTTTTCTTCCTCTCTTTTCTTCAGTCGGACTCCACTGTCACTTTTTTCTTTTCAGCTTCCAGCGGAGCGTGGGGTGTGGGCGGGTGTGGGGTGGAGGACGGGCGCTCTGGGCGGCGCTCTCATCCGACCCCTTCTCTCTCAACTTCTTATCCACTACAGCACAATGACTACAGTATGTATCCATCCACCTTTTCTAGACCTGAACTTCACTAGTCTTGTTTCCGGCCTTTCGTCAATCCCTAATTCTTCTCGTCCACTTACTGTAATTTTCCTGCGACAGGAATAAAGTAAATGTATTTATTTTTCTACCACTTTGCCCTTGAGGAAGAGCTAGCTTGGAATTTTCTCCCAGGCATTTTCATGGAGGTGGTTTAGTGGTACTTCAAGATACTTTATTATCGATGGTAATATTAATTAAAAATAATGCAACAGAAATCACAGCACTAGAAAACGCAATTTTTCCGGTCTTTCACGCCACCACTCATCCAACAACATACTGAACCGTATTCTTTTTTGGGGGATGAAACACCTTCAGTCGGTATAAATAGTGATGAGGAAACAACGACAGCTACTGTTCATAACGCGACTAAGCGGGGAGATGTACCCGCAATAGAAACCTTTTCTTCTTCAACTACTCGAAGCATAGCGGTATGGTGGTGAAGGGCAGGATGGGGCTGGAGGCCTGCATGGACAGCGCTATAGCCTGGCACTCTGATGCGCGACGGAACATCCTGGTGGCCTCGTCCAGCACGCTGGCCTCGGTCGCCTCCGTCGGGGTCCGCTCCTTCTCCTCCTTGAGGGCACTGGGCGAGGTCATCTCCTCCAGCATGGCCAGGTTGTCTCGTCCGATCGCCTCTTTCACCTCGCCTAGCAGCGTCCACAGCTTCTCGTTGGTGGGGTCGATCCTGACGGCCACGTTGACAGACTGCTCCGCTGACCGGTGCTGCCCGAGCAGGTGGTTGACCTGACCCAGTCTGTGCAGCGAGGCCACGTGCGAAGGGTTTACGCCGAGGGAGGCCTCGTAGCAGGCCCTGGCCGCCTCCAGGTCGCCCCGCCACTCGCAGGTGAGGCCGCGCACGTGCATGACGTGGTAGGAGAGCGGGGCGAGGGCGCGCGCCTCCGCCAGGCACTGCTCGGCCTCCAGGGGGGAGCGCTGTCGCAGGTGGAGCTCGGAGGAGAGCAGCCAGATACGCATCTGGGTGTAGGCCGGGTCGTACGGGCCTGGGCGCGGGAAGGGGGCGGAGAGGGAGCTGGCCACCTCGGACAGGTTCTTCTCCACGTGGGAGGCGGTCATGGAGTGGGCGTGCAGGCTGACGGAGTCCTTGTCGGACAGTGCGTCAAAGCCCCCTCCCCCGGTGGCAGTGGAGCCCGCTCCGCCAGGAGCAAGGCCCACTCCGCCTCCACCGGGGCCGCCGGCGACCGGACCGGCTGCAGCAGCTCTTGAAAGAGCTCCTAGTCCGTTCAGCTCTGCTGCCTAAAAAGAGAAATAATTAAAATTCACTCCTCTTTCCTGATTTTGTTCCTTCTTAGTGCAACAGTTTACCTGGTGGTGCGCCGCCGCTCCCACCATTGTTGCCGCCGTCGATCCCACTAACCCACCCAAGGGATGCTGGAGGAGGATGTTGGCCGCGCCGCTGTTGGAAGAGTTGGGTGCCAGTTGACTGCCGGCGGATTCAACGACAGATTCCTCAGCCGCAATCTGTTCGCACGCGCTCTGCCATTGTTCAAGCATACCTGCAAAAATATGAAGATTGATTTCACATTTTGAAAAGGAATATTCTTTCGTGCCCATACCTTTTGCAGTTAAAATAGCTGCCTCTCCTCCATGGACCTTTTCTTCGAGATGCACTTTGAGGGACATCAGAGGAAGATTGTCCGGATATTCCTCCAGGGCAAAGTCCACAAGGTCCAGAGCCTCGCCGAATTCATTCTGTGAGCGAAAAAGTAACACCTATTACCTTCCCTCTCCAAAGATGCGAGGAATGTGTTCCCCTACCTGGGCTGACAGTAGCAGCACCATGAGATGCATGGAGCTGAGATGTTCTGGGTTGAGATCTAATGCCTTGCGGACGTGTCTGCAACGAAAAGAAAAGGAACTATTACAGCAAGCGAAAAACCATACACTGTAACTCTCGCTCTTACGTGATTGCCTTTGCCGTCTCCCTTGTGGAGGCGAAGTGAAAGGCGAGGTAGTACTGCGCCAGATGGTCCTCTGCGTCGCTCTTCTGCGCCTCCAGGAAGTGCCGCTCGGCCGAGGACTGCAGCGAGCGCCGGATGTCGTGGTCGTCCAGGGTCTTGACCCTCAGCGTGTGGCCCAACCCCACGTAGATGTTGCTCCTGACCCTGAGCGGGTGGTCGGGGGAGGCGTCGTCCTTGCGGAGGGCCCGCTCAGACCACCAGCAGCCCTCCTGATACAAGTGCAGCCGCTCGTAGCACATCCTGGCGGCGCACATGCACACACCGGCGTCCGCCTAGCATTTTGGAATAAGGAGAAAATATTAATATCAATATGGATTAGTACAGGGCTACTGGCGAATCTCCCTACCTGATTGCGCTCTGCCAGCTCTCTGAAGACCTGGAGAGCCCTGTGGTACCTTCCCTCCGCAGCCAGGGCCAGTCCGAACTGGGACCAGGTGTGAGGCTCGTTGAAAGAAAACTTCATGGAGTGCTCTAGCATCCTACACAGGATTCTGTAGCTCCTGACGCGGGCCAGGGCCACGGTACAAAGGTCGTAGGTTATGATGGCGTCGCGGAACTTGGTGCTGCGCATCCCAAAGAACTCGGGTGCCTGGCTCAGAATGGCCTCTTTCCTGTACACGAAAATAACTTCATGGTAACACATAACAAAGTCAAGAAAGTTCATTGCGCCGCATTTGATGGAAATTTGCATTACCATTGAATTTTACGTTACCTACCTTGCCATGTTCTCGCTTAGCAGCAGGAGCAAGACGGTTTCCTCTAGCCTGGTCCTCGGCACGAAGAGGTTGGACCCCGCGTGCTTCCTAGGCTTCCAAGGGCTGTCTGCGGCTACGGCGCTATTGAGAGCCGAGGCCGAGGCTGCCCTCACCCCGGCGGTAAGGCTGCCTCCCCGCAGGGCGCGCGAGGCGTCTCCCCCTCCCCCTCCCGACTGGGAAATGTCTGGCCGCTCGTACGACAAGTCGCTGACACCGTGGAGGAGGACCTCCGCCAGTTTCCAGCACACGTTGCGCCTGATTTCCTGCAAGTATGTATAATTTCCAATCGGTTCATGTTGGGTAAAAAGAAAGTCATGGAACTTCAACTGTCCAAAATACGAAGGCAATAATATAAAATTAGAGCGAAAACTACTGAGGCCAACAGGCCTAACATTGAAGATCGTCCTACAGATCTTGATAATCATACAAATCCTTCTCGAGAATAACATGATTGTAAGCACAATAATACTGCGGAAAATGCCCATTAAGAAAAATTCGCATTCTTAAACTGACCTTTAGTTCCTGTTCACATAAAGAGCAAAGACGGCAGAAAAAGCACGAAGCTGTCAGCTGTGACGTACACAATCCCACTTTAGATCCCCTCTTACCTTTGTCGACTCTGATTCCTCCGCCTGCAGCATGGCCCTGAACCTGTGCACCGCTTTCATGTGGTTCCCAGCCTTGAGGTGCAGGGCAGGGGCCTTGAGGAGCGCAGCCTCCAGGATGGGGCCCAGCCTGTGCGCCGAGCTCTGAGCGGGGGGAACCGGGGAAGATGACGATGCTGCTGCAGTCGCGGAGGCAGAAGCGGTACCGGGTGGCTGTGCAGCGGACGTACCCGTTGCTGTGGCCGACGTTCCGGTCCCCCCGGCGCCAGAGACCCCAGTGGCAGCTGAGGCGACGGACCAGGTGCTCTGACCGATCTGGCTTGTTCTGTCTGCTACCTAAGGACAGTAATAAATAGATTGAATCATCAAACCTAGCTAGCTAGAAAATATTTCAATAGTACTTACTTGCAAGAACAGCAGAGTAAGATCTCCTGCCACTTCATAGCACCGCAGAATGGTAGCTTCTCTTTCGGCAGCCTTGGCCTTGCTGGTGCTCCGGCCCGCTGTCACCTACAGTAAAAGGGCAAAGTGTAGAACACAGAAAGCCGAAGTCATAAACGTAGCTCTACATACCTTTTCGTAACACAGTGCTTTGATTGCAAAAGCCTCAGCCATTATCTTCAGACTTCTGGCTGGAAGCTGTTTCTCCTCCAAAGTGTCCAACTGAGCCCTCTCGTAAAACCTGCCGAAGAGAGATGAGATGAGTACACGAAAGAGCCATCCCGTTCTTTTCCGTACCTAAGAGCCTCTGTGTAATTCCCCATGGCGTAGTTGAGCTTGCCCAGGAGGATGTAGGAGTCGAGGTGTACGCCTAGCTTCTTAGCCTCCTCCCCGATGGTCCTCATGAGGTGCTCTTGCGCCCCCTGGAGCCCGTCCTTGGCTGCCGAGATGTTCTTGTCCTTTGGCGGGTACTCCTCCAGGAAGTCCTCCAGCTTTGCCTCCCCGATGAGGAAGCTTCCGAGCGTCTCGAACTGCGGCCTGGCGCCCTCCTGCGCTCTGCCCCGCAATTGCTCGGCCAGCTGGATGACCCGCTTCCAGTTTCCCTCCTCTCTGGCGCGCTCGATCTCGTTCTCGATGGTAGCGAGGGAGCCGGCCCCCGACATGGCAGAGACGCCGCCGCGGGCACGGCGGGCGGTCATTATTGCGGTGAAGGCCTGACTCGTTCAACACTGGTAAAAAGAGTCTTTCTACCTCCTGCCAGAGGAGGAGGACTGCGGCTGCGCGACGGGGACGGACGAGACGCCGATGGTTGCCGAGGATGAAGATGAGGAGGGGGAGGAGACCGACGATGCCTGTCCGCTCTCAAGCTGGGCCCTGCGGCGGGCAGTCTCTTTCAGGCAGCCCTGGTGGACCTTGTTCAGGCGGTCCTGCGGGAGGGAGCAGAAATGACGCATCTGTGCACTGCCCAAATATTCGTTATCTCTCCATTTCCTCTCGCCCGCAAAGGAAGACAATCATACAGGGCACGGGGAGGGGGGGGGGTTACCCCCCTCCTGAAGGCCAAAGTCAGAGTTCCACTCCCTGCGAAGCTCTTATTTAGTAGCCCCCCTGCTCTGAATATTTTTTTCCCTAAAAACCCACCAAAAATCGCACAAAATCACTTTAAAATGTGCAAAAAAGTTCCATTTTTGGGCCCATTTTGACGACTTTTCGAGCTCTATCCCCCCTTCCCCCCTCTTGAAGCCCATTCTTCCGCCCCTGAAGCTAAAATCTATGGCCCCCTCTGCCGGACCATTTCTACCCCCCTCCTTCCGCCAACTACCGTGCCCAAGTATGAAGACAATTGTTGAAATATTTGACACATGTAGGGCACCTCGTACCTGGGCTCCTTGCAACAGATTGGCCACCACGACGACCCTCCTCTTGGCGTTGTTTAGCTTCTCCACCGCCGCCTCCAGGTCGATTCCGGCCTTCTGCGCCTCGGACTTTGTTGCGATGGCGTACAGGTCCTCCTGCAGCGCGGAGATGTGGTCTCTTAGCTCCTCCTGCGCGGCGCGGGTGTCGGACACGCGGCTCTCGATGGCCTCCACGGTGGGGCGGAGCAGGCCCAAGATGCCCTCCTGGAAGGGGGAGGAAAAGCAACGTCAAGTCGAAGAACCGATCCGCAAACGATTGTTTCGTTGTCTCACCTGCAAAGCGTCCCTGGTTGGGTTGACAGCCCCGTAGTCGTCGTCGTCGTCCTCTTCGTCGTCTGTCCCGGTGGCCCTCCTTGAACCCGTCCCGGCGGCGGAACCGGACTCGGTGGTGGTGGCCTCCTCCTCGTCCCCGTCCTCAAGGTGTCGCTCCTCCACCTCCTGCTCCACTTGTTCTGCGTCTTGTCCCCCTCCTGCGGTTGAGGCGGTGTTCCCCTGAGCCCTGGCGGCCATGACCTCTGCGGCGGGGGCCGCTCACATGACCTTGACCTCGGCGACGGCGCGAACAAGGTTTCTCCCGAGGGGCGGAAACGCAAAAATGACCGACAGTGTGTCCAGATTTTTTTCGTCAAAATGCGCAAGATATTGCTCAAAAATGCGCGAAAAAATGCGCCAGCCTAAAATGTCAACTTTTTTATTGCAGTTTTGGACGTTTCAGGGTGGGTTTATTTTTTGAAAATTTTTACCTGTTTATTTTTAAAA
>JAAUXV010282913.1_pt1 | contig 10111 bp, 10 predicted proteins | sample 7278181 | NCBI WGS metagenome assembly JAAUXV01 (sample SAMN14350114, study PRJNA611818) | marine sediment metagenome | isolation source: surface marine sediment (2.1m) | place: French Polynesia: Moorea | collected 2018-08
ATCCATGAAAATCTTCTGTAAATCCCCGCCGCAGGTCGTCGAACATAGTCTGTTCTTGTTCAAAAAGAGCAGGAGTAAAAGTAAAAAAACTTTTTTAAAAAATGAACACTGCAAAAGTTTTAAAAAATAAAACACAGTTTGTTTACATGTATTCCTAGGGGCCATTTCTGCTCACGCAATTCCGAAATTTTTCACAAAGTTGCGTGCTAAAGTCCCGAATGGGCAAAATAAAAAAAAAAACAAAGCGTCAAGAAGAAGAAACTTTCAAGAAAGTGAAGAAACTTTCTTCAAGAAAGTGACAAAGTTCGTCAAGCGTCAAGCGTCAAGCGAGCCCAGTGCCAGTGGCCACCCACGGGGCACGGGCCCACGGCTTGTCGCTTGTGACCCTTGTGTCGAGGTCACCGGAGCCACTGGGGCGAGACCCTGGGCGAGATCGCCTAAAGGCTTTTAAATCAGTCAGGTTTCCTGTGCCTTATCATGGATCAGGAGGCGGTAGAGTCGGATCAGCAGGTGGAGATCATCATCAGCACGGAGGACTTGGACCAGGTGGACACGACAGAGGATGAGGACGTCTACTACGTGTCCATCCCCACCCACGACGCTCTCATGCGTGACCTCCTCTGCACGGCCCACCACCAGATGCGCCGCCGGGCGCGCCTCCGGGCGGGCGACACCGTGGTGCGGTGCGCCGACGGTTCCCTCCGTGCGCCGGCGCCGCTCCTCGGGGCCGCCTGCCCCGTCTTCCGCTCCTGCGCCGGCGCCAGGGACGCCGACGACATCCTCTCCCTAGTCCTGCCCGACGTCACCGTGCGCCAGTTCGGCCTCTTCCTGAAGTACCTGTGCCTGCCCGACCGCGCGGCCGCAGTCAGGGAGGTGGTGGCGGCCTCGGCCTCGGGAGTGACCCCTGACGAGGACATATCCGAGGACCTTGAAGCCCTGAGGGCGGTGCTAGAGGTGGTGGCTGCAGAGTTCGTGCCGGGGCCGGAGCAGGAGCTGGTCGACTCGCTGCTGCTCCTGGACGCCTCCGAATGGACCGCAGGCAATCTGTCAGCAGCAGCCGAGGAGAATAAGAAGCCCCTTCAGGCGAATCAGGATACCGGCGGCAACAAGGAGAACAAGACCCCGGCTCCAGCGGCAGTTACTAAGGGCCCGCCCAAGAAGCGGGGCAGGAAGCGAAAGTCGGAGAAGGATGCCGAGAAGCCGCCGGAGCCTTATATCAAGACGGAGTTGGTGGAGAAGCCGAGAAGAGGCGGCGCGGGGGAATCGGGTTACGGGCTGAGAAAGAAGATCAAGAGGATCAGGTTTGCGGACGAGGTCAGCGATCCAGAGGGGGAGGCGGAAGAGGAGAAGCTGGACATTGCCGGGAACGACGATGACGACGAGGAAGAATTGAAGGCCGGGGGAGAGGCAGATTCTGGCGCTGGCGAAGAAAATAAGGCCAAAAAAGTAATCGAAGAGGAGAGGGACGACGAGAGTGACGAGGAAGAAGACGTCGACGAGGTGCAGGAGAGAATCAGGCAGCAAAGACAGGTCGTGGACGAGAAATTCAACCGAATTTTGGTCCCGGGCGGATTGAGGAAGAAAGTGATCCACTACTCAGTGGCAGTGAGAATTCTGAAAGATGGCACCGTAAAGGCGGCGGGTTTGACCGACGAAGAGGAAGAAACGGGAGCATCCTCCACGCACGGGCGTCTGGTGGCTGTAATGGAGGACCACTCTAGTGAAGAAGGCGTATCACTGAATGGAGAAATGCTGAAGGCCCCAAAGTCAAATCCGAGGTCTCTGCTCAAGGCCCATCCTTCCAGGTCTTCAACATCTAATGATCCCTTGGTATTTGTGTGTTCGGCAAGTGGGTCGAGACATGACAGCATGAGGGAGCTGAGGAGGCACGCCGCCGCGAATTACCCAGATAGCAGATTCTTCAAGATGCCAAAAAACCATCCCCACGCTGATACTCCGCCCTGCCGGAGGATGATGAGCGAGTACCTGGAAATCCTAAAGAAGGATATTTCTGCTGAAACAGACGTACTTTTCAAATGCCCTTACTGCAGGCGCAGGTTTGCCGAAGAGGAAATAGACTCGCTTTGGTCACACCTCGAGAGAGATCACAGAGTGGGGGAGAGTGGTGTGGTTCAAGACGAAAAAGAGCCCCTGGTCGTCCTCGTCAGCTCGGCACCGGATCACAGGGAATGCGAGTCTCCTCCGGCACGGGATCTATTCTGCTGGGTGTGCGGGAAGGTCTTCGCGAGGGAGCGGCATCTGAGGACTCACCTGCTCAAGCACGGGAGAGGGAGCCTAGAAAAGATGCGGGAATTTCCCTGCGCCGACTGCCCTGTCCATTGCGAGTCAGAATCTAGCCTGGCTAGGCACAAGGAAAAGGAGCACTCTTCAGGACATTCTCCAGACCTCGAGCTTCATCCCGGGTGCGAGAGGTGCGGGGCGCTCCAAAAATCTTATCGAGAAAACCGAAAGTCTGGCAAGATCCCGGATCACGACCTGGCTTTCAAGTGCCCGCACTGCCACATGGTCATCCTCCCTTGCCCGGGCAAAAACCCGGCCAGGTATCTCATAAACCACGTCTCCAAGTTCCATCTGGATCCCGCCACCAACGACCTCACCCTGCCGCCATCCCCCGAGGATGCCAGTAAGTTCAGGGTTCTCTCCCGCTTCTCCGACAAGGCTGAGCTGCTCAGCTGCGACCTCTGCCGTTACAGTGGAGGAGGAGGAGGAACTGCTGTCACCTTCGCCTCCAGGCACGGCCACAACGAGCACGTTGCCTCCTGCGAAAGCTACAACGCTGTCCCGCCCTGCCGGCCAGGATACTTGTGCGGCGCCTGCGGACACGTCGCAGCTACCTCCGCCAGGCTCAGACTGCACCTGGAGACGCAACACTCGGAGCGGGAGCTGCTGGCGGGTACAGCAGGTGCCAGCGGTTGTGTGGGAGGTTCCGCTCCTGCAGGAGCAGCAGTTGCCGGGCAGGAAAAGGGACTGCTTTCGTGCAGCCAGTGCCAATACGTCGGGAAGACATCAAGGTAGGAATTCGACAGTACACCACAGCCGAATTGTTGAAATTAAAAATGTTATTTTAATTTCCAGACTTCTGTCTCAGCACGTCCGCCGCAGCCACTCGTCGAAGCACCGCCCCAAGAGGAAGCCGGCCCCTCCCGTCATGGTGCCCTGCTCCCAGTGCGGCCGTGAGAAGCGCGCCGGCACAGCACTGAGGTCGCACGAGCGGCGCTGTGGAGGAGGAGGGTCTCTGCTGCCTCAGCCTCGGGTCAAGTGCCCTGACTGCCCGATGGAGTTCAAGAGGAAGGAGGACATGCAGGCGCACGCACTAGTGCACTACGGGCAGGTCACATGCCCCATACACAACATACTATTCAAGACGGAGTCTGAGGTCTTCCAGGTGAGCTACGTACACCAGCGAGAAACAGCCGTAGCTAAATACTAATCACTTTTGTTCTTTCCGTGTTTGCAGCACGCCAACCAGGCCAGCCCCACCGACCCTCGCCCTCGCCTGCAGTGCTGCATGTGCTCGTCCGCCTTCCGCCACATGTGCCACTTCATGAAGCACCTGCGCCGTCACCTGCGCATCCGCGCCTACCGCTGCGGCCTCTGCAACAAGCACTTCCACTCCTACCCGTCGCTGCAGGTGCACCAGCACAGTCAACACGGGCTCAAGCCGGAGCAGCAGCAGCAGCAGGACGCAGCCAGGAGGAGGAAGAGGAACGACAAGAAGGAGGTGGTGGACGACGAAGCTGCCATCGCTCCGGCACCTCACAGGGTCTTCCACTGCGAGCTGTGCAGCAAGTCCTTCAGCACCAAGGGACACCTGAAGGAGCACGTTCTTGGGGTGCACGAGGGTTCTAATCAGGTGAACAAAACAGGGGAAAACGGTTTCAAGGCCTTTTCGGCAATGTATGTTTTTGCTATTTCAGGTACACTGTCCTTTGTGCGACAAGACCTTCAACACTGCCAAACGCATGAAAAAGCATCTTTACAACACGCATAAGGAGTCCGCCGACGGATTCAGGGCCCACAGCAGGGTGGAGGCTTTTGCGGAGCAAGAAACGGCGTTACTATTTGTTTAGAGGGGGATATCCCCACGAACTTTCAAAAACATTTCCAAAAAGAAATACGAACTATATTTTTATCTTTGCTAATAAGAAATAAATTTTAGTAATATGACCTGTGTAACTATGATCTGTGTAACTTATAATTGATCCTACAGCGAATGTTAAAAATCAAAAATGATTTCTTTTGAAACTGACTTCGTTTTGAAAGGTTTTGCTTCATGAATTGGAAAAACTATTTGCTCAAGTTTGCGCGTAAATATGGGTCAGATTCCTCCCCCTGTACGACACAGATAACGCCGCAATCTTCCTACTAAAGCAAAATACCGGCATCAAGCTGCTGTTGCTGCAGGAGATATTTTTTCGGCTGGTATTCGATTCCTCTAAATTTTGGGAAGTTGAGGATGATGCCAGTTCCCCTAAAGCAGAAGATGTCATTTCCCCTATTTTTTTTCCAGACATGTCAGTTCCCCTAAACCTAGTTGTTGATTCCTCTAAAGGATGTTTTCTTTTCCCCTTTTGAATCCTACCTATTTTTTATCACATGACATATTTTAATATTAAATCATGCTCCAAGGATCTTTTGCATCACAAAAGTGGACAGCATAGGACAATAGTTTCTACATATATATGTAGATGTTCTAGATCTTTGCAAAAAAATTCAGGTCATTACTCATCCTTCCCACTCACTTCAAGAAACAAGTCTAAGAAATTCCCAGGAAGGATACTTCAAATTTCTCAATTTATATTCCAAGTACTGCTGTCATTTTTATCAAGGAGTTTGTATGCAAAAAAAAGATCTCAGATTTACAGGCAGGCGGGAGGAGGAAGGTTTTTTACCCTTTCCTGAAGGCCAAATCCAAGTCTCCCTCCTTCTGGGGCTCTTTCTAACCTCTTCCTACCGGCAACCACCGTCCAAATATTGCCACCTGTACCGGTACATGTGCAGTTTACAAGATGGGATAGAGGAATTGACAGCTTAGTCAAATAGTCTTAGGGGAAATGACAGTATAGTCAAAATAGTTTAGGGGAAATGCCATCTTAAAATTTAGGGGAAATGCCAACTCTAGAAAATATCTGACATCTTTGGCCAAAATTGGTCATTTTTAGAGGAATCGAATGCCTCCCATTTTTTCTGTTTGCCAATTTTTCTTGCGATCAGTGCGCGCAGTGACGATTATTTTTCCACGTCCGTTTGAGAATCAACCGAAGAGAAGAGGGAAAAAACAACCATCATGTCCTCCCGCGGCAAGAACTACCGCAACTGGGTTTCGGACATGTTCATGCCTGACCCTGTGCTGTCGCTGATAGGCCTCTTCTTCGCCGTGCTCTTCTCCTTCTACAGTTGGTACTCGGTGGACGCGGAGGCGGACAGGCAAAAGCGGAGGATAAGGAGGGAGGCAAACTTCAGCCGGGCGGCGGAGAGGGCGAGGAGGCACCAGGAGAGGCACTTCGGGGGAGGGGAAAGGATCATCAGAGTAAGGACCGATGACAAGAAGAAAGAAAAGGAGAAAGAGGAAGAAGACGTGCTGGTGGCGGTAGGATACGGTTTCGCCAATGCTATTCTTCTCAAAGGTAAACGCTGATTTTTTCCTCCTAATCATTACATATACGTTCTTTAATATCCTTTTTCCTTATCCAACTTTTTATATATAGGCCCTGACGGTGTCGTTCTTGTCGGGGCACTTGAGACCCCCGATTCCATCAAGCGTGCCCTCGGCGCCTTCTCCTCCGTCCTGGGCGGGGAACTCCCCCCGGTGAGGGCCCTCCTGCTGACGCACTTCTCCGCGCACGGCTGCGGCGGAGCGGAGGTGCTCTCGGCGGCGGGGGTGCCCGTGGTGGCGCACGACAAGTTCGAGAACTGCCAGCGGAGGGCGAGGGACCTGTCGCTGAGGGGCGGACGGAGGGAGAGGGCGACCGCGGCGGGCGGGTGGGCGCTGGGGGAGGCGGAGGAGGCAGCGGCGGTAGGGGGAGGGATAGGAAAAGACTTCAGGTAAAAATACTCACTGATATTTTCTTCTTCTTAACAGCTTTATTATTATTTTTTAAAAATATATTAGATTTCCGGGAGGACAAGCTTCTTTTCCGTCCGTCACCCCCACCAAGACGTTCTCGGACCGCCTCCGTCTCAGTGTGGCCGGACTGGAGCTGGATCTGCTACACTCCCCCGGGGACACCGCCGACCACTTTGTCATCTGGTGGAAGGAGAGGGGCACCGTGCTCTGCGGGGACAACTTCTACTCGTCCTTCCCTCTGGTCACCCCGTTGGACGGAAGTCCCTGCGACAGGAGTTGCGCCGACCGTATCCGCGCCCTGGAGATGATGTCCTCCCTCCGCCCAAGAGTACTCATCCCGCACCACACGCTTCCTTTGGTGTCGGAAGGAGAGGCGGAGGAGGCCCTGGCAGCTCACAGGGACGCCCTCAAGTATGTGCACGACCAGACGGTCCGCCACATGAACAAGGGCCTTCACCCCGACGAGGTGGTGGAGCTGGTGGCGCCCCTGCCGGACCGGCTCGCCTCCCACCCGTGCCTGGGGGAGCACTACGGGGCGGCCGAGTGGGCGGTGAGGGGGGTCTTCGAACAGGGAGTCGGCTGGTTCAGCGGGCACCCAGCCGACCTGCACGGCATGGAGGAGGAGCCCAGGGAGACGTCGGAGAGGTTCGTCCGGTTGGCGGGAGGGGAGGAAAAGTGCCTGGAGAAGGCCAGGGCGGCATTCAACGCGTTCGAGCTGCAGTGGGCCTTGGAGCTATGCCAGCACTTGAGGAATGTAAACCCGGACAACAAGGATGTCACGGTAAGCAAATATTGCAACATTTTTTTACTCCCCTTTGGTTAATGTATTCGTGCTGTACGTAATTGTTGTTGCTGCTGTTGCTGCATGCTGCTTATGCAGTTATGCTTCTGCCACTGCTATAGCTCTTGCTACTTTTGCTACTATTGTAATTGTTGTTCCTGCTGTTGCTGCTGCTGTTGCTGCTCCGCTGACTTCTGCTGTGATTTTTGTTTCTGCTGCTACTGTTATTTCTGCTGCTGCTGCTGCTATAGTTTTGTTGTTGATGCTGCTGATTTTCTCGCTATTTTGCTGAAAGCTGTTATGTTACTTGCTATGTTACTGCTGCTTTGTTTTTTACTCGTTTTCACGCGGAAAGAGAATCATTGACATTCAAAAATCATCTCCAGGACCTTGCCATCCTCACTCTGAACCTGATGGCCACCCGCGAGACCTCCTCACAGGGCCGCAACCTGTACCTCACCGCCTCCAAGGACCTGCGGGAGCAGTTGGAGGGAAAGAAGAAGAACAGAAAGGACACTTACACGAGGGAAGCCGTCAAAGAAGCCCTGGACGCGAGGGAGCTGCTGAGGGTGCTCAAGGTGACGGTCGATCCTGACAGGGCGGAGGAGTTGGTTGGCGGAGCCGACGAGGCGGTGAGGGTGAGGCTGGAGGCGAAGAGAGACAAGAAAGGCACCGTCGCGGACGTGACGGAATTCAAGGTATTCTTTCTTTCAAACGCACGAAAAAAGGGGGGAAATCAAATTGTCTCAATTTCATTACTAGATTCGCCACGGGATCCTAGACGACGGCCAATGGGCTTTCATCGAATCTGAGGCCTCCCTGGTGATCAAGGGGAGCCTGGACGCGATCAAGAAGCTGTTCCTGGGGGAACAGTCAGTCGGCTCCCTCACCTCCAAGGGGGAGATCCAAGTGGAGGAGAGGCGCGACAAAAAAATAAAGAAACTGCTGTCGATCTTTGATGTTTGATCACTGTCACTACAGTCGTGCATGTTGTTTAATAATACTAGATTCGTTTCATAAGTGTAGGGCATTGATTAAGGCACTGAATAAAAAGCATCACAGCATTAACGCGGCAATGGAGTAAGTTCTGAATTGGAATGTTATGATAACTATCACAGACAAAAGAAGAGCACAAATCAATCGCACACACTTTTAAGTGTACTCGTCCGGTATGGGCGGCGGCACCGGTAGGTCCGGCTCCTTGCTCATGTTGCGGAAGAGGTGCTTGAGGAACTCGTCCTTGAGCTCCTCCTCCCTGGTGAAGAAGGGGTTCTCGCTGCTTTTAGGCGGCCGGTTGCCCACCTCGCCGCCGTCCTGGAAGGGGCGCAAGTGGTAGAAGAGGTACTCCAGCTGGTACATCTTGGTGTAGGCAAGGATGCCGTGGAAGGTGATGGCACGGCTGGAGCAGCAGTGCGGGCCGTCAGGGGAGAGATACAGGGAGTCTCGCCAGTACCTACGAAAAAGGGGAAAAGGAAAGAGTTTTTCCCCATATACCATTAAAAAATATTTGTCCACTCGTACCTTTCGAATAGAGAGACACCTCCTGGAAAGAGCAGTTTGTTGAACGTGTACCCGTTGAAGCGGCCCCTCCCCTCCGCGTCTCTGGTGTCGACAGGGAAGACTCCCTCCGAGGCCAGGTGCTTCCCCAGATACCAGTCGCCGTTCCGCCAAAACCGTCCTCCCGCCTCGCAGGAGGCCTTGTCGGGGAACTTTCTGGCGAGCAGGTCAAGCGTCCCGCGGGAGAGCGCGTACCCGGCGTCGCCCCAGTTGTATTCTTGGCCCCAAAACCTGAAAAAAAAAACACGAGTTACCCACAGGCACTTCTACAAATGCAAATCCGGCTTTTGACAACTCAATTCCGTCCCCATATAAATTTTGCCAGACCATATTTTTTTAAAAAAAAATAGATTTTTAATGATAAGAAATTAAGGAAAACTACAGTTGCTACTTTGCTATCAAAATGAAAGAAGCCGCTACGAGTGCCTCCGATACAGAAACCGGGGACGATGACTTCAAATCCCTAATAAGCCGAGTCGACAAGCAATTAGCCAAAGCCAAAGATATGAAGGTCAACCAATCCCAAGGATCCCATTCCCAGAAAACGGCAAGCAACAGCTCAAAGCAAGTTCAAAATCCAGAGCCCCTCAAGGCCTTCAAGGATAGCCACGGTAAGCAGCACCGCTCCCCGCAGCCCGCCAAGAAGACCACAATGTCGTACACCGGCAGTAAGACGGAGGGCCTGGTGTCCTTTCCCCCCTCGACCTCAGGAAACGAAGAGGGATCGTCGTCCAGCTACGAGGTCGAGAGGTTCACCTTCGAGGTGAAGAGGCCAAAGTCCAAGGAAGTGCCCCCTCCCCCCACTGAAATAAAGAGCTTGGAAGAAGACGGAAGAAAAATGAACCAAGTAGACATAAGAAGCATAGACAGGACAGGCCACTACCACACCCATGACTTTGCAAGCCCTTCCTTCAATGAGAGAAGGAAAATGATTCAGCAAGAGGAGGACGCCAAGCTGAAGGAAAAATTACATTTGGAGTACAGAGGCACCAACAGCAGTGAGGAGGAGCTCCTCCAGTTGGGGAACGTGTCGATCAGTGATGCCAGGGAAATTGGAAAGGCCCAGGAAAAACGATCTGTCGGCAGCTATGAATTCAAAAGTTCCAGCTTTGAGGACCTCAAACGAAAAATGCAAGAGATCGAGGAAGGAACATTTCAGCTCGGGTACAAGGAAACCGAAAAGAAGAAAGATACAGCAGACGAGGGCAGAATGAACGTGGCCAAGCAAAAGAGCCAGCGAGAAGATTTCCAAGAAGAGGACCTTTTTCAGCATGATTTGCGAAGCGACAGTTTAATGAGTTCCGAACTTTTGAAAACCCTAAATCAAAAATACAAAGGCGTTACAGAAGATGAACTTAAAAGAAGCGGACCGAGGGATGAGTTTGATGTCAATTCTCAAAGCACAAGACATACCGGGCAAAAGAGCCAGATAAAAGAAACAGTTTCACAGGAGAAATTGTTAGGGTTAATTGATAGGGAAGAACAGGATAGAAAGCGTATAGCTAGTGAAACATTGATGGACACATTCGAAGACTTTGACGTAAAACTAAAGGAGATGAAGGAGGAAAGGGAAAACAAGGAAACAAAGGAAACAGAAAATGACGAGGAGGGCGAAGTTGTCACAAAGAGACAAGCACATTCCCATGACTTTGAAAGTGACAGTTTCAATGAAAGGAGACATGAGC
>JAAUXV010269491.1_pt1 | contig 10099 bp, 11 predicted proteins | sample 7278181 | NCBI WGS metagenome assembly JAAUXV01 (sample SAMN14350114, study PRJNA611818) | marine sediment metagenome | isolation source: surface marine sediment (2.1m) | place: French Polynesia: Moorea | collected 2018-08
CAATAATATTATTTGATATTTTACAAGACTACTGGATATTTTAGAGCTCGTTCGTTGTAGGGATGGGTTCGAATCAAGGTTTTGCGAATGCGAGTCGAATCGAGTTGGACACTGCAAATGCAAGTCGAATCAGAAAACTGCGAATTGCGAATCAATTTGCTAGTTGAGGCCAAAAAAAGGTAATTTTTAAACCATAAATTTTGTTAAGTCGCAAAAAAATTCCAAAGAAAAAATTAGCCTGAAAAAAAAATTTCAGGATTTTTGGATTTATGAGGTATAATTGTGGTCATTTCTTGATTCGCCAACTCGCAAATCGTGCCTTGCGATTGCGAGTTGGTGCGAATTAGCAAAATAGGCTGCGAGTCTGCGAGTTCGCGAATGCGAGTTCGATTCGCACCCGTCCCATCCCTAGTTCGTTGACAAGGTCGGTCAAGATGGTCCTGTCCTCCTCCGCTATGTTCTCCCCTGAGGCCGTGGAAGACGTCAGTCACGTCACATTGGGAGACCACAACAAGAGAAGGATCTTCTTGATGGAGCTTCCGGACGAGATCCTGTTGAAGATCCTCTCGCACCTGTCCGCCTGCGATGCCTTAGACCTCCTGCGGTGCGTGCGTGCCACCTGCCGCCGCTTGCGTGTGCTGTGCCTGGACCCATCCATGTGGGTGGACGTGGGCGCGGTGATCAGGGCCAGGGTAGACCTGACGGAGGAAACAGAGGCCTGGCGCAGGGCCAGGAAAAATTACGTTAAACACAACGTCGTCGAAGAAGTGAAAGACAGTTACTGGAAGCTGCAGAATGCCTTCTGCGCCGATGTCAGCGAGGAGTTGCACCTGCTGGAAGGTGTCCTGAATCCTGGCACCCTTTCTCTGCGTGTCAGGGTGGAATGCGAGGAAGTGTATCCCGTGGAGGGGGAGGGTGACAGGAGGCCGTATTTCCTTAGGCCGCCGAGGCCCACCCTCTACCGCAGGCTGACCCTGCCCAATAGCCAGGATCGAGACTACGACCTGCGTGACCTGGTGGCCGCCTGTCCTAACCTGGAGTCTCTGCGCTTGACAGGGTTCGAAGGGTTCCACTCTGAGGCCCTGTCGTTGCTTCCGCGGTTACTGCGCCTGAGCTGCGAGGGAGACCACCTGCACTACAGCGTGGGGCTGGAAATGCTGGGGAGAGTCCCTTTCGTGGAGATTAGCAACAGCCGGGTCCTTCCCGATCCCAAGGCTAAGCGCATCGATTGGAAGTTCTTGAACATGGCCCTGCGCAACATGATTGGGAGGGACACTGGCAGCGTCAGGATGGAGAGGGTGACCATAAGGGGCTTCTTCATGGATCAAGCGGAGGACAAAGAGGGATTCCTGCCTGAGTTTGGGGTGCCTGAGAGCGATGCCGCTTCGGGCGTGGTCGTGGTCACCGACTCTGGGAAGAGGTGGAAGCTGTCCAAGACCGCGCCCACGTCCTTCAAAAATTGGCCGGCCTCTTGATTGAGAATGCCATGCGCCAACGATCAAGACCGTAAAGCTACTTACAAAATGTGATGCAAGAAATGTGATACTGAACAACCAGATGAATGAAATTATGATGACATGTACGTAGCTGTTTCGCTATTTTACCTGAAATTACATGGGGCAAGGCAATATTTTCGAAGGAATTTGAATTTAACCTATTTCCCAGCTTGCGGTCTCCCAGGCAGAAGATGTAAAAAAATCATGAGCTTGTCACTGTACGAGAGTCGGGGCTTTTTTGCTGTGCTTTATTCTCACAAAATAAGGTACGCGTACATTATCTCTTTTTGGTTCCACACGTGACACGTCAAACTGTTAAGCAAAAATAATAAGTAGGATTTCTGGCATTTCTTCTTTTCAAAAATGCTAAGACAGAGCATGAAACATGGGTCTTCCCTTCAATATCTTCAGTACGCCGACGCAGTGACTGGCGGCCTGGCCCCCTTCCTGGCCACGGCGCAGGACATGAGGTCGAGCCCCCTGTAGTCCGGGTGCTGCACCACGATGTGGTTGTAGAAGTTGCTCCTGGTGCCGAACCTGCGCTGCGAGCACGCCGGGTCAGGGCACAGGAAGACGAGCGTCCTCACGACGTGGCGGGAGATGAAGTGGCGCTTGAGGGTGAACTTGTTGCAGAGGACCTTACCGCACAGAAGGCAGAGGTTCCCTCCGGCCACCACCTGCACCATCCGGCGGACGTAGTCGTCGTAGTCGTCCTCTGATTGGTACAGCGTGGTTGGGTCCGGCGCAGGTTCTGCAACGATTCCAGACAATCGGGGAGTCGGAAAAGTTTCGGCGGTATAGAAAAAATCCTTATCGAGAGGGGGGAGGAGGGGGATGCACCGATTTTTGGGCGTTTTGTAGGAGTTTCAGGAACACGTTGGGGAAACAGTTCATTAAGATTATACACAATTCAAAAATCCCCAGGACGTTCTCATGATGCTTAATAGTCGACACATTGATCTTGTCAACGTACAGAAACAAATAAACCGTGAAGCGCAAATGAAACCAAAAGAAATGTTTGAAAAAAAAACCAGCCATCGTTTTCGGGATTCGTGAGAAACTCAATGTCACGTGGGAAGGGGGTAGGGGTGGGCTCCAAACTACAGCACTATTCGCCCGTCGGCGGCACAGTCGCATTCACCATATCCACTTCACTTATGAAAAAAGTCGTCTTCCGTCTTCTCGTCTCTCTTTCGCCATATTTTCCTCCCGCAGGGGAAATTCAGTACTTTGCGGGCTCAATGCCGATGACGGTCGGCGTCTTGCACTTCTCCAGCTCGATCATCCCCTTGAGGTCAGGGTGCGACTTGTACAGGTGGGTCTGGAAGGAGTTCTTGGTGTTGTAGCGCTTGCCGCAGTCCGGGCACACGTAGATGGCGTCGGGGAAGGAGTGCTTGGAGTCGAAGTGGCGCTTGACGTGGCCCGAGTTGGCGATGGTGACGCCGCACAGCATGCAGAGGTAGCCGCCGGCCTCGCACTTGGTCACCTTGGTCAGGCGGTACTCGCGGTACACTGAGTCTGTCATGGTGCCGTGAGGGAAGGGGGGAAAGAAAAAGAAAAAGAAAAAGGGGCGCAATGAGAGACGTAAATTAACAGAAAACGATTGGATCTACCGTAAATAACATTTGAATAAATGCGCGATCTTACCACCGAAAATAGTTCGAAATGTTACATTTATTATGATCCATTCAATTGATAAAATATCCCACTGTTATAGTTTTGGCAACAAGTTTGCTTCTTCACCGCACCGGGTGCGCCCTCTTCAAATGCTGCTCGAGGTACCTTTTCCTGGGGAAGACCTTTGAGCAGCGTGAACCGGAGAGGCGTAGTCCACGGGGGAGTAGAGGTGAATGTCCATGAGTGCCGCTTGACCTTGTCCCTGACGGCCGCAGAGCAGACAGGCGAAGCCCCCGCCGCCGCCGGAGGAGGAGGAGGAACTCGTTCTGGCAACATTTGTCCGGGGGAAGAGGTCGTAGTCGGACTCGGAGAAGAAGATGTCATCTGGAGAATCGGATCATCGTGTCTTGCCCTTGACTCCTTGTGTTTTGGTCAAGTCAGGTGGGGGCCCTCAAGAGCATACAATCATTTCTTGCAGGATTCGTCACTTTATAGATGCAAATATGCACGTCGTCGGAAGGAATTTAATATCACAAAACAGCTCGGTGGAAATCATGAGACAGCCAGTTGTCTTCTTTTCACGAGTGGCTCCTCCGCACCGCGCATTTTTCCGGCTCCAGCCCCCGGAACTCCGGGTGTGCCCTGTTGATGTGCTCGACAAAGTACCTCCTCCTGTCGATGACCTTGCCGCACCTCCCGACCGGGCACGCGTAGGCCACGTCGGACAGCATGTGCAGGTCCTCAAAGTGTCGCCGGATCTGCTTCTTTACGGCGGTGCCGCAGAGCAGGCAGGCGAATCCGGACTCTGTCTTGGCCACTTGGGAGGAGCGGTAGGTGTCGTAGTCAGACTCGGCGAAGAAGGCCGCATCTGCGGTTTTGGAAGACGGGAGGTGACTGATGAGTGTTGTTGTTGGTGATTCTTCGGTAAACCACGCATAGAAACGGAGAAGATTCGCCAAAGAATAGGACTGTTTCACAGCTCAACTAGCAATTGTTGGTGGCAAATTACGGTTTTCCAGTAGAAAGAAAACTGCGCTTGACTGAAGGTGATCCTTTCAGTGTTTCACAGGTAGCTGATAGCAATACAGTATACAACGTACCGGTATGGTATATTTCTCGATGTTTCATTAGTGTAAAGGGGTAATCTCTGAAGACGGGTAACTGGAATACCTTTATAATTCCGGGCATTACAAATATTTGTGCTCAAATTTCACGAATGAGTCTTCTTTGGGCATCGACCGGGCTCTGTCTCAACACAATGGCACACGAAAAATCACTATCTCTAAGGAAGGACCTCTTCTTGCTCTGGCGGCCCAGTTCTGGCAAAGAGCTCCACGTCTACGCCCTTGAGCTCCTTGTGATATGCGCTCAGGTGGGTGCAGAAGGTGTTCTTGCTCTGGAGGGCGGCCCCGCACACAGGGCAACGGTACCAGACGTTCCTGAACACGTGGAGGTCCCTGGCATGCCTCTTCAGGCCCCGCTTTGTTGCCAGCACCTTGCCGCATTCGAGGCAGAGGAAGCCCGAGTCCGTCTTGGCAGTCCAAGAAGACAATAACTCTCTGACGGCCAGCCCTGGAAGAACGACACGGGTGTGGTCAGCGGCCTTCTATTCATGATCTGGGCACGAGATTCTCTTCTCGGGATTCTTGGTGGACATTTCTTCTTTCTTCTTATGGCTTCACGATGCACTCGTTTATGTCCAGCTTGATCCTGGCCTCCTTGTGGTACATCGACGCGTGCGTCCGCAGCGAGTTCTCGCTCTTGTAGACCTTCCCGCACACCGGGCAGCGGAACCGATAGTCGCAGAAGAGGTGCATGTCGCGAAAGTGCCGCTTCAGGTTCTGCCTGCCGCCGTCCTTGAGGTGGGCGCCGCACAGCAGGCAGACCACTCCTCCGGCGCCGGAGGGGTGCTCGGCGACGTTCTTGGAGACCATCTCGTCCACCACCGCCTCGAGGTCGCCTGGAAAAGGAGGAGAGCGCAGAAGCGGCTGGTGAGTGACGACGGTTTCGCCTAGCAATGTACCAGATTGTCTTCCTTCTTCCGCAAAGAGATCCTCCAGCACTTCTTTCTTATATCACAGTTCTTCTCCTTCTCTAGAACGCGATCGGGTTCTTGTGCTTCAGCCCCATGTGGTTGGACAGCGAGTATTCCGTCTTGTATGTCTTGGAGCACACCGGGCACGTGTGGACTCCTCCTGCCATGTGGCTCTGCCGGAGGTGCCTCCTCATCTTCCAGCCGTCGGACACGTACTGGCAGATCTTGCAGATGTGCTCCCTGCCGCGGATTTTGCGCACACTGCTCCTCCAGAAGAGCTCCAGCTCTTCGGCATCGGCATCTGCAAATCCGCAACTCACAGGTCACTGTCATAGCCGTGATTCTCGGTCGAAAATCCTTCCCCGGTCTCACTCACTTTGCAGACACCCTCAGCACATATGACACTCACCACAAATAAATTTAATATGAGATGGAAACCGTAAATGCTTACCTTTAGCGCTCTCTCCACCACCGCCTCCGGAGGCGGACGCCCCTCCGCCGCCGTCACCTCCTCCTGCCGCCGCTGCTCCTCCTCCTCCGTGCCCAACAAGCTGCGCAGTCCCGTCGTCCGCGTAAACCATGTCCCCCGACCCGTCGTCGCCGTAGCCAAAGTCCTCCCCGTATCCCTCCTCCCCCTCGTCTTCCACCGATGCCTCCGCGTAGGCGCCCATGTCGTGGTCGTCGTGATCCTCAGGGACTTCTTCGGAGGAATCTTCGATCACCACGGCACGGCCGCCCACTCCGTCTGCTGATGCGGCGGCGGCGGCGTTGGAATGTCGCCTTGGCGGGGCGGCGGAGGAGGACGAGGACGAGGCTGGCTCGGACTTGATCGGGTCCAGGTCAGCCTGTTCTGAAAGATGCTGATGCTGGAGACGAGAAGAGGCTGGCGAAGAGCGGGATTGGGAGGCGTTGGGGTTCAGGTACCGAGGGTTCAGGTTTGGCCGCTTGGAAGGGTGGGGGGAAGACGAGGAAGAGGAGGACGGCGCTGCGGGCCTCTTTGCGCCGGACGAGACACCTCCTCCCAGCTTAGGCGGCGGAGGCTTCTCATCTTGAACGTGGTGGCCATCCGCCTCCCCTCCCTCGTGGCCCTGGGTCAATCCCTTGATCTTGAGCTCCTCGGCGACTGCCAGGAAAGCGTCCAGGTCCTCCTGCGCCACGTTGACCTCCCCGTGGTACATGAAGTCCAGGACGTTCCTGAGGTCCTGGCCGGTGACGCCGCGCAAGTAGATGACCGGGTGCACCAGGGCGGCCAGCAGCCCCGCTCCGGGCCCCGCGGCGCGGGCCTGCTTGGCCAGAACGGAAGCGAAGAAGGGCGAGCAGGAGGACAGGATGACCCTGTGGGCCTTGATGACCTCGTCCTCGTCCTCCACGGCCAGGGAAACGTCGAAGAAGGAAGATGAGGGCGCCTCCGCTTGAGCGCGGAGGGCCTTGAAGGAGTCTGAGAAGTGCGTGCCAAAGTCCTCCCAGCGGAGGCACAGCAGCTCGCGCTGGGAGGAGCCCATCCTGGCGGCGGTGGTCCCGGAGAGAGGACGCTGCGCTGGAGAAGGTGAAGTGGTAGTCGGCGAAGCTGGTGGCGGAGGCGTCGCCGAGGAGGTCCACGAAGTCGACGGCGTCGATCTTTCCCTTGTTCGGCTTTTCGCTCTCTGAATTACTAGGGATATGGCAGGGGAAAGCTCGAACTTGACTTTGATCTAGCTCGATGTGCACAATGTAGCCCAACAGCAACATTGCCTTTCGAAATCTTAAGTGGTACAACGGTAATACGGTATTCATGATTAGGATCCCAATTACGTGCAAAAGTCGTCTGTGATACTTTCACTACTGGAAAGAACCTTTTGGACAAATCGACAACCGGCTCGGCTCGTCTTGACAAACAGCACGATCCGCCATATCCCTATGGCGCAGCTGCAAATCCCGCCGCCATTTATTCCCTCTGGCCGTGGGGACGCCGGACGCCGGCGAGGGGGAGAACCATAGAGAAAGGGAAAGAGAAGTTGAATTGAGAACAAAGCCACAGAGTCAGAGGCGGCATGGCATTCCGGAGAAGAGAACCAACCACCTCCGGATCCCACCATGATGCTGGAAATTTTCTACAGGTGTTTTAAGCTTCAAGTACCACATTGACATTTGCTAGATTTTCAATTAACGAAAAAAAACCACCTGAGCAGATTTTTGTGCCGGAAAAAGGACGTAAAGTAAAGAAATAGCGATGAAAAAAAAAACAGCACTTGAAATTAATCTGTGACATGTACTTTTTAACAAGAACAAACTTTGTTGTGTTTGTGCGGCAGGGAATTGCAATAGGAACATGATAATTTGATTGAAAGGGGAGTCCCTCTTCAAATTAAAATCATAGTGGTCCAAATGACCTAACTTGAAATGATGTGTCTCTTTAATTAATATCCCATGCTAAATTCAGAAAGAAGATTTTGATTTTGATTTCAAAATGTGGTCATGAAAGAAAGGGGTCACACTCCAAAATTAAATCAGAGGGCAAACCCAGACTGTTTGTACCAACAAACTTATCTCCCACTACGAATTTGGAATAGGGTGTGATTTCCCCCCTCAACCCACAGGGTAGTTCAAGAAATATAGGTGTTTTTTCTTCCACTATGATTTCAGTATGGGGTGTAACCCCCCTCCACCCATAGGGTAGTTCAAAATATGAAAAGCAGTTCACCTCCCACTACGATTTCAGAAAGGGCTTCAAAGGGGTGTGACCCCCCTCCCATTCAAAGGGTAAAAAAATTCTATTCCATGATAATCCACAACAAGAAGAAGATAAACGGCGACCATTACTTGACCTGTCGGCTACCGCCGTAGGTAAAAACATGGCACTTTAAATCAATAGCCGCGCAACCCGGTACGGAGCTTTTGGTCAGGATTTTTATTGCTGTGTGCTGAAAAACGTGCGTTCGCATTTGTCACCTAATTCAAATTTAATTAAATAAATGCCAATACGCACTTCGATTTCCCTTTTCAGCAAATACTATCATAAAAGGCGGTATGTTTTCGCTCTGTCTCGCTCTCTCGTTACAAAAGGCAGCAAAAAAACCCGCTCTCCCCCTTAGATCCATTTGCTTTTAGGCGCCTCCCTTGGGCTGAGTCACCGTCCTGCGGGAAAAAAAACGAGAAAAAAACATAATTTCCCGCAATCGCAAAACATCTATTTAAAAATTCTATTTACCTAACGTATTCCTTCTTTGAGGGCATGGGGTGGACGATGACCGAGTCCTCGCCGAACGTCCTCTTGGCCTCCTCGGTGGACATGGAGGGGACGACCATGCAGCGGTCCCCCTGCTTCCAGTCCACCGGGGTGGCCACCTTCAGGTTGGCCGTCAGCTGCAGGGAGTCGATGGCGCGGAGGACCTCGTTGAAGTTGCGGCCTTGAGGAGAGAGGAAATTTGTGTGGGGCTCTCGCTTTTCGAGCAGCATGAAAAATGCGGCGGCAAAAACTTTTGCGCGAAGCTAGCGGCAGCGTTGTACCCGGTACTGATTTCACCGACCCCGCCGCAAAGTGAGGGAAAAAATGCTTTCCCTCAATATTGCAGCCAAATATGTTGAAAGTGACAAGAATGTCCTTTTTTGGGGGGCGCTCACCAGTGGTAGCAGGGTAGAGGATGGCGAGCTTGAGCTTCTTGTCGGGTCCGATGATGAAGACGGACCTGCAGGTGAGCGGGAGCCCGGCGGCGTCCTTCTCGTCCGGGTCGATCATGCCGTAGGCGACGGCGATCTCGCGGGTGGGGTCGGCCACGATGGGGAAGGACACCCCGCCGAGCTTCTTCCACTCCTTGATGTCCTCGATCCAGGCCATGTGGCTCTCAACGCTGTCGCACGACAGGGCGATCAGCTTCACCTAATTAGGGGCAGAAAAAAAATGAATGTCAAAAGCCGAAATACCTTTCCCCCCAAAAAAACTATGCAGAAAAGACCTTCACTAATTTGAATTTCAATTAGTCCTCCCGACTCACCCCCCTCTTGGCGAAGCGATCGTTGATCTCTTCGACGCATCCGATCTCCGTGGTGCAGACCGGGGTGAAGTCAGCGGGGTGGGAGAAGAGCATGGCCCAGGACCCGCCCAGCCAGTCGTGGAAGTCGACCCGGCCGGTGGTGGTGTCGGCGGAGAAGTCCGGCACCACGTCGCCGAGCTTCAGGCTGGCGCCGGGCTTGCGGGACTCGGAGAGCCTCACCTCGGTTCCGCTGCTGCCGGGAAGCGAAATTCAAGTTTTCAAATTCAATTTAAAGCGTGCGAAAAAAAAGCATTCCGCAATGCGGGAAATAAATTGTCTTGCACGCAAATTTAATTTCGCTCACCTCATTTTGATCAGAAGTTTTCTTTTGTCGAAACGGTGGAAAGCAAGATGTGGTATTCGCTGCTCGAAATTGTGGACTGAATGATGCCGCCCCTCCGCGCTCCGATCTTTATACCGGCTGGAGCGAAGGAAGAAGAAGATTCCAAGGACGGATCGGACGACGCCGGGGAACAAAGGGAAAAGAAAAAGACGAATTAGGGGGGGGTTCGGCTGGTGGGAGAGCATCGACTACTCTGACGCGCGTCTCGGAGGCGTCATAGGGTGAAAGGGATTGCTGCCACCCCCATACGCACTCAGTGCGTCAGTGAAGAGGCATAGGGGGCACGCACATGTTCGAACGCGCGGCCGGTTTGTACCTGCCACAGCAGTGCGTGTTGTGACGCCGTCAATTAGGGCGGTTTGAAGTTGAGGTAGGTTTTGGGAGATAGATGCATGGAATATGGAATATGGAATGCCAAAATCGTTTTGTCCCATAACTCCACTAGGGATGGGTCGAGTCTAGACTCGTACTCGAAAGACTCGTACTCGAGCCACTTTTTGGCAGACTCGACAGACTCGCGAATCTAGGAGGTTGAAAACGAGTCTAGAAAAAATAGGCAAAGACTCGAAAATTTTAATTTTTATTAGATAAATCAGAC
>JAAUXV010143170.1_pt1 | contig 10090 bp, 12 predicted proteins | sample 7278181 | NCBI WGS metagenome assembly JAAUXV01 (sample SAMN14350114, study PRJNA611818) | marine sediment metagenome | isolation source: surface marine sediment (2.1m) | place: French Polynesia: Moorea | collected 2018-08
ACGCAGGCGCCGCAGAACCTGGCCGTGATGAACAGGGCCAGGGAGACGGACGAGGGCAGGAGGGAGTGGAGCCACTTCTTCATCGAGAAGGGGCTGAGGGCAATGGAGGCCATCGTCAGGAGGAGCAAGGGCAAGTACTGCGTGGGGGACGAGGTGACGGTGGCGGACTGCTGTCTGGTGCCGCAGGTACGACACAAAGCTTTTTTCACCAAAAGTGGAAATGTCAATCTGTTTCTTCGCCAAAATAGGTCGCCAATGCCGAGCGCTTCAACGTGGACATGAGTCAGTTCCCGAGTATCAACGAAATACTGGAGAATCTTAAAGAAGTGGAGGGATTCGCCGCTGCGCACCCCAAAGTGCAACCCGACTTCCCCAAAGAAGATTGAACTTCTGCGTAATTCTGTCGAAATGCACACCCAGTATTCAACAGTGGTTTCTGTTTTAATACCTTGCGTGCCGACGAACCCCTGCAGCTCCCCCGGCATGGTGGTGTGCGCCTTGATCTTGACGGCGCACCCAAAGTCCCCCAGCTTGAGGTTCTGCATGTCGTCGGTGAGAAAGATGTTGGCGCCTTTGATGTCCCTGTGCACTACGCCGTGCTCGTGCAGCACCGCCACCGCCTCCAGCAGCTGGCGGGCGTACCTCCGGATGGAGGTCTCCTCCAGCCCCATCTCGGTGGTGGACACCAGCTCCTCCAGGGTGCCCTCTGGGCAGTACTCCATGAAGATGAGCATCTCCTCGCGGTGCACCTCCACGCCGTAGTGGTTGATCAGGTGCTTGTGGTGGATGGACTCAAAGATGCGCAGCTCGTCCGCCACGTTACGCAGGGTCTTGTGGTCGTTGGGCTGGAGGGGGATCTCCTTCATGGCCATGATGTCGCCGGTCTCGTTGTTGATGGCCGTGTACACCTTGCCAAAGTGGCCTTGGCCTGCGCAAATAGTGCAAGAAGAAACATCAAAGCGTGCTGATACCGTAAAAGTATCTCCACTTGTTCTGAGTTGTTTCCCGTAAATTTCTCTAAAGAAACAAAGCTTAAATTACCTCCGTGGTAATGGTGCAGTTTACTTCACGGTATTCAAATTTGAAAATCTATACTGAAAGAATAATTTTTTTACTAAGAAATATGGGAAAGTCTATGTACCTATTTTGTTTCCGCGTTGCCAGGAGAACGACACAGTTTTCGACTTGATGTGGACCCTGTCCTCCCTCTGCGCGTGGTCCATCACGCTCCCGATGGCGCCCTCCTTCTGACGGCGCTCGTCCTGAAACATGTAAATTTCAAATTGTAGGTATTTGACGGTTGAAGCGAAGCCCAACCACTTAGACAAATTTCTAGCTTACCTGGTTCTTTTCCAACGTTTCCACGCTTTTGTTGACTCGCTCCCTCCACGGCAGGTGAGCTGAAAAAATACGGGGATTTAAATTACTTCATATATTTTGCTGTTTGTACAAATATGCCTGAGAAAGGCCTAAACTACTGTCCTGTACAGTATCATATAGGTACATCAAATACACATTTATACATATTCAAGTATTGACATTGATGTATGTTTTCTGTTTGCTCCAGTCCAATTTTCAAGCAAACCCATATGAACAGAACAAAAGCGGCATTCCTTAAGACAAACGTGCAGACTGATGCACAACATCCGTCGCCATTTCTCACCGGACGAGTGAATGAGGCTCCAAGTCCGAGCTGTGTGGCGGGCAGTGCAATGGGGGATGAATAAAGCAAGCGAGGGCGATTATGGAAGCTAATTGTTGGCTTGAGATGTCTTTTACGGTTTTGGTTATTGTTGCATGTGTGGTATGGGCGTCAATGAGCACTTTTAGGTTAGGATCTACGTAGGTACGCCGAAAGCTACGGTTGTGCATTATCTGTATATTGTCTCCTGGGTGCTTAGCTGTATCTACTGCTCTCTAGTCGAATTAGGCATTACTAGTGCCCTGACTACGGTTTGCGTAGAAGTGGGGAATATCCCGTCGACTCACAGTTATTGGCGAAAACTGGAGGGGAAACGGTCGGAGGGATTACTTTTTTTTTTAGCGATTCGGTAAATTGAAATATAATTCGACGCTTCTCACCGTAGGGAGGGACCTTGAAGGAGACGTCCGGGGTGTCGGGCTCGTCGATGGTGGAGGTCTTCTTGGGCCGCCGACTAAGAAATGAGACATACCAATAGCAACTCACAAGTATTTTTTCCATTTTCAAAAGGTGGACTTACACGTATGGGCTGCTGGGCGGCGGCATCTGCAGCTTTGCCAGCCTCTCGTCTTGCTGCGGCTCCTGTGGGTCAGCCGACGAGGAGGAGGCGGGAGCGTCCGACTGAGACCTGGCCGCCTTGGCTGGGTGCTCGCAGGGGGAGTAGGCGGACTCGGAGGTGGATCTGCCCGCACCTCCGGAGGGGGGAGAGGCCAGGCGGTCGGCCGGGGAGGTGGGGCGGGAACGGGAGTTGGAGCGGGAGAAGCCCACGGAGGAGCCTAGGGAAATAAGCACAGTGGGGAAAAAGATGCGTAAATCCACAGCAGCGCAACATACAGATCTGGGAAAGATTATTCTTTGTAAAAAAAAAAATTACATCCTTACCCGCCGACACTGGCGTCCTAGGCGACCGCGACGTCCCTGCGCTTCCCGCCCTGGAGCTGCCGCCCCCTCCCCCGTCCCCTCCTCCTCCTCCCGGTGTAGCAGAGGCGGGGCAGGGCTCCTCCTCCCCTATGATGTGGGCGTAAGCCGCCTCCACCGTCGACTTGAAGTCTGCAAAGTCGTCGGCCGTCAGGTGCCGCGTGAAGTTGGGCGAGGAGGCGTGGTACATGAAGTCCACCCCGTGAAACGCCCATCTGCCAGGGAAATAATGTACATGTAGAGGAAATGTCGTGAGATTTGTTCGGACGGGAGCAGGAAAAGCTACAGAACTGTCATTGCCATCTGCTCTGCTATTGCGTGAGTTAACTTTTAAGCCATCAGGGCTGTAGGGGAAAGGAAGGAAAGGATAAAACTGTTAACAGATGGCGCTGCAGTCGGCACCAGCTGGAAAACCCTAATCTGAAAACGAAATGATGTACTTGATGCATGCATCATAGAGCTTTGAAAGCTAGCGAAACGAGTGACATTTTTCCTATGCTTTAAGGTAAGCGTTGAGGAACTGATCACAAGAAAGAGGATCCGAATTCCTTTCCAAAGTGTCAAAACAAATTGCGTAAGGCTGCGGATGGTTTTCAAATTATTACAAGCTTAAGCCAGCTTTAAAAAATCTCTTTACATTGTATCACGTAGAGGCGCCCAAGGTGCCCCACACACATTAACCTAGCCTACCTGGGCTTGGTCCCCTTGCCCCGGTCGCAACGCACCAGCACAAAGTTCATCCACTGCACTGCGAACTGTACCACGCCCTTGGCGAGCGCAGCCCTAAGTCGCTGGCCCGTCACAAGGCGGTCCAGCTCCTTGTGATACTCGAAGCCAAACTTGTAGCACTGATGGAGGATCTCACGGGTGCGCCGGGACAGGGCGTCGCGGTCTAAGGTGTCCTGTGGAAATAAATGAAAAACATTTAGGAGGATTTAAAACACACCGCAATGCTCTCAGGTCACCAGCTCTCCCATGCAGGTGACGTCGCATTTCTCCTCCACGTTTGACAGCTCGTCCGAGATCTTTTTCCTGAGCGAGAGCGCCTCCTGCTTGACCTGCTCGAGGGAGGTGGCGATCTTGTGCGAGGTGGCGCGCTGGTCCTGGCTCAGCGTCAGGGCGTCGCGCATCCCGCGCAGAAACTCGCGCCGCCGCTGGGACAGAAGGGTGGCGTTGGGAGCCACCAGCAGAACGCCGTCGACCTGAGAAATGAGCCAAAGATCATTGCAATCCCTTCGCCCATCTAGTCTCATCATTTCATGGGGTGAAATCAAATCAAATTCGTGATTGGCACATTAAGCCAATCGAAATTGATCAAGCCTTAATTCATCTTTTTAAGATATCGTACCTCAATCTGAGAGAGCGATATGGTGGTCTCGGCCGTGGGCTTGACATGTATGGTATCCCCTCCCCAGGCGACGGAGGCCCTCTCGGAGGACTCGTGGTTGAGGAGGACGAGGTATCCGGTGTTGACGTCGCCGTCCTTGGCGCTCGAGCCGTCGGAGTTGCAGTGCATGTCGAGGAGCTGGAGGATGTGGTCGTGGCGGTCGCGGATGTTGCCTGGAGTGACGAGAAAATGGAAATATTTCAATAGAAAACTATTTGAACTAAGGAGCGGAGAGAGAAAAGTTCGACACGTAGTGAAAAAGTTTTCAAATGACGGAAAGTGAGTTCCTCTCTCTCATTTAAGGTTGGCAATCAAAATAGATGATAGGAACCAAGGGTGCTGTAGTTTCAAAGAGAAAGACTTACCCGAGATGAATATCTGGTGCTTCTGCGTATGCGGAGCCAGCACCCTGACGTGTCCTGAGGCGGCCAGCCTGTCCATCAGAAGGTCGGCAGAGGTGACGGAGAACTCTGCGCTCACCTCCAGGTCCTTGCGCAGGGTCTTGGCGAAGGCCAGGGCCTTCACCGCGCGCTCGCGGGCCTCGCCGAACACGGACTGGAAGCCGCGGCAGGCCTCGTATACCTGTAGAGAAGAAGAAATGCAGATGTAAGTACGGTTGTTCAAAAAGCCAAAGTTACTTTGACGTTTACAAAACCACTCTATTCCGGAAGCTGGGTGGAAGCCTCCTCGAGGAGGCTCTTCTGGATATTTCCTATTTAAAATTTGCCGAAAACACATTGTTTTTGCTTCACCTGGTGCCTGGTGGATGCCTCGTCCTCCGACGACTCCGAGTCCGGGTAGACAAACATCCTGCTGATGACGTCGTCGATGCCCGAGTTCAGGAAGTTGCCGATGGCCTTGAGCATGCCGCACGCCAGCTGGCAGAAGGTGTTGCACGAGAAGGACTCGCCGTCAGGGATGTGGGGGCTGGAAACGGAGAACACACGTCTGTCATTCTTTTTTCTCCGGGAAAAAAGTTTTGACAAAGTGCCGCAACTTTCTTGTCGGCTTTCCAACAATACACGACGACCCCTCATTCGGAAGATAGAGAAGAACCCCCCCATTCTTCCGGTTGACTTTCCTAATCCTTCAGACAAACAACCCAAAAGGTCCTCTTTTCACGAAGATCGAGGGACAAAGGGGAAAGGAGCTTTGGCACTACAACTGACCAGGTCTGCTTGATGAAGGTCCACTCCTCCTCGAGTAGGCTCTTCTGGTAGGTGGAGAGGAGGAGCGAGGAGTCGGACTGGATCATGGTGACGAAGTTCTGGAGGTAGGAGAGGTAGGCCTCCAGGGTGGAGGTGAGGTCTGCGTCGAAGGCCGCCATGTCCTGCTCGAACCGGTCCAGGAAGGCCCGGTCCGACTCGGCCTCCTGCAGCACGGCGGCGCGCACGCGCGAGATGTACTTCTGCAAAACGAGGAAAAATGGACGGTAAGTTTGCATTGTGGCGTTTCCCAAACGATGACGGATTCAAAAATGATTGCTGGGAGTGGTAGACTGACTGACAACCTTCATTTCACTGCATCAGACTTCAAACCGAAAGAGGTTTTTTCGGTGCAGCCCCCCGGGGAAAGAGAGCCAAAACTTTCGTTGCTTCTCCTTTCTTCTCCCCTCCGCGACAAAACTTTCCCATCGCCATCCTCCATCTCTACTTCGAAAGGGGGGGAAAAGAAAACCTGTACGCCAAAGACCGCAAGATTCTATTCAGTAAAGCATGAAACATAAATGAAGAACAGCTCTCCTTCCACAGCACAGTACAACAACGTGCAAAAATCTTTTAGAATTTGCATCTCGAGGAAGTGGCTGCTGAAGTACAACACGCTTTGAATAAGCTCCTAATTTAGATCGATTACCAATCTCTACGTAGAAACCCTCTTCCAATCTCACCTGCCTCTCGATGACCGCCAGCCTGAGCGCCTCCTTGCACTCCCTCATGAGCTGGCGAATTGACAGCTCCGAGGGCTGCTCCGGCTTCTGCTCCAGCCTGATCCTGAGGCACTCGTGCACCACGTCCAGCGGGGCGCGGCACAGGAAGAGGTACGGGGCGCGGAAGGACGGGAGGCGCATGCGCCGGAACTCGGCGTTCCACGTCCCGAAGGCCCGGAGCTCCTTCTCGTCCTCGGACGGGGAAGGGTGGGAGGAGAAGCGCTCGTCTGGGAAAAAAAGAGAAACAACATTATTAATGTGTAAATAGAATATGTCATCACATGACAGCTATAATGATAATCCCCCTCGTTCCTTCCGGATTTCGATATCTGTTTGTGTCAGCGAGCATCCCCAGCATCCCGTACTTAGCGTTCTGTTCTGTCATCCTTTGCAGGGGTAAGAAGAGAAAAAGACGAGGAGGAAATCATTACACGGTCCATTTCCATCTGCTCGGTGACATTCCCGAAGGAGGAGGAGAAAAAGAAAAAGAGTATAGTGGGATGAAGGAGAGAATGAACGCGTCCCATTTCCTCCTTCAGATAACAGCTGTGAGAGCGAGGGAATCCCTGACGCGACCGAATTCGACGGCGTGCGTCGTCACTCAGTCCCACATAAATTTCCCCCGGGCAAAAGACGGTGGTGTCCGATTGCACAGTGCACACATCCTGCTGACCGAAATTCCCCCAGTTTTGACCAAAAGGGACGGGAGTGATGCTGGCGGCGGCGGCCTTGTTCCTCTTCCTGGCCTTGGCCTCCGTGGTGGTCCCGGGCGACGGCAAAGGCTGCTGGGCCCAGGACGTCATCGACGCAAGGATTTGCTTCTCCAAGCTGAACATAAGGGTGCGGAGATGGGCACAGTGACGTACGTTGGACAATGGCTAAACTCCTTGTGCACTCTTTTGTCACCATATAGGGGAAAATGAACTGCCGGCAATTCCACCGCTTCATCGCCTGCCACGCGCCCCTGAAGAACTCCTGCCCCGACCAATACGAGAGGATCATCAAGAGGGTCCGCCAGCAACAACATCTCCATTGCGGAGAACCAGATCCAAGCTGACACCGAGCGAATAAAATTTAAACACTTGGCGTACGTTATTATTATACCTTGCAAGTGGGGGTGGTAGTGGAACGGCGGCTGCTCCTCGTTGACGGCGGCGCTCCCGCTGTTGTTGTTGCCGTTCCCCTCGTCGTCCGCGGCGGAGTTTGCGGCGGCGGCGGCGGCGGCCGCGGCGCTCCTCTGCTTCTGGAAGGCCCTGGCCGCCTCCGCCGCCTCCCTCATCCCGGCTGGCCGCTCCAGGGCCAGCTTTGCCCTCCTCAGCGGCCCTCGGATGAGGCGGTTGAGGGTGGCCATGGTCTTGCGCAGGCCCTTCGTCTTCAGATACTTCTCCACGTACTTGCGGTACGGGTTCTGCAGCATCTCCTCGGCGGTCTGCGGAAAAAAGCAAAGAAATATAAAACTAAGATATTTCTGAGCGAAAGTTGTGAAACTTTGGGAGGGTAAATCCTTCTTTGCCTGGAACATTCCTTCAAAATTCGTTACCACATGAAATTAATAGAGATCAAAGCGCGAAGGGGAGATCGAGCAAAAAAGGGTCGAGGTACTTTTGAGCAACTTTTCGAGGAAGGGGAGAATGCAGAAAGGCTTTCTTGTCTTCTCCCCCTTCACTACAACTCTCTTCATCTCCAGTTCCTAAACACCTCTAAGGCCTTTCCCTCTTCTCGGGCAATTTCATTCACCCTGGAGAAGTCACTGAGGTCACGCAATTTCCAACTCTGACGGCAAAGAGATTTTTTTTCCTTCCAGGCCCCTTCTCGATCTCATTCCTCCCACTAATTGACAGCACCCTAAAAAATGAATGCAAGAGCTTGCGAAAGATCCGGAATTATTCTTACCTGCCCCAGCATGGAGCTGCTGCCGTGAGACGAGCCCACGCTGATGGTGGAGAGCTGCCTCCCGGTGCCGGGCACAGCAACAACGCTCCCGGCAACTGCGGCAGCCGCGGAGGTGGCGCCGCCTCCCGCGGCGACGTTGGAGGAACCGTGGGCGCCGGAGTCGGTGGAGGTGGAGTTGTTGGAGTCGGACGGGTTGGTGCTGCTTATCTCCCCCTCCTCCAGGCGGAACCTGACCTTGCCGCAGGCGTTGGAGCCGCCGCCCGCTGACGAGGGAGGGCAGATGGGCGACGTCGAAGCAGCCGCGCCTGCCGCCGCCGCCGCAGACTCTGCCGCCGCAGCCTGTATGTTCCCCATGGAGGAGGAGGACATGGGCGAGAGAATCCCGCTCTCGTCTGACATCTGGCTCCTGACACTGTCCCCCTGCGACCAGTTGGGCCAGGGCACCACCCCGCGGGCGGCGCCCAGCCCGAGCAGGACGTTTCCCAGCACGTTTATCTTGTCCCTCAGCTGCTTGGTAAGGTTGAACCACATACAGAGGCACTTGACGCGCGTGTGGAACTCCGCGCTGCCCACCACCGGGTGGTCGATGCGGAACATCTTGCCGGAGGCGTAGTACTGCTCTGCGCCGTCGAGCCGCTGCAGCAGCGCCGCCACCCGCTCCAAAGCCAGGTTCACCACCTGCACTCTCGACTGGTCGAAGACGTCCAGCGACGTCCTCAGCGCGTTGGCGGCCTCCTCCTCCTCGGAGAGCGCGGCGCTGACGGAGGCGAAGGCGGCGTCGATGTCGCCCATGGTGACGGCGGCGGCCGAGCGGCCCAAGATGTCCTCGTCGCCGACGCCGGTGGCCGCGCTGTCCAGGTGGGAGAGGGAGTGCAGCGGGGTGGCGGAGTCAGAGTCATTGCCGCCGCCAATGCCGCCGCCGCCGGGGACGCTGCTGGAGAGGGACTCCTGGGCGTCGTAGAACTGCTCGCTGGCGGTGCTGGCGTCGACGGTGTCGGAGGAGACGGTGCTGATGCCGCGCATGGGAGTCAGCCTGGGAAACAATTTGAATTTAAATTGACTGCGAAGGAGGATATTCTTTTTTTCTGGAAGACGTCAAGCCTCTCGGCGCACTTTTCTCTCTCCTCTTTCTTCTTTAGAAGTGCATTTACGTTGTAGCTTTGAGAAAGGAAGAAGGCAATTTTGCCTTTCCGCAAAGGGGAGAGAAGAGATGAGTTTAAGAGGCTCTTGGGGGGGGAGTAGAGAGAGCGGCACTCAAGCCATTGCCATTTTATAAGGTCTCACGCACAACACAACCACTTCACTTTCCGGATGGAGCGGTGTTTATGAGCAAAACCTCTCACCTTCCGACGGAGGAGGCCCCTCCTCCGCTTTCCAAGGCCTCCGCGGCCTTCTCCTCGCCCTCGGTCCTGAAGCGAAAGGTGAGCACCTCGCTGATGGTGTCGTTCACCGTCTTGCGGTCCTCCACCAGCTTCTTGTCGTACACAGTCGGGGCCAGGCCTGTGGACAAGATGGAGAAGTTACGGAATTATCAGTCTGACGTGCTCCGATTCCAAAGTGTCTAAGAGGAAAGCTACCATCCCTGGCGAAAAAAATCCAAGTAATTCGTATCACATAGAGCGACAAGGGCTCTATTTCTGCGATCCAGGTTCTTCTTTCTCTCTCTCCCCTTTCCTTCCTCCGGAAACTGCTGTACAAAGATACAGAGTTGAGGAAAGGAGGAGGATTGAGAGTAGGCCTTTTCGGTGTCTCGAGTGCCAGCGAGCAGTCAAGGATTCCGACCGGGCGAGACAGGGAGGACCACTTCAAAAAGAATATGTAAATCGAATCCATCAATTCCAGGCTCCCTCTATCCTTTCTCCCTAGTTCGATGCATGGATCTCTTCTTCCGAAACAAAGAAGCCTATATTCACCTGCGAACCAGGCCTGGAGCTCCAGCCAGATCATGTCGTTGGTCTTGTTCTCGTAGCGGGTCTCCTCCGCGGCGGAGGCGGCGGAAGGGGTCCCGACCTGGAAGAGGAGAAACATTCACTCACGTAACATCAGTCAGTGGCGAACGCAAATTCAGTTTAATCGGAATTAAAAAAATTATATAACCACTTGTGTACGGTTGTGCCAGCGGGCCAAGATTTTTCCACGAGAGAATGAGATAAGAGATCAAAATGGGGAGGGTGGGAAGCTGGCGTCGTCACTCACTCCTGTCAACTCGTAAATATCGGAAAGAGGAAGGAAAGATAGGCCTCCTTCGTACGCTGTATTGGAT
>JAAUXV010113310.1_pt1 | contig 10079 bp, 14 predicted proteins | sample 7278181 | NCBI WGS metagenome assembly JAAUXV01 (sample SAMN14350114, study PRJNA611818) | marine sediment metagenome | isolation source: surface marine sediment (2.1m) | place: French Polynesia: Moorea | collected 2018-08
AACAACAACAACAACAACAACAACAACAACAACTCTCACCGTTCTATGACCTGTCGGCTGCGCCGCAGGTAAAAAGTGAGAGAGAGCTCAGAGAGGGAACCTTTCCGCCATCGTGCCCGCCTACAGGTCACCCTAGTGGGCCCATGGCAACAGGGCAACGTACAGTACACACACGAAAAGGGACGCGTAACCAGAGGAAATTGTTTTGTAACTAAGCTGCGCCGCACAAACAAACCCTCCCCCGGCCGCCCCTTTTCCAACGCCGGTCGGTCGCCAAATCCCCGTGGGAGGGAGGGAGGAGAGACGGGGGGAAGGGAGGCACGGGAGAAAAACAATTCTGACAGCGGCGGCGGCGGGAAGGACAGGGAAGCTCTGGCAGCAGAGAGACAAATGGCCGCGGCCGACCTCGCTCCCCGCCCTGGGCCCTTCTTAACATCCCCCACCCTACCGACACGACTATATAAAGGCTGTAGATATACACTGGGGAGGACCTTTTTCGGGGGGATATTTCATGAGAAGGCTAGCTAGCACACACAGCGCAAGGGAGTGAAGATTGCTCTAGTCAATTGCCTAATAGCTTGGCATGCAAGCAGGTTTTTTTTCGACATCTCGGGCACGGTCCCACCTTGGAACTCCAATCCTTTCTCATCTCAGCGGCCACATCTGAAGTATGATGGAGTGACGTCATTGAGGGGCGATCGAGGAAGTGGAAAGGAAAGAGGAAGAGAAGGAGGAGGAGGAGATCTCGTGGGAAATCCTTTCCAAGTGGCGCGAAAAAAAGGGAGAGGAGCTCTCCAAAGGCTTCTCCGCCAACTCCCACTTTTTTTTCGCAGCCGGAGGCAGTTTCCATTCGAGAAAGGGGGAGGAGAAGAGGAGAGGAGAAAATCCTCCTCTCCCGATCTGCCGCCGCCGCTGTGGCCACTTGCGCAACAAATAGTGATGGTGGCGATCGAGGGAAGAAAACTACCTGCCTTGGACCGGCTCCCTACGTTACTTACACCGATTTTTTGTGTGTGTCAAATCTAATGGTTTTGACTTTTCCGTCGACAGCCGAACTTTCTTGGCGTGGCTTTGGTTCGAGGCGAGATCCACGGTTGAAATTAAGGTGTATCGGTACAGAAGAGAGTCGGAAAGCGGAAACAAGCTACTGTTTTGTAAATTCTAGGGTGGTGGCAAAGCCGCTGGGGGGCCGTCGTCCGAAGGAATGAGATTCCTTTTTTCCCTGCATTCATAAGACTTCTCCACGTTTAAAATTGTGCTCTCGGCAGCCAAATTTAGTCCGCCGCCACCCGTCCCCCCCCTCTCCAGAAAAGCGGATTATAAGCGACAACTTCCCCTAATATCCCGCCGCGGCGAAACTTTTTCTCCTCCTCTCAGGGTTCTTTTGGCACGCGATGTTCCGTGAAACGAACGAGCGGCGGCGAAGCCCTCCCTTGAACGGGGGGGATTAAATCGCGCACTCACTCACTCCCCCCACCCCCCTCTCTCAAACACTTCTTTTGTGTGGAGGAGAGAGGCAAAGGTGCCTCCTCCACCTCCTGGTTGGAAAGGCTTCTCTCTCTCCTTCCTCCTCCTCCCTCTCAAAGCTGCCCTTGAAAATGAAGCTCCCTCTCCTTCTTGTCGGGGCCAATTTCCGCCCCCCTCCGTCTCTTCCGAGACACCTTTTTTCGCAAGCGAGAAAGGGGAGCGGAAAAATCCCGCCTTAGTTCCTCTAAAGACGTTTTTGTTGTGCCTCGCTCCGGGTAGAAGAGATATCCTCTTGCGAAAGAACTAAAGCTGCTTTCTTCTGCCGGTATTGGAAACATATTGAGTGCCAATAATGGAGGGCAATAATCAGTCTTTCAATACCATGCTAGAGGAGCGAAAGCAGTGCAAAATACTACGAAAGAAAGGGGAAATACTTACCAACATTTTTTTACAGGAAGGGAGGGCCTGCTTCGTGTAGAGAATTTGAATTTTGTACACTTATCTGACTCGAACATGTGCATATTGTTCCTTTGCAGGACGGAGTCTCCGTCAATTTCAACGAGGTCTCCCCTTCGGCTCCGTCTACCTCCTCCTCGCCTCCCTTCGCCCTCTCCAACGTGACCACCCAGTCCCACCCGGGAGACAACATGGTGAGACATTTTGCCGAATAATAATAATAAAGAAAGACTGCCGACATCGTAAACCCTCGATTTTTCCCCCCAGACCGTAACCGCGGACGTGGAGGCCTCCTCCTTCCAGCTGCTCCTGTCCGCGCACCGCAGCGAGGGCCCGCACCTCCGCGGGGCCGCCCTCAGGGTGGAGCGGCTGCGAGGGAGGGCCAGCCTGGCGGCGCTCTCCAGGGAGAGGGTCGTCGTCGCCAAGCTGGACGGATGGCCAGAGGTAATACATGCACAGTAGGTGCTGTGCGTATAGGGATATGCCCAGGCATGGCTCGGACGGATGGTGTGGCTGTCCGAAACCCATAGGCCCCCGAAATTGACCCAACTTATCTTTGAGGCATGGGAATAAATTCCTTTTTCGCAGAGTGCATCCGCTAGTGGAATGACTGACATTTGGGTCGATGAGCCATATATCTTTTTTTGTCGTCTTTTGTCCGTGTGGAAGCCGTTTGAGTGTGCACGGTAGACGTGGCATGGGCAAATAAGACGGGGAGGGAAGAAGGGAAGTTGGAGGAGGATCCCATGTTTGCTCTTCCCCTCCCCCCCTCCTACAGTCGTCCAAGCCCAATTGCCCGTAGGAAAAGATCGCAGGGGCGGAAAAGAAAAGAGAAAGAAGCCCTGGGAAAGCCAGCCAGCCGGATGCTGCAAATGATGCAGTAAAAAATACCAAATTGGTGCCGCCGAGTCAGCCACGAAAGCCAGAAAGAGAGGGAGCCAGAGAGACTCTTTCTCTTTTTTATGTCGCTCCTCTTTCAAGGTCACTTGGATAAAAAAATCAGCCATGATGCGAAACTTTGTTCCCACTTTAATACTGCGACGCCTGCAGCTCTGAGGACGCGTTTGCCAAGGAAGAAAGTTTCGGCAGAGATCCAGATCCCCTGGAAATTAAAACAGGCACGCTACAGCAACGCCCTCTCTTTCTTAATTTTCTCCCAGCCTCCGCGCGTCCCTTTTTTACTCTCTCCGGGGAGCCATCAAGACTTTCTTTGCGTCCTCCCAACGGACTTTCCAAGGGAGATTTTACGCCTTCCGCGCCCGCATTGCAGAGGAAGGGAAATGAAGGGGAAGGAAAACCTCGCCTCCAGAACGCCAGCCGAGCCCTTTAATATTTCTCACGTCCCCCCGCTACAGATCCGCTCCAGGCTGGTTGATTCCGAGTCCGGGAAGGACCTACTACCATCGAAGGCGGGAGAGGGGGAGGAAGGCCAGGAGGGGTTGGCCAAGCGGCGGCTGGCGGAGGCGGCCAAGGAGACGGCGCTGGCAGCCATCAGGGGCTCCCAGGTAGTGCGAAAGAGGATCAGTAGGTGACAATTTCCTTCCTTGCACCTCCCGATGTTTCTTCCAGATAAGCATAAACCTGGAATCCTTCGAGAATCCTAGCGGCCTGCCCCTCTTCCCCGTGTTCAAGCGAGCGGCCACCAGCAACGGCGCAGGCGGCAGAGTATTTAGTCCGTCCAAGAGTGCTTCCAAAGTAAACAGGAAGAGGCATTTTTGCTCATGGATCACTATTTCATCGCGTCGACCTATTTTCTTTGCAGACCAACAACAACAGTAGCAACCGACAATCAGTGACCTCCGTCACCGGCGTGGTGACCGCCTCCGGCCCCGCCGGCGCCAACCCGCGGCGCCTCTCCGTCCGGGTGGCGCGCGGCACCCAGCTCACGCCGAGCAGCCACAGCAGCAGCCACAAGCACCGCGGCCTCGGTCTGGTCTCCCCCTACGTGGTGGTGGAGGTGGACGAGCCGGGACAGCGCTCAGTCACCGCCGGGGGGGACATTCACTCCATGGGCAGCGGGGCGGAATGGAACGAGGAGTTCGTATTGTGAGTGGGAGTGAGAAAACGAGAAAAAGTTTGGTTTGGCTCTGGATCACTATGGCATAGCACCCGACGAAAAAATTGTACTGTATACATAGATTGCAGCAGGGCAAATATGATATAACGGTGCAGTACTCTCCCATTTCCACTTTGCTTGATGGTATTTTTGCTAAATTTGGTTTATGAAATAATTAAATTTGTTTCTCTTTCCCCCACATGTAGTCTCCTCGGTCCGTTCAGCTCCGAAGTGCTTTTCGAGGTTTGGGACAAGACCCCCGAGAGCCACTGCGAGGAGGAGCGACTGCTGGGCAGCCTCAACGACCCGGCGGTGGCGGAGAGGTTCCTCGGCCTAGGCATAGTCTCGGTAGAGGAGCTCATGATAACGCCAAGCCAAAGGTAGAAAACGTAGGAATTGATGGGGGAAAAAATCCAATCTCTTAACTGGTTGCACCTCACCCCCAGACATGTGATACCGCTCCAGGGCCGCCCTTTCCAAGAAGAGGCGGACGCGGGGGTGAACGGACTCCTAACCATAGAGGTAGGGACTGCCGAGAAAGCAACTTTGCCCGCGGCCTCTCTTGCAACCTCGATTCCAAAACTGGTAGTCTTTCTTTCTATCCATTCCAGTTCGTGCTGTTGGACCCCGACGACGAGTCCTCCTCGTCCGGCGGCGGCGAAGCGGGGGTGACAAAGACAAGGGAAATAAGGTGGGGCGGAGGAAGACATGGATGAATACAGCAAGGAAAGGGTCATACAAAAGCGTTTTCCTCTCCTTCCCCAGGCGAACACGGTCGCCCGAGGGACAGATCATCACCACGCACTCCACCACATTCCAGGCCACCAACAGAGGTGAGCTGGCAAATTCCCAACATTAGCGTCATAAACCCCACATTTGCTGAAATTCGCGGCCATCACATATTCGTTCCGTCTGTTTCGTCCGCTACCAACGCCTTCCGGCTCGCGCAGGCTCCTCCCCGATCCCCCCTCCCCCGTCCGCCTGCCTCTTCCGCAGCGAGTCCTACCTCCTCGCCACCAGGGACGGGTCAGAAGAGAGAGGTAGAGGCTGCAAACAGACGCGGAAAAACTGCGGAGAGGCCAGGAATTCGGGGGGCTTAATTTCGCCTACTGCAAAGCCCCCGTTCCTCCCCCTCCCCTCCCCCTCCAAACAGTGGCCGCAGTGTCGTTTTTGCTGTTTCTGGTTCAATGTTAAGTGTTTCGGTGGCGGCCTTTTCCGTGTTTCCACGCTGCCGCTCCCTCCAACTGTAACTGTACCAGAATTTATGCGCGTCAAGGCTTTGCTGACGGGGAGAGAAACGTTAGCCGCCGCCGCATCGTCTTCCCTTTTCCCCCTCTTTTACGCGCCTTTCTACGAGCCATTTAACTTCGGAAGGAAACCCCGGAAACGTTGCCCATCTCAACCCTTCCCTACCCTTCTTCCTTCTTTTCCCCACTTCCGTCCTAGTTTCGCCCCTGCGCGTTTTTTTGCCACTTTTTTTGGGAGTGAGAAAGAGGGAAAAAAGAGGATTTGGCAGGTGTGCGGAAGGGTTTCGTTTCCCATGAAGCATTGCTCGATGCGCAAAAAGGGACCTTCCTCCCTTACGAGGGCCTTACGAGGGCAAAACAGCTTTAGATGTTGTCTAATCTCGCATGAAGGAACAACAAGATAAATGTGAACTAAAAGTCTAGCTAACCCCCCAAAACATCGTGTCTATATGAACGAGAGCTTAGTGCCTTGGCCTTGCTTTTCTTTCAACGGCGCCGTCATTTCTGATCTGTTTGAGCCATGGACGTTGCTGGTGGCTTTGGTGGCTGAAAAGGGAGGGCTTGGGAGTTGTTGCGTGTGGGAGGGATGCTTCGTCGACGACAGACAGTATCTCCCTTCTCATGTTGAGGGAAAAGAGCTTTGGCGGGAGGCGGGGAGGGATCTCTGTCTCCCCCTCTTTCTATCTTATTACTTATGGGCGGCGCTCCCTCTCCTCCCCATCATCAACTGTGAGTCGTGAGCGGAATGAGTAGGGGGTGGGGGATGGAGGGGGGAAAAAGTCAGCAAAAACACGGAGGAGAGAAAATGCTTTGGGCAACTTGGGCACCGTACGTACAACCGGTCTAGGTTGGAACCGTAGCACAAGACGAACAAGACGAAGCGTTCCAGGAGAGTGTTTTCCATTCCCCACTCGTCTACGTTCAAGTCTCGGGAGGATTTTTCTCCACGGGTCTTCCAAGACTCCCAAAGAAAGGCTGACTAATGTCACTTCATTAGGCTGGAAGTGCGGGGGGAGCCTTTAGAAAGGAAGAGGAGCCTTTTCGGCCCAGCGGAGCAAGACTCCCTTTACAAAGACTCTCCTGCTTACCCACTATCAATCTGAATCCCCTCGCAGTTTCTTTCCCCCATCTCTTTTCTCGAGAGGCGAACAAGAGCAGTGGAGGCAATTTCAGAGACAAACTTTGCAATCCCTTTCAATGGACGGAGGGGGGAGTGGGAGGATAGAGATAAGAGGGCAAAGGTCCCCCCCCCTTTCCCCTCTAGAGAAGCCAGAACCAGTCTCACGGAAGGAGGAGGAGGAGGTGTTCCATCGAGGATTCGGGCCAAAGTGCCCCGAAACTTTCTTTTCCTTCGTAGACTCCTCGAAGAGGGAGGAGGAAGTGGAGCGGAGGGAGTGCAAAGCAGAGCAAACAAGACTAAGGGGATCGAGAGAAGGAGGGAGGCATTCTTGCCTTTTCTCTTTCAGTGCATCCGCGAAGCATGCAAGCGATGAGAGAGAGAGAGAATCGAGCGGCATCATTTCCCGAAAAAGACCGATTGGCACTCTCCTCATCCTCCCCCCTTCCTTCTTCTGCCTCCTCCATCCAAGCCAAGGGTTGGAAGGAGAAGAGGCATCATCCAGCTCCGTTCCTTTCTCTCGCAGATTCGCCAGCGCGGGAAATCTCTTTCTGGTGCGGCATTCGCCGAAGTAATAAAACATACAATCGCTCCCTACTAATGCTTTCGAGGGCAAACGTAAGAATGGTACAACACTAGGCCAATTTTTGCCATTGTGGAATCCCTCCCCTGGCGCTTTCTCCTTTTTCCATCCATCTCCGGCCGCTATGCATCCCCCACTCTTTTCTTCTTTCCCCCAACTTCCGCTTCCGCTGCGCCCCTCTCTCCCCCTCCTCCGCCTTTATTCCCTCTCTCCTCCATTCTGTCCCCTTCTCTCTTCCCCGTTTTTTCTTTGTCCGTAATTGCCATATGCCAAAGAAAAGTATGCGTAGAAGGGATATGGGGAAAGGGGCCTTTGCTATACGTGGGGTCCTTTATACTCTAGGGCTTCTATGGCGACCCCCCTCCCCTCCTCAGCCCTTGTTTTATTAACGAGGTCTCTCTCCCCTTTAAAGCATACAGTATAGTAGTATTGGGAGATCGACCGGGTGGAGCGGGGCGCAATAAAAAAGGGGGCGCTTTATTGGCAGGTTGATCTTATCTCGATTCCTGGGTTGAGCAAAAAAAAGTTGGCAAAACTGCGAAAAAAATGCTGTACAAACCAGGAAGAAGACACAGACAGAGAAAACGGCCGCTGAGATTCTCCCCCTCTGACTTAATGGCCCCATAACGCGAGAAAATGCTCAAAGGAAAAGAAGGGAAGGGAGGGGTGTTTGATAAGGAGAAGGAAGGCAGGAAGGGCATTTTTCAAAAGGGACCTTATTAGGAATGGCCCTTCCCCCCCCCTTTCCTCTTTGTCTGAGGGGTAGGTAGGGATATGATGGCGGCAGGAGGGGGAGGGGGGTTGCCTTCTCAAAGGGAGAAAGGAATGGAAAGGAGGGGGGCTCAATGCAGGCAAATAAATTCTCCTTTCCTCCCCTTTTTCCTTTGCTGGGGTCGGACAAAAGCCAAGAAGGGCGCGAGGAAAGAAGGATCCTCCATCCTCCGCGCTTCGTTCTTTCCCACTTTTTGGGCACAAAAAAACCCTCTCTCGCTGAGCACGCGAGTGGGTTTCCCCTTCCTTGTTTTTGCTTCCCCCTCCTATTTTCTCTTTTTCTCCCTCGCCGCCAGGGGTTTGATACACGACCCACTTTGCTACGCAGCGCGCAGAGTTACAGTGTACAGCGCAACGCTGAGAGTGAGTGAGCGGTTGGTTTTGGCTTGGGCGGGGAGGTTGGGGTACATGGCATGGCTTCAGGCTGAGGATTCGCCAGCTCAGGGAGCCCAGAAATGATACCATGTGGCGATAACGGGAAGCAGTTTGTCGAAAACGTCCCGTCATATTTTGGCTGCCACTGTGCGTTATTCGAGGAAGGGGCATAACTTGTTATGGGAATCTCCGCCACACCACGTCATCTCGTAATGCCTTTTTAGCAGGGGCGGGAGAAGGGGGAGGGGGGTTTGGGAAGAAGAGCGTTTTGGGAACATCTCATTCTGCCCGGCGGGGTCTCTTCCATGCCAGTCTCCCTCCCTCCCGTACGATACGAATCCCCCCCTAGGATTTTGGGATTACAATGGAAGCAAGGCAAGATCTGTTTCGTCCGCTCCAATGCTGCAGCGGCGGAGCGGTGGAAAATCGTTTCCGCGACCGACAGACTGTTGGGAAAGGGAAGAAATCGAGGCCAAAGCAGAGCCCAAAGAGAAAAAATCCTTTCCTATTTTGTAGGATTTGGATAAAACTTTTGTACGGTGAACACACAAAGTATCCCTCAATTGTAGTTGCAGATATGGGTCGCCGGCCGCCGTAGTAATTTCTTCATGCTGAGAAAAAACCTTGATTTCTCTCACCCATCACTATCCCTGTCAGGCACAGATACAAAGAATAAAGGATGATTATCTGGTCTTGTCGGTTCACCCAAGATAGGTCGCGCAAAAAAAATAATCCCCGGTTCTTTTTCACTTAATCCGTTTTCTAGCAGAAATTGGAATTGCCTTCTTCCTACTTCCTTCGGACCCTCCGCCCCCGTCTCATCTCCATAATAGCATCCTTTCTCATCGGAAGGAGTAGGGGCCAGGGGGAGGCCGTCCAGTCAAGCATTTCATGACCCCCCGACCCTCGCACATAACCAACAACCCCTTCACCACCCCGCTCTCTCCTCATCCAATCTTCGCCCCACTTTTCCCCGAAAGATTCCGCGGGATGGAGGAGGGGGAGGGAGCGCCCTCCGCTCTCTCCCTCCCGTGGAGAGAGGCGGAAGGCGGGCGGGGGGGAGAAGGCTTTCACCCTCCTCTCTATCTCGCGGAGTCTGTCGACATTGTCGGGAGGACGAGGAAGGCAGTGAGAGGAGAGGAGTAGTTCTCCACTTTGGTTCCCGCAGCGGAGGATAAGAAGGGGGATGATGCGAGTCTCTGTCGTCGCCGCCAGCCTCCGTGATTGATTGTGCCTTCGGCTATCATTCGCCGTGCTCGTTTTGAGGAAAAAAACCTTGTGAGTGCCACCCTGGGTGTTTTGAAGATGTGATTGCAAATGTGATTGGAACTCAAATCTTTTGATCTCACACTGAAACACTGTTCACTTTTCCTGCCAGACCTTGTTCCGTCTTCCCACGACGTGGTGGCGCAGGCGGCGCTGGTGGAGCTGATGGAGAGGCGGAGGCAGAGCCCGAGCATCTCAGGAGGAGGAGGAGGAGGGAGCGCGGCCACCGGAGGAGGAGGAGGAGGAGGGATGGGGTCCAACCCGGCGGACAGGACCACCATGGTCATACACGCCAGGAAGACCACCAGGGTGAGTGAAAAGAAAGGATACACTTTTCCCCTTATCTGATAGCTTTTGGCAGCACCACAAGCAACTACAGAGCAAGGACATGTGGGGAAAACGTTGCCAAAAAAGTGTTCCCGATGGGATAAGTCGCTAACGATGTTCTGAAAGAATAGACTTCTTTGCTTCCGATTGCTTGATGTACTGTACAGTACATGTACCGTATACACTACACAATATATGTGTATAAGCGTGGGCGTCGAAACAGCCCAAGCGTGGGGCTTATGCATAAGGTCCATCTACACGGGGAAGGAGGAGGAAGCGAAGGGAGAAAAGAGGAGGTGAAGGAAGGGGTGAATATTAATATCTGGGAAGTGAGGAGGGCGGAAAAAGATGGTAGATGGGTTAGGGGAAAGAAGCAGAAGGGCTGTAAAGGGCTCCCTGGGGAATGTATCACAT
>JAAUXV010121998.1_pt1 | contig 10079 bp, 5 predicted proteins | sample 7278181 | NCBI WGS metagenome assembly JAAUXV01 (sample SAMN14350114, study PRJNA611818) | marine sediment metagenome | isolation source: surface marine sediment (2.1m) | place: French Polynesia: Moorea | collected 2018-08
CGCGCACGATGATCATTTTGCGGGCACCTTCGGCTTCGCAAACGATCTTCTTGGCAAGGTCCGCGCACAGGTCGTCGAGCGCTTGGCAAAAGCTACGGAAAGCAGGGTCTTGGGCATCCAGCACTGGCGGACACAGGCGCGCGCCGGTGGCAAAGAGAATCAGGCTGTCGGAGGTTGAGGTATCGCTATCGACGGTAATCCGGTTGAAGCTCTGCCGCGCGGCAGAGCGCAAAGCCGCATCGCAAAGCCCGGGGTCCACGGGCAGGTCGGTAAAGACGAAGGCGAGCATGGTCGCCATGTCGGGTGCGATCATGCCCGAGCCCTTCGCGATCCCGACCATCGGAACGCGCTGCCCGTGATGGGCAAAGGAGGCGCGGGCGACCTTGGGGGCCGAATCGGTTGTCATGATGGCTTGCGCGGCGTCCAGCCAGTTCGCACTTTTGCCGCCTCTATCAAGGGCGCTTAGGATGTCTTTGACCTCCAGAGGCTCGCCAATCACCCCGGTCGAGGCGATCAGAATATCCTGCGGATCAAGAGCCAGACGCCGTGCAGCGCTCTGGGCAAGCGTTGCGCAGTCGGTTTTTCCAATGCCCCCTGTGAAGGCATTGGCATTGCCGGCGTTGACCAGAAGCGCGCCAGTTCTATTGCTGGCTCTGAGGCGATCCTGGCACCATTCCACAGCAGCGGACGGGCATCGGGAGCGGGTAAAAAGGCCTGCGGCACCTGCCTTGTCGGCGAAGCTGACGAGGAGGAGATCATCGCGGCCTTTATAGCGGCTTCCACTCGCAAAGGTCTCGATGCTTATGCCTTTGGGGTCTTGTTCTGGGCCTTGCACGGGGGGCTTGATCGGGAGGGGTCAGGAGACGACGAAATTCAAGATGCGCCCGGGCACATAGATCGTGCGTCGAACGGTCTTACCTTCGAGCGCGCGTACGACGACCGGATCGGCGCTTGCACGCCGGGTCACCGATGATTCGGTATCGGTTGTCTCTACGACCACCTCGCCCCGGCGCTTCCCGTTGATTTGAATCGGCACGATGAGGGTATCGGCCTGAGCGAGTTTCGGATCAAAGGCGGGCCAGGGCTGGGCTGCCGCCAATCCTTCGTGTCCGCGAGAGGCCCATGAGCTTTCCGCGAGGTGCGGCGCGAAGGGCGCAAGAACGAGCGTGAGCTTATCTTTGGCCTCGTCAATGGCTGTGGCGACTTGGGGGCTCGCGCTTCGGGCGTTGATGGCATCGGACAGGGCGTTGGTCATTTCATGGATGGCGGCGATCGCAACGTTAAACTTCAGGGCTTCGATGGCTTCACCCACAGCTTTCACGCCCCTGTGCGTTGCGGTGCGCAGCGCGCGCACGAGGTCTTGGTCGTTGCGGCTTTTGTCCTCCTGGCTTTTGGAGGCCTTGCTCGGCTGGGTGATCAGACGCCAAAGTCGCTGTACGAAGCGATGGGTCGCCTTGGCGCCGTGATCAGTCCACTCGATGTCGCGCTCGGGCGGGGTGTCGGAAATGATAAAGAGTCTGGCGGTATCGGCGCCGTAGCTCTCGACGATCTCGTCGGGTTCGACAAGATTTTTCTTTGACTTCGACATGGCTTCGACGGGGCCTTTTGTGACAGGTTTTTTGCTCGCCTTATGCACAAACCCCTGATGGCCCGCCGGCTCAACCTCGCTGGGAAAGAGCCACTGGCCATCTTCGTCCTTGTAGGTCGCGTGCAAGACCATGCCTTGGGTAAACAGATTGGCAAAAGGCTCATCCAAATCGAGATGGCCGGCCGCCTTGAGCGCGCGGGTGAAGAATCGGGAATAGAGCAGATGCAAGATGGCGTGTTCGATGCCGCCGATATACTGATCGACCGGGAGGAGGGCCCCGCTGACCTTGGGATCGATGGGGCCGTCGCGGTTGCTTTGGGTGAAGCGTACGAAGTACCAGGACGAATCGACGAAGGTATCCATCGTATCGGTCTCGCGGCGGGCCGGGGCGCTGCATTTTGGGCACGTGGCCTGGAGAAAGGCTTCATGGTGGTCGAGCGGATTGCCCGGCTTATCGAAATCGACGTCATAAGGTAAGGTCACGGGCAGGTCGGACTTATTGACGGGAACGGGGCCGCAGGTTTGGCAGTGGACGATGGGTATGGGGCATCCCCAGTAGCGCTGCCGAGAGATCGACCAGTCGCGCAAGCGATAGGATCGTGTAGCTTCGCCGATGGGCTTGCCGTTGCGTTGGCGTCTGGCGAGCTGTTGGAGGACGGCTTTTTTTGCGCTTTCGACGTCGAGACCGTTGAGGAAATCGGAATTGATGAGGCGTCCCGGTCCGATATAGGCCTCTTTTTGGGTATCGTGCGCGTCGTTCTGGGTTTCCGGTTGCACGACTTGGATGATGTCCAGGCCGAATCGGGTTGCGAAGTCATGGTCGCGAAGATCGTGAGCGGGGCATCCGAAGACGGCTCCGGTCCCGTAATCCATCAAAACGAAGTTGGTGACGAAGACCGGCAGGAATCGGTTGTCGATGAAGGGATGGGCGACGTCGAGGGGAAGCCTGTATCCGTCTTTTTCTTTTTCTTTGTCTTGCCTATCGGCGTGCGGTTGCTGCTGGCATCGCTTGATGAAGGCGTGGAGGTCGGGATCGTTCTGGCTCATTTCGCGGGCGATAGGATGATCGGCGGCAAGGGCGAGAAAACTCATGCCGAAGATGGTATCGGGTCTTGTCGTAAAGACGTCGATTTCGGCGGCCTCCTGGCTGCCTTCCGCTCCATCGCCTGCCCCAACGGTTGCGAATCGGATGGTTGCCCCGACGGATTCGCCGATCCAGTTTTCTTGCATGCGTTTGACTTTGTCGGGCCAACCGTCGAGTGTCTCCAGCGCCTTCAGGAGGTCTTGGGTATAGCGGGTCGTGAGGAAGGTCCATTGTTGTCGGTATTGTTTTTCGATCACGGCACCGGATCTCCATCCTTTGCCGTCGATGACCTGTTCATTGGCGATGACCGTCTGTTCGACAGGGTCCCAGTTGACCAGAGCATCCTTTCGCGTCACGAGCCCTGCGTTAAGGAAGTCGATAAAAAGTTCCTGCTGGGCGCGGTAGTAGGTTTCGTCGCACGTCGCGAGTTCGCGGCTCCAGTCGAGAGAAAATCCAAGCGCTTTAAGCTGCTTTTTCATCGCCGCGATATTGGCGTGGGTCCAGTCCCTAGGATGCACCTTATGGGTTTTCGCCGCGTTTTCGGCCGGCAGACCAAAAGCATCCCATCCCATCGGATGCAAAACCGCGTAGCCCTTGGCGCGGTGGTAACGCGCGACGACATCTCCCATCGTGTAGTTGCGCACGTGCCCCATGTGCAGACGTCCCGACGGGTAAGGAAACATCTCCAGTGCATAATAGCTCGGGCGGGAATCGCCATCACGAAAACGAAACAGTCCCGCGCGCTCCCATGCCCGCTGCCACTTCAGCGCCTCTGCCGCGTGAGCAAAGGAAGCCGTCTGGTCCGTCATTCTTCCTGATGTTCCACGATGGTCGCAGAAGAACGCAACTGGGCAATGAGTTCGGAAACAACGTCGTCGAAAGCTTCTTGCGCAAGCTGATCGCGAATCTCGTCAAGAGGGGCAACCTCGTCGATGCGTGAGGCAAAACGACGTATGACATGCCAGCCAAATTGGCTTTCAACAGGTGCCGACAACTCGCCGTCGTCAAGCGCGACAACGGCATCGCCAAAACTCTTGACCATCACCGCAGGGTCGAAGAAGCCCAAATCCCCACCAAGAGACCCCGAACCGGGGTCCTTGGAAAGCTCACGCGCAAGTTCCGCAAAGTCTTCGCCGGCATTCACGCGCTCAATGGCCGCCTTGGCCTCCTCTTCGGTCTCGACAAGAATATGCGCCGCATGATAGCTCCTCTTGCCTGAGTCTTGCTCGACACGCGCCAGGTAAAGCTTCGCAATCACTTCGTCCGTGACCTTCTCTTCGCGCAGTTGATCGAGAAAGGTCTGCAAGAGAAGACGTTCGGTCGCTTCAAGGTAGGCCTGAGTCTCCTGTATGTTTCGGTTTTTGGCCTCCTGAAAAACAAGAACGCGATTCACCAAAGCCGATTGGATCTGCTTAATGGCGTTGGCATCGTTTTTGGCGGTTTCAGGGTCCATACCGGCTTCCGCGGCGAGGGCATCGATCTCGCTCTCGAAAATGTCTTCACCGTTGATGGTCAAATAGAGCTCGTCGGCGCGCGCAGAGCCAAGGGGAGGAAGGGAGAGGAAAAGCAGGGAGAAAATGATCGCGAAGTGCTTGAAGGTCATGGTGTACCTCATACCTTTGGTGTTGCAAGGGGGGGTAAGGGTCTTTGTAAGCGCGATTAGACGAATTGACAAGCATTTCGCGCATACTTATACCGTTTCCCATCCCTTGGATTGATCTGGAATGAAGAGTTGGCCTTAAAAGCGCTATTAGAAAAATGGATTGGCTCCGAAGCCGGTCGCAGGATCAAGGGGTATCGACCGATCGTCGAGCAGATCAACGCCCTTGAAGAGTCGATGATCGCTCTCGATGAGGCAGGCTTTCGTGCGAAGAGTGAAGAGTTCCGGGCGCATCTTGCCTCGGACCCGTCGGCGATGGGTTCGTTGATGGCACCGGCCTTCGCGCTCGTTCGTGAAGCGGCACGTCGTACTCTTGGCCTGCGTCTCTTTGATGTTCAGCTTATCGGGGGCATCGTTTTGCATGAGGGAGCGATCGCGGAGATGAAAACGGGCGAAGGCAAGACGCTTGTCGCGACGATGCCTGCTTATCTCAATGCGCTAGGGGGCAAAGGCGTCCATGTGGTGACGGCGAATGAGTATCTGGCGGCGCGCGATGCGGAGTGGATGGGACAGATCTATCGGTATCTGGGCCTTGAGGTTGGTGTGGTTGTGGCGTCGCTTGGTCAGGAGGCACGGCGCAAGGCCTATGCAGCCGATGTGACCTACGGCACGAACAACGAATTTGGCTTTGATTATCTTCGCGACAATATGAAGTTTGAAGTCTCTGCGATGGTCCAGCGGGGTCATCACTACGCGATTGTCGATGAGGTGGATTCGATTTTGATTGACGAGGCACGCACGCCGTTAATCATATCGGGAGCGAGCGAGCAGGGCGCGGGTCTTTATCTTGAGCTGAATCGACTCGCGGCGGGGCTTGACGAGCGCTGGGTAGATATTGACGAAAAGTCTCGTTCCGTATCGCTCACGGACGAGGGCATTGATCTTGCGGAAAGCCGATTACGCGAAGCGGGTCTGTTGTCGGAAGGTCATTTGTACGATGTTGAAAACGTGACCTTGGTTCACCATCTGAATCAGGCTTTGCGCGCGCATAAGCTCTACACGCGGGAAAAGGATTATATCCTGCGCAACGGTCAGGTCGTTATCGTTGACGAGTTCACGGGGCGTATGGCGCCAGGGCGACGTTTTTCTGGTGGTTTGCATCAGGCGCTTGAAGCCAAGGAAGGGGTCGAGACGCAACCGGAGAACCATACCCTTGCCTCGGTGACCTATCAGAATTACTTCCGCTTGTTCGAAAAGCTAGGCGGCATGACCGGTACCGCCAAAACCGAGGCCGAAGAATTTGGTGAGATTTATGGGCTTGACGTCGTCGATGTGCCCACGAATGTCACAGTCGCCCGCGTTGACGATGATGACCTTGTTTATCTCAACCAGGAGCAAAAGCTCAAAGCGATCACCGATCAGGTTGCCGATTGCGTGAAGCGTGGCCAGCCGGCGCTTGTGGGGACTGTTAGCATTGAGAAGTCTGAAAAACTCTCTGAGGTTCTCAAGCAGAAGAAGATTCCTCATCAGGTTCTCAACGCGCGCCATCACGAATCTGAGGCGAAGATCATAGCCAACGCGGGTGTTCCGGGCGCCATCACGATTGCGACCAATATGGCCGGTCGCGGCACCGACATTCAGCTTGGTGGCAACCTTGAAATGCGCATTGAAGAAGAGGCGCATGAGCTTGAAGGCGAGGCGCGCGATCAGAAGGTCGCGCAGATTAGGGCCGACGTTGAGAGTAAGCGCGAAGAAGCGGTCAAGGCGGGGGGGCTTTTTGTGATCGGATCGGAGCGGCATGAGAGTCGACGGATCGACAACCAACTTCGCGGTCGCTCGGGCCGGCAGGGCGATCCGGGTCGGAGTCTTTTTTACCTTGCGCTTGATGATGATCTGATGCGGATATTCGCTTCGGATCGCGTGGACAAGATGTTGCAGACGCTCGGCGTGGAAGACAATGAAGCGATTACGCACCCTTGGGTCAACAAGGCGATAGAGCGCGCACAAAGCAAGGTTGAGGCGCGCAACTACGAGATTCGCAAGAGTCTTCTGAAGTTTGACAATGTTCTGAACGAGCAGCGCAAGGTCATTTTTGGTCAGCGGCGTTGGCTGATGAGCGAGGAGAGTGTATCTGAAACGGTTGATGAGATGCGCGCGGGCTCGATTGACAGTCTTTCCGACCGTTTCACGCCGGAAGGTGTTTATCCTGACCAGTGGGATTTGGACGCCTACACGAAAGAGGCCGAAGAGCTATTTGTGATGTCCTTACCGGTTGCCAAATGGTATCGGGAATCGCCGATGACGCGCGAGGCGATCACGGATCGGGTAACGTCTCTGGTTGAGACCCAGACGGCCAAACGGCGTGCGGAATTGGGTAAGGAGCTTTCGCAAAGGACCGAAAAGACGATTTTGCTTCGTCTGCTTGACGAGTTATGGCGTGAGCATATTGTCAGGCTGGAGCATTTGCGTCAGGTGATCGGGTTTCGTGGATTTGCGCAACGCGATCCGCTGAGTGAGTATAAGTCAGAAGCCTTTCAGCTATTCGATTCGCTTTTGGGTCGCCTTCGAGACCAGGTGACACGATCCCTAGCCTCGGTTCGGCGGGTAGAAACGCCCAAGGAGGGTTCGCCGTCTGCGCCCGAGGAGCCGGAGCGACGCGCACGATCTCTTTCCGCTTCGCCCGGGGGGGGGGGGACGAAAAAGATATCGCGGAACCACCCCTGTCCGTGTGGCTCTGGCAAGAAGTACAAGCACTGCCACGGGCGCGTTGTTTCGTAAGGATGGGGTCGGCGATTTGGTTGACGGTTCGGGGTCATTTGTGCTTTGATCCAAGCGGATATTTTTGAATACGATGACCGAAACGCTTCCCAAAGTCGAATTGCACTGCCATCTTGAGGGCACCTTGACGCCGCAGATGGCTTCTGATTTGGCTCGGCGCAACGGTTTGGAGCTATCGCCCGATTTGCTTTCGCCATCGGGTGGCTATGCGTGGACGGATTTTAAGTCATTTTTGCGCAGTTACGATTTGGCTTCTCGCAACATAACAACGTCCAAAGACTACGAAGATGTGACCTATGCCTATTTATCGGCTTGTGCGCGAGAGCGGGCGATTTATGTTGAAGTTTTTGCGTCACCGGATCATGCGAGAGCTGCGGGTTTGTCCTACGTCGGGATGTTGGAAGGGACGTGCAAGGCGATTGATCGGGCGCAGAAGGACCATAAGATCATCGGTCGCATCATCACGACCTGCGTTCGTCACTTGGGGCCGCGTAGCGCGTTGCGCGTAGCCGAGCTCGCGCGCGATGAGCCGCATCCTTATGTTGTTGGCTTCGGGATGGGAGGCGACGAGACGCTTTTTGAGATGGAAGACTTTGCCCCGGCGTACAAGATCGCGGCGGATGCGGGTCTTGGGTGTACGGTTCACGCGGGAGAAGCGCGCGGAGCTGAGAGTGTGCGCTCGGCTTTGGACGTGTTACCGGTCACGCGGATCGGTCACGGAGTTCGCTCGGCTGAGGATTCGGAAGTGATGGCGCGGCTCGTTCGGCGCGACATAACCTTGGAGGTCTGCCTGAAAAGCAACATCGCGCTTTCGATTTTCCCGACCTACGCGGACCATACGCTAAGGAGGCTCCTAGACGCTGGTTGTCGCGTGACCCTCAACTCGGACGACCCGCCCTTTTTCGCGAGTTCGATTGGTGCGGAATATGCGTTAGCGCAGGAGCATTTCGCCTTGGACGATCAGGCGCTATTGCGCGTGACAGGCGATGCGATTGATGCGGCATTTGTGGATGATCAGACGAAAGAGGCCCTGCGCGCGCGTCTTCAGGGGTCTTAGGGGCCGCGAGTCCTCCCGAATCCAAGTCAGAGGATAAAGCGAGAGAGATCGCTGCCAGATGTCATGCCTTTCAGGGGTCTTAGGGGACGCGATGTCTCCCGAATCCAAGTCAGAGGATAAAGCGAGAGAGATCGCTGCCAGATGTCATGCCTTCGAGAGCGCTTTTTACCTTTTCTTCTGTGATGGTCACGCTCTCGCCCGATCGCTCTGGTGCTGAGAAGCTGATTTCTTCGAGCACGTGCTCGACAACGGTTTGCAGTCGCCGCGCGCCGATATTTTCGACCGAATCGTTGAGCGCGCAGGCGCGATCTGCCAGAGCCTCGAGCGCCTCGTCGGTGAATTCGAGGCTGACGCCCTCGGTTTTGAGCAAGAGCGTGGCCTGTCGCACGAGGTTGAATTCCGGCTCGGTGAGGATACGCAGGAAGTCGTCGCGCTGGAGCGCGTCAAGTTCGACGCGAATGGGCAGTCGGCCTTGGATTTCAGGAATGAGGTCGGCCGGTCTGGAGACGTGAAAAGCGCCGGAGGCGATGAACAGGATGTGGTCCGTATTGACGATTCCGTGGCGTGTTGTAACGGCGGTGCCCTCGATCAAGGGCAAGAGGTCGCGTTGGACGCCCTCGCGGCTGACTTCGCCCCCGACCTTATCGCGGGAGCGGCAGATTTTGTCGATTTCGTCGATAAAAACGATACCGTCGTTTTCGACGAGTCCGATGGCCTCATCGACGATGGCATTGTCGTCGAGAAGGTCGTCAGCGCTTTGCTGCATCAAAATGTTGTAGGCTTCGCCGACGCGCACTTTTCGTTTGCGTTTTGTCTGCCCGAAGGCCTTTCCCATCATGTCCGAAAGGTTGAGCATCCCGATTTGTGCGCCGGGCATGTTTGGGATGTCGAAAAGCGGCGCGCCCGACTGGCTTTGCTTGACGTTAATTTCAACGTCTTTGTCGTTGAGTTGGTTGTCGCGCAGTTTCTTACGGAAGCTCTCGCGGGTTGATGAGCTGGCGTTACTGCCGACCAAGGCATCGAGAATGAGGTTCTCGGCGCGTTCGTAGGCTTGCGCTTCGACGTCTTCTCGCTTGCGTTCGCGCACCAGGGCGATGGCATTTTCGAGTAGGTCGCGAACAATTTGCTCGACATCGCGTCCGACATAGCCGACCTCGGTAAATTTGGTGGCTTCGACCTTGAGAAAGGGCGACCTGGTCAGGCGCGCGATTCGCCGTGAGAGTTCGGTTTTTCCGCACCCCGTAGGGCCGATCATCAGGATATTGCGCGGCAGGACCTCAGCGCGCACGTCGCGCTCGAGTTTCCGTCGTCGCCATCGGTTGCGCAGCGCGACGGCGAGCGCGCGCTTGGCCCCGTTCTGCCCGACGATATGCCGGTCGAGTTCCGATACAATTTCGCGAGGGAGCAAATCGGTCATGTTCTAAGTTTCTTTGCCGAGGGAGAGTTTTTCAAGTTTGATTGCGCTGTTGGTATAGATGCAGATTTCGCCGGCGACTTTGAGCGCCTCGCGCGCGATGGCCTCTGCGTCAAGATCGCTGTGTCGCACGAGGGCGCGCGCGGCGGCAAGGGCGAAGCTCCCCCCTGACCCAATCGCGGCGAGATTTTCGTCAGGTTCCAGCACGTCCCCTTGTCCGGTGAGCACGAGGAGCGACTTGGCGTCGGCGACGATCAGCATGGCTTCGAGGCGACGCAAAAAGCGATCGGTTCTCCAGTCCTTTGCCAATTCGACGGCGGCCCTTTTAAGCTGGGATGGAAAGGCCTCCAGCTTGCTTTCGAGGCGTTCGACCAGAGTAAAGGCATCGGCGGTCGAGCCTGCGAACCCGACAAGAACGCCGCCGCGCAGGCGGCGAATTTTTTGCGCCGTCGCCTTGATGATGGTCGCGCCGAGGCTGACCTGACCGTCGGCGGCGATCACGACGTCGCCACGGTGGCGCAGGCCGACGACGGTCGTGCCTTTCCATGACTTATCCAC
>JAAUXV010070840.1_pt1 | contig 10073 bp, 18 predicted proteins | sample 7278181 | NCBI WGS metagenome assembly JAAUXV01 (sample SAMN14350114, study PRJNA611818) | marine sediment metagenome | isolation source: surface marine sediment (2.1m) | place: French Polynesia: Moorea | collected 2018-08
CCGTCGATGATCCACCCACTTTTGTTTTTCGTGGTTATGGGGAAGTGCCCCGGAAAATGACGCACACTCCATGACGCAATCCTGCGTACGATGTTGCTGTAGTACTGCATCCCACACGTGGCGATGTATCGATAGGGGGAGGAGGAGGAGCGTATACGTACGATGAGTAAGGGACCAAAGGGAAGGAAGAGGACGAATCCGGGATTTTTCAGGACCTCGAATCCCGGAACTGTTTCTCTCCTACCTTTCCCTCTTGATCTCACAAGAAGAGGGCGGAGGCAACACGGGGGGGGATTTCCCACCTCTGCTTTCAATATTCAACTATACGCTAGATTAGCAGTGTAGAAAGCGACAAAACAGAAAAAAGGAAAGAAGGAATTCCAACAAAAAACAAAAAGAGCGAACTGATTGGTTGATTGATTGGTTGGACACTCGTTATTTTCTCGACTTTGCTTTTTTTCCCATGCTGCATGTTACGTAACGTGGTGCGAATATAATATGCGTAGATGGAGGGTAATTACGGAGCTTTTTTGTTCAAGAATTCAATTCAGAGTACTTTGGACGAAAGAGTTAAAATACTGAAACTAATTTATTTAACTACAGTTCTAAGCTCCAAGATAAAATCCCTCCTTTAGATCAACTGCTTCGATAAACCTGAAAAAAAATTTTCCCCTTTGCTTCCTTTCCTTAACCTTTAAATGGTCCGAAAACTTGGATTCCGCTATACCCTTCGTGAATTGTTGTACCGGTACAGTTTTCAAACTAAGAAGAAAATCAGTCGTGGAAATATGTTCATTTACGGTAATAAGCACAAAACGACGACTCGATCGTGCTTCCCATTTTCCCCTCTCTTGAAACATATTCAAGGTTCAATTAAAAAAACACATTTATTTTTAGACCGCTTTTGTCGGGAAACTCAGTGCTGGTTTGTACTAAAAAGATTCCACAGCGGGGTCTTTCCTCACTCCGAAAAATTATGCAGAAAAATGTGGTTGTGTCCGCTTTGGTGTCCCTCACCTACCTCTGGCTGACTTCGCAAAGGCGCTCTCGCGAGGAGAGGCCCCCTCCACCTGAGCCACCCTCCCTGGCTGCATCGCTCCAGGCTGTGGCGTCCGCGTCCGGAGAGTACTTTCTGCTCGTCGGCGCCGGGGCCGGGTGCTTCTACTGGGCGTACATAAGTTACTCCAAGCATTCCCAGTGGGCGCTGGAGGGACTCATCCGCGCTCTTCCTGTTGGCGCGGCGGAACAGGAGTCGGATTCTGGTTCGGTCGAAGAGGAGTCTCGGGAGGAAGAAGAAGGACCGGGGGATACTTCTCTTCCGTGGCCCATGCTGAGATTGAGGACGGCTGCGCCGGAGGAATCGGAAGAAAGATACTCCTGCTGCGGCGATCAAGAAGTGGCGGTCGATCTGCTGGAGCTCGCAGAGAAAGAGGAGGTGAAAGAAGCCCCGTTGGTAGTGGAAGAGAAGCCTGAGAAGAAAGAAGTAAATATCCCGGATTGCGATGTTCCCAAGGCCGAATCCAAGGAGAGCGACGACTTCAACGACTCTTGGTGGAGGGTGGAGAGTGACGACAGGACCAACGTGGTCATGGCCGAGAGCGACACCATCGTCATCCAAAAAAGAGGTGGACCCTCGGTGCTACAGGGTGATTCCATCGGAAAAGGTGCGGCGGGAGAAAAAGCGGGAGAAATCATTGTCGCTCCTCCTCCTCCCCTTCCGCCAAAACGGCAACCCTCCGCAGAGCAGCGATCGACGGTTCCTGCCGCGGCGGAGGAGATCGTCTCTTACCCTCCCGGCAAGGCGGCGGCCACCGTCAAGAAGGTGACTGAAGAGAACGAGGTGGACAGGGCCTCCCGCCAGAGGACGAGGTCCAACTTCGAGCAAGCCAAGAGGCGATTCGAAACTTTCGGGACCATGCCCCAAGTGGAAAAGAAGACGGTCTCCTCCATCGGGGACAGCGTCGTCGACTACAAGATGAGCAGCGTAGGTTCAATCAAGACAGGAGGCGAAACCGTTTCTAAAGGATCTGCGGCCGGTGGTGAGGGCACGCCCAGTCCCAAAAGGAGGCTGAAGAAGAGACTGCGTATGACCGAGGAACAGCTCATCATGCAAAAGATAATGAAGGAGCAGGACAAGTACCTCAAGAGGAACCCTCTCTTGAAGGACAAGCCTTTGATCAAGCTCGTCATCGGCCGACTGCTGGATGAAGGAATGAAGATGTAGCTAAATTACTGTTTCAACTTCTATCCTACAAGTATGCCTTCATATATGCGGTGGTAAACGGCAGCCCTCTCTTGAAGTACTATTTATATCATTCACCACTAATAGTGTCAAACTATACCGAGAAGTGAGAACAAAGAACGCTTGCTACAATTAAGTGGTGGTAAAAACGAATAAATCGAAAACTCTCAATAAATTTACTGTTCAGTCTGTTCCTAGCACTAGACACTACACAGCATGGCGTTACTGTGGTGGTGACTACTACTTCGTGATAGAAGTTACAACAAGAGTTCCGAACTTCCGATCAAATTTTCCTCCAAGTTCACCAAACCGATAGTTACATATGTAAGGTAAACAGCATACCATGTCATTATATGCTTATATCTTCATAGAAATTATACCTACAATTATGAGATAACAAGAAAAAAACAGATCCACATTTTCCATTTGCCGGAAGGGACAATGGAACTGTTGTACAAATCCCCCCCAAGGCCCCAATGTCTCGTCTTTCCTTTCCTTCATTTCGGGCTTGCGGGGCGATGGCGCAAAGTGGCGCAAAGCTTTCTGCTTGGGGGCGTCTCCTCACCCAATGTACGGAAGGAAGGGAAGGAGAGGGAAGGAAGAATCAGCTGATTTGATACACATGACGCAGATTGTGGACCACAACCCGTCCCCCTTGCCTCCCGACGTGGCCGTGACTGTCACGCGGGCCGCCAAGCCAATCACAGCATGAGGATGTCTGCCGTTGCCGCCTCCATGGCGGGGAACGACAGCGACGAGGGCGGCACCTTCTGCCCAGACCCGCTGTGGGACCGCAACGTCACCTGGGACACTGACGACCCAAACCTGACCGAGTGCTTCCGCAACACCGTCCTGGCCGCCGTCCCGCCCGTCGTCCTGGCCTTACATTTGCCCTTCTACGCGGCGGACCTCAGGCGCAGGTGGCAGAGCAGATCTCTCTTCGCAGAGGAGGAAGCGGCGGGGGGATGTCTGCACTGGATCAGGTGTGTACAGAGAGCGTAGAAAAAGAATGGTACATAGTTTGCCTACCGTCTCTTCCTCTTTTCAGGGCCTCCCTGGCCATTTTCATTGGCCTGAGCAGCTTTGTTAAGTACATGTCGGACACCAACTTCGGCACGGACGTGTACTCCTCCGACTTTTTTCGCGTGAGCGCTGTCTCCCTCACCTCCTGCGCCACTATCCTTCCAATGCAGTTGGACAGACATTTCCTCAGGTGAGGCAGGAAAGACGCCATTAGCGAAAAATACTGTGTATTTTTTTCCATGTGGGAAAAGATAGCGTTCTTATTTCTCGAAATTTGAAAAATTGGCATTGTCCGCCTCATGGATGTTTTTTTTTGCCTACCCCTCTCGTATCAACCTTTCTGCTAAAAACCGGTAGCTGGGTGTCTTTGTGGTGTGGTGTGGTGTGGACCTTGACGTCGATCATCATGGGCTGGTCATATCCGGACAATCCAGTCTCCTTCTTCATGTATGCCATTATGCAGTTGGCTGTTGGCTTTGGTGCAGGGTACGCTGGGGGACATTTCAAGCGTGAGGGCCGCCCCGAGGTGGCCGTCGGAATCCTGGCGGGCCTGGCCGCCCTCCAGTTGGCGGACCACGCTGGGATAGTGCCCATGCCCTGGAACTACCATGGGGCTGGTCGTGGCCCCAACTGGCGGCAGTCGGCCGACCCATACAAGAACAAAGGGCCACCCAACCAGGGAGATGGCATAGTCGGATACTTTTTCAAGAACGCTCTGGTTGCCGCCGGTGCCGCAGCAGGATTTGTCGCAGGCTTGAAGAATCTCAATTTCAGCAATATGTCACAGTTGCCCAAAGAGTTTTGTGTATTCTGTCATTTGTCATAGTTGCATTTGTGAACAAGGCTCATGTTCCTTTTCCTTGTCTCTTCCAGACATACATCTCCCATGCTGTTCGCGTACTGGTGCTCTCTCTTCTTTTGCTCGCTGCCTTCCTTGAAGGTCGACATCGAGGATCTGGGGGAACAGGGGGGATTCGAACAGGGCCTAAAAGTCTTTGCCATCGTCACATTTTGGCCAGCAGTATTGACTCAGGTAATTATAGAGAAACTGTTCAGTGCAATAGAACAAATATTGTACTGTAGTTGTGATACTGGTACATAATAAATTGAGTTGCGCTTTCCCCCTTCCTAGGTGATTCTTCATTGTTTTGCGGAGCAGCCACCCCCGTGGGGGTCCCCAGAGGAGAGGGCCTCCTTCCCCTCACAACTCATGTTCGCCTGGCTCGATCCCCTCATCTACAAGGGCTTCAGGTCGACCCTCGTCCGCTCCAGCCTTCCTCGAAACCCCGCCTCTATCCACACCGACGCCAACGCGCGGGATTTCAGAGACGCCTGGGAGAAGGAACGGGGCCAAAGACGAGGAGAAGACGGATCAAAAGTTAGCATATGGAAGGTCCTATTTCGAGTAAGAAGACTTTTTAAATTCATTATTTTTGCTTCTGTTGTAAAGTTTAAAATCGACATTGTTTTTTTATTTTTGCAGTTGCACGGTTGGAGGGTGTTCTGGGCTTCCTTTGTCTACCTTTTGCACACCTTACTACAGTTCGTAAATCCGCAGGTGAGTTTGCTTTGCCTAGCAAGGACTAGGTTGGTAGTGTATTTTTCCTTCTTTTCCTTTTTCAGGTCCTTCGCCTAATCATCCTTCACGTTCAGAGCCCTGACGAGCAGACGTGGAAGGGCGTCCTGTACGCGTCGGTGCTGCTCGTGTCTTCCCTCGTGCAATCCCTCACCTTCCAGCACTCCATACACCAGCTAACCATTGTGGGAATGCAGGTACTTGAAACGAAGATTAGAAATGTTCAAGTCGGCCTTATGCGGATGTCCATCTCATAGCTTCGCAACAGCCTGGTGTCTGCGCTGTACCAAAAGTCCCTGGTGCTCTCGCCCGACTCGAGAAGGGAGTATTCGACGGGCGAGATCACCAACTTCGTCTCGGTGGACAGCCAGCAGATCGTAGACGTCGTCGGCTACATCTCGCATTCTTGGGCCGACCCGCTGACGGTATATTGTATTGTGCAGTAGTAGTTGTCTAGATTTAAGTGAAATCACATTTGAACTCCAATCCTTTTCAGGTAATTCTTGTGGTCGTCTTCCTGTACATGGAGCTGGGCGTCTCCGCCCTCGCAGGAGTTCTTTTCCTCATTCTCCTCGTTCCCGTAAACTCCTATGGCGGAAAGAAGATAGAGGAGTGCCAGGTAAGATTCGCCCAATGAGAAGTTTGAATTGCACTGATTTTCGTTTCTCCACTTCTAGGAGCTCATCCTTGAGTCCAAAGACGAGCGCATGAAGCTGACCAACGAGACCCTGGCCGGGATCCTGGTGATTAAGCTGTGCGCGTGGGAGCCCGCCTTCGCCCGGCGCCTCCGCTCCCTCCGCGACAGAGAGGTCCGCCTTCTCCGCCGAGTGGCTCGCCTCTTCGCCTTCTCCCAGTGCACCTTCAGCTGCAGCCCGGCCTTCGTCAGCCTGGCCGTGTTCGCCGCATACGTGGCCTCAGACCCCGTTTCTCATGTTCTTACCCCGGAGAAGGTCTTCGTCTCCGTCTCCCTCTTCTCCCTCCTCCGCCTGCCGCTCGAGCTCTTCCCCGTCTTCGTGTTCGACCTGGCGCGCGCAGGAGTGTCGCTCGGGAGGATGCAGCGCTTCCTCAACTGCGAGGAGAGGGATGAGGGGGCCGTCCAGAATGTCGAGACCGAGGATGGAGGCTGCGCGGTGGAGATAGAGCGGGGAAGTTTCGGGTGGAGCAAGATTGGGGAGGGCGAAGAAGCCGGGGGAGGAGACGGCGATTCCAAAGCCATCCTCTCAGAGGTGAACCTCAAGATCATGCGCGGCTCCCTGGTGGCCGTGGTGGGAAAGGTCGGCTCTGGGAAGAGCACCCTCCTCTCTGCCATCCTGGGCGACGCAGTTAAACTTGGAGGCACCGTCAGAGTGAGCGGCAAGGTTGCCTACGTCCCACAGCAGGCATGGATCATCAACGACACCCTTAAGAGGAACGTCCTCCTGGCTACTTCTTCTTCAGAGGTCGAGGAGAGTCCTCCGTTGTACAGGGAGGCGTTGTCCACGTGCGGGCTGGAGGAGGACCTGCGTCTGCTGCCGGCGGGGGACGAGACCGAGATCGGCGAGGAGGGGGTCACGCTATCGGGCGGGCAGCGGCAGAGGGTCTCCCTGGCAAGGGCGGCTGTCCTATCTGGAGAGGAAGACGGGGCTGACATCTACCTGCTAGACGACCCTCTGTCCGCGGTTGACGCGCACGTGGGGGCGCACATCTTCGATCGGCTCTTGTCCGGGGAGGGGGCGATGCTGCAAGGGAAGACCAGGGTGCTGGTGACGCATGGAGTGCAGTATCTCAGGAGGGCCGACAAGGTGGTGGTCGTGGACGAGGGGAGGGTGGCGGAAGAGGTAGTGGTGACACGGAGGTGGTGATGACATGGTCTTTATTAATTTTTCTTACTGCTGTAGGGAACGTACGACGAGCTAATGGCTCGAGACGGAGGCCTCTTTTCAGAGCTGATCAAAGAGTTCGGGAATGCCAGGACGAAGGAGGAGGAAGAGAAGTTGCTCTCCGAGGACCACCGGATCGAGGAGGGGCTGAGGAAGAGGAAGCACTTACTCTCCCAAACTTCACACGTGTCCGCCCAAAGCCAGGAGGAGCATCACGAAGAAGAGAGCGAGGATCCAAACCAGGTATTAATTCACTGACTTGAAAAAAAAGTTACCATTTAAAGCATGACCTGTTTCCCCCCCGTGTTTTTTGCAGGTTTTGGTTGCACCGGATTCTGAAGAGGGGGAACGCCGCGATCCAGACGTTGGCAGACTGACGCAAGAGGAAGAGGCAATGGAGGGGAAGGTTAGTGTTCTGTTTTGTTTCCGTAGTGTGCATTTCTGTGTTACAATCCCCCTCCCTTCTTTCTCCAGGTCCGCTGGTCCGTCTTCTTGGACTACATGCGTGTGATCGGCCTTTGTTACTCGAGCTGCGTTCTCTCTGCCTTCGCCCTTGGCCAGGTTCTGCACGTTGCCAGCGCTGCGTGGCTCTCGGCATGGTGCGACAAGAACGCAGAGGAGGGGGGCGTCAACGTCAGGCCGGCATTCCACCTGGGGGTATTCGCAGCAGTGGGAGTGACGGAGACGGCCGTTGCCTTCACCAGACAGGTATGTAATTCACAGGCTTTTTAATTCTGCAGGAAAAGGTAATAGTTGCTTAGTGTACAAATTCCCTTTCTGCCAGGTTGCCCTTTACCTGGGCTGCGCGCGCGCCTCCCGCGTGCTCCACCACCGCCTTTTGACCCGCGTCCTCCGCGCGCCCATGTCCTTCTTCGACACCACTCCCTCCGGCCGCGTCGCCAACCGCCTCTCCGCCGACCTGGACTCCGCCGACGAGGCCCTCCCGCAGGAGATCACGGACTTCCTGTGGTGCGCGGTCGAGCTCGTCTCCACCGTGGCCGTCGTCACCTACGCCACGCCAGCCTTCGCCGCCGTTCTCCTCTTCCTCGGGGCAGCCTTCGCCTTTCTCGTCGTCTACTACGTGGGCTCCTCCCGCCAGCTAAAGAGGCTTGAGGCCGTCTCTCGGTCGCCAGTCCTGGGGCACTTCCAGGAGGCTCTGTCCGGGGCAGACAGCCTCAGGGCGCTGAGGTGCCAGGACAGATTCGCAAGGGTGCTAGAGGCCAGGCTGACGGAGAACGTAAAGTGCTCATACATCGGATCGTGCCTCCACTTCTGGCTGGCGTTCAGGTGATAAATCAATGATCTTCCCTTCCCCTCCTGGCCCTTTTCCCTTCTTTTATTTCTTTCTTAATATTTTTTTTGCTCATATACTTCAGGACCGAGATCCTTGCTTCCCTTCTGGTATTCTTCGCGGCCCTCCTGGCCGTGCTTGCCACCCGTGGCTCCGTGAGCGGCGGCCTGGCGGGTCTGTCCCTCAGCTACGCGTTCGAGACGATGGAAGCGCTGGCCTGGATGGTGCTGATGGCGTGCAAGCTGGAGACGGACACAGTCTGCCTGGAGAGAATCATGGAGTACTGGCGGTTGCCGCAGGAGGCCGACTGGCAGGACAAGGAGGAGGAAGAGGATGGTGGCGGTGGAGGCGACGGCGGTTGGGTGGACAGTGACGACCGGAGGCCCCTCGTACTCCGGGTTGAAGGAGATGGAGACCAGCAGCAGGATCGCTTCGAAGTCACTCGGGGGGAGATCAAGTTTGAAAACTTCTCCGTAAGGTAAGTGTATACTTTTTTCCTGGAATGTAATTCTCAGAAAATATCCTTCCTTTCGATCTTCGCAGGTACCGCGAGGGCCTTGACTTATCGTTAAGGGAAATATCCCTGGACATCAAGGCCGGGGAGAAACTTGGCATCTGCGGCAGGACCGGCGCAGGGAAGAGCAGCATCACGAAGGCGCTCTTCAGGTACTATAGGAATAGGAATTCAACAACATTTGGAACTTCCCAGAAAGAAGTTTTTTTAATTGCAGGATAATGGAGGGCGCCTCCGGCCGCATTCTGATCGACGGATCCGACATCTCCGAGGTTGGCCTCCGCCGCCTCCGCTCCTCCCTCACCATCATCCCGCAGGACCCAGTCCTGTTTTCAGGCTCGCTCAGATTCAACCTAGACCCCACGGGGATTTCCTCGTCGGATTCAGAACTGTGGCGAGCGCTGGAGAGGGCACATTTAAAGACTCACGTCGAAGGGCTCTCTTTCGGGCTGGACCACGAGGTGATTTTTTAAAAATAATTTTTCGAATTCATATTTGGGAGACAGCGTAACTCTGTTCCAGGTCCAAGAGCGCGGCTCCAACTTTTCTGTGGGCCAGCGTCAGCTTGTGTGCCTGGCCCGCGCCCTCCTCCGCCGCTCTCTCGTCCTGGTCCTGGACGAGGCGACGGCGGCGGTAGACCCGGAGACGGACGCCCTCATCCGGCGAACGGTCAGGGAGGAGTTTGCCGACTGCACCGTCTTGACGGTGGCTCACCGCCTGGACACCATCCTGGACTGCGACAGAGTGGCGGTGGTGGCCGAGGGGAGGGTGGCGGAGGAGGGGGCGCCGCGGGAGCTGATGGCGGACGGGCGGTCGGTGTTCAGGGCCATGGCGGAGGCGGCCGGGGTGGCGGTGCCGCCCGTCGGGGGAGCAAGGAGCAAGACGACTATGGCCGCCGCTGCCGCCGTTAGGAGGAGGAGAAACTGATCTAGCGATGTGCCTCTCGAGAAAGTGACGACTGTGATAGTTGAACCTGATTTGATTTTTACGTGATCCATACTGGGACATTCCTGAGACAGTACCTAAAACTAGTGCCTACGCTACTCAGTCCTGTCAGTGCCTTTTCAGGAAAGGCACTGGAAAGTTCGCTTTTATCGGTATATCGAAAATGATGTTTATCAAATTAATAAAATATAATATCATTTGCCGATTACAAGTTTTCCTTGTTTAAGTTTTCCTGCTTTCCTTTGTTGTCCTACTTATTCGTCAGCTCGAAATTCGAAAAATTCGCCTATAATTTTTTTTACCCATTTTTCTGTAAAGCTAATACTGTCCCTATTTTTAATTGCTATCATTCTATGAAGTTTGGCAGCGCCCCGCTGTACCCGTCCTTGTTCGTTCCTCCGAGGGGCGCCTCATACAGAAGAGACGGGAGGGTCACAGAAGAGGTGGTGGTCGTGGTAGTAGTAGTAGTAGTTGTTGTTGTGGTCGTGGTCGTAGGTCTCCTGGTGGTGGTGGTGGTGGCTCTGGTTGTTGTGGTGGCCGGGCGCCTTGTGGTGGGGAACTCCCTGCCCTCAGGCTTGGAGCTGCTGTCCGTCTCAGTCCTGAGAAATTGAACTTTTTTGTAG
>JAAUXV010143153.1_pt1 | contig 10062 bp, 11 predicted proteins | sample 7278181 | NCBI WGS metagenome assembly JAAUXV01 (sample SAMN14350114, study PRJNA611818) | marine sediment metagenome | isolation source: surface marine sediment (2.1m) | place: French Polynesia: Moorea | collected 2018-08
AATTAAAAACATTTTAAAAGTCGCACTCATTTCCGGTCACACGGTAGATACCAAATCTTGAACTTATTAAGCAGTGTAGGGGGCGCAGTCACTTAATCCCACCACGGTACAACCGACTCCTTACTGAACAAAATACAAATAGACAAGCAACAATTTTTTTGAAAAGTATGCAGCATTTACTACCTATTCAGTTTTCTACGCAGTACTACATTGACATAAGTAAGAAACTAAACTGTTGTGTATATATATCGTGTATATTACAATTTGCACGCGGCATACGTGGGCGTGGGATTGAACGTCAGGGGGGCTAGCGGCCCTCGGCCAGAAGGGTGGGTGGGTTCTGGGAGAGTAATTTTTGGCCCCTCAGGGGGTTACAAAAACATTCGCCAGGGCGGGAGGGCAAGAAAAGAATTTACTGGGTTTTGCTAGTTTGCAAGCAAATTTTTTTTCCTATTTTCGGCCACCTACGCCCAAGTATGGCAATCGTAATAAAAAAATGATGCAACGTTATCACAGAATATTGTCGGCAACAAATCACATCGCCGCCAGTAAATCTTGCAGTTGTCCTCCTCCTCCTCGGCCTCCTCCCGCTCCAGCTCCCGGGTTTGGAACTACCTCCCCCTTGCTTATGACAACTCCGTGAGTCCTTCTCTCGTGATAGTTCCTCCTCATGGTGTCCTTGAAGTACTGTCCGCAGCTGTACCCGCAGGGCACAGGGCGGTCGCCAGTGTGGAAGCGGTTCTGGTGGTTTTTTAGCGCCCATGCGCTCACGTACCGCTTGTGGCAGAGCTCGCACTCGTGGGTCCTAGAAAGGAAAGAAAAGGGAGGAAATTTACATGTGTGGTTGCACTTAGTAAGTGTACACTCACTTTCCCTCCTCGCCCATGTGCTTGGATTTGACGTGGTTCCTCATCGCACGCATCTCCGAGAACATCCTTCCGCACTCTTTGCACTTGAAGCCCTCCCTCTCAAACTTTTCCGGGTGCGCGTGCTTGTAGTGCACGATCAGGCTGTTTTGGTGCCTGACCACCGTCTGGCAGCCCTCCACCGGGCAAGCAAAGCCCGTCTTTACATTTTTCCGCCCAAGACGTCGGGACCTCGACTTTGTCACGACACTCCCACCGGAGCACTTCGTCTTCCTGTTCTGGTGCTCCTTCAGCTCCCCCGCGAAGCCGAATCCGGCGCCGCAGTCCTCGCACCGGAACTTGTCCGTGTGCATCCTGATCACATGCTTCTCCAGGGCGGCGGCGGAGACCGTGGCGATGCCGCACTTGTCGCAAATGAACTCCGAGAACCGCTCGCGGTGCTTGGCCAGCTCGTGCTTCCTGAGGAAGAAGGAGCCGGGGAACTCCTCCCCGCACAGCTTGCACGTCGCCGGCTTGTGCATGATCTCCATGTGGAAGCGGAGCCTGCGCTGCCCCATCAGGACCTTGCCGCATTCCTCGCACACACACTTTGCTCTGCTGAAGTAGACTCCTCCTCCTTCTACGCTGCTTTTGGGTCTTTCTCCCTTCTTCAAGCACTTTATGCACTCGCGCAGCTTTATGGTCCTGGCCAGCTCGGTAAACTTTGGCATCAACTCCTTTGAAGACGGGAGGCGCCAGTGGAACCCCCTGCTCTCCCCAGGCAGGAGCCGTGAGGAAATGACATCGAAGGCAACGCTGGCCAGCATCTTCATATCGACCTCCTTGCTCAATTCCCTGACCCTGATGAAGCTCGCAGAGGCGCGCAATTCGGGTCCGCTGCTGGAGTGGAATGTCAGCAGGGCCATCCCTTCCATCTCATCCACTGACAAGGATTCGTCTAGAACAATTCTGACTTTTTCTTCGCTGAAAGGAAAATCCGGCTTGGTCGGCATTCTTTTGAACAAACGGGCGTGGTCTTCCTTCTTCATCTCCTCCTCGAGCTCCTCCAGTGTCCTCTCGTCAAGGGGCTGGTCATTTTCGTTCTGCGAATCGATTTGAGTGAGAATAGCGTGCCTTTCGAAACCCTGAAGAGCCAAAAGTCTTTTCTGGTCGAACATGTCCATCTCTGAAGCGCCGAACACGCTCTTCATTGCGGCTGCGGCCTTCAAGTATTGAGTTCCCGGGTCTTCCATTGAGGTCTTGGTCCATAGCAGGGGAACCCCTTCCAGCACCTTCAAACCGTCTTGGTCCTTCTGCCGCAACCCGAATAATGCTTTGGAGAACATTCCGTGAGGGAAACCGCTCCTGTGATTCGCAAGATCCAGTGGCTCGCCCATGACTTCTGCTTCAAAGCTGCCCTCGCACTTTGCGAACTTTTCATTTAGTTCGACTACTTTTCGATGTCCCTCTCCATCCGTTCGGGGCTTTACTTTCTTCACCGGAATACCTGTCTTCTTCGGTCGGAAATTGACACGGACCCTTTCTTCTTCTTCGTCCTCGTCGTCACTGGGCAAAAATTCCGACCTTTTCCTCCTCCCTTCCATCACTTCGATGACCAAGGGATCCAAGCGCTCAAGTTCGACGACAGGAATGGAGGACAATGCGCACTCCTGAAGCTGCGCCATATCCTCCGTGTCGTCCAAAGAATTCGCGTTTGTCCAACCGTCGTCCGCAAAGGCGTCCAGGACTTCCTCGAATTCCTTCTCGTCGGCGGCTTCTGGCATCTCCGCTTTTGCCATGTTCTCCTCTTCTTTTTCCGCAATCACGGGACATGAGAAGTCAATCTCCAGAACTTGGAGGACTTGCTGCGTCAAGACGGTCTTTTCTAGGGTCTCGTTGGCCAAGCAGGAGTACACAAAGTTGATGAAATGCAGGACGTGCGGTCGAGGAAGATCCGGGCAGTAAATGGACACGACTTCGTCCTCTGGAGGCAGATCTTGCGTCGATTTGAGCACCCGGCGGATCACCCGAGAGATGGAGGCCATGACCAGCCTGTGGCACCTGGCAAGACAGACACAATGTGAAGCTTTTTACGGTTTACAAATACGCTAGGAAATGCGGTATGAACTATACCTTGTGCTGCAAAGAGAGACTGAAAAACTCGTCATGTCATACCTTACGGCTTCGCCGTTTGCGCAAACGATCCTGAGGTCGCAGAAGCGTCCCTCCCTTAACATCTGCTTGACATCCCTCCACAGCGCCGAGCTGCCATCGCTCCGCTTGATCACCTCCGTCCCGCCCAACCTGGCCGTCAGCGGGTCCTCCGACCCCGGGATCCCGCACACCTGGTCCAGCTGCCTCAACACCTTGGCCCGGTCCACCCCGCCGCCGACAAAGACGGAGGGGACGGCACGGCGCTTGAGGACGGATACCTTGAGCGCCCCCAGCTTGACTATCCTCGACGCCGACTTGTCCTGGCGCTCCGTGTTGTAATCTTCCGGCCTGAAGTGGAGCGAGCACACCTTAGCGCGCCAGGAAGGCTCCCACCCTGGCGGGCGGAACGGGATGGAGCGAACCCACCTGCGCCGGAGCTTTGGCCTGGCGCTGGCGTTGGGGAAGCTGTGGAAGGAGACGGGCTTGCCCCTGGCGTCGAGGGTCTCCTTCTTGCTGCGACACCCGGGCACAGTGCAAGATGACATACGAGGACCAGCCGCCATGATGGAATATCCCCGTCCGGGGCAGCCAACCGGGCTCTTTGGGCACTGAGTAGCTATTGTCTCCGGGTCTCTATGGCAGGGCAACCACAACAGGACGACGACCTGCTCAGGGACCTGCTGCCTGCCGCGGTCGCGGTGTTTATTTTTATTTATGTAATCAGCTGATTTTAAAAGCTTTAGCGCATGCGCAATAGCAACCTAAGCAAAGTTGGTTAAGTTGCCTCATTTCCACGTCGATTGCAGCAGGTGGCGCCTGCCTGTCTCCTGCCATTGCCCTTGCCTGCTGCACCTGCCAGAGCCTGGTCTATTGCAGGCACTAGGCGGTCTCTATTTGTGCACCGTTTGTTCTTCCCCACTTTCGTCATCATGCCTTCGACCGCGTGGGAGGAGGTCTCGCGCGCCAGGCAGGAGCACCGCAGGGAGCTGGTCCTGGCCGGGAAAATCCTGGCCGCCAGGTTGGCACAGACTGGCGGCGCTATAGACCCGACGCTGTTCGACCTGACCGAGCTCAACTTCCTGGACCTGAGCTCGTGCCCCGACCTGCGCGAGCTGCCGCCGCTCCTGTCCCGCCTGGGGGCCCTGACCACCCTTATCCTGAGCGGGGACGGCCTGACGGAGTTGCCTGCGCAAGCCCTGGGCGGCTTGGCCAAGCTCAAGGTCCTCAACCTGTCGCAGAACGCCATCGAGTCCTTTCCTGAGGAGGCCGTCGCAGGAATGGGTGAGGAACTTTTAAAATCCTTACTTTTTTGCACACTGATAAGTTTCCTTTTCCCTCTTCTCCTTTTTTCAGTCTCCCTGACCACGATGAATCTGTCCCTGAACCGTGTGTCATCGATGCCCTCCCTGGAGTCGCTCTCGCATCTCTCTCACGTTGACCTATCGGGGAACAGCCTGGAAAACATCGAGTTTCTCTGTCACGCTTCGCTCGTCCACCTGGCTGAAGTGTTGGTGGGCAAGAACAAGTAGGCATTTCTTTTGTCCCCGCTCCCATTCCCATCTTCTTGGTGTCAAATGTAGCTTACTTATACTTCCGGCCACCTTTCCACATATATTTTCAATTTCATACCGTTGTACAGTAAGGTAGGTAGCCCACCCGATTCCTAAAGAGTTACTGTACAGTCATGACGTTATGCGAACTTATTTAAACTACCTGCACGTTTTGTTGTTTTACAGCATAGCGGAAATTCCCTCCACCATCTCCTGCCTGTCCAGCCTCAAAAAGCTGGACGCTAGCGGGAACCAGCTTGCCGCGGTGCCCGGAGATCTGGCGGACTGCCTCAAAATGAAGGAGCTGCTGCTGAAGGAGAACCCCTTTAAGGACAATAGGTTCAAGAAGATGGTGGCGCAGAAGGGCACCAAGGCGGTGGTGGACTACATCAGGCAGCACTTTCCAAAGGTGGCAAAATATCTTTATCTCCCTTGTTCGCTCTCCTTAGTTTTCCCATGTACATGTTAGGGTGAGGCGGTTGGCGACGGGGAAGCAGGGGCTGGAGGATCAAGTGGCAAGAAGGGAAAGGGCGGGAAGAAGGCTGCCAAGAAGGCAGCGGCAGAAAAGGTCAAGGAGGAGGCCCGCGAGGCGAGGAGGGCGGAGGCGGAAGCGGAGGGAGGGGTGGCCGCAGTGGCAGACCTGCTGGAGGTGCTGCACGTGGGGAAGGACGCCCCGAGGGTTGTGTCGGGCGAGGAGGCCAAGGAGGGGCCCAGGCCATACATCGTCTGCTTCGTCGCCCGGAACCTTGACTTGTCCTCGCCAGGCGTCCTCAAGCGCTTCATCCAGTCGCAGACCCGTCTGCACGAGACGGTCTGCCAGAAACGCGTGGCCGCCACCATCGCCACGCACGACCTAGCCAAGATCCCCTCCCCCACGGTGGGGCCGGTCACCTACAGCACCCGGCCGCCGACGCAGCTCAAGATCGTGCCGCTGGGCCAGGCCAAGGAGGTGGACGGGGAGACGCTGGTGGCGCGTCTTAGAGCGGACGCGGAGCAGCAGCGGAAGGAGAAGAAGCGGAGCTCGGTGTCGGGGGTGCACCAGTACCTCAAGCTGCTCAAGGGCGACGCCTACGCCTGCCTGGAGGACGCCAAGGGGAGGGTCATCTCGTTCCCGCCGATCACAAACTGCGACGGGACAAAGATCTGCGAGAGCACCAGGGACATCCTGGTCGAGGTCACAAGCGGGGCGAAATTGCAGGTACATTTTTACGCCTGCTCCGCACTAGTTCTGTCATTCTTTTACTACTTGTAGGTCCTTTCATGTTGGGTTCAAGCTTTTTAAAAACTGCGTAGTGTTTCAAAGAAGGTCCTTCTCAGGACAATTTTAAAACTTTTTTTCAGACCGCGAAGGAAGTTGCAGACTCCGTCATTCAAGAAATGCTGGAGCTTGGCCTGGGCAGGCCCGCCGCCAAGTCCAAAGGGAAAGGTGGCGACGACAGAGACTTTTACTCTTCGTCATCGGACGAGGAGGAGGAGGCGGGCACGGGGGCATCTCAGCCAAAGGCCAGGTGCCTGAGGGTGGAGCAGGTTCGGGTGGAGGACGCAGAGGGCAACCTCAGGGTGCTCTATCCATCCAAGACGGACCTGGCGTTCGCCCAGGGGGCGGTGGACAGGGGAGACCTGGTCATCGAGAGGCACTGAACATCTACAAAGACCAACTGGTACATCGCAAGAGAAAACCTGTCATCCCGTTACATCTTCATTCGAACAACTTTTTTATTATTAAAGGGTCGTTTTCGATCTAACTTTTCATTTAAAAAATCTTACAAAAATAGCGCGTTCTCTCTTCAATATGCTCTAGTAGACGTCGTGTCCAGGGAGCGGGAACTCGTTGGCGAAGGCTTCCATCTCCTCCCTCAGGGTGCGGAGCTTCTCCTGGAACTTGTCGCTCGTCTCCAGCACCCTCTTCCAGTCCACTAGCTTTGGGCCGGACTCGGCCTGGATCTCCAGGGCAATGTTCAGAGCTGCCGCGAAGGAAGATATAGAAATGTAAATGGGGGAAACATTCCCTTTTTATCATAGATGATCCGTACCCTTGTCGATAAAGTCGACGATCTTGACGATGCCGTCCTCCTTGATTCCTCTGGTGGTCAGGGGCGGGGTGCCGAACCTGAGGCCGCTTGGATTTAGGGCGCTCTTGTCTCCAGGAACTGATGGGAACAACGACAATGGAATAATATCTGGCAAATTTGTTGCTTTCCCTAATAGTGTAGAACTCACCCGTGTTCTTGTTGCACGAGATGGATATCTCCTCCAGGATCCTCTCCCCCTTGGAGCCGCTGAGCTTCTTGGGCGAGAGGTCGAGGAGCAGCATGTGGTTGTCTGAGCCGCCGGAGGAGATCTTGTATCCCTTGGCGATGAGCCCCTGGCAGAGCGCCCTGGCGTTGGCCACCACCTGACGCTGGTACACCTTGAACTCCTCCGTGGCAGCCATTTTCATGGCCACGGCGATACCGGCGATGTTGTTATTGTGCGGACCGCCCTGCAGGCCGGGGAAGACGGCCATGTTGATCCTGTCCTCGTAGTCGTAAAGGATCTCCTTCCCGTTCTTGTCCACAGATTTAACGCCTAAAAGAATAATAATTTTTGTCCTTTATTAATCTGGATGGGAAATGTCTTTTTCGCACACCTTTTCGGTAGAAGATGAGTCCTCCCCTGGCTCCTCTGAGCGTCTTGTGCGCCGTGGAAGTAACGACGTCGGCGTACTCGAAGGGCGACGGCGCCAACCCGGCGGCCACCAGGCCGGCCACGTGCGCCATGTCCGCCAGCAGGATGGCGCCGCCCACAGAGTCGCAGGCGCGGCGGAACCTGGCGTAGTCAAGGTGGCGGGAGTAGCAGGAGACGCCGGCCACGATCAGGCGGGGGCGGTACAACAGCGCCAGACGCTCCATCTCGTCGTAGTCAATCTGAAAATCGAATGACATATAACAAAGTGATCTGCTGCTGCGGCTGCAGTATTTCAATTATCTCGGGGTTTTTTTTCTCACCAGTCCCGTCTTTGGGTCCACCTTGTAGGGCATGGACTCGAAGAAGATGGAGGTGGCGGAGATCTTCTTTTTGAGCGTGGCGAAGCCGTGAGAGAGGTGGCCGCCGTCGGGGAGGTCCAGTCCCATGATGCGCCCGTGCGGCTCCAGCAGGCCGGTGTACACGGCCAGGTTGGCGGGGGAGCCGCTGTAGGCCTGCACGTTGACTCCCCACTTCTCCGGGTCCAGCCCGAAGACGTCGAGGCACCGGCGCTGGCACAGCCGCTCCATGCTGTCGATGTGCTCGTTGCCGCCGTAGTACCTGAAAAGAAGAAGAGAATGAGAATGGCGACGACCACTAACAATCCCTTTCTTCCCTCTCACCTCTGCCCCGGCATCCCCTCCGAATACTTGTTGTGCAGGCAGGATCCGAGGCACTGCAGCACCGCGCGGGAGGTGAAGTTCTCGCTGGCGATCATCTCCAGCCCGGACGCCTGGCGCTTCTTTTCAGCGCGCACCACCGCGAACAGCTCCGGGTCAAACGTCTCCAGGTTCTGGTTCATCATGGAGGAGGAGGAGGAGGAGGAGGCGTCGCCGTTCATCTTGATGCGGAAGATGTTGCTTTGGTTTGCTGCAAGCAACAAAAATAATAGTAATTCGAAAATTGGGAAAGTAGACCGTTCGCTAATTTCATTTCATCACCTTCTTTTCCCTCTCGCGCAAATTACAAATTCACTTAGACGGGTCAGAAGTCTGAACTGAATGGAGTGGAAGACGGCTTTAACGTGATGTGTTTTATAAGCTCTGGCCCGCTTCTCCGTTACTTGCAATTATTTTTCTGCGCCGCAATCCGCCAGTAAGGTTGGGTACACTAAACAGTGCACACTACAGTCAGTGCACTGTGCTTGTATGCAGGCCAAGGAAAGGGCAAACGTAATAAAAGAAGGGTTATGCCGCAGCAGCGCCAAAACAGGCTCAAGAAAACGGTTCCCGCCTACCTCAACTGAATGCCAAAATGCACGGGGGAGTGGCGGCGGACAAGCAAGCAAGCACGAAAAATTGGTGAGTGGACGGATGAGTGGAAGTTGTGCTCGTGCCGGTGGTCGCGGACAGAGTGAGGATGGTGCCACCGGTTGCTTCTCCGCTTAAAGGCAAAGGAGGAAAGGGGGAGCGGGGGGCTCTTGGGCAGACAAGTCAGCACCCCCCTCCTTTCCCATGGCGCTCCAAATCAGACGGACTGGTCCGTTTTCTATGACCGCCCGGTCGGCGCTTTTCCCCCCTGCCGCCTCCATGCAGGCCGGAGGTGCACAAAAAACTGCCCCCCTCTCCCCCATTCTCCCCCGCTGCCCATTCTTTTCCTTTTTGGGGCGCGCGGGAAGACCGGTTCCAGCTTGCGAGTTGAGTTTTCCTTTTTTTTCTTCCCCCGAACGTATTTATGAAGAGAGACGTCTCTCGTGTCTTGTCTCATCATTTTCTTGAATGATTGCAGCGGGGAGACAGAGTGAAGATGGTCCTACTGTATTTTCGTACGATGTAAAAATATTCCTCTTTGAATCGAAAAGTCTTCGGGCTTTAGCTTTCTCTTTAAAGAAGATTGAATTCGTATTTTGGCGGTAATTGGAAGGGTGCCAATATTGTCAGGACGGATCGTTGACAGCAACGCTCTGAAGTACAAGAAGTTTGCATGCCGCATCTGCGAAATGAAACTTTTCTCCGGCGGTCGTGATCAGGGATAGAAGCAGAGCTTGCTAATTGTTGACATTTGACATGAGGACAACCCTGTCCCAGGTATTCCTCTCTCTGGGACTGGGGACCGAGTGCAGGATCCTGGACCTGGCCTGCGGAGTGGGCAACGTGGCGGAGGACCTGGGGGAGGCCGGGTACCGCAACGTGGACGGGATGGACCCGGTGCTTGGCTACCTGGAGACGGCCAGGGCAAAAAAGCTGTACACGCACACTTACAAGTAACTAGATTTGGGATACGATTAATTCTCAACACTACAAAAGAGATGTTTCTCTTCCATCATCCAGAGAAGCACTTGATCCGGACAAGGAGACTTCTTTGGCCCCCGACACGTATGATGCTGTTATTTGCAGCGCAGGATTCTTCCAGAGCCTTATCTCTCCAAGGGCCCTGCCTGAGATGATTCGGATAACCAAAAAAGGTAATTAGATCAACTTGCGATAAAAATGTTAATTACGATCCCACATGCTTCATGTGTAGACTGAATCATCAAATCTTTTACTGCACCTTTAAATATTGTTTTTGCTCTTGCTGTAGCTTCCATTTTTATTGCCGTTGTTATTACCGCTTCTTTTGCTGCTGCTTTTGCTGTTGTTGATGATGCCATTATGGTTCTTGCTGCTGCTGCTATTGCTGCTACTACTTCTGCTATTGCTATTGCTGCTGCTATTGCTGTTGATGATGATGCTATTGTTGTTTTAGCTGCTGTTGCCGTTGTGATTGTTGTTGCTGCTGCCATTGGTGTTGCTGCAGCTCCAACTGCTGCTGCTTTGTTGCTACTATTGTTGCCATTACTACTGCTATTG
>JAAUXV010032252.1_pt1 | contig 10061 bp, 9 predicted proteins | sample 7278181 | NCBI WGS metagenome assembly JAAUXV01 (sample SAMN14350114, study PRJNA611818) | marine sediment metagenome | isolation source: surface marine sediment (2.1m) | place: French Polynesia: Moorea | collected 2018-08
AAGAAAGCTTTCCCTTCAAGGACCCCGACGCCCTCGCCGTCGCAGGAAAAACGGCTTTTTCCTTCTCCTCCAAGCAGCTGTAGCATCATTACCGCAAAAGGAGAAAGGAGGAGACAGCCGCGCAGAGGCGGTTTTATTGTTATGCCTTTTTACTTTCTCCTTCTTCTCCTGCTACGGGGGAAATGGGGAGTCGTCTGGGGAGGGGGGGGTATAAATGGCGTCTGCCTCTCTTTCTTTCTTTCGCAGCCCAGCGCGCGGCGGGGGATTTCCTCTTGCAAAAAATGGTTTTGAAAGAGAGGCCATTACCAGATTTCTGGATGCCGCAAAAATATATAAAAATCATTTTTCATAATAAGACAAGCTAACCTTGTATCAGACGGGATCCCGTCAATTTGTCGAATTCCATAGCTGGCAATGTGTCGAAACAGCAATTTGGCAAAAATTTAGTTGCAGCTGGCAATTTGTCGAAAATCCATAGAACACAAAGAAAACAAAGGATTAAAAGGATAAAAAGAAAATGCATGCTTCAATGAGTGCCACAACTGGACAATTACAACCTTTCATAGCCATCGGACACAGGCCACATGGAGGGGAATGGTCAGATATTTAGGACAATTTTAACGTCATTTATCTAATCTAGCTCCCCACGTCCTATTCCAAAAATGTGCCCTTTTCCTGAAAAGCAGAGGATATTGAAGTCCTGGGAAGTAATCTGGTTGGTGCCATAGAAAAAACCACATTATTTTGTGTAATAATCCCTACAGAAACTCTATGATGATTTTTCGCCAAACTGCCAGTACCTCACTTTCGACAGATTGCCAGGAGTATGATCATTCTCGGATTTTCGACAAATTGAATGCAACTCCCCAGCTACACAGGTGCTGAAGTCTCAAGGATGAGCTAAGCCTGCAATCCAAGCTGTCAGTCATGGGAACAATATGATGTTCATGTGCATTTGTACTTTTTAAATTTGTGTTTTACCTTGCTGTTTCACTTGAACCTGTATTAAAACCAAACCAAACCAAACCAAATGAAGATAATCCATACCCCATACGTGTTTTCCTGCTGCAAGAGTTCAATGTTCCTTATCTTTTCCTACATAAATTTAGTACCTTTGAGTTCCGTAGTCATCCATGTCTGGCAGGTTGATCTCGTCGCAGAACATGACCAGCCACTTTCCGATTTGCGTCGGCGACAGTACCACCCCGTTTGGAGTCTTCCTGTACTCGCAGTAGTGGTCAAAGGTCTTGAGCAGCAGCTCCGGCGTCGTCGCCGAGGAAAAGTTAAGGCCCACCACCTCCATGTCGGGGAGGGAGCGAAGGGCGGAGAACAGCGTCATCGTCTTGCCGGAACCAGGAGGGCCGCACAGGACTACAAAAGGCAAGAAACAAGAAGAACAAGAAAATGATTAAATTTCCAATATTCAGTTTGTTGTCTTTAGTGAGGATGGAAACCAAATGAAACAAAAGAAACAATAAACCAACAAGATCTTGATCATTGAATTTTTTTCCCAAAAGCTAGCAACTTAATCTCACAATTGCTTCTTGTTTTCAGCCCTAAACAAGCAAAAAAGACTCACCCATTGGCTTGTGATCGGCGAGCCAAGTGTAGAGAAGCGCCTCGTGCCTGACCGTATCGATGGTTGGCACGACGACGTCTGGTGCGCCCACCTTGTGAGTCTCTACCTCCATCACCGGCACCTTGGTGGACCAGGGCACCCACTCGCCCTCCAGGGACACCTCGAAGTCCAGGATGTTTCCGGAGGAGGAGTCCGGCAGAGGGATGGTGGTGGAAGACTGGATGAAGCGCCCCATCTCCTCGCGCAGCTTGATGCGGGAGTCGCCGGTGAAGCTCCACAGCAGCGACTGCACCAGGCACTTGGTCACGTACCGCTCCATCCTCTCCGGGGACATGGGGAAGTCCACGTGGTTGTTGTTGTAGTTGAGGATGTTCCTGGCAGCTTGGTTCAGCATGGAGAAGAGGGAGCCTAGGGCGCGCAGCTTGGTGAAGTCCATGATGTGGTCGAGGGTGGCGGCGTGCTCCAGGGACTGGTTGACAAGGCCGTCCACCGTCAGGTGCTGAGAGAGGATGGTGGCGATCTCGGTCTGGACTGCCAGGGACCCGGTGGCGTTGTTGCCAGAAGAGGTGACCACCTTCACGTCTTCGTCCATCTCCTCCAAAGTCACGTTCCTACAAAAACATAGCAATAATAAATATGTTGGTGGGAAAAATATTCTCAGCAGGTAAAAAGTCCTTACTTCAGCTTGAGAAGATAGTTCTGCATGATCATCTCCGGCGTGAGCGTGTCCTCGGAGAACCAGACCATGCCGCAGCGGGAAACAGTGGCCAAGGTGGCAAACTTGAGGTCCTGCACCTCGAACATGATCCTGACGTTGGAGGGGATCGAGAGTCGCTCGCCGTTCGGCAGGGTGAGCAGCTTGTTGTTGTCCAGGACAGAGTTGAGGTTCTCTACCCAGTCGGGGTCGACGTCGCCGTCGAAGATGATCCAGTTCCTCTTGTTGCTCTCGCCGCGCACGTTGCCGATGATCTTTCGGAGGATGTGCGTAAACAGGCCGTCTGAAAGAAGAAAAATAATAATGAAATTAAAATTGGCTCTAGATAATGAGTTTTCCTTTTGCCACCCCACAATTTTCAGTTATTGAGAAAATGGGATCGAAAACGCACCTTTCCACTCCCTGGTGTTGGGATCAAGAGACCCGTAGAGCTCCTCTTTTGACATGGCTTTGGGGTCGATGACGTGCGCCTGCCCCTCCACTTGGTCGAACCTCTCCAGCGCTGTCAGCAGGATCCTCCAGGCGGAAGACTTCCCCGACCCGGACGGGCCCACCATCATAAGGCCGTGGTGCAGCTGAATGATGTTGTGCAGCTGCAGCACCTTCTCCATCCAGGCGTTGCCCAGCTCCCCCTCGTCCACCCCAGCCACCAGGTACTGCTCTTTGCACACCTGCAGGATGATGTTCCTCAGCTTTTCCATCTCGTTGGACTTGTAGACGATTCCGGGGAAGACGTCGGCCACCAGCGACTGCAGCAGCGGGATATCCTCCGCCACCAGCTTGGGGACCATGGTGTCGCAGACGGACTGGACCAGGATCTGCTGCTCGTGCTTCTGCACCACGTCGAGGTCTCCTCCGGCGTCAGCCTGGCTGCCGGCCTTGGTGATCTCCCTCTTGACGTTGCCTGCGCTCACCAGGACTGCCTTCAGGGCTCGGAGGCCGAAGTCGTAGTGGCCCTGAGGGGACAGCTGCTCCTTGCACAGCTTGAAGAGAGGCACGATCTTCTTGGACAGCTTCTCCGCCAGGCTGAATCCTTGGGAGAACAGCATGACCTCCGCGATGAGGATCTCCCCGGGCCTGGTCATGGCCAGCGAGCGGAAGAGTTTCTTGAGGTTGTCAGGCAGATTTGATCTCCCAGCGTAGCCGGGGTTCATGGTGATAAAGATGGCCATATCTGGGTTCACCTTAACCTGCTTGCCCACGAGCTCGATGGTGCTGGACCCAGCGGAGGCGGGGCTTCCGTCGTCCGGCCCGCCATCTGCCCTCGCCCTGAGATGCTCCTGGATGGTCTGGATCTGCTGCGAGCAGGCTGAAAGCATCCTTTCCTCAAGCCTGTTGAACTCGTCGAAGCACCCCCAGGCGCCCACCTGGCAGAGACCGACGAAGATGCGTCCCATGGCCTGAAAGTCGAAGTTCTCGTCGCAGTTAAAGACGAGGACGAACCGGCCGAGCTGGTTGCCCAGGGCCTTGACAGTCTCGGTCTTGCCGGTTCCTGCGGGGCCGAAGGGGGAGCCGCCCAGATTGGAGGCCAGGGCCTGAGTCATGGTCAGGTAGCAGCGATCAGTCAGCGGAGTCATGACCAGGCGCTCCTGCACCCCAAGGTACTCAAAGCCGTAGACGAACTTTGCGTCGGCCATGCAGAGGGTGAGCTGCTGCAGGGGCGGCTTCCTCGTGTCCAGGTAAAAGCGCATTTGCGCCAGCCACTCGAAGCTCTTGTTGCTGCAGTTGCGCACGGCCAGGAGCTGCCGAGTGATGGACCGGCGATGCACGTACTCGTAGATGAGGTGCTCCATCTTCCTGCGCCGGATGATGGGCTGCTCCAGCAGGACGAGGTCCGAGAGGATTGCCAGCTGCTCGTCGATCCTGTTCAAGATGGCCTGGAGGCGGTCGGGCTTGCCGGACTGGAGGCTCTCCTCCACCTGGTCAGTCCATACCACCTGAGTCGCCAGGACGACCACCTGTGCGCAGTAGCTGTCGCACCAGGCGATGAACTTGTCCCTCCCGCCAGAGTCGCCGCCGAGAGTCTTCGCCTCCGCGACAGAGTCGGACAGCAGCTTCACCAGGGTCAGCTTCATGTTCTGTTCCACCTCCGTCAGCCAGTCGTTGATCCTCGGGTTTTTGGCCAGGGAAACGGGCTCTGAGAACTTCACTTCCTCTCCCTCGTTGGAAGTCATGCCGGTGATAGTGCTGCCATCGTCGGAGAGGATGACGGAAGAAATGCCAGCGAACATCTTCTTGAAGTGCCTCTGGATGCGAGTGACGTTCTTGCTGTTGCCGATGATCTCCAAAAGGTCCTCGTCGCCGACGAAGTAGAACCTTGGGAAGGAGGCCCGCTCTCTCTCCAGGTACTCTCCGAGAGCCTTCTGCACCTTGGAGAGCAGGTCGGCGAGACGCTCCAGAGAGCGCTGGATCCCTTGGATGTTCAGCACCTCCATCACCATGCGCGACTTCGTCACCTAAAACGAAAAAGACACAAAATTTAATTTTAAACACTAGTGATTCTCGTAACTGGTATACCTTCTTCATCAGGTTCAGGAATTCGGTGCTGATGCTGTTGAAGCGAGAGGTCTCGACAGGCAGGAGGTTGCTGATGTCGTCGTTGCTGGTGAAGATGCCCTCCAGATACACCCACCTGTAAATGAAGCACAGAACACACAGTCGTAAAAATATGCAAATGCAAGATATGCTTTAGTGGACATCACACGAAGAAAATACGCGATTGGTCAGGACGGCGACATCGAAATTCGAGAGCAGCTACTCAAATATTCCCGGCTCATTATCTGACGGCGAGAATCGATCACCATCGGGAGAATCAGTCGATGAGACCTTCTTCTTGGACTTGATCGGCAGCGGCGGGGACAAAGCCACGGGTTTCTGGGAGAGCGGGGGCCTAGCTTTGTCGCCGTGAGTCGTCCTCCGCTTGGGAGTTTTGCGCAGGGACTTTGCTTTCTTCTTGCTTTTGGGTTTGTCAGGAAGGTTGAGAAGAGAAGAGTGCACGGCCGAACCCAAGCCCAACGCGTTCAAGTTGGCGAGTGTAGGCACCGGCGGGGATTTTTCGACCTTTGCAGTTGCATGCGGAACAGAGTGCGGCATGTCCGTGACCACGGGTCCAGCGAACGCCTTGGAGGTAATCGGGGTTCCTCCATCATCTGCTGGAGAGGCCTTCTTCATGCTGCCTCCGCCACGGTCGTCCTCGGCGTCCCTACAGCGCATATACCGGCAGCAAGTGGTTCCCATGTACGAAGATTTACAATACATTTCACAGAAACTGATTTCCCTAATTTAAATTGACGCAAATGAATTTAAATTTTAACATTTAAAAACACTGCAACGTGTGAAGTTCCATATAATGGAAAATAAAAATGCATCAAACATCGAACACTTTACCTTCGCTGGACATCGATCCACACGTCGAAGAGATTGGCGATCCTGTTTAGCTTGTCTTCCCAGGTGGCGGCCTCTTCCTCGAAGACCCGATAGTACGGACTCAGCTTCATGGCCGTGACCTGAGAAAATCGCAAGTGAACAAAATTACTTGTTTCTAATTTTTCCATTCTAGTGTCCCTGCCTGGTTGATGTTTTCCTTGAGCTTGTTGAACAGGTCGTCCCAGCCCTTGATGAGCTTGCACTTGTTCTGGTAGTTGACCAGGTCCAGCTCGTAGAATTGCCAGGTCTCCCGGACCTGCTTGAGGAACTCCTCCAGGGCCATTTCACCCTGGGCGACGAGTAGGACCTCCTTGATGACCTGTTCGTTCCGGACGAGGTCGACGTCCCACACCTGTCCCAGGGTGAGGTCGGACAAGACCCAGTTCACTCGCAGCTCCTTGCAGATGGCCTGTTGGGGGAAAATAAGTCAATCAATCAATTTAGAAAGCTCAGAGGGAATGCAAAGCAAAATTTTTTTGCGTGCCTTCCAGTGGCGCTCCTTGAGCGCGTCGGACTTCAGCTCCACGATGAGGACGTTGACCTTGGCGTAGTTCTGCAGCAGCTTGCGCACGTGCTCGTAGCCGGCGTACTGCCTCAGCCTGGAAGGCAGGTCCTTTAGCTGAGTGAGTAGAGCGTCGATCTGCTGCCTGAGCTTCCTGGTCTGCACAGACAGCCACGGCTGCTCTTTCATCTCCTCGATTTGGTCCCAAATCTTGGACAGCTCCACCCAGACGCCCTTGAGGTCCATGAGCTCCTCCCAGCCGACGCCGAGCTTCTCGCTCACGCTGGACGACGTGGTGGTCTCCTCCAGCTCCAGGGCATCCTTAGCCTTGGCCACGTTATCTCGGTCCTCCTTGAGCCGGACGAACTTGCTCTCGAAGAGCGAGATCTTGCTGAGCGCGTCTTTGGGGTTGGTCTGCCCATCGACCGGCTTCCCGCGCTCCCACTCGTTGATGTACTCGGTGGAGCGCGTCTCGATCAGCTTGTCCTCCGCCACGATCTTCATCTGGAGAGTGGCCACCTGAGTCTGGATGGAGCTGTTCTTGCGCTTGATGATCTCGTTGAAGGCGCTCCACTCGCCGTCGATGTTGTCCACGTGCAGCCAGGAGGAGGGGAACTGGAACCGCTGCCGCTCCAGGATGCGCTGCCCGTCCTTGAAGGACACCACCTGGCGCTCCCAGCTCTTCATCTTGCGCTTGAGCGACTGGACCTCGGTGATGAAGTTGACGGCCTCCGAGGTGGAGGCCGCCTCGATCGTCTGCTGCTCCAGGTCTACCCTGGCCTTGGAGATCTGGGTGTGGAAGGTGGTCATCTCGTTGGCCAGCATGTTTCCGAACTTACTGAGGGCGTCCTTGTGCCACGAATCGTACTTGAGCGAGACCTTGCTCTGGACCTTGCCGTAGTCGACGATGACGGCGTGGCCAAACTCCTTGCGCACGTCGCTAGTGTCGAAGGTGGCGCGGGACTTCCGAATGTCGGTCAGCAGCTGCATCCAGAGGCCGATGTCCTCGCCGAACTTCTTGACCAGGCTGTCGGGCTGGAGGTCCCAGAGGGCTTGGTAGCGCAGCCACTCGTCTACGTAGTCCTTGACCAAGTCCAGCGTCCTCTCCACGGTCTCGTAGGCCATCTCGATGACGGCATTGCCCCCGGGGAGCTTGATCAGGACATCCTTGTAGGTCTCGACCGACGGCCTGTCCAGGCCCACCTGGTACCGCGTGGACTGGATCCGCTCCTGCGTTGTCACCACTGCCTGATACGAGAAGAACTGCTGCAGTATGTTGTACCGGCAGTCCTCCAGGGATGGGTAGAGGTACATGATTTGGTTGGTGATTCTGATCTCATGCATGAGCTTCCTAATCTGCGGATCTCCCCCGAGCTTGTGTGCCAGGACCGGCTGCTCTCGGTCCGTGTCCATGTCGTTCTCGTCCTCTCCCGACTCCTCGTCACCACGCAGCTTTTTAGTCCACTCCTCAATACCAGCCTGCAGCCTCACTGCCAGCTTGGCCTCCACCTCCTCGTCCAGCTTGGACACCCAAGCGTGTAAGTTGGAGTACTGGTGCAGGCTGAGGTTGTCCACTGCCTTCTGGATCTTCTGGATGATCTCGGCGAAGGAGTTGTTGGAGAATGGGCAGGACTCAAGAGAGCGGACGTCGATGTTGATCTCCTCGTCGATGACGAGCAGGTCGTCGACCTTCTCCTGGAAGGTGACCACCATCTCGGCCAGCCTCTGTACGTATGGGTCGAGCTTGTATGACTCCCAGACGAGGCCGATGCCCTCGGCGATCAGGTTCTGCACCTCCTTGCGCAGGCCTGCCACGAGAAGGACGATGTTGGGGCGCTGCTCCATCTTCTCCAGGCTGCGCTCGTACGTCCTCACGCTCTCGATCAGGGAGATGGCGAACGGGTAAAGCTGGTTAGCCTGGTGGGCCTTGTTGACGATGGCCAGCGGTACCCGGAAGCCTAGATTCTTGAGGTTGCGCACCTCCTTCGACAACTGGATGATCTCAGGCAGGAAGTTGACCTTGAGCTTGAGACTGCTTCCCTTCCCGCTGCGGCTGCGCTGGTTCTCGATGGCGAAAATGCGTCCTGAGACGCCGAGGTTTCGCTGCTGCACCTTTCTCGCCCAGTCGTCGAAGATTTCCTGCGTGTTAAGCTTCATCCTGAAGGAGTCCCCGTCGGCCTTGAGTTTCTGCCCCTCGACGTGGTTCTCCCAGCCGCGCCCCAGCACGTCCTCCACTCTCCTCATGTACGTGGTGAGCTGTCGGTCGATCTGCTTGGCCCAGATGATGGATCCGGCGATGGGGGGCAGGTCGCGCACGCCCGACATGCGGTACGCCTGGCTCTGCGGGTACTGGATCTTGAACTTTGTGTGCAACGCCTCGATGTCGTCCTTGACTCGCTGGATGAGCTGCGTCTGGTACTCGCGGATGGCTCCGCGGATGTGCGGCCGCACGAAGAGGGCGTTGAAGCGGGAAAAGATCCTGAACATCTCGTTGGCGTTCTTGGCGGTACCGAGCTGGTCGCGCAGGCGGGAGGTGATCCTCGTCTCCACTCTGTCGATGCGGTCGTCGTAGCGCTTCATGGCGGCCTCCCAAGAGTCGGCGCCCTCCTTGGACACGTCCAGGCAGTCCACCACCTTTACGTTCTCGTAGGCCAGGCTGACCTCCTCGATGGCGTTGAGGTCTGCGGCCTCCGCCCCGGCCTCGCCTCCAGCGGCCTGGGGAGCCATCTGCTGCTCGGAGGCGTCCATGGGCTGCTGCTGCTGAGGCCTCAGCACCCTGACGATGACGGTGCGGAGCTGCTCGTGCTGCCGGCGGAACTTCTTCATCTGCTCGATCCTGGCTTGCAGCCGCTTGTGAGAGAAGTTGACCCTCCAGACCATCTTGAGGTGCTCGTCGCGTTTCCTCTTGACGATGTCCCTCATGAGCCCCTGCAGCTTGTCGTACTCGTCGTCCCAGGTGCCGAAGACCTCCGAGCACTGGTTGATGACCTTCTCGAATTCCTCGAAGGAGATGAACATGAGGCGGCGGGTGTTGAGAACTTTCAGGAGCTGGTTGGACAGGTCCCGGGAAATGGCCTCCACCAGCCTCAGCGCCCTCTGAATCGGGTACTTTGTGTTCCTGATCTTGCGCAGATGGGAGAAGATGGCCTGAACCGAGGTCCTGATCTTGTCCAGTTCCGTGGCGGAGAGGAGGTCGTTGATGGGGAAGTCCTTCATCAGGGGGTTGTAGTCATTGACAAGGGAGATGGCCTGCTTAAGGCCGGTGTCGGTGTCGAAGCTGACGGTGGCGTGGAAGCGCTTGCCGTGCTTCAAGATCTCCAGCGTTAGGGCAACTTCGTTGGACTCTCTTTTTTCCTGCAAATAAAACAGAGGAAATGATAAACGCGGCTAAAAAATAAAACGTATTTCAGATCATGCCTGGATGCGAAGCAGAGCCCTCTCCAGGTTCAGCCAGAAGCTGATCTCCTGCAGCGCCGTCCCGTTGGAGGGGTCCCTGTCTAGCTTGGTGACCTTCTGGATCTCCCTGATCCACTTGCTGACCAGGTTCTGGAGCTGGTTGAGGAACGAGGAGTCCTCCGCCTTCTCCCGAAGGTCCTCCACGCGGGGCTTCCTGTGCTCGGCCTCAGCGGTTTTGATGGCCTGCAAAAAAAATACGCGGAAAAAAGATAATTTATTTTCATTCTCCATCGTCGAAAAATCGAAATCAGAGGAACGAAGCGGAAGTACTTTGTTTACCAAAGGGAAAAGAAAACGAGTTTGAGGGGGTCCAATTTTTTGTGAGTAAGACAAAAATGTTTCTACTTTAGATTCGGTTCAGTTTTTCCAAGTGTGCTGAGTAG
>JAAUXV010034652.1_pt1 | contig 10059 bp, 6 predicted proteins | sample 7278181 | NCBI WGS metagenome assembly JAAUXV01 (sample SAMN14350114, study PRJNA611818) | marine sediment metagenome | isolation source: surface marine sediment (2.1m) | place: French Polynesia: Moorea | collected 2018-08
AAAGTTTGAATTTGAATTTAAAGGGTTGGAAATTAACAATATTGGGAAATTGAGGTGTGAGAAGGGAAATGTTGTTTCACGGGCCCAGCGGAGCGGGCCATTACTGCTAGTATTTTTATAAAGAAAAAAAGTCAAAAGTACTTGTTGTTAAAAAAAGGCTTTTGTGCCCGCAAAGTTTGGTACTTGACCTCCAGGCTCAGGCTCAGCTCAGGCTCTAGGCTCAATCCACCCCTAACCCAAAACTTTAGACAAGAAAAAAACCTAATGAAGAAGAGTCTGTTTCCCATGCTTGTTATATTTTTCTCTGTCATAAATAAATCACCATGTGCGTATACAAGTAACAACAATAATTTGACGGCCTGTTTTTCATTGCTTGTTGGCACTACTGGAGAACTTGCTAAAGTCCATGGAGAGCTTGATGGTGGGCCTGTGCTCCTGCGCCCTCCTCTGCTGCTCCGCCGCGGCCGCCGCGGCCGCCGCGTCCTTGGCGCTCTGCGCCCTGGCCCTCGACGCAAGCGCCGCCGCCTCCAGGCGAGCCTTCAGCTCCGGTTTAGAAGCCAGCAACGATCTGAACTCTGCCGGCAGTGCCTGCCCCAGGCGGGTTAGGGAGGCCAAGGCGGTCTCGTGCAGTCTCACCCTGGGGGCGGGAGAGTCCCTCAGCTCTTCCTCCCCTCCCAGGAGCTGGCCCACCAGCACGGGCAGGAGGAATGTCAGCACCTGCGCCTTTTTGTCCGCCTCCGGCAGCAGCGACATGAGCACCTCCACCGCCCGCCCGCACTCCAGCGTCAGCGCCAGCTGTGCCTCCGTCGCCACCTTGCAGTCGCCCTCCTCCGCCAGGAACTGGAATATCCTGGGCGCAAGCCCGTGGATGTAGGGCACGGCCACCCTCCGCTCCCCCCGCTGGAAGATGGACTCCATGGTCTGGACGGCCCTCAGGCGGGAGGAGGCGTCGGCGGACTGGTGGAAGCAGCGGGTGAACACGTTCATGGCCGGGTACTGCACGTGCGATGGGCACACCACCTCTGGGGGGCAGTACAGGACGAAGACGGCAACGGTCATCAGCAGGGTCATCTCGTCGGGGCGGCCGGACGAGGACAATCCAGTTGAGGGCCAGTCTTCAGCCTCCTCCCCACTGGCGGTGTTCTCCGGCGCAGTCTTTGCCAGGTCCAGCACCCTTAGCAGGGCGCTCTGCAGCAGCTCCGACCACCTCTGCCTGCTCCTCTCATCCCTCGCGTACTTCGACGCCGCCACCGCCTTCAGCCCGTGCAGGGCGGTGGACACCACCAAGTTGTCCGAAGAGGGGCTTGGAGAGGATGCCTCCGCCCTCAGCACCCCTGTCAGCAGCCAGAGGATGGAGGGCAAAGCGGTGAGCGCCCCGGCGGGGGAGCAGAGCGCCGGGAGTGAGGCCAGGGCGTTCAGCGTGGCAGAGACGAGCTGCCGCTGGTCTTCGCTCATAAGGTGGAACCCCGCCCCTCCCTCCCTTCCCCTCTTTGACTTTGCTTGCATGGCGGCCACAGAGTGGAGGCTGGCGGCACGGTCGGACAGCTCCGGGTAGTGCCTCACGAGAACGCACAGGCACACCTCCAGGGTGGCGAAGACCACGCTGGACCTCGACTCCAGCTCTCCAGACTCCCCTCCCTCGCCCAGCAAGTCCAGCTCGGGGTGCTGCGTCGCCTCGTCGCTGCTGCTGTTGGCAGGAAGCTCCAGCTGCCTCCTCCTCCGCTTCCTCTCCGCCTCCGTCCGCTCCCCGCTGGCCCTCAGCACCAAGCGGAGGACGTCCACGGTCATGAGGTGGGTGGCCGGGTGGTCGCGGGTGAGCACGGTGCGGTGAAGAACGTTGCATAGCTCCACCAGTAGGACTGGGTGCGCCGCCAGGGCCTCCCTCCTCGCCCAGGGGTGGTCCAGCAGGGCCCTCAGCGCCCTTAGGCAGGCGGCCGTCTCCTCCCTGGTCATGTCCGCCGATCGCGCGTGCGACAGGGCCTCCATGCAGATACCGAACAGGAGGAAGAATCTGTCCCCGTTGATCTCGTCCGCCCCCTTGGCTGCGGCGGCGTTGGCCGGGCCCAGACCGAGGTTGTCGGCGCCCTCCACGTCGGTGGTGCTGCCGGCCGACTTCTCGGCGTCGCCCGACACCACGTTGTCGAAACCCTGCCCGTGCGAGAGCCAAACTGCGGCGGCGGCCAGAAGGGGAGGCCAGGTGGAGCGGTAGTGCGGGCGGGCGCTCTCCAGGGTCTCGTTCGAGTAGAATGCGCCCCCTTCGCGCGGCAGCTGCGGCTTGAACTCTGCCGGGAGTGAGAGGAGGGCGTGGTCCCTGAGGGCGGCCAGCCAGTGCTTGGACAGGGAGGGGAGCTCCTCCTGGACCAGGGTGGCCAGGTTGCCTCCTCCTCCACCCTTAGCCTTGGCAGAGGAGACTTGAGGTGCGGTGGTCGTCTCAAAGTCGCCGAATTCGTCCTCCTCGTGCTCTATCGGCTGGTTGGACTGAGTAGCTTGTTCTGTTCCAGGCCCTCCTCCTCCTCCCATCTCCCCCTTCATGCAGACGATGTAGACCTCCGCCCAGGCCTTGAGTATCGAGAGCTTCTCCAGGGTTAGAGCGCTCTCGTTGTACAGCGGCGATGCCTTGGGCCTCAGCTTGTCCAGCGAGGCCACCAGCAGCTGGTAGACCCTCCTCAGGTCGGCGGGATCCCTGGCGACTCCGCTGCCCAGCCAGGCCGAGCAGACGTCGCAGGCGGCCGCCGTCACGTGGCCGGGGGTGTCGGCGGCGAAGGCCGGCCGGAGGGCAGCACCCACCTGCGCCTGGTACTGCTCAAGGATGACGTGGCCGGGGAACTCGGGCTCGGGCGTCTCGCCAAACTTCGCGATGATGGTCTGTGGGGGGAAAGAGATGTCAAATAAAAATCACACATTTCGTACGGAAATGAAAGTGAATGAAAAATTCAAGAAAATCAAGAAACTTGAGCTCCTTCAAGAAACAATTACTGTTGGCTAGGGATGGGTTCGAATCAAGATTTTGCGAATGCTAATCGAATTGAGTTGGACATTGAGAATGTAAGTCGAATCAGAAAACTGCCAATGAATTCGTGCCATTATCGCCCAATACGAGAACGCAAGACTAGGAGCACGGAGCCCAAAAACAACCACCAACCAAGAACAAAAATTCCCTTCTAACGTACCTCCATGGTTTTTAGCCCCTCCAGCCTGAGGGGATCCGACTCGCTAGTGGCCGCCATGAAGGCCACCCTGACCAGCTCGGCTAGGTGGAGCACCAGGTAGTCGCCCCTCCCTCCCTGTGCCAGCTGCATCTCCTTGGCTAGGCTCAGGTCGTAGTGGGCGCGGTTGCCCTGGCAGCAGTCTGAAACAATGGCGGAGAATAAAAACCTTTGAAACTCTTCGTTTCCTTTTCAATTTGAAACAAGAACCGAAATAAAATTTCTCCGCACCTTCTATTATCCTCCTAAGGCACTTTGCCGCGAAGACCCTGGTGGGCCACCTGGGCTGGATGGCGTCCTTCCCTCCCTCCTCCTCTCCCGTGGTGAACTCGTCGTCGTCGTCCGCAGCGTCTGCGTCGTCGTCCTCGTCCTCGTCAGCCTTGCTGTCCTGTTGCTGTTGTGGCTGCTGCTCTGCGTTCTCCGCCGTGCCTATGGTGAGCACCTCTCTCAAGAGGCTGAGCCATGCGGTTAGGTCGTCGGCCGCCATGCTCTGCATGATGAAGGTCAGCGTGTCGTGGATGTTGGACAGGATGGTCGCGTCGAGCTCGTGGTCCAGCACGGAGAAGAGCATGCCGGGCAAGCCTGGAAAGAATTAACAAGTCTTTACATTTTTTTCCCTCCACTTTTTGCCCCTCTGTAGGTGAGATGGTACCACATTACTCTCCGAAGAGAGACAACAACAGGTTTGGAGAGTTTTCCTTCTCTCTGCGCCTGGTATATGGAAGGGTTTTTTAACCCAGGTTTTCCTTCCTGCGGGCGCCGGGCCGGGAGTTGAACCCGGGACCTTCGGACTAGAAATCCGATAGACTAGAAATCCGATGCTCTACCACTGAGCCATTCCGGGCGCCCGCCCGCCAGTACTTAAGTTTCGCCAAATTGATGTTTCGACACATTGCCAGTACTGGAATTTGACAAACTGACGGGATCCCCATGAAAGTATGCAGAATACTATTTTTGATGCAAAATAGTCTAAAATCCTTAGTTTTTAGTGCATATTTTTTAAATACGCCATTTGGGGGGTCAGGTTTCGCTGGGCCACTTGTTAGCACTGTTCCACCCCGAAATTTCAATTTTTTTTGTGCTTGTTAGTATTCGGCGGCCAGATTAATTTTGCTTTGCTTGTACCGAACCCCCACCCCCCGACCACCTTTGTTTTTGTGTACGTAACGCTGTATAGCAATAAGTGTCGTTCGAATTTCAGCACATTGACGAACAACCCGTGCTTTCCCTCACCCGAGTCTGTGAAGTGCATGTTCTCTACGCTGTGCGTCTCCTTGACGCTCTTCTCCTCTGCGTTGATGGTAGCCATGGCGTGCTCGCACACCTCCCTCGCCTCCCGCTGGGCCAGCTGCCTCAGGCAGGCCACAGACGCCCGCCTTAAGACCAGGTGGGAGGAGCGCAGCAGGCGGCACAGGGTGGGGACCAGGCGGATCAGGTCCATGCCGGACGGAGACCTGAGAGAACGAAATGAAAGTAGTACAGGAAATAAGTTGACTATTTCATATATGCGATCGCACCTCCTTGGGTTTGCCGCGCTCCCTGCGAACATGTGCAGTTGCTGCAGACATGCTATGGCCTCGGCCTGGATCACAGGGTGGGGATGGCCCTGCAGCAGGGAGCAGGCGCACAGGAAAGAAGAACGGACTGGAAAAAAGAAAAAAAGGAAAAAAAATATGGTAAAAAGCATTGATCAAGAGCATACCCGCCGCGATCTCTTGATCCTCCAGCTGCTGGAGCTCGGGCCCCACTGTGGTGATGAGCGCGGAGAGCACCCTCCCGAGGCAGGTGAAGATCTCCAGCGAGGAGGTCTGGGTCTGGAGCAGCAGCTTGAGGATGGTGGCCAGGGTGCGGTCCACCATGTCTCGGAACATGGGACCGCCAGAGTCGGCGATCAGGGCCTAATACGAAAAACACGTTGCGCTTTTGAAACTTCTTCATTTGGGTTTTTGTCACCAGTGCATGCAGTGCCCACACTTGGACCTCTGGCGAGGCGGCATCCTCCGAGAGGGCAAGGAGGATCCTGGCGGACGGACCAAGGTGTTGAGCGCTTCCCATCCCTCCAACGTACCTACAAGGGAAAGAAGAGCCACGTATAAAAAATCAAGAATATTTAATCTGTCCATATTTCGGGAATGCAATTTATCTTTCGAATTCTCCCCACCTGTGCAAGCATCCCAGCGCGAGGCTGTGCCCCGTCCTGGACCTGACGTCTGTGGCGCTGCTGAGCCTGTCGAAGGAGGCCTGGGCAACCTCCGCGACGAAGCGAGAGTCGGACACGACCTGCGCCATCCGTCCCAGGGCCTCCCCAGCCGCGCAACGGAGCATCGGGTTGGGGGACGTCAGAGCGCCTGGAAACGAAACGAAAACAGACCTTGCTTGTTGAAGAGTTGGAGGAATTAGAGCGGAGCTGTAAAATAACTGTCAGCAAGAAATCCCTCCCCCAATTTTTTTTTGAATCAAGTTCAATGCACGAAAGAAACTTTGGATCATTACCCCCTTTGTTACTTTTTCCCTTCATCACTTTAAATCCAATGTTTTAAGAGGTGGGCTTCCCCGCGGCAGAAAAAGGATTAAACAACATCTCATTTCACCAGTTTGGCCTGGTTTGCTATAAAACAAGACCCCACAATGTTTAAAATGTGTCGATGGGTCGAAATAATAAGCGTGAGGAAGAAAGTCTTCTTTGGCGGTTCATGCCAAAGGATTCGTGCCAATGTTCCTTTAGGAGCTTTCCCCTACGCGTCCTCTTAAAACTGTAAGCAAAACTGCCTATCTAGCGCTGTCGGGGGAAAAAGAAGATTGTGACAACAAATTGACTCTCTTCCACAACGAATATCCAAATATTTCCAAAATAAACAGAAACTGAGCAAGTAAAATTGTTGAGAAACGCTGTGAGCGTCCTCTATGAACGAGGTTTCCCCCCCACTCCGTCCTTTTCTTTCTTGGCCTCGATTTTTTCCCCTCAGGGCGAACCTCTCCCCCCCACCCCCTCGCTCCGTTGTTCGCCCTCCGTCGTCTCAGGCCGGCTACACTTCCTCCCATTATCGGTGTTCACTCAAGCATGAAAGGAAGCAGGGGAAAGAAAGAGGGGAGGGAGGAAAGATCGCCTGAGAAAAAGGAGAGGGAAAATGGCCCGTGCTATTCCCACACGAAAATACGGTCCTATTGAAGGAAAAGGCTCTCTAATACTAAAGGTCTCTCTCTCATTCGGCCATTTTCTTGCAATATTCCCTTGAGCTTTGCGTGTTCTCCCCATTCAAAAATGATTTTTCCTTCCCCCAGTATACCGAACATTTGGTCGTAAGGTACAATAACTTGAGAACCTCACACGGAGAAACATGTCTTTCCACCCCTGGCTAAATAACCCTACTGTATTCTTCTTCAAGAGAGAGAGAGAGGGGCATTGTGAGCGACGAAAAAATGCCAGGCAAAAAGGAGGGGGGAAGAAATGTTTGCTTTCTCGCCGCGGGGCAGCGGCAGCGTCCTCCCTACTCCAAATAGCATCGGTCGGATTTCAGTCTCGACTTTTTCCTTTCCCTGGAAAAACGGAGGAAAGTTTCCCTTTCTTGTTCTCAACTACAGTACTCAAGTCACGCTAGGTTTTTCCAGTCAACCAAGAGACGACGAGAAACTGTCTGGCTTTCAATAAGGTTTATCCAAAGAATAAAGAGTACCCTATGATAGCTAGGAAAAGCAAAACACCATTCATGATTTCCAATTTGTTACACTTTGTCGTGTGATTCCATGGAAACCTACGTCGCCGCCACATTCTGGGCAGTCGCAACAGTTTGACCGGCGGCAGCAACAATTGCCTCTTGTTCCGCCGTCCCTTGCACGGGACTTTCCTCAACCGCTTCTTCCTCGGTGATGGCCCTGGCACGCCTCAGCTTGGCCTTGAACCCGTAGACGTGCTTCATCTCCCTGGACTGGAACTCCTCGTACTGCAGGAGGTCGTCGCCGTACGTGGCGATGAAGTCGATGAGCACCCCGTTGGTCCACCCGAAGCCGAGCTGCACCTCGTACTCCCCTCCCCCTCCGGCCTCGCCCCGGACCACCGGGTTGTACTTCTCGAAGATCATGCAAGCCTGCCCCCGCCTGCACGAGGTCATAGTCACCAGCGTGTAGTTCCTGGCGATCCTGAAGGCCAGCCTCTGGGCGTGGATGTTGCCAGTCTTGTTGAGGCCGGAGACGATCATATGCTGCGAGGGCGGCCACACGTTCCAATCCCACTGCTGGCTCGTGTGGTACAGGCTCGCAGGGATGCCGCCCTCGTGGGAGGTGACCCCGGTCCTCAGCAGGTACAGCACGGCGCACTTGCCCACCTTCTTTCTCTGGTGCTCCGGGTACGCCTCCGCCCACAGGGGGACGAGGTTGGAGGCGTAGAAGAACCTCCTCCGGCAGTGGTTCAGCATGTCCCAGTCGAACCACATCTTCTCGTGCGGATCCCACAGCAGCTCGGATATGGTGCGCAGCACGTTCTTGGCCTTCTTTCCGTACAGGGCGCACTTGTCCTCTTGCCCCAGCTGGCTGTGGAACTCCTCCATCAGTCTGTAGTTTTTGTACATGAGGGCGTTTAGGTCGACGGGGACGATGTAAGAGGTCTTGGCGTCCGACAGCTTCCCCGCGTTTCCCTTGTGCTCGTCGATGAACCACCTGCTGGAGAAGTCCCACCCGGACTCGGCCGCCGCCTTCATGTGAAGGTAGAACTCCTCCCTCCCCGCTTCGTCCTCAAAGAGCTCCTCGGCGACCTCAACGTCCTCCGCGTAAGACTCGGGGCGAGGTCCGCGGCAGTCCGCAAAGTACCTATAGACGTAGTACTCCTTGCCGCCGTGAGCGTACTTTAGGCATCTGTTCTTCTCATAAAAGTCCAGCTCTTTCTCCATCAGGTCCATGTGGTTCTCCAGGAACATCATGTCTTCGGTGGCCTCCACGTACTTTGACATCATGCTCGTGAGGTAGGGCGGCTGGGAGCGGCGGGTGTAGTACTTCCTGGTGCCGTTGGGGATGTAGCCGAACTCGCTGACCTGGAAGAAGAAGTTCTCCATGATGCCTTTGACTGTATCGTACATGCCGGAAAGGAGGAGTCCGCGGACGATCCAGTACGTGTCCCAATAGTAGATCTCCCGGAACCTCCCTCCCGGCATGATGAAGCCGTGCGGGAGGAACACCTTGGAGTACTTGTCCGGGTTGGCCTTGAGGTCCTCGCTGCACTTGCGGCTCAGCATTTTCCACAGCTTGTTCACCTCCAGGCCGACGTGGCGAAGAGGAGTCTCCGTGATACCGCGGAGGAACTGAGGGGTCTCCTTCCAGTCGGTGGGCTTCCAGACGTCGAACTCCTGCTCGTGGTGGAGGGAGAAGTTCTCCTTGACGAAGGCCTCGAGCTCCTCCTTTGACGGGCTCTCCGAGAGGGACTTGAAGTTTGAGATCACCAGCTCTTCCGAGTGAAGCAGTTTGAGGTCGACGAAGGCCTTGCTATCGCTAAACAGGCGCGCCCTCTGCACAGTGTCTATCAATTTCCCCGCCCCCCAGATTTCAGAGTCGCAGGGAGGTTTATCGGGCACCGAATCCAGAATAGAGGCCATGACGCGTGTCCGAAAAAAAAATCTGTCACAAACTAACGTAAATTTCCTTTTTTTCGCAAAAGAAAATGAATGAACTACAAAAGCAATTGCTTGCATTTGCCGATTGGGTAACCCTGTATGGTTTATACCTGCAGATCTACCTAGCCAGACGCCCGAAAGTTAGATCTGCGGCGAAATGATATAGTATGGTTTTTACCCGCAGATCTAACTAGCAGGACACCCAAAAGTTAGATCTGCGGCGAAAGGATATAGGTAACCGTGTTTCAATGCCTCATATAAATTCCCAAAACGTTAGTTTTCTTAAAAAAATAATTGTCACAGAAATACCAAGTTGAGAAATAAAAGTGCTCAAGAAAAGATGTGTGTTTGAAAATTAATTGAATTGCAGGATCCTTTCTTCAAGTGGATTGCCGGTGGCCCAAGACCTCTGGATACCCAAAGATGCCAGGAAAAGTGTCAAAGCCAAGAAAACAGCACTTGGACCACTTCATCTCACAACAACAGGCACTAAAGGATATGGCAAGTCTGGACTCAAGTTATGGCTACTGTCATGGAGAGCAAATGATGTACATGTGTTGTGTACTTGTGCATTTAAACTTCGTTCTTACATGAGCCCGTATTGAATTCAAACTCGCAGAAATACCATCGTTCTGTACAGTAAGCATTGCTGCTCCCAGCAGCAGTAGCTCAAATGCTGCTGATAAGAGATAATAACAATCCAGTGTGTCTACAGGCATCACCATAAATCCATTCCGACAAGGTGGAAAAATGCAGCAAATTTTTGCATTTGTTTTAAAACTACTCCTGTGATGTTATAAAAAATAAGATTTTAATCATCTCAATTTCAATATAATAATTTTTATTTTGTGCTTTAAAACCACTATTTTAAATTTGTACCTTAAAAAGTCAACTTTGCCATCCTTTGCAATGATTTTTTGACATCAATATTTAATATTTAGTAATTACTAACTGGGTGCGGGCCGCTTCGCGGCTCTATAAACCCGTTGGCTGACCAACCCGTTGACTGGCCTCGCTCCGCTCACGCGGCCCATTGGAAAGTTTCCTAATTTCCCCCCAAAAAAATATTTTGTTTAAAAAGTATCCAAATTCCTCCTCCCCCCAAAAAAAAACCCGCAAAAAATTGTGCAAAAGGTGCCATAAGGGGAAAGTTTGGATTTTTTTGAGTTTTTCCAACATTATATCCTAATCAACCAAAAAAAGTATTTCGAGGTTACTTTCCTGTTTGCGGCCCTATAAACCCGTTATCTGGC
>JAAUXV010307573.1_pt1 | contig 10051 bp, 9 predicted proteins | sample 7278181 | NCBI WGS metagenome assembly JAAUXV01 (sample SAMN14350114, study PRJNA611818) | marine sediment metagenome | isolation source: surface marine sediment (2.1m) | place: French Polynesia: Moorea | collected 2018-08
ATTTCATTACCAGTACAATTACAAAAAATGTAATGACATTACTTGTACTGCACTACTTTAATACCCTGGTTGTAGTCAATATGATAAAAACATTGGTTCTGTCGAATTTGTTTACTGATATAGGAGTCACGACCGCATCAAATTTCTTTAAAACGCTCGATGAACATACCGTTTGTTGACTACAAGTAATTTCTTTATTCGATTTGGAAGGCAAGCCAAGCAGCAAAAAGCGTGCTATGTTAATTTGTTAAATCCGTTTCGTATGGATGGATTGATGGAAAAGTGCGATCGAGTCGATGATACATGAAGTCTAACTCCATTTTTTTCTGCGCTGAGTACCACACCATACATTAGGCAAAGACTTTTGAGAGTCGCTATTGTGTTCTTGAAGCTTCGAAGCACGCACGCACTTTTTCTTGCAGGTCCACTTAGAACATTTCAGGTGCACAATCCTTAGGAGATCCGACAAGGCGAAAGCGCACCTTAAAAACTTGGTCCGCGTGCGTCCGACTATAAATCATCACACAGAAGCGCACTTTATAAACTCATTCTTTTTGCGTTTCCTTTCGCTAGCGGCATTCCTGTCCTCAAGCCGCTGCAAAAAAGCTTGAATGTGCACTTTATGCACTGCACCGTTTCCAAGATCTCTTTAATCCGAGGCTAGTATCCCCTGAGCTCGTCCTCGTCCTCGTCGAGGTCCAACCTAGTTCGAAAAAATAATAATTTGTGCTTATTTGAGACCGCCGTGACTATTGTCTTTGCCGTATATGTGGTACTTACACGTTCTCCTTCTCGTCGTGGTCTGTCTGCTCCTCGTACTTCCTGCACCTTGCCTGACAGTAGGGGCAGTACCAGTATAGGAGGACGACGAGCGAGACGAGGAAGACTCCGTTGGGGATGGCGATGGCGGCCACGATGTTGACGAGCGACTCGGCGAAGCTGTAGGTCTCCAGCACGATCCACGGGTTGGCCTTGCTGTAGTGGCAGGGGAAGGTCTCCAGGTGGTCCGAGAGGTTCTCGTACTTGGCTGCGAACTTCTTGCAGTCGATGTCTGGCGGGTAGCCGCAGCCCTTAATGTTGACGAGGAGCGGGGTGTCGGCCATGGTGCGGTTCACCACGTTGTCGTAGCGGGTCAGGTCCACCCAGTCGGACACGTCGCCAACAGAGGTCCCGTTGCGCCAAGCCTGGCGGCTGTAGTGGACGCGGACCTATGTACAAGAGTGCATAGGAAGAGAGTTTTTTTCAATGCATGGGTTCCATTTCTAAGAAACTGCGGCTTCGTCTCATAGCATCGTTCGCTGCTTCTACTTCAATTACCGACTTTGCTGATACTATCAGCTTCTCTATTTTTTAAAAAAAATATCAATATCGTCACTTCTGCAATTATTTCTATGGTGCTGCTGCTGCAAAAGCATTTTTATTCTATTTGGTGAATCTCCCCTTTTCCTCACCTGGTAGCACACGTATAGCTCTGCTGTGCACCCCTCCCTGCAGCTGGTCCACTTGCAGTTTGACTTCCCGTGCTGTATGTTGACGGAGGAGACCTTGCAGGTGACGGGAGTGTCAACGAACTCGTGGATGAGGGTGGAGATGGCGGGGTCGAGAACGAAGGGGACGAGGAAGAGGAAGGTGAAGATGCACACGATGCAGAGGGTGCCGAGGACAAGCGAGGTGTAGTACTTGAAGTTCTCCAGCTTGGTGCGGGCGTCGTCCGCCTCGGACTCCATGTCGTCGCCGTCGGCGGCAGCGGCAGGGTCGGCGCCCTCAGCCTGAGCGACGGCGGCAGCGATCGCTTCCTAAAGAGGAAACATAATTGTTGGTATAGTAAGAAAACAAATTCTATATGAGGTAAATAGAATGACCTCCTCTGTCTGGTGCGGCTGCGGCGTCCTGGCCCTGCTGATGGCTGGCGAGGCTGCCCCCGCTACGGCGCTGGCGACGGCCGCTGCCGCCGCGGACCCGCCGCCGCCACCGTTGGCGGACCTCGCCGGAGAGGCCCCTTCTGCCATGACGAAGGCGATGTCTGCAATGAGAAAAGGGGAGGGCCTATCAGCGACCGCGGGACGGCCACACCTCGGACGACCGCAGACATCGCTCCAGTCTCTCCTTGGGCCTGCCACCACCCACAAAACCACCGCCACCGCCCCCACCTGCTATGCTTTAATTTAACTTTTTCCGACAAAAGTTTTCCCAAACTTAATTCGCCACTTTGTCATTTGTGCGTCAAATTACTGTAAGTGGGGTGATCTACTACTGCATGCATCGTTCACTTTCATTGTGCAAAAATTCCTGTTGGATGAGATGAGAGCTAGGGAGGAAGTATAGATACTAGATTAGAAGGAAAAACTATATTGCTCATCCTCCCGTGGCCGAATATTTGGCAACCCAAGTCATACCATATTGTTGGAGGATAGAGCAACAATTTTCACCTGCAGAAATCCACCTATAGCCTTCCTCCCTTCGCCACCAAAATCGCCACTCAAAAAGTTTTGCAAAAAAAAATCAACTGTATTTTTGTCTTTGTACCGTAAATACTATGTGCATGTGCAAGAGAGATCGCTAAGGCTAAAAAGAAGGGTAGTTTCAGTAAAGGCGAAATGCTCAGGTCATGTAGTAGAATAAGTACTGTAGTACAGTACAGCACGGCAAATGTAGAAAGGAGAAAGAGCAGTGTGATTGTTTGTGAAGTAGCTTATGAGATGAGACAGAGGTAGAGATAGAGAGATGAATGACGGACGAACTGAGGGGGCCGCCCCTGTCGCCGATCTGGTAAAGAGTCACTTTCTTAAATAAGTTTTGACAAAGAACTGATAAAAGGTCTCAGACTGTGTTCAAGCATGCTGCGTGTCCTAGCTGTCCTAGCGTGTTTTACGCTAGTAACTCTTTTTGTCTGTCCGTAACTGTTCTGAAATCAGTTTCTTTTTCTGATCTCCTTCGCAGCCCAGAGCTGGATACACCCGGTACCTTCTCAAAGAATGCGGTCTTTTTGCACCATTTGGGTTAAGTAGTACGCATTGTATTTTGTAGAAGGCAGTTCCTTGTTGTGCACGACTTTTCATGTATTTTTTGTACAAAAATCCGATACTCTAGTGCTTTGCTTTATGCATCTTCTTTGCGACTTTCTTCGCTCTTTTGTGTGGGTGTCCGCGTGAGATAAGAGAGTCGTGGGGAAGGGTGATTTCAAAAATCATATCTCGCCTCTGGATCACCATGGATAAGTACAGTAATATTCACAGTGGTGGAGCCGACTTATCAAGCCAGTATGAAACATTTCAGCCAAGTTCGTCTCGTCTTCGTGGGCTGATGGGGTGAAAGTGCCTCTATTTCCCTTCATAGTTGGTCCTCCTCTTCGTCGTCATAATCGTCGGTGGTGAGCTTGACAACGTCCTTCTTCTCCCCCCCGTCTCCGCTGCCCCTCCTGCCGCACCCCCTGAAGACCATGTGCCCGGCGTTGTCGATGTTGAGGATTCTGGAGCAGAGGAAGAGGCTGCCGCAAGAGACGATGAGCACGCAGGCCGGTATCATGAAGAAGCCCAAGAAGATCCTCTTGGTCCTCTCGGGGTCGTATCTGCGGACGACGAAGGCCCCGTCGTGAGGCGCGTAGTGGCAAGGGAATCTCGCGGGGGAGGTCCTGTTGCGGCCGTCGCGACCGTGGAAGGCGTAGAAGGCGTTGCACTCGAAGGTGAGGGTGTTGACGCACCCCTCCGAGTTGATCATCAGGCGGGAGAAGTTGAAGATGCGGACGTCCTGCTCGAAGGGGAGGGCGTCGTTGTGGAGGTCCAGGCGGCGGAGGTAACCGCCGCGGGAGGCCAGCACAGAGGTCAGCCGGGTCAGGTTGGTGGTGCGGGCGCCCTCGCTCTCGGACAGCCAAGAACCGGGAACCACCGTCCCATTCACGCAGTCTGAGGCGCCGATCGTCTTCGTCCAGGAGTCTTCCGCCTTTATCTCCACATCCGTGCAGTGCGCCACCAGCACCTTCTCCTCCTCCTCCCCCTCCTCCTCTTTCAACGACGACCTCTCATAGTCCCAGACCGTCTCGCCCGTCGCCCTGTCGACCGCCCTCGCGCACCTTGCCGAATAAACGTCGTCCCCGCTCAGCAGTACCACGTTGACGTCCCTTCCGGACGAGGGGATGCCGGAGCACCTCCGCTCGCAGCTCCACCGCTCCACCCTCCGGCACCTTCCTCTCCGGCAGTCGAACATTCCCGTCAGCTCTACGCAGTTGCGCTTCTTGGCGCACGACACGCCCGGCGCTGGGGAGGCGTCCTCCTCGCTGTATGTGCAGGCGTGGGCACCGGTGATGTTTCGGCAGAGCCCGTCCTCGCAGGAGAACATCCTCTCCAGGCGAGTGCACTGGTGGTCCTCCTTGCAGTTGCGCACATTGGCCGCCCTGTCCTCTTCGTCGTCGAGGGAGGGGCACTCGCGGGTGGAGACGGACTCGCAGTCCTCCAAGTCGAGGGTGGTGCCGTTTGAGCGGACGCTGGTGAAGGAGAGGGAGGGTAGGAGCATTGCGTCGCCGGTATGCAAGCAGAACACCCATTAACAGCAAAGCAGCAACAACATCAGCAACAGTAGCAGCAGCAACATCAGCAACAGTAGCAGCAGCAACATCAGCAACAGTAGCAGCAGCAACATCAGCAACAGTAGCAGCAACAACATCAGCAACATCCACAATAAAAATGGCAACAGCAAAAATAGGAACCACAACAGAGGCAAAACATAACAGCAGCAACAGAAGCAGAAAAAAAAAATAGCAGCAAAAAAATGGATCACAACAGAAGCAGAAAATTAATAACTGTAGCAGCAAAAGTAGCAGCACAGATAGCAACAGCAACTCCAATAATGGCAACAGCAGCATAGAAGGTAACAACAACAGCAGGAAATTTATTAACAGCAGCAGCAAAAATAGTAAAAACAAGAATAGCAGCAGCAGAAGCAAAACAATGCATCAACAGCAAATTATAGCAGCGTAGAATAACCAGGCGCAATGCTCCTCTTGATGTTTCCCCCCCGGACCTGACGTAGAGATGAGTGCAGTCCCCTCCCCCTCTGCTGAGACACCACTCTACGCACGAGCTCCACCTGCAAGCGCCAATGTCCCCTCGCACGTGTCTCTTCTCCACCGTGGTGCACATGGCGGCGCTGGCGCCCAATCCTAAAGCCAGCTCGCGCCGCGCCGGAAGGTACACGATGACCGTCAGGTATACCATGGCGACGGCGGAGAGGACGGCGGCCGCCAGGCAGGCGCAAAGGGTGCTGCACACCAGCCGCTCCCTTCTGGACATGGCGCGATACTCCACGGGGCCGGAGCTCGCTCCCCCTCCCCCTTCGCCTCCGCCTCCTCCGTTCCCGTCCCCTCCTCCTCCGGAAAGGGAGTCTGGCTCGCTCCTTCCCATGGCTCTGGACTAAATCACCGCCCGTCCTCTGTTCTTCCACTTGAGAAGGAATCCTCCATTTTGCCTCGATTTTTCAACTCTTTATCCTTTTTGACATCGTCCTTGGTCGATGTCAGCTATATGGCAGGACAGTGGAGGCAAAAGGCCGAAGGGGAGTTTGGTCTCCAGGCCGACCTTTCTCTTCTTCTTCTCTCCTGCTGCGGAGGGAGAGGGGATGCCCGCAGAAGTGGTGGTGGAGAGAGCGAGAGGCTTTCCTCTGTATCTGCATGGCCGAGGTCGCTTGCTTGGAAGGGGAGGGATCGATGGCGTCGCCTTCGTCCCCCGTCGTCGGCTGCGGTGAAGGCAAGGGCAAAGAGGGGACTTCTTCTCTTGAGCGCTCGACTTTCCACGTTTCCTGTTCAACTCTTCATCGGCGACGGTTCTTTTTTCATTGAGTTCGATGCTTGGGCAGGCCTTCTTAATTGTGGTATTGAATGAGGCAATAGAGGTAGCATCTTCAGTCGCGCGGCATATGACTTACATTGTTGCTAAGGAAATGTGATTACTTCGTCAAATATCGTACGACAAAGATCGTGTGCATCACTACCACGGTTCAGGTGCAGATGAAAAGTTTTCATGCGGTTTTCATACTTGAGAGAGAATGCGGGTTTGCTTCCGTCGAATTATAGCAAAGCCCACATGCGAAATCGGTGCATAGAAAGATCAAGCGTTTTATTAAAAGTATTTTGCGGGAAAATTCTTTGCAGTTGCTTGTGTTTGCAAACCTATAATTAAAGCTTCGAAATCGTAGCCATCGGGCACATTTGCAGCTTCGAACTAGTTTCGCTTTGACTGGAAAATGAATTATTTTGATGAAAGTTTTTAAAGCACTGTGGTACTACAGTAGATAAGTACTGTATATAAACCCGCAACCATGAACCAAACCACTTTTCACTATTCTACGCCAAATGGGCAATTGGGGACAGGATGCAATTTCTTTTTATACTTTCTGATTTTGGGTACGTTACCAAACCCCCGGGGCAGACTTGGATCCCAGGAAACGAGGCCCCCCTGAGCTGCTGTGCCGCTGTTGCTGGCCAAGGCTGCTGCTGCTGTAGGTGTTGCTGTTGTTGCTTGACCAGCTACGAAGTCACGGCGAGCTCCTCTCTCGCTAGTGAGACGCTAGTTTCTCTCCGATGATTTGTTTTTCTCGTCATCTGGAGCATTGATGTGGAGAGAGAGACGCTCACAAAGGGGAAATTTTGGGTCAGCTCAATCTTCCGCTGAATTTTCGCCAAAAGCACAGCCTATGTGCAGTCCTATGGGCTGGAGGTATGAGGCTCTCTCCCGGGAGCTTTCTGGGACTCCCTCCCCAGCAGCCCGCTAGCTGCTTTCTGCGAAGGAGGCCCCTTCCCCTCCCCCTCGTCCTCGTCCTTCCTTCCGACTTCGTTCGGGCACTTTCACAACAACCCCGGGAAAGCTCCCCTCGACCCATACCTCATGCAGCGGGCGGGAAAAAAGGCTGCGGCCTCTGCACAAAGGAGGAAAAAGGACTTTCCTGCCGCCGGCTACACCTCTTTATTGTTGCTCTTCCGTCTCCTCTTCCGCCCGTCGGGGTTGAGGTATGCGGTTGATTTGCTGCATTAGGGGAAATGTTCTCCCTTCTCCATTCGGGCATTCCACATTAACGATATTCCTCTTCATGACCTACTGTATTTTTGTGCTACCAGCCAGACAAAAAATTGCTAGTCGCAACTTTTTATATTTCGTGTTTTTTCTCTCTCTTTATCTTGTCATTTTTGTCGTACTAGCACAATTTCATGCAAAGGTAATCTCACCCAAAAGATCACATCATTTTTGCCCTCGAGCAATGATTTTTTATGCCTGAAGTGCTTTTGAATTTCCTTTATGGTAGATAGCAACAGAGGTTTCCCCTCCGCCTTCCCACTCGAAATTTCCGCTCTCCTCTCCACTCCGCCCAAAAGAGAAAACACGCACGTTTTCCTCTGGTCGTTGGAGCGGCACCATATCCATATCCTCTCCGTCCTCCTCCTTCACTGGCGATACTTTGGAAGATCGTTCTTTAGCTGCTACAGGTAAATGCCAGCAGCTCCTCTTCTTCCTCCTCCTCCGTCCCTTCTTCATTCGAGCGATGGGCCTCCTGGAGACATCGGCAACCATGCTGGCTCGCACCGCCTTCGTACCAACCCTCGCATACAATGTCCTCATGGAGAGGATCTCAAGCAGGTACCCGAATTGTAAAATGAAGATGGAAAAGAATTATAGGTTGTAAAAAAAATTGTGCTCCTGTTTCATTCTCAGGACGTGGTGGAACCGGATAGACCAGAACGTCATCCTGGGCGCGCTGCCATTCAAGGGGGAGACGTCCAGAAAGGTGAGGATGACGAAACGTTTAATGTATGCATATTCTTCACAATTTACTGTTGTTTTTGTTTAAATTTGTCAGATCGTCGCTGATGAGCGCGTCCGCGGCGTCATCTCGATGAACGAGTCTTACGAGCTGCTGCTGTGCAACAGCGAGGAAGAGTGGAGGGAGGCCGGGGTCAAGTTCCTGCAGCTCCCCACCGTAGACATATTCTCGGCGCCCTGTCAGGTAAGGAGAAAAGGATAGAAAAGTGTGAAAGAAGAATGGAGGTGAAATGTTTCTTTGCCCCCGTTTGCTGCTTTTCAGACGGGGCTGAAGAGAGGTGTTGATTTCATCAGGTAAGCACACACAGGTGGCCATCATGAATAAAGTGTTGATTAAAAGTATCCGTTTTCCCAGGGATGAGATCTGCGTTCCTGGCTCCGACTCCAGCGTGTACGTGCACTGCAAGGCTGGTCGCACCCGCAGCGCCACCCTGGTGGGGTGCTACCTCATGGCGCAGAACGGATGGACGCCGGAGCGGGCCGTGGCGCTCATGCAGGAGCGCAGGCCCCACATACTCCTGCACACCAAGCAGTGGGAGGCGCTCAGGGAGTTCCACAGGAACCACGTTCAAGGCGGGGCGTCCAACGAGGGTCAAAATACTCCTTCTTAGCAAGACTTTTCTCTGACGAAAAGTGTTTACTCTGTGATTGCGCTCAAGACAGGGCTGCTTGTGGAGGGAGTGGAATTCGATGAACAGGTGCGGGAGGAGGTTTTGACGAAAGCCGAATATTGTCGACGATTTCCATCTCTCCTCCCTCTTTCCCCCCATATGAGTTGCGCGTGTTTTTTTATTCAAAAATATCTCTCGATGACCTCTGTGGCCTACTGGCAAAAGATTCCCCAAGATTCCCTCCCTCGATAGTGGCGAGCCTATTATCAAAAGCCCAGTGTTCTTTGTCTGGCGACTAGAGCTTCGCTTCTCTTCGGATCTGACGCGAATTATTCACTGAAGAAAAGTACTTACGTCAGGTGATGTCGACAATATTGACTCTAGCGGAAGACTGTTTTACAAACGTATAATACAGCATAACAGAATATTCTACTGTGCGTATTGCAGCAGCAATCACCAATGTTTTCTTGTTTCCGCGCATAAAATTCGTTTGGACAACGTTTTATTTGGGGATAGTTGCATTTCTACTTGTGTCAACGAAATGGGGAAAAATTCGAATCTGGCGGTAGGCACACGTGTGTCCTTGAGAAGAAGCCATGGGCGCGGTGGTGGACGAGGAGGAGGGATCGATACGACGCACAAAAAAGGTCTTGCTCTGTCCGCAGTGGTACATACATAGCCTCTCCTTACTCTCCTATAGCTGCTGCCTTTTCAGCCCCAGCGAATCCCAGGCCAGTAAACGCTACCTGCTTTGAGAGCTGATGCGATGCGAACAACGGCAGAAGAGGAAAGGCGAAGGCAGACAGAACGGGTGCGTCACATTCTTACTTAGCCCAGTTCTTTCAGCAACGGCGAACGCAAAAGTGTTGGTGGGAGGATTCCTATCCTTTGTTTTTAGTCTTGAGGTCAAGGAGACGCTCCCGTTTGGAAGAGGAAACTCCCACAAGAAGCGATATGAACTGCTCGCATAATATCCGTCCTTCGAAAAAGAGCTGAGGCGAAGAAAACGGCGACGACAGCGCTTGTCGCAGACAGAGACTGAAGAAACATTTTTATCAAACTTGACTGGGTCCGTCCCTTTTAAAAAACTTTTTTAGCTGCACTTTCACCATGGTCGACGAAGAGACTGCTCAGACCGTGTCCGACCGTCGGAGGCTGGTTCAGGACGAGGGGGAAGAGGAGCCAGAGGTGCAGCAGCAACCGCCTCAACAGCAACAGGATGAGCAGGGCTCCCCCGCCCCGTTCCACCGCCGCCACCGGTGGTGCCTCCTCATCTCCACCCTGCTGGTGGCCATAGCCATCGGTCATGTAGTCGCGGTTTACTTCATCTACTTCCGATGTCACAAGTACAACGGGTGAGTCGATTGGATAAGTTTTGTTTCTACTCCCCAAACCACCAGTACCTAAAAGACGCTATTGGCACTTCTTTCTGCTCTATGCAATTCGTAACTGTTGTTGCTGCTGCTGTAGTTGTTGCTGTTGGTGCTCTTGCTGCTACTTTTGTTGTTGCTCCTAAAGCTGTAGTTGTTGCTGTTGCTGCTCTTGCTGCTACTTTTGTTGTTGCTCCTAAAGCTGTAGTTGTTGCTGCTACTGCTCTCAAAGTTGTAGTTGTTGCTGTTGTTGCTTCTCCTGCTG
>JAAUXV010053041.1_pt1 | contig 10047 bp, 9 predicted proteins | sample 7278181 | NCBI WGS metagenome assembly JAAUXV01 (sample SAMN14350114, study PRJNA611818) | marine sediment metagenome | isolation source: surface marine sediment (2.1m) | place: French Polynesia: Moorea | collected 2018-08
AGGAGAAACGGGAGCTATGCGTCAGGTCCTTCTACTGACTATCGACTTCCTCCCCCCCCCTTTGGCTCGTGGACAGTTTTGTGACGGAACAAATCTCTTTCCTGTTATTTCCTCCTTCCCCCCTTTCCCTTTTCCCCCGCTCTTTCATGCGATCGAAGACTGAGGAAACGGAAAGTTTCCCCCCTCGGAGCCTCCCTAGGGTCTTCTAGCATAGGGCCAGCTTTAGGAAATTGTGCATGAAACTGCCCCCGGCGCGACTGCGACTGCGGCGGCCCCTTCTTCCGCTCTGTCCCCCCCTCCAGTCGCCGTGTTTACCTCTCCATCTCCCTTCCCCCTGCATTGCACTCCCGGCAGACTCTGAATGGAGAAGGGCAGGAGGAAGAGGGTGGGAGTAGAGAGAGCTGCAAGGTGGAAGCAAGGCAAGGCACGGCCTATAATTTGGCCCATAAAGTCTGGAAAGACGAGATTCGCTTTTCTCTCTCCCTCTCCTGCTATTTTCCTTACGCACACATCTCCCGTACTCACAGGCAAAAAAGGAGAAATAGTAGCCCCGCCGCTCGACGCTAAATGTAGTCGTAAAGTTCCCTCGCTTGCGCCCGGGCCGCAGAAGAGGTGGCTAAATATAGCAACCGCGGACGAGCACTGTATAATGGGCAATGTGTTCGGAAATTATCAGCTCTGACCCGGCAGCAGTTTTTGCGGTTCAGCAGCGTTACTCTCCTTTTACCCCTACACCTAGCTATCATGCAGCGAGTGCTGATCCCCCCCTGCATGTTTGCTTCCCCCCCCCCCTCTCGCTGTTTGAGGCGGCCACTCGACTTTCGAGACCGCATCGATCCCGCTTTTGTTTGCGATATCGCACGTGTTCTGTCTGGGGAGGAAAGGGATCAATGTTGGAAGTTGCATCTTTTTGCGAACAAAATCGTGAATTTAGTTTAACCGCATCGTTTTTCTGCGATAATTTGCAACGGAGCATCTACCTTTTTCCAAAAAACCCTCTCCTTTGAAAATCCCGTTTTAAAGCTGATTCACGTTTCCCGAAAGAGTCAATTTCGTGTTTAAACAGAGGCTCGGGAGTCAAAAGTCCAACCTGGAATCGAAGTCAGATCATCCATCAAATCTCTTTTTTTTCCACGGCCGACTACTTTCCCCTCCCTCCACTACTTTCTATCCTGAATTAACTCTGGCCCCCTCCGGTTTTCCCTTCCCTTCGACGAAGCCATCCCAGGCATACTACCGTACAGGAAGTTTCCATCACTCATGGCCGAAGGGGAAGAGGGAGAGGGAGAAAGAAGTTTTTCCACCTCCTCCAGCGCCGTGAAAGTATCTCTCCTCCCCTTCCCTCCAACGCTTCCTCACCGCCGGATGAGACTGGGCTGCTCCTTCGCGGCTTTCCGCTGCATGATTTTTACCCCCCCTCTTCTTCTGAACTGGCCGTAGCCCCGCAACAACAGCATTTGGAAAGCTATTGTCGAAGAGGAGAGAAGAAAGGACGAGTTATGTCTTCTCTCCGCCCATTGAAGGAGGAAGGAGGGAAAGAGCTTTTTCTTCCCTCCCACGGGAGGGGAGGGGAAGGGAGGGACGGCCGGCCACGCTGGCGGGAGGGAGGGAGGAGGCGTTAGTTATGAATTTGTGCGTGGACAGTGGACACCGCCTCCTCCCTCTCTCTCCTCCTTCCATCCTACTCGTCTCTCTCTTCTGTGGGATGCCAATTTGGCGCTGTGCCCATACCCGATGCTCAAGGAGGGAGAGAGGGGGGGCTGCTGCTTGGCCTCCTCCCTCCTTCTCCCCCCCTCCATTTGTTGATGTCACATGAGAGCTATCACCACCGCCGAGCTCTTTCCTTCCCTTCTCCCCCCTCCCCCCTCTACTCTCTTCGGACCCATTCTTCTTCTTCCGGCGGCGGCGCCGCTCGCCCCTGTCCAGGCCTCCCCTTCCCCTCTCTTCTCCTCGCATCCCATTCGAAAATTATGAAACTGGCTATACAGAATAGCACGTGTGGAAAATACCGCTCCCTTGGGAATGCCCAAACATATTTACTACTAATCTGGAGATACTGAACCAAATTAAGTGCTTCGTCGCCATGAACGCAGCCTGTATTCCCAGTTGCTCCGCACCTAATTTCCCCTCTTGTTTTTTAAGACGTGATAGTTTTATGGTCATGTGCGAGTTGCGTTTCGCCCCATTCTTTTTGCTCGGATTTCAGTCGACGGGAGACGGGTACAAAAGCTTTTTTATTTTTATTTTTTTCTTGAGCGCGAAAGAGAAGCCCGTGTACTTATCTCGGAGTTTCCTCTTCCCCCCTGCCCTGTCTTCCGTCGGATGAATTCCTCTTTGCCCTCCCTTCCCGACCCTTTCAAATTCCTTGGTGGGGAGGAAGGAGGGTGAAGTACAAACTTGCCACACCGTCCCCGGTAAAAAATGTCTACCCCCTTCTTCTCTCCCCCTTTCCCTTTTCTTTGCGTCTGACATCAGTATCCAGCGTGACCGGCCGCTTTAGAAACAGGGCTTACAACCTTTTCTGCCCAGCATCGAATTAGCACTGTCTGTGGCATATTTTTCTCAATTCCCACCCGGTAACATTGTTCACTCTTTCTCCTGTGCCTGAAGAGGCAAAAGAGGATTTTTTAAAGAACAGGACATGAAAGCCTTCACTAATCCCTGTGTCCATCTCGTATCAGCTTCGAGCGATCGTTTCCAGGGAGAAAAGAAGGGGGAAGTACGCAGGGTGGACAACGGGGCTAAGACAAGGGCGGACTTTACACACCCCGTTAAACAAGTTCGTTAAAGGGACGGGCATAGAAAGGAAGGGGGGGGAGGACTAGTGAGGACGGACGGGCGGACGGACGGGGACGACAGAGGGCGATTTCTTTTGAAAGCCGTGGGGTGGGGTAAGAAAAGTTGAGAATTCTCGGCTTGTTTTACCCCAGCCGCTATCGATAGCGGTACAGTGGGCAATACCCCTTGGGAGGTGAAAAAAATTTTCCTGCTCATCTGTACATTGTGTATAAGTGCTGCTGTGATAAGCCTCCCCTTCCTCCTTCCCACCCTACCCTAAGACGGGAGGGAGGTCTTCGGACAGTAGTCCCGTGTTGTCTCGGTAAATTGGGAAGGCGGTGACCTAAGAGATCTTTCTTCCCCTTCCTTTTGGAGGGAGGGCGGAGCACAGATGTCCGTCCACCTACGGACGGACGGTACCGATACGTACGTACGTGCAAGAAGAGAGACCCGAAGAAAGGAAAAGGGTGCTGCGATGAGTTGGAAAGCTGCATAGCAGCGTGGCCCAGCTGTCCATATACTGTATGTACGGAAAGGGGAAGGGGTCGTCGCATGGCTTACTAGAATACACGTGGAACAGAGGAGTAAAGGAGAAGCTAATGAATCAGGAAGTATTGTATGAAGCATTGTGACTTCAAAGACGGCCTTAAAACACACACACATTTTTTCATGGGGGAAAAAGGCGGAATAATGAGTTGCACTGTAAGATGTTAAGGGGTTAATCTAACCAGAGCCTTTCCTCTCCTCTTTCTTTTCAGGTGCCGGTGACAGCCGATCCATAAAAACGCCGACGACATGTGATGAAGAAAGCCGACACATCAAGCGAAAAAGCAAGCACACAACTCCACTACTCTACTACGGCTGCGACTCACACTCGCACCCTACACCTCGCAGCACGGTCAAAGTTCGTACGCTATAAGGAAAAGGAAAAGGAAGGAAAGGAAGGAGGAAAGCACACACAAAGTCCCCCTTGGCCCGATCGCCAACCGACCCGAGGCCGGAGGACCCCTTAATTCACTCGCCACTTCCGAAACCACACACTGCCGTGTCTAGACGGTCGAGAAAACGACACTTCCAAAAAGGCAGAAAGAGGACACGAACGCTCTCTCCTTCCCTCCCGCAATCACTTCGAATAAAAAAAGTTTGTACGAAAAGAAGAGTCGGCATCCGCCAGTAGAGAGAGAGGGGAGCCTGCAAGCAAGAGCGAGTGCGTGTCGCCAGAAAAGAGACTCGATTGTTTGTGTTGCCTGTCTGTCGATCCGTCACCGTTTGTCCTCCAACAAGGACGTCCAGCATCACAACCCTCCTTACTTGATCGCGGTCTCCTTGCTGTCTTGCTTGCCCCGGCAGCAAGGGAGAGATGGGTAAGAGGAAGCAGAAGGTGCGCTGGACTTCGGTGGAGGAAAACTTTTTCGCCAACGGCGCGGCAGCCGACGACTCCGGCTCAGAGTCCGCCAGCAACAGCCCGGCCAACGACAGCAATGGCAGCGGCAATGGCGAGCACCTCCAGCAGCAGAATCGCAACGGCCACCACAACGGCAAGGCCGCCCTGCAGAACGGCCACGGCCACCACCCGTCCCAATCCCACCCGAGGGAGGGACGAAGCAGCCTCCACCAGCGCGGCTATGGCGGCGGCGGCGGACACGTGGGTAAGCGCCGCTACTCTGGCGGAGGCGGCGGTGGAGGCGGAGGCGGTGGACACCATTGGGGTTCTGCTCCAATAGCGCCAAGATTCGAGAGGAGGGCGGCCGCTCAAGCAGCACAGGTGAGTGAAAGGAGAAAAAATAGTTTTCCCTCCTTGCGCATTTGCTAATTGATTTTTTTCTTCCCGTCCCATCAATTGCTCATTCAGGCGGCAATCGAGAATGGCGACTTTGAGACGGAGCAGCTGCCGGACGGCTTCACCAAGATCCGCTCCAAGAACCTGGACGTGCTGTTCAAGCGCGACTACTACGCCCACCGCGTGGTCGGCGGCCCCGGCGCCGTCGTGGGATGGATCAACGGGAAGGCGGCCGAGGCCGAGGCCGCTCTGCGGGAGATGGAGGCGGCGGAGACCGTCGACGACGAGTACGAGGAGGAGGAGGAGTCGAACGGCAGCGGTGAGTGCAGGGAAGAGAGCGGCGACGGGAGCGACGACACCTCAGACGGGGGCTCGGCTGATGCTCTGGAGATACCAAAGGAGGCCGCCGCCGCCGCTGAAGACGCTGCTGTGGACGTCGGAGCTGAGGGTGGTAATGAGGAAGGAGACGCAGAAAAGAAGGAAACTGTGAACCGAGTAGCAGCGGCAGTTGCGGAAGAGGGGGCGGAGGGAGCAGCCGAGGCCAACGAGGACGCTCCGAAGCCCAAGAAGGAGAAGCGGAGGAAGAAGAAGAAGAAGTCCGCAAAGACCGTGACTTCGGACGGTGCTGACAAGCAGACAAGCGCCGCCACCAATGCAGCGGAGGAGGACGGCTACAGGAGAAGCGGCGGCTCCACCCCGAACTACCCCACCTTCCCTTACTCGCCTTCCGCTCCTCCATTCGTGCCTTCATCTCAGCAGCAGCAGCAACAACAACAGCAGCAACAGCAACAGCCCACGCTCTTCCTCTACTCCCCGTCCAACAACACAATGATTCCCTGCGAGGAGATCATCATCCCCAATCCGGTGATGGGCCCCGACGGCCCCATGTACCCGGGGCCCTCCAACATCTACCTGGCCTTCCCCGTGGAGAACGGCCCCGCGGGCAATGCCCTCCCGTCCCCCGGCGGCCCCCAGATGCCGCCGGTCTCGGTGGCGCCGTGCGGACCGCAGCAGTACCTCACTCACCAGTCCGGCGCAGCAATGCCTCCTCCGCCGCCGCCGCCTCCTTTCGACCCTTACGGACCTCCTGCTCCAGCAGCCAGTCCCGGAGGCGGGCCGATGCCTTACCCGCAGCCCTTGATTCCTCCTCAGGTGACCCTGGTCTCTACCGCCGGGCCGATGCCGCCGCCGCCGCCTCACCACCACAGGGGAATGGGCGGACCGCCGCCGCCGCCGCCGCACCACCACGACCACATGCACCATCACCACCACCCGCAGCAGCATCCAATGTACATGCACTCCTCTTCTGACAGCGGCGTCGCCAGCACGACCGAGCCGAGCTCCGCCGACTCTACCACCCCTCACAGCCCGCCTGACCTGTCCTACTCCCAGGGCGGCTGGGTGGCGGACAACACCGCTCACTTCGACCAGCAACACGGCGGGAGGCGCGGCGGGGGAGGAGTGCGGCGGGGAGGACGGGGCGACGGAGGGTATGGCGGGGGTGGGGGTGTCCTCATGACATCATCGTCCTACCACGCCGCCGAGAGGGTGACCTCTCCTCAGATGGCGGCGACAACAACAGTAGCTACCGACGGCAGCAGCACCCCGCCGGAGACAACATGCAAGTCTTCAGTCCCCCAGGTTGTTGCTGTTCCGGCAGCTTGTGTGCCTGTTGGTGCAGGTCCAACTCCAGCGGCGGTACTGAACGGTGGCACCTCCTCAGAGGCGATTGAAGTCCGTCATTGCCCCATTCCCGGCCTCCACCTCACAGAGGAGCAGCAGATGGCGCAGCGCCCCCCTGGAAAGCGTGTTCAAAAGCGAAGGAGGCGAAAGAAACCCCTCTCGGCCGTGGCGGCCTCCGCCGCCGCCGCTGACGCCCTTTCTTCTCACAGGGGGTCCATGTCTTCCGAGGACACCTCCGTCCACCCGCCTCCAGTTCCGGAAGAGGATGCTGCTACAGCAGCAAAAGAGGTTTCCTCCACTTCCGCCAAATCTCCTGCTACCTCGTCCGCCCCAGCCGCGGCGGAGGCCGTTCCAAGTCTCGAGGCTGTTCCGCCCAAGATCACGATCTCACCCAGCGACGAGTCCTCCTCGACCACCTCGTCTTCGTCGTCTGACGGCTCCCTCCCCACGCTCAACCCCGTCAGCACGACGCCCTCTTCCTACGCGTCCCCCTCGCCCTCGTCCTCCTCCGCCTCCTCTTCCTGCAACGCCTCCCAGGCGGCGGACGACGAGCAGAACGCCGGAGCCGGCGGTGGCCAAAGCAACGGTGCTAACCAGACGACGACAGAGCCAAACGCCCCGGCCAACGGCGACTCCTCCCCTCCCTCCGTCGATTGCGACACCAAGATGGAGCCCATCGCCGAGGAGGGCAAGGCCGCCGCCAACGCCTCTTCCCGCCCCCCAAGAGGAGACGACGACGATATTAATAACGCTACTATTCATTCTGACACGATCGGCGGAAAAGCTGTGAACTGTGCTACACGATGTGATTCAGGCGCTGGAGAAGAGCGGCGCGGGGAAGAAGAGAAGGGAGGCGAGAACAAGTCTGACGAAGCTTCCGGAGAGGCGGAGAACGACGCTCAGGGAGGAGGGGACGACGACGACGACAAGAAGTGCAATATTCCCGAAGCGATTGCTCAAGAAGAAGGCCCTGCTGTACCTGAAGAGGTTCTCCCTCCTCCCGAGTCGGCGGCGACGGCGCCGCAAGAGGAGAAGCCTTGTCCTATGCCCGCTAGGGGCTCCAAGCAGAGGCGCAGTCGCAAGAAGCAGAAGGGGGCGAAGGAGCCCAAAGAAGACAAACAGGTCGAGGTCCAGCCCCTCTCTGAAGTTTGCCCCACCGAGCCCCCTACCACTGCACACAAACTGTACAGTTCAGTATGCAAGAAGGATGAAAAGGCTGTGGAGAAGAAGCAGAACGGAGAAGAGCAAGAGTCTGCCCCAGCCGAGGTCTCGCCAAAGCCCGAACAGGATCAACAGGACGGAGGCTGGGAAACGAAGAAGAGGCGCTCTCGCAAGAACAGGCAGCACCAGAGGTACCAACAGCAACAGAGCCTGGTGTATGAAGAGGACATTATGCCGGTGGAAAGAGAGGTGGAAGAAAAGTTGGAGGAGGCGCAATGCGCAAGGCCTGAGGAGCCAGTGGAGCCAGAGTCGGCGGCAAAGGAGGAAGATGTTCCAGCGGCACCGGCAGCAACAGAGGATGTAGAGGACAAAGAAGCCTCTCCAGCTCCCGAGGTTCGCCCTCAGCGCCAGTCCAAGAAGAAGCGCAGGAGGCGCGGCACCGACGCCGACGCGGACTCCGCCCCCAAGCCGCCCTCCACCAAGCCCGTCCTCATCGCGGACGGCCTCTACGACGTCGCCGGTGCTCACGCCGCGGCCGCCGCGGCCGCCGCCGCCAGCCGCCGCACCCGTCAGGTTCCCCCCGTTGACGGAGCCCTGACCGACGCCCTGCGGCGCGGACACGTCGTCCTGGCAGACACCATCTTCGTGAGCTCCGTGGGCTACGGCGTCTCCCTCGGCCCGCTGCTGCAGTGCAGGCTGGGCGCCAGCGGGAAGTACAACCCGCCGGACAGGTCCGACGAGATCCCGTTGAAGTTCAGGGAGCAGCCGGAGGAGGAGAGGGAGGGAGAAGAGGGCGAGGAGGGAGGAGAGGAAGAGCAGGCAGGCGACAAGATCGTTGAAATCAAGGACGAGGAAGACGTCGCCGTTGACACGGAGAAAGTAGCCGAAGTCGCTGCTTCCTCTTCCCAGCAGCAGCAGGAGGACGACCTAGCTCTGGACTGAGTACGAGGATGACATCACGAGGAATTCCTGACGGGGAATGGGAGCTAGAGAGGACGCCCGAAGACCTCTTGCCTTTCCCCCCCATTCTTCTTGAAGACTGATTAATGCTCCCTCCTCTCTCGCTCTCCTTTTCCCCCGTCTTTCCACTCTTTATAAATTTAATGAGCATGTTTCGCCGTCGGAACTTTTCCCGACTTTCGCTGGGAAACAAGCAAATTTAAAGAAAAAACCACAAGAGGAAGAGAGAGGACGAGTTTAGTTACCCTTTCTTCCAGGTTCCCCTTTAATCATCAATACGAGTTCCCTTGCTCCCTTTGTTTTTTTCCTCCTTTACCCTCACTTCCAATTTCAACTTGATTTAGGCACGTTTTGATGTTAAAGCAATCGTTCAGACAATCACGTCAGTGCCAAGAAAAAACGAAAGAAGAACCCCACAACCGAAAATTGATTTTCCCCCTTGCCGCGAATATGGAGGGAAGGAACATAATAATTATTACTATTGTGCTGATACGCAAAGTGAAGAAAACGAAGCAACAGGAGAAGGAAGACGCTCGCATATTTCACCCTGGAAGAAGAATGAAAGAATAAAAAGACACGGAGGCTGCTGCAAACAAGAAAGGAAAAAACCTACGGATCACGGACATGGGACAGAGGTAGTTCGTACACAATGTAATACGCACTCTAATTTTAATACCTGAACCAGATTTTATGGGAAGATTTATTTTCCTAATATGTCGAGTGAAACCCCAGCGTACGCTCCCCGTCCCCCTGCCCTAGCACGCGTCTCAAAAGCACTCCCGACAAAGTCAAAGCATATTCGAGTCACAAACCTGTACGGTAAAACAAAAAAGATATGTCCTGTGTAATCGACGCCCCCAGAATGTTCTAACTCCATCTCCAACCCAGCCCCGTCCCATGCGTCCTCACTCTATAGACAAAACCTGATTGCTCCCCGCTCCTCCCCTTTCCCCTCCACGAGAAAACGCCATTCTGTAATTGCTGCTAGGTCAAAAAGACACCCCATGTACAATTTGTACGTACACACACTTACTACTGCAGGGTGCATTATTATTGTCCTAATTGCGCTGCAATGTCACGCCTCCGAGCAAGCACTCCCCCCTCGGAAAAAAAAAAGAATTTCCCCTTATGCCTCCAGGGGAAGAGGACGGAATCGCAATGCATGCTGAAGTAACATGAAAAAAAAGACGAGTTTACAAGATATGGTGCGATATGGAAGATGAAGGAAAGAACTTGAACTGTGTTTGCTTGTGCTGAGGCAAAGGAAGAAAAAGCGAAGAAAAAAGATCCCCAGCCCCCCTTTCCGCCACGATAAAGAAATGTAATTTTAATTTGTTGCTCCGTTTCAACCCCTCCCCATTTTCTTTTTCTGGAAAAATATGCCCTCGATTATGAAATGAATATTTTGAATGATATTCCATCGCACGCTGCCAGTTCAACACTTATTCCGGAAGCCCAAAAAGCCACCTGGCTTTTCATTCCTTTCACGTTCTAATTAATCGCGCTCAAATCTGTACATATTTTTGTGGTCATACGACTCAAGCTTTACGGTACATAGTAAGGCTTAAAATTTGCCAATAAAATACGTAGTTAAAGTATAACAAAATGCTAATAAAAAGTATAAATATTTTAAAAAGACGCCCCACACGTTTCGCTATACTGTGTGGGAAATCAAATGGCTATAG
>JAAUXV010171586.1_pt1 | contig 10047 bp, 7 predicted proteins | sample 7278181 | NCBI WGS metagenome assembly JAAUXV01 (sample SAMN14350114, study PRJNA611818) | marine sediment metagenome | isolation source: surface marine sediment (2.1m) | place: French Polynesia: Moorea | collected 2018-08
CCCCTGCTGCCGCCGCCCCTGCTGCCGCCGCCCCTGCTGCCGCCGCCCCTGCTGCCGCCGCCCCTGCTGCCGCCGCCCCTGCTGCCGCCGCCCCTGCTGCCGCCGCTGCCGGAGACGGAGAGGGAGAAGGGGAAGAAGATGATAATCATATTGAGGAGGTGGCGGAGGGAGTGGAAGAGGCGGTGGGAGGAGAGGGTCCTCCAGCAGCACTCCCTCTTACCCCAAGACCTGTCAACCAGCACCGACGTGAAAGGGCAGGCGAAAACGACTCCTTCAGTTCAATCCGCGAGGTTCTCGATGCTGTTGTGGACGAAAACTCCCCATATCCTAGGAGTATCACCTTCAACCACGAGATGGGTAGGGTGATTTTCGTACCAGCAAATCCGGACCGCACGGACACATACCGGAGACTGCGCGTTGCAAACCCATACGGGTCCGACGCTCGTCTTCGGTCTCCGTTCTCGAAAGGAAGGACACCTGTGAAGGTGCAGATTTATGTGCTCCGCCCGATCGAGGGTGGTGATTATGAAATCGAGCCCCAATCCTTCGTCTCCAACTCAGTGGATGGACCGATTCTCAGGCGGAGGAAGGGTCAACCTCCGCTCATTATCACGGAGCTTCCCCATGGGCTGGTGGAGTGGAGGATTGGTACGACTCGCTACCACTCTACCAACGGAGATTTCCATCTCCGCATAATGGAAATCTTGCGCGGGCCAGGGGAAGGCTTTTTTGCCGTGGAGTACGCAGGGGTCAAGCCCCCCCTATCCGAAGAGCTCAAGGACTGGTACGCTCAGGTGGAGGCGTGGGAAGAGAGGAAGAACAACCACCAAAATGACGATCAGGACGACGACGGCAATGCCGGGGGGGTGGGGGCAGTGCCAGTGGCCTAAGAAGAAAGAGGCGCGGAATAGTAGTTAAAAAATCTTTAACCAAGCCACAGTAATCGATGATTAGTATAAACTAGTTGAATATTCCGTACGAAACGCCTGTATGCAGTCGAAATAGATCAGAGTAAAAAAACGTAAAAAATGTCGTTGTATTATTCTCATTCCTTCTTTGGTTTTTTTGGTCGTTGAGGACGTATTTGAAATTATTGTTCGCTCCGATTCGAATTAAGGTCGTCTTTTTCTTCGTTTTGGCTTTTGGCTTTTTGATGTAAAATTGTTTTGTGGGAAATAGAGTTCAATTAGTGTTAGTGTATTTCGACGAAAATCCAAAGCAAGGGAACCGTAACATGGCTGAGAAAAGCTCAATCGACATCGTAAACTTCCGCCGGATGCAAGAAAGAATGAAAAAGAGAGCCCAGAGGAGAAGAAAGAGGGAAAAAGATACGGGGCCCCATCATCGAGTCCACAATCCCGCTGGTCTCGGCGAAAACGTTTGGCAGGTCGAACATCTCAACTTGGGGGACAGACCGGCCGCTCCTGCTCCTGCTCCTGCTCCTCACGCCGGATTCCTTCATGAAATTTATCACCCAAACGAAATCGGGGAGAGGGAATGGGACACGGACAACGGCGAACGTTTCATGGACGGCGGAGGAGGAGACGATGATGGAGATGACGGCGGAGGCGGGGGTGATGATTGGGAAAACGATGATGATGATGGAGATGATGGTGACGACGGAGATGACTCATCACCTGGGGATGACAGCGGGGATGGGGATGACGAAGATGACAGCGGAGATTATGATGGGGATGACAGTGGGGAGGAAGAGGCCGCTCAAGACATATTAGAGCACATGCCGCCACCCTTGCCCGACATGCAGAGATCACTTGGGTCATGGGAATACGACGAAGAGAGGCTGTTAGACGGGGATGACGAACAAGCCAAAACGCGGATCGGTTCATTCCTCACGAGGATGGCATCTGGGCCAGGCGTCTCAAAAGCAGCTCTGCAAGAAATATATCAATTTTTCATGCAAGGTGCGGAGGACATCGCAAGGATGAAAAGGAGGCACAACATCGTGCGCCGATCTCGAACCCTGAGAGAGAAAACAATGCAAGAAATAAGCCCACAAGTATGGACGGAAGTATACAGAATCGGGGAGATAGGACCAGGAGAGAAAGGCCTCATCCTTGTGGACACTGTTGACGTCATGAGAGAAGAGCTTCAGACGGATGATACAGCAGTCTTGCACTCATACGTAAGCCTTAAGGACATCATCGGCCACGCTTATCGTGTTCATGGGATTGATATCAACAATGTCCCGCAGGTATGGCGAAAGATAGAGGTTAACTCGGACGGCGTAGCCTCATCCAAGTCAGCCTCCGCTTGGGATTTCCACGCCGTCAGCCTAAGGTTTCTCCCATGTGGAACGCCGTATTTGTGGAGAGTGATCCAGTACAACAAATCAAGGGGAGGGGTGATCGACATGGAATCAATTTACCGACCGATTGTACAGGAAGTGAACGCAAATGGATATGTGCAAGTAGTCCGCTTCGCCCTAGATTCGAAGGAGAGGAAGATAGCTCTAGGAATGACAACTTGCCAAGCCTACTTTAGCTGTACTGTATGTGAAGAACCGGGAGAGGTAGCAACTGGGGATGAAAAGCAGCGTGTTAGTTATCCAAAGAAATTTACCCCATCCACGAGAAGAACGAGGGAGAGCATCGTACGGGACTCGGAAGTTTACGCTATGCGCAGACGAAACATGCCTGCGACCCACAGAAACATGAGCATTGCAAGGTGGGATGCCAAAGGGGTTTTGCGACGGTCTGTCCTGCTCGACCTGAGGAACTTCAACCCAATAAAAGGGACCCCAGGAGATTTCATGCACATGGTCATCATTGGAATAGGCAAGAAGATCTACCGTCTGCTTTTCATAGAGAGACACAAGCACCTTGAGCCGGGGGAGGAAAAGGGGGATGTGAAAGATAGAAGTCAACATCAGGCACGAGATGTGGATGACTTTGTAACAAGGGTGAGAATACCAACAGAGCTCGGAAGAAGGACCAGGAAAGTGGTATTTCAACAATTGAAAGCAACCGAATGGCGGTACTACTGCCTCTTTCTCTATCTGTACATTGGCCTGTTCATACTCGGAGAAGGGGATGGAACAAGAAGAAAAATTCTACTCCTCTTCACTTTCGTGTGCCGGATGTTCTACCTGCCTGACGGAAAGTACAACCAAATTGGAAACAATAATGGCTTGGAACCGGGGATGATAATGGAGAGATTGTATAAATACTACGAGCGCAGCTTCGGAAAAGGGGAAATGACATTTAACGAACATCTGCTATTTTCGCACGCATTGGATCAAAGGGAAGAGCACGGACCGGTTACAAATTATTCTTGCTTCAGATATGAGGACCTCTTCGGGGATGTCAAGGATGCATATGTCAAAGGTACGCCCAATGAGGCGAAACAGATCTTCGGGTCTCTATACACAACAGACTATTTCTTCCACCACTGCAGAGACAAGAAAACAATCAGGATATCCCCAAAGAGATCACGCAAAAGGGACGATAGTCTGGTGACCAAGAATGGGGAGTTCTTTAAGGTTGTAAATGCTGGGAACGAAATAATCAGATGTCGCAAGATCCAAACAAATCCTCTTGTAACTCGTGGGGTGGACGTTGATGACCTTCCGTGGAGCTCCGTCGGTGTATTTGAAAAGGGGGATGAGAGACGCGAAACGGAGAACATTCTCCGAAAGGATATCGATGGAAAGGGGATAATTGTTGGAAATTTAATCATGTCCGTTGGAAACTCGTGCCTGAGAGAATAAATAAACTCGAAGCGTCGAGAGAGAAAAATATAAATTCGTTTTCGAGGGAGAAAGAGAAAAACTGCGCTTCCAGATCCACTACTACTGCTGTAGGATCTTCCTCCCTTTCCTGAGTTTCCTCGCCTCCGACCGTTTGTACCGTTTATCATCCCCGACGCGCCGCCGCCCAAAGAAGGAAAGGGGGGAGAGAGGGGGAGGGGGGGGGGGGAATCCGAAGTGAGCTGGGTAGGGAGGAGGGCAACTCGTCCTTCTCTTGTTTATTGCCACAGCAAAAGTTCGTTTCTCACGGATCTAAAAATAGAAATGGTGGAGTAAGGGGTGCGCGCTAATCGTAGTAGCAGAACTGTACACCAGCTTCACTTTGTGCGTGTCTCTTTCCACCCTTGACCACTACAACGGGAGAAGGTCGGGACAGTGGTTGCCATCTCATATTTCGGAGAACAACCATCAGTCACACTCTGTTACGGCTCGACGCTAGGGAAGGATAGTGACAAACGATGAGGATTCTCGTATTTGCCGCCATATGCTGTGCATATGCAAACCTTGTCGCCTCAGAACGGGGAAAAAGGTGAGCAAGAAAAAAGTCGGACTCAGGAATGGCACTTTTGAATTGTTCGATTCTTTTGTTTCCAGGGGAACCGATGAGCTGATTTCCCAGGTAGCAGAGGCAACCGGTGAACTGATTTCTGGACAGGTGGGGACAAGGGCTGCGGACTACCTGATCGTACAGATGGAGGTAGCAGGCATACCTTCCTTCCTGCAAGGCCCCGCGGAGTACGCCGCAAGGAAGGCTGCCAAGACAGCAGGAAGAGTCATCGGGCGAAAAGTAGCTGGACTGATTTCTCGCAGGAGGATGAGGAGGAAACATGGACGCTGATTCGAACGACGAAAACGAGAACGAGACCAATAAAGGAATGTCGAGAAATATCTCCTGTCCACTATATTTGGCGGCGCTTTTATTCTCATGTTCTTAACTTCCCCCCAGCGAAACGAACAGATGGAGAAGAGAGGGAAGGAGGGGGGAACGGAGAGATTTTGGGTTTTTTTTGGATTGGGACTCATTTCGGTTTCCGATTCTTCACCACGAGGATGGATGATGAATCTCAAATTGGAGCTTCCCTCGACAACCTCCTGGAAACGATGAGGGAGCTGTCTGAGCGCATGGACGCCCTGAAGAAGGAGATGGAGGAATCGGAGGACGAGGAGGACGACGCCGGCGCCGTGGCGGGGGGCGACGAGGAGGACGACGCCGGCGCCGTGGCGGGGGGCGACGAGGAGGACGACGCCGGCGCCGTGGCGGGGGGCGACGAGGAGGACGAGCTGGACTACCAAGTAGTCGAGGTAGCTAATGAATAGGTTTTCCTTTCCTTTGTTTCCTTGCCAACGAAGTGTTTTTTATTCTAAATTAGCAAGAGAGACCTCCAAAGCGCAAAAGACCATCATCTCCGAGCCGCCGCCTGGACCCCACGGCTGTTGCTGCTGGGATTAGGCATTGGATCGGCCTTCAAAAGAAGAGAGGGAAGAGGATCCCCGAGGATGGAAGCCCCGAAAGCAAAGAGGACGACGAACTCTGTAGCGCAGTGTTTTTGAACACTTTGCGCGAGAAACGAGGCTACAGCTACAGCCGTAGGACCAACATCAGCATGAGAGTGGAATTCGAGTTTTTCCTCCGGGATTACAAGAAAATACATTTTGGGTGAAAATTACTCAAAGTTGTCGAATAAAGATAATACAGCTAACTCGTGTGAGAAATGAGAGTTAATGTACCTACTGAGCGCTGACTACTGTACAAGCCTACAGGGTTTTTGTAATTTTTTCCCGCGCCGCGCCGGCGGGTGAAAACTGAAATTCAAATTTCAAAAATGATCGATGGAATTTTTTTTTTCAAAAAGGGGAATTGTATTTGGGAAATTGTTTGATTTAGACGTGAAAATAAGTTATTTCCCGCATAAGAATTGCACTTTCACGGTTTTGCGTGTTTTTTAAAATAACAAATTGGGAATCCGTCAGTTTTTAAAGAGGCCAAAGACTGAAAGGCGAACGAAACATCCCGCTCCTTCAAAATGCGTGGATTGATAATTTTCTTCGACGTACTGAAGCGATTCCGGACAGTGATGGAGGGGGATGTCACTTTCTCAGATTTCATCATGTTCAATCCATTCAACAAGGATGATCTCACTGAGGAAAACCGGATGGACCGACAGGAAATGACTATCTTGACAAGTAGTGGAGAGAAGGAAACCACGGGGTACATTTTCGCCCTTATTGACGATATGGATGGCATGAATCGCGGCAGGATAGTTACAAAAGTTGTATCCCTGAATGAGAAGATCCTGGCAGCAGCAAACAAAGATCGCCAATACTATGCCATGGTGAGGCTTTATTCCCCCGAGATGGACAAGGGTGGAAGCGGGGATGGAAATGGGGATGGGAATGAAATCCCATGCAAAAAAGCCGCCGTGAATACAAGATCAAAAGGAGGAGGTGGGGGGATGAAGAAATCAGAAAACCGTCCAAATCGCCACGACCAGAATTTCGCACCAGGATTGAAGTCATCAAAAGGAGCGACTGGGGGTAATGATGGGGATGAGAGCGATTCAGAAAATGAATTCAGACAGAAAAAAATTCCAAAAAAACCGCACGCTGGAAAAAGGAAAAGGAAAAGAACAAAATTGCGCCAATCAACCAGCAACGAGGACAGTGACTCCTTTGATTCCGAAGATGCGGATTCTGATGACGCGGATTCTGATGCTCACGGAAAGCACCCCAGACACCCCAGACACCTGGCAAAAAAACGCCATAGGGAGAATGTGGAAAGAAGCCCATCGAGCAGCAAGGAGGTAGGAGGGAGGGATGAAAAAAACTCTGGAAATGAGTCGGAACCAGGAGACATCAACAAGAACAAGAACATCTTTAAAAGAAAGCAGGCGCCTGAAAGCAGCGCTGTCGCACTAGCACCTGAAACTCACGACAACATTGGCGAGGACGGAAGATTGAAACCTACTTTCGGAAGTAAAACAGCGCCAAAATCTAAGCAAATAAGCAGTGGAACCACGCCACAAATTCACGACCAGATCGGTGGGGGAGGAGGGACGAAACCAAGGACTGTAAGCGGAGCAGGAAGTAGGGAGACAACACCAGCGCCTCGCAATCAGGACAACAACGGAGGTGCAAACTCCGCACAAACTCATCCAGCAAGAAGCAATCAAGCAGGAACGCAAATGCTTGGGCAAGAAGACGAAGACGGTTTGAACCAGTGGGATGATAATGCTCTCGTGGAAGACGGAGAAAATCAAGAAGAATTGGAAGCGGAAGAGGGGGACTACCTGACCGAAATGGAGAGCAAGAAAAAATCGTATAGGAAAGAACTAGCCAGGTTGCCGAGAGAGTTTCTTGACAGGAGGAAAGCTCTCCGCGATGAACATCCGACTCTCGCTGGTATATTTGACTACTTGGACCTCATCTTGCGGGAGAACAACAGACGTCTCAACCTACTGTCCAGCAAGGTGGACGCATTGCAAGTAGCCTCGGCGGATATCGAAGCGGCTTTCAGGAGGGTTGATATGAAGCTGGAAAAGTCTGATGTAAAGACACCTGCGGGAGCAAGATCCATCAGGAGGATTTCCGGTATACCATGGAAGAATGTTGGGGATGTAAAAAACGCACTCTGCGCACTGAAAGGCCCCATAGTAGAAATGATAATGGACCGCTATCCAAAAAAGAAGACTTATTGGATAACTCCAATTCTAAAGGACCTGTTCCAACCATATTTCGCCAAGCGTGTCCGCTTCTCCGCAAGCAAAAACGAGCGCAGGTCAAGGAATTACGTGAGGATGGGTGTCCACTGCCCAGTGCTTCCCGTGTCTTTCACAGATTTGGTTCGTGAACTGATCAGCAAGAACACGATTCTGGATGATGCTGAGCAAGAGTTTAAATGTGCGAAGAACTACTTCAACAATAGAAACAGAGCAATGAGGAAGACAGAGATAAAAAGACACCTAGACACTGCTCTGGACCAGCAGCAGGGTTTGAAATCAAAGACGGCGTGCCTGCTAATTGCAAATGACTTGTGCGAGAGCGCTGGGTGTATTACACAGCCTTGCCCCGACACTCGGTCCGAAAGGGAAATGGCTGCCTGGCTGGAATCGTTCTGGAAACCGGCGCTGACGAAAATTGCAACCAAAAAGTTGCATCTATCTCCTGAGGCAGTGATCAATGACACTCATCTAAACATAATAAACATGTGTCTGAAGGTCAAGAGTGTGAAGAACAAGAAGTCGAAGCGAGAAATCACCATAGATGACCTGAGAAACTACGCAGATGTGGAGGATGATGATTGCTACAACAACGACAACAGCGAAGAAGAAGATGATGATGGGGGAGATGAGGGGATGACACACAAAATGATAAGTTGAAATTGAATCAGGTAAAGTATTTTTTATACAAAAATAAATAATAAATAAACTAATTAGCACTCTTCTTACCTCTTCTTTCCAGGGTGTTGCGGAGACTATGATATGATTTATGAATGATGAAGCCGCTTTTGATGGCCTGCCGGGTGCCGGCGGATGTATTCTTCTCTTCTTTAATTTGATTGGAAAATGGAATTTAGACTAGTTAGTGTGAATATGAGATACAAGTTAACAAGTGGGGTTGAAATTGAAAACTGCTGAGTGCTGAGTGCCCGAAAGAAGAAGAAGACAATATAATTTCGCTAAGATGAGAAACCCAGTCACGCAACCTAGAAAATTCAAAGGCCGACTCATTGTGGACTGTGGAGTGTGGACTCATTCATTGACTGATTATTTCTCATTGACTGATACTTTGACTGTTTGAAATGAGTCCACCAGAAATTGGAAAAATGGACGGGATGATAACGTAATGTACTAATGTAAGGCGTAAGCAAATGATGGGATGAACGGAATAAAACCGGGATTGAAAAAAAAAGCGCCAGGGGATGCGAATGAATACCGGCGGCGGGCGGCGGCGGCGGCGGGCGGCGGGAGCGGCGGCGGCGGCGGCGGGAGCGGCGGGAGCGGCGGGGGTGGGTGGGCGGGGCGCCTAATTGTCGTTAGGAAAGGAGTAAAAAGGAGTCGTTCGAAGAGTCGTTGATTGGCGAGAGAAAAAGTCGTAGAAAAGGAGGTGGGCGTGCTCTTTAGGTTTGAGCTAATAAGGTGGTAGAAATATTCGTTCGGCGACCAGTAGGAAAACGAGATTTTCGACGACTGCTTCGAAGGCGAATGTACCTGTTTGTGGACGTCTTTGACAAAGTCGTTCAAGACGAGTATCCCAACGACGAAAAATGCCCGAAACGCTTACTAACGACATTTTATAAGGTAAATAAAAACATTCGTTTTTTTTTTATTAGCGCATGTGACTTTTGCCGTTTTATTCCCAACGTGTCCCGCGCTACTGATTTTTAACGACGCAATAAATAATCGTTGGTAGAGTTGTATAATAGTCGTTGGTGCGCTGGTTGGGTAGGGGGTCTGTAGTTCCACAGACCCCCTACTTGAGCACCTATGCTCTAGGGTAACAAATGATTGCAATATTTGCGTCGAAGCAGAAAGAAAGGACGCAAAAACCAATCGAGGCCAAAATAGCAGAATCGAAGAGGTGAAAGCACCATGTCAGGTTCCCCGCCACTACTTTCAAAACAACTATACATCTACCATTTACGCGGTACTACGGTATACCGTATACCTACCGTATTTGCCAATGAACGTAACTACACATGAAAAAATAAGTCATCAAAGCCAGAAATGGCTCCCAACTGTGAGAATTAACGCTTGTTGTGGAAGCGGATATCAGTTCTGCGACACACCGGCCTCATGTTGTCGGAGCAGTACGTAAACAAACTGTAAATATTCCAGCTTTCGGTCCCCCTCAAATTTTGGAAATGTTTCTGTTGTGTCGCAAAGACACGGTAATCTTATGTTTGTTGAATTATGCTGTGTACTAAGTACAAGTAAAGCAACAGTCCTTTGACTAGTCTGCAATTATCATCAAGGTCTTGTACAGTATACTGCAGTGGCCCCCATGTGATTTTTCTCTACAAATAATTAATAGCTCAAGTTCGTCCGGTACTGTTCTTCTACAGACTCAGTATTTTTTCGCATATGCGCACCTTGTAGGATCCCCAGGTGTTGGCTGGCTCAATGTACGTTTCTCCAAGACCAGAATACCTGTTTTAAAGTGAGACGTTTTCCCTTTTTCTGCTTCTTAATTTGCCTATAAAACACCCCGCCATACCTGTGGATGTAATCCCAGATCTCCTTGGAAAGGCCGGGAAGCATTACCTGCTCTCCCGTCGAGTTGTC
>JAAUXV010246067.1_pt1 | contig 10036 bp, 6 predicted proteins | sample 7278181 | NCBI WGS metagenome assembly JAAUXV01 (sample SAMN14350114, study PRJNA611818) | marine sediment metagenome | isolation source: surface marine sediment (2.1m) | place: French Polynesia: Moorea | collected 2018-08
AGGAGTCGAAGAAAGAGGAAGAGGAGACCAAGAAGGACGGGGACGCGGAGAAAGAGGAGGAGAAGAAGAAGGAAGAGAAGGCCGAGGAGGGAGAGGAGGAGACGGAGGAGGAGGAGAAGGGCAAGAAGCCGCGAGCGCTGCACAAGACCGCCAGCATCTTCCTGCGCAACCTTGCCCCCACCATCACCAAGCAGGAGGTTGAGGCCATGTGCCGCCGCTTCCCCGGATTCCTCCGCGCCGCCATCTCCGACCCTCAGCCCGACCGCCGCTGGTTCCGCCGCGGCTGGATCACCTTCGAGCGCGACGTCAAGATCAAGGAGATCTGCTACAGCCTCAACAACTCCCGCCTGCGTGACTGCGAGCTGGGTCCCATCGTCAACCGGGACCTCACCCGCCGCGTCAGAACTGTCAACGGCATCACCGTCGACCGCAAGGTGGTGCGCAACGACATCAAGCTAGCCGCCAAGGTCATCACCAACCTGGACCAGAAGTGGGGGCTCTGGGAGAAGGAGAAGGAGACCGAGAAGAAGAAGGAAGGCGAGGGCGCCGCCCCCGTCGAGGAGAAGAAGGACGATGAGGAGGGCGACGAGCAGGAAAATAAAGAGCAGCAGGGCAACGGCAAGAAGGAGGAAGAGCCCGCCAAGGTGGAAGACGAGATGCTGGGGATGGGCTCCACCAACCCCGTCCTTGAGAACATCACCGACTACCTGATCGAGGAGGCCTCCGCCGAAGAGGAGGAGCTCCTTGGCAAGAACTCGGAGCTTGAGGACGGTGAGGAGGGTGAGGAGGGCAACAGCGTGGTGCGCGACGAGGAGCTGGTGCGCGTTCTGGACAGGATGCTGCTCTACCTGCGCATCGTCCACTCGGTCGACTTCTACAACCACTCCGAGTACCCGAACGAGGACGAGATGCCCAACCGCTGCGGACTCATCCACGCGCGCTCGGCGCCGCCCTCGGGGAACGTGACGCAGAACGACCTTGACGACTACAGCGCCGCCTTCGAGAAGAAGATGGGCTCCTTCCTGGCTCCGCGGGCCACGCTTGGCGACGATGAGGCCGGAAAGCTTGGCATGAAGGGGGAGTCGGACGAGGTGGAGAAGTTCGTGCAGGCCAACACGCAGGAGCTGGGCAAGGACAAGTGGCTCTGCCCGCTATCAGGGAAGAAGTTCAAGGGGCCGGACTTCGTGCGCAAGCACATCTTCAACAAGCACGCCGAAAAGGTGGAGGAGGTCAAGAAGGAGGTGCAGTACTACAACAACTACCTGAGGGACCCGCGGCGGCCTGAGAACCCCCAGCCGAAGGCCCAGAGCGGCGGGTCCGGCGGAGGGCCGCCCCCGCCGCACAGGATGAGGGACGGACCACCCGGGGGAGGACCCATGCGGCATGGACCTCCGGATAGGGGACCGAGGTAGGGAACACAGGATATTGAATATTTGGTGGATCTTCTGACATTGTCTTTTTTTCTCTCAGATACCCGTACGGCGGGTTCCCCAGGGAGGCGACCAACTACCCGGTCTACGACGACCGCGGCCGCGACCGCGGCTACAACGAGCCCCGCTACGGCGGCGGCGACCGCGGATACCGCGGCGGCCCGCCCGGCGGAGGCAGGGACAGAAGCTTCGGAGGATACGGCGGACGCGGCGGCGGCGGCGGACCCAGGTGAGAAGAATGCAACAAGTTTTAAGACCCTTTCGTCAGTAAGATGGGGTACGGGTTTCCTCTTGTACTTACACTTCTGTTCTATCAGTTCCTTTCTTATTTTTTTCCCTCCATAAATTATGCTAAATCAAATTTGTCTCCGGTACTACGTACTTCCTCTTCCTTCCTCCTTGCTTGGTGACCTGGTTTACTCTTGACTGCTCCTTAAATTAATGTTCCTTTATTTACACTGTTCTACGTTGTTGGTCCCCGACAGAGGCTTCTACTTTCCTCGTTGGTTCGCGTAAGCAAAACAATGGCAAAAACATTGAATCGGCATCACACGAAACACAGGACCTACTTAGAAACGAACTTCGTGAAATGGTAATGTTAAAATTGCATCTAAATGGGTCCTCTTTTCGGTATATCGTTCTTGCTCCTCTCTAAAACGGTTGTTTGGTCGATCTCCTTTTCCACATGCAGACTACGGGATGGGCCTCCAGGGCCGTTCCCTCCAGTGAGGTGAGAAAACCAGTCTTGCTTGCTGTGCAGTAGTTACACGGTTTACTTCATTAACATTTTGATTTCCAACTGCCTCACCAATATCAAACTAGTAACAAACATGCATTTCCGAGTGTGCCCACTTGAATTGCACAAGAGCCTTGAATGTGGTCTCATGAAAAATTGGTTTTTTTACATATAAATTAAAACAAAAAAACCTTTAAAAAATTCCCCTTCCCCTTCTTTTTCTGTGTTTTTCAGGGTCTCTCACTTTGGGCAAGACCCTCGCGGGGTAGTAGACTACAGCGACGTCGATTTCGTTCAGGACGGGGGCAGCGACTTCTTTTAAGAGAAGGGGGGCAAAAGCGGGCTAACAGTTGCAGTGCCAACCAGGTGTGTGAATACAGCCCGGTAGAGAAAAGTTAGTTATCTTTGCAGCTCAAAGGTCCCCTTTCCTTTGTACTTAGCGAAAATTTTAAATTGCATGTCAGTAGACCACATTCATGAGTATTTTCGCCTGTCGCACATTGCACGCGTCATGTCTCTAGAAAGGAAACAATACATCTTTTGATTATTCCATCATTCCAGGTTCGACCCTTACGGGCCTCCGGGCGGCGGCAGGCCCATCATCACCTACCGCGACCTGGATGCCCCCAGGGACGCCGACGAGTTCTGAAGAGAGAAGCGAAGAAGAAATTCCCTGTCCCGAAAAAAACAATCCCCGAATAAATGAAGTCCTTTCCGGGTTTTTTTGAAGCCCTTTCCTCCCCACCCTAGACAAGAACAACTTGAAAAATTTTTTTGTTGCGCCCATTGGTAAAAGGTGTTGCGTTATTTTTTTTTTCATTGTACTTGTGTCCTCGCGTCCATACAATACTAAATACTATTACGGTAAGCTATAGTTGATCCCGGTGCTAGCGCCGGGAAATACAACAGCACATTGGAGAAATATACGGCAAATTTGGAAGTGCGAGCAAGGAGCGTTCTCTCGAACATTGAAGCGAAGCAAATATACTAAGAAGAGTTATTTCATCTCTCTTGAGGATCCTTTTCACAGGTTGTAAAATTAGAGCGTCTACGTCACGCAAAAAGACGATAAGGAAGCTTCGGTGATCATGCAACTAACGTACTCTGCATTTAAAAAATCTGGATTCAGATACTTTGTCCTTCCCGCACAAACTTTCTTGGTGGACGGGTTGTTCTCTGGAAGCAGGGCAATCTCCTCTTACATAATTTTGTTCGCCGATCTGGTGGATGATCCACCGTCTAGCAGACGGCATTCTCCGCTCGCTTTATGCTCCGAAGCAGAGCCCGAAGCCCCTCCGTCTCCCACTTCCTTCCACGTGCACCCTCCCTCTCCCTTTCTCTTCTGCCCTTTCGGCCCGAACTTTTCCAGACAGCGGCATGGAGGCTAGGGAGGAGCGCAGGAGATGGAAAAACCCATTACGAGACGAGACAAAAATGATGGTTAATTTATTTGGTGTGCATTGTTTTCCTGTTTCTTTGTCAGTTCTCAAGTTCACTCTAATTGAAAGCAATAGTTTTAGCACAGTTCCCATATCTTTCGAATTTGGTAAGAATTTAGCATGAATATAAAATGCTTAGAAGGCTCTAGGAACTTTTAACTTCTGGGAAAATGCAAAGTTAACATATCACGAAATATGCTTTTACTTCTAAAGCATTTCCCCCTCTAAGTTATGTATTTCTTTTTGGAGGCAATTCAGTTTTTTAATAACAAATGTTACTAGAATTCAAAAGAAATCTTTACAATTTGTATCATTTTCACTGCTATTTCAATTCTTTATCAGTCCAATCAAACTGTTTGCATGAAAAGTATATTTTGCACTAAGGATGCTGTGTCTCTACGAGAAGATGAGAGTTGTCACAATAAGATAACTCTTATTATGTGTACCTGCAAAATTTGTTTGTGCAATCTCACTGCCGAATGGTTACAAAACAAATTGAAGCTAGGAACCGAGGTTTACTGCTAGGAACTACATTTTTTGGCTTTTTGCTTTTAACAGTGTAAAAAATATGTTTTCCAATATATGTACTGCTACAAGGCCGAAAGGAGGCTAGTGTCTGTTTCTTTCTTTGTTCAGCCCTTTCTCTTCATGCCTCTATGCCTTTAAAATTCAAGTCTAAACTTCTTGGTCCGTTTCCTCCCCCCTCCCTTGTCTTTTCCCCGGTTCAAGCCCAAGAGAAAGAGGGCAAGGGCAGACAGAGGCAGGCAGCAACGCCATCAAAGAAAGAAGTCAGTCCCTCTTCTGACTCCAACGGGAAGCCGTACCACCTTGTTCGCCACCTTCCACCGCCGCCACCCCTCCTCCACCGCCACCATGTCCCCCAACAATGAGCGCACCTTCATCATGATCAAGCCCGACGGCGTCCACAGGAACCTGGTTGGCGACATCATCAAGAGATTCGAGCAGAAGGGATTCAAGCTGGTCGCCATGAAGTTCATGCAGGTACGAGGAAGAAAAAGTTGCTGCTACTGTCGAGTCGTTGCTGTTGCTGACAATGTTGCTGCTGCTTCTTTTGCAGGCCAGCAAGGAGCACCTGGAGAAGCACTACTCCGACCTGTCCTCCAAGCCCTTCTTCGCCGGCCTCGTCAAGTACATGGCGTCTGGTCCCGTGGTGGCCATGGTGTGGGAGGGGCTCAACGTGGTCAAGACCGGACGAGTCATGCTGGGAGAGACCAACCCCAAGGACTCCAAGCCTGGCACCATCAGGGGAGACTTCTGCATCCAGGTATAAATGGAATTGTAGAAACATGAAATAGTCAACCTGTTTTCATGCTATTTTCTCCCAAATTTCTTGTTAAGGTTGGCCGCAACATCTGCCACGGTTCTGACGCCGTCGAGTCTGCCCAGAAGGAGATCAAGCTGTGGTTCAAGGACGAGGAGCTGGTCGACTGGAACCCCGTCGGCATGAGCTGGATCTACGAGGACTAGACCTTCTCCGGGATCGATGCGGCATTGCTTCCGAGGATCGTTTGATGATAGGGACTCTCCTTCGGACGAGTGCTGATAGAAAGACGAAAAGTGACACCTCCGTCATGTTTGACCACCCCTCTGATTTCTGCGTTTTTAGCCTTTAGTGGAAGCTCGTGTACGAGAGTTAAAATGGATTCTATCATGCACACGCTCGCCCGAAAAAAAATAAAATGTCACAACTTTATTTGGCTAGTCGTTAAAGGAATGGTATTTCTTTTTTGGCTGCTCTAATCGTTCGTAGAACTCTCCGTTACGAGGTAAATGAAAGTCGCTTGCAATAGAGGCACGAACTTGAAGGTAGCATTTTCTATATAGTTGGTAAGTGATGCAACGCACAGTCTTCTTCCAATCAAGAAAATCTGTTTTTCAACTTTCTCGGCGAATGGAAATAAACCGCGGCACCAAAAAACGATTTCTCAGAGCAATTTTAATTTTCTCCTGGCCCGAGCATATATGATTTTAACACCGCCGCCGAAGAGAAATTCAATTATTTCTCGCACGTAACAAAGTTGCAAAATGCTTCCCGCGCACTGTCCGATCATCACCGCTTCATGAGCTTGTCCAGGTTGCCCATGGGCCCTCCCGGCATGCCTCCGCCGGGCCCGCCGCCCTGCTGCAGCTGCCGCATCATGTTCTGCAGCCCACCCATGCCGCCCATCTGCCGGAGCACGTTCGGGTCCATCATCTTGGCCATCTGCTGGTTCAGCTGCGCCATCTGCTGGGGGTTCACGTTCTTCGACATGTCGCCGCCCTTGAAGAGGCCCTTGATGCCACCCATCTTCTTGACGACCTGCAAGGCAGACAGAAACAAACTTAAAAATAGCTTCTATCGTAAACAAGAATATGCAATAGTAGGTGACAGTTTCGCTCTAATATTTGTACAGTACCGGAAAATAAAAACTTACTGCTTAAGCGAAGTGATCAGTAAACTATCAGCTTGAGGGTAAAACTGTCGATCAATGTACGTGTGCCATTTGCTATCGAGTTAAACTGACGTGTGCGAATTAAAGGCAACTATCATTATGTCTTCACATCTAGACTTGAACACGACACGTGTCACTGTCATGCAGTGCACTTACCTGCGCGAATTTCGTGTACTGCTTGAGCAGCTCCTGCACCTCCCGCTCCATGACTCCGGCCCCGCACGCCACCCTGGCTACCCGAGAGGGCTCTCTCGTGAAAATCTTGGCGCCCTCCTTCCCGTCAAGCTCCAGGTCGTTCATGCTGTCCATGATGGTCATGAGTCTCTTTAGCCGGGCCATCGACTCCTGCTCCGAGCCCTTGGTCATGAAGTCCTGGCTGAAGCCGGGGATCATGCCCATAATCTGTCCGAAGGGCCCCATCTTCATGATGTTCTGGAACTGTTCGTACATGTCTCTCAGCGTGAACTCCCCGTGCTTGATCTTGTTCATGAGCTCCTCATTGTTGTCAAGGTTGAGCTCTTCCACCTTGGAGATGAGCCCCTCTATGTCGCCCATGCCCAGCAGCTTCTGCACGAAGGGCTTGGTACGGAAGGGCTCGAAGTCGTCGATGTGTTCGCCCGTGCCGATGAAGATGACAGGGCTCTGGGTGGCGGCCACGGCGGAGAGGGCGCCGCCGCCCTTGGCGTGGCCGTCCAGCTTGGAGATGATGACGGATCCCACGTCCACCTTGTCCTTGAAGGCCCTGGCCTGCGCCTCGCACGCCTGCCCGATGGAGGCGTCCATGACGAAGATGATGTTGTCGGGCTCCACCGCGTTGGACACGGCCAACATCTCCTCGAAGAGCGCGTCCTCCTGGTAGTGGCGCCCGCTGGTGTCCACCACGATGATCTCGAATCCCTCCTCCTTGAACATGGCCACGCCGTCGGCGGCGATCACCACGGGATCGGCCTCCGTGTACGACCCGTAGAAGGGGATGCGCGCCTTGGTGGCGTTCTGCTTAAGCTGGTCGTAGGCGCCGGCGCGGAAGGTGTCGGCGCACACCAGACAGGCCTTCCAACCCTTCTTCTGGTAGTGCCAGGCCAGCTTGGTGCAGGTGGTGGTCTTGCCCGAGCCCTGCAGGCCCACGAACATGATGACGTTGGCCCTGCCCTTCTTGGGCTGGTAGGGCTTGACCCCCGGGTCCACCAGCTTGACCAGCTCCTTGAAGACGGCCTGCTGGATCATCCTCCGCTTGTTGAGGCCCTGCGCCATCTCGTCAAAGTCGATGACGGCGCGCACGTTCTCACGCAGCTTCTTGACCAGGCGGATGTTGACGTCGGCCTCCAAGAGGGCGGCGCAGATCTCCTTGAGCATGGAGTTGAGCACCTCCTCGTTGATGACGGCGGCCTTGCTGAGCGAGTGCAGGGCGGCGTTGATCTTGCGCCCCAGGTCCGCCAGCACCATGGCGGAGACCTCGGGGGGGCTGGTCCTCGAACGAAAAGTATCTGCCCCTGAGGGCGTCCGCGAGGGGTCCCCTGCCCCTCCTTTGCCCCTGTGGACCTGTGTCTCCTCCCCCTTTGTCCTCCTCCGGCGCAGACGCCCTCCCCGACCTTGCTGTTGTTCACGAGGGGCGCGTTTAGGTCGTCGCCCTCGTGAGGGACTTTGAAGTTCGGGCTTTTGCTTTTTGCGCAGCGCAGGTGACGTGGAGAGGAGAGGAGAGGAGAGGGAAAGAGCCTTGCTTCCTTCACGCAAGAAGGCATCAAAGGACACACTCAACCTCAACAATCAAGCCAACCAGCAGAAAGAGCAAGCGTTTCACTATCGAAGGACAAACTAGGCTACTTCAATAAATAGTTTGCCTTGAAAGAAGCCAAATGTTACCTTTTCGCAAAAAGACAATTTATCCTCTGCCTTTCCCTAGCAGAGTGCCTTCAATGGGAGCTTCTGAGTTCTGATTGGCTGGCGAGAGGAGCCCGGAGCCTCATTGGCTCAGAGGGAGGACCTCGAAAAGCCCCGCTCAGAGAACATCTCCCATGAGCGCAATTTCGCAAATCAATTATCGCGGAAATCTCGTGTTGTCGGGATTTAATTTTTATTCTGACATGAGAATACTGTACGCCCCGTCTAGTACTGTACGAAAAACTGTTTGGCGGTGGGGTGGAAAAGGATTCTTCGGGGGAGAGGGAAAGGGTAAAGGGACAAATGCTCTTTTGGTCAATAATGGGGACAGCGGTGTGATGTGTGCGGGGTCGAAGAAAAAACGGTAGTGCACAACACTCAGTGTTGGTTCTCGTGTGCGTGTTTCTGGAGGGGGGCGAAGTGTGGCCCCCCCGGCCCTTCTTGTAGCAGGGGCGGGAGGCACGGATTCTTCGTCTTCTCCCCCGCGCCCTGCTGTGCATGCACCAAGTGAACGAGGGTGGGCGCCGCAGCCGCACACGGGATTCTTTGTATTCACTTCATTGCGCGCGGGAATGATGTTTTGGTGTCGTTTTCTTATTGTTGTCTTCGGATGATGATGATGGTCGTCGTTTGTTCTCTGCGTTGAGCGAGCAGCGCCGCTTTTTAGGCGGTGGCCTCCTCCGCGGGCTTCTTCTCCTCCTCGCCCTCCTTGAGCTTGGCGATCTTCTCCGCGGAGACCGGGATGGACTCGGTCTCCTTGGCGTCTCCGGCGGCCTCGTCCTCCGCCTTGCGCTTGGTGGCCTCCTTCTCGGGGCTCTTGCCGTTGGACTCCTCCTCCTTCTCCTTGCCGTTGGTCTCCTCCTTGGCCTCGGCCTCCTTGCCGTTGGAGTCCTCCTTGCCGTTGGTCTCCTCCTTGCCGTTGGTGGCCTCGGCCTCCTTGCCGTTCTTGTCGGCGCCGTTGGCCTCCTTGGCGGGCTCGGCCTCCTTGGGGGTCTCGGCGGCGGGGGCCTGCTGCTCCTCGGTGGTGCTGAAAGAAAAAAAGACGGATATTAGTGAACTATTGAGAGTAAGAGCTAACGATTACAAGAAAAGACAAGAAAAAGGGCTACGATTTCTCGTACAGCAGATATGCTCCAAAGAATCAGAGCAAGAAAGAGTCTCTGTACACGAAAGAGGCCATATCCGCTCCTTCGCGGAGAGAAAGGGGCGCACGGTTCAAAAGACGCCATTGTAGCGCACTTTTGCGCGGAAGGTGCCGGCGCCAGCGCCGGCGGCGGCGCAAGTTGCCGGCGAGCGGCGCACTCCGGCGGCGGCGGGGAACAAGCGCGCCGCCGCCGCCGCCGCCAAAGGGGAGAGAGAGAGAAAGGGGGAGAAAGACCGGCAACCGGCGAAATTAAAGCGAGACCGGGAGACAGCATTTCCCAGGCCAATAACTCGAAAAGTACGCCACGCCAGGTGCCAAAGCATGCTTTAGCAGGTCCCCTACCTGGTGGTCTCCTTGTTGTCGGCCATGGCGATGCTGTGGTTGTGGTTGGTGACGGGGGTGGACTTGGACAAGTTGAGGGTGAAGGGACGCGTCCTCTCTCTCGGGAAGGGTTTCGTCAAGTGAAGGAAAAATCGGAGCAGAAGAGCGACCGAGACTCTCTCTTTTCTTCTGCCGACAACAAAGCGGGATTCCGCCGCGGCAGACGGGGGAAGGGCAGAAGGGGCAGCAAAAAGCGCAGAGAGCGTTTCCCGCCAAGCGAGCGCGCTCCAAACCCCGACGGGGGCAACTTGGAAAAGTCCGCATTCGGCTATCGCGTACTTTAAAATTTTAATTGTATTTTTTCATGCTTTAAAAAGATAATTTCTTGAGGTACGTGCTCATTTTTTTAAGATTTAATTTTAAAAGTGTTCGAAAACCTTCCTCTTTTGAGCGGGAGTTTTGAATGCTGGAGACGGCCGGACGCCGCTCTCCCTTCGTTCTCTCGTCCAGGCGGCATTTTTCGCAGCTCGCGGTGATTTGGCCGCCTTCCTCCCACTCCTGGAGGTCGCCGCCGCCTCCGCCTGGGACGACCGCGGCGTGTCGAGGCTGGTCCGATACGTTTGCGCCATAATGAG
>JAAUXV010112761.1_pt1 | contig 10033 bp, 8 predicted proteins | sample 7278181 | NCBI WGS metagenome assembly JAAUXV01 (sample SAMN14350114, study PRJNA611818) | marine sediment metagenome | isolation source: surface marine sediment (2.1m) | place: French Polynesia: Moorea | collected 2018-08
GTGTTGGAGGAGGGAAAGAGGATATGAATTTCAAAATAAAAACCCGCATTTTTTCTCTTGCGCGCAGGGGCGAAGAGAATCATTGCAATTCAGCACGGATCAATATAAAAATTACGCATTCGATGCGGCGGCGGAGGAGGGCAACATCAACACGATCCCGGTCGGTCGATCCTTTGTTGTTTTCTCGGCGGCTCAGATTTCGAATTCCCACCACAAGATTGCAGCGCGTGCCTTCCTTCCCCCCTTTGCCTTACTCACGTAATTGGACTTGTCTTCCTCCTCTGCTGAAATTTTTTAAGCGGGAAAAAGGGGGTTCGGGCATCGAGGTCTTGGGACGGCTTTTTTCCTCTTGTACCCTGCGGTAAATCAGTTTGATTCTTTTCTCGTTCAAAACATTTAACGCGACTCATGTTGAAATCTGTTTTTTATTTGAGTTCCTCGCAATCATGCAGGTTCTTGTTTTCCCCTTCCTCGTCGATCGCCGCTGCCGCCAACCAACCCGTTCGTTTGAAGCCAGCGCGGAAAAAGGAATTTATTGTGTTTGGCATACCTCTCTGTCAGCGGGCCAATTTCCCCCGTCCGTCCGCACGCGCTTCCTTCGCTGTTAAAGGAAAAGACAAAATATTCGGGAAACCGGTGTGAGCGGGAACATTACCAGTTTGCTGCTTTCTTCAGTTCTCCCGCCTTCCCCCCTCCCCACGGTTTTCAATCACAGCTCCCAGCAAGGAGCAAAGGGATTCCCCCCACCCCCTCAAAAAATAATGTGATGTGGACGGGTATAATTTTGACGGGAGACCTCCCCTGACGAAAAAAACATTCCGCGTTTAAAAGTTTTTTCATACTTTTCAACCGTCCTGATACCTAAAATGATGTACAAAAGCCTCGAGCCTCGGAAATTATCCCTCTTCCCTTCAAAAAGAAACATGCCTATAGAAAGAGAAGAGACTTAATTCCATGTCTTTATTGTTTACAAGTTCCTCCTCTTCTCTTTCTCTTCCCTCTCCTCCTTCTCTTTTTACGTGAGGGAAATGTTGCAGGCGCCTTCCAGGTATCTCCAAGAAAAATGCCGTCTCGATCGTAAAAGACAGACGGATAATTTCAGCAACTTAGAAAAGGGTGCATGGTAAACTTTTCAAACATAACTTTCTCCCTCCAGCTTTTGTATCGATTGTTGTGTTGTACAAGTTCGATTCTTTTTGGTGAATTCTGCCCATCTTTGCTCCGAAAACCCACTTGCCAACGGCTTTTTGGAAGGGGAGGAGGGGCGGCGGCAAAAAAGGTAAGAAAGGAGGGACTGGTAGTTCACTGCTCAAGCGGTTGGCTTGGCTTTTGGGTGATGGTTTTTTTGGGGGAGGAGGGGGTGGGGGGAAGACACCTTGAAGAATGCGCTTTCAATTACCCCCGACAGGGATTCAATCTCATTTATTACCGCGGGCACAGTGTGAGACTTCAGTAGAAGGAGCTCAGCCCGGGAGTTGGTTGTTGTTGACTCGAGGCAGGGTTGTCTCTCTATCTTGGAATGGGACGAAAGGAATGTCTTTTATTCTCTGGTTTGCGGGAAATTGGGTTGCGCACGAGTCTCGTAACTGTCGATCCGCAGAGTTGTAATTGTCGGCTGTTGTCGTGATAAGTCGGCATTTCACGCTTCGGGAAGGCGTGGCTTCGAATTTTTGCTTTTGTTCCTTCGATATCTGGCAAATTGGAGTTTTAAAAAAGCCAGAAGTTCACAATTATCTTGGAAGTAGGGAGCACGTGGGTAGGAACAAGAGAGGGAAGCTAGAGGTCATGCTCAAAAGTGTAGCTAGGCGTGGTCTTTCGGTCAGATCGGTGTTCGATTTTCCACACTCGACCGGGAGCGAAAATTCCCGATTGCTATCCTTCCCTGCGTGCCGGTGCACGTGGCGCGTAACATCATTTCCCCTCCCACCGATTTCCAAAAAGCGAAAAGTTGTTTTCTCCGCCCCGCTGAAATATGGAATTACCCCGATAGAGAGAGCGAAACAAAAAAAATGCGACTCGTGTTCACTGGGTGGTTCAGGTTTCCAGATCGGAAACCTGAACCGGAAGACCTCCGAGGCCACTGATACGACGACGCTGAGTAGAAAAAGTCATTTCTAGTACCTTACGCTTCCCTAATTTCTCAGTTCACTTTCCTCAAAAGTTTTTTTTTCATTTGTGTTTTCGGACTGTCAGAGGAAATCAATACACGTCAAAGTACTGCAGACACGCATTTGTCGCTCCCGACTGAAGAGTCACCGCCTATGAGGACACCACTTTTTACTATTTTTACTTTTTGGGTGGGTGGGTGTGTTCTTTTACCTTGAACTTGAAGTACTGGGAGGTCACGGGGTCAAAATGAAAGACCTGTAATAGGGGGATGCACATTACACGGTGATCCAAATGGATTGACACTCTTTTTGGAAGCCTACTCCTCCAAAACAAGGGGGTTATTTGAGACTTAATATTGTTCGAATTTTAGTCAAAGGGTTAGTCCAAAATTCGAACAATATTAGGTCTCAAATAACCACCTTGTTTTGGAGGAGTAGGCTTCCAAAGAAACCAAAAGGGGTAAAACTTTCAAAATGCGTAAAAACATGTTTGGAAACATGTTAAAGGTCATTTGAAAGTGTGTCGATCCTATTGGACCCCCCCAATTTTTTGTTCCATAATATCAAACCATGTTCTCCTGCCGAGCACAAGTTTGCCCCTGGACAGAGTCCATAGCCCCCGCTATGAAGGGCCGCCACTGGGCATCCTGAAAGGCCGACGAAGAATCCTCCCAGAAGGACAACTTGGAATTCCCACGGAATGTCTCATTTTTATAGTGCATTTGGAGAAATGGTTTTTTTCCCAACCTGGAATATCTTCACCCCGCACGCTCCAGTGGCCCCATTGCGAACGACCAAAGTAGTGGCCTCGATCTCCTTCCCGAGGTCGACCGAGAAGTAGGACTCCTCCTGAGCAAGCAGATAAAAAACTCTTTAAGAAGCTCCAACTTACGCAGAGAGTATCCTCCCTCACCCCTCCTAGTGATGCCGGGTCCGGCCCGATCCACAGCGCGGCCTGGTTCGGCCCGTCCGTCGAGTCGCAGTGATAGTGGCTGAGGAGGACGTTCTCGGCGCCGGAGCCGGTCTGGCGGAATTGTAGTAAAGAAATTAAATGAAAGAGCTTCCTATTTAGGGGCGACCCCCGTAGCGGCTACGACTCATGACTCGCATGTAGGAGATCCGGGGTTTGAATCCTAGGGTGCGCCTATCTTAGGCCGAAAAAGCCGCACCAATACATTTCCGAGAACGATACAGTTTGTCCTAGTTCGAAAATAATACTGTTGGTGTTAGGTCGAAAAATATCCACCCTTTTTGAGCCGAAAATGACACAGTTTGAGATAAGACGAAAAATGGATATTGGGAAAGGGGGTGCCAGGTATGATATGTTGAAATTCCAGCAGTCATCTCTTTGTGCATAAAAATCAATGACTAAATGAACTTATTAATTGTACTGAGTAAAGAGTTTAAGGCAACAACCTTTTTGCCCCTTTCAAGTTTTTTAACATACTGTATCAAATTCATATTTTTATTTTTATAAGATTTTTTCACTCAAACTGACAAATGGGGCTAAGAAAAACTTCAACCTCCCCATCTCCTCTGACAAATTGCCCTCCTGGCTACCTGACATCCGACCTCATGCATAAACTAAGTAAGCAATCAATAAAAGCTCAAATTTTGAGCTAAACTATTAGTGGCACAAAGACACTCACAAACAAAAACATCAGTATGTATTGTTGAGCCAAGGTGCGGGATATCCACAAGGCAAAATACAACTGAATGGGTAACTTACATAACTTTCATAAATAAACACTTATTGAATGTCAATGTCAGCACAACCAAATAAAGAAATGTTTTTTTCTTTTTTATGTTAATTTCTACCGCGGCTTGAGCTAGAAATATAAGCAAAAATATTAATTTTGCTCCCTCTTTTTCAGTCTATGATACAGGAAGACTTCATATCTGGCATCTCTTTTTTCTCCTTTTTCGTCCTATCTTAGACTGTTTGATTTTCGGCAGAACATAGGGTGGACAAATTTCGCCATAATGTCAACATGAGACAATGGAAGGAGCAAAAATAAATTCGTCTTAAAATAGGGTGTGCCATTTTCGACTCAAGTTAGCTTCCCCTTTTTAAAGATAGGGTGCTGGGGTGCTAAATTATCCAAGACGACTCTGCCGCCGCCGCGGAATTTAAGCACATAGACGAGAGAAATTTAGGCAAAGGTTTTCCTCTACCTGCTAGGATTAAAGGGAATTGCTTATTATGCCTGCGCCGCTACTTAAAGGGGAAAACTAGGCTGGTCTGGTTAGGGGGGGTGCACTTTCCCCCCTCCCAATGCCATAAAGGCATTTCCCCCTCTCCTCCCCCCTGCATAAAAGCAACTCCTTCCCATTCCACTTTCCTAGGAGGGAGCTACGTATATGCTTCCAAGGAAAGCAATCCAGGTCAGCTCACGGCGAGAGAGGCGGAGGATTGTTTTTTTTTGCCTAGCTTCGCACACCATGGTACGGCTGCAAGGTCTCCTCCTCCTTCCCCCCCGGCTCCTCCCACTCACCTACTTTGCCTCCAACTGATCCACTTTTCCTCCTTTTCCTCCTCCGGTGTCTCCTTCTTCTCCTTCTTCTTCAACATCACGCAAGGACAGCGGCGGAAAAAAAACAAGGGGAATGCTGCGATGGGAGGGAGGCTGTGTGCCGTTGCCGGGAGGAACGGGAGAAGTATGCTAAGAAGAGGAGAAGAAAGAAAAAAGCTTGCAGTAGAAATGCGAGAGGAATCCTTCCTACTGTAGTCTCCCACTTTTTTAGGGAGGGAGGGGAGGGGGGGGGGGGACGAAAGAAAATGTGCATCGCTCCCGAAATTGGACCATAAGTCCGTCGGCTAAACGAGGGGGAGATTGGTTGGCTGCATGGCTGCTGGCACCACTTGGGGGGAGAGGGAGGGGGAGCAGATTCATAAACTTTATAATGGAGGGTAGCCAAACTGGAATGGCCTCAAAAATGGTCCAGAAATAGACCCAAAAAAATCTTTCTACTGCATCGATTGCTTTATCAGGTTTATAATTGAGAGTTGAGACACTACATTTGATACACTTGAGCAAATGGCCCAAAAAATAATAGAGGGTGGAAAGGGAGCAGCTAGTGGGAGGGAGAAAGTGAGGAGGAAATAAATGCATCTGAGCAGTGGAAATGGAAGGGAGGCGCAGTTTAGGATTAAGTCCCTCTTTCTCTTTTCACGTGAGCGAAAGTTTCTTCAGCAGCTACTTTCCTTCCTTCCTACGGGAACGGAAACGTCCTTTCAAGGCTCTTGCCATTCGTGGGATGCAGAAAGCCTGTCCCGTGGGGAGGGGGGGAGGGGAGAAAGGCAGAAACTTTCTGACATTCTCTAGAAAGAAGGAGACGAGAACGAGGCCCTTTCCGCCCCCCCCGCCCCCTTTGCGACCTTGTACAGACAACTTTGTCGCTGTTGACGGGCGCCGTCGTTGTCGTCAGGGGCGAAAAAGAGCGAATCGGGGGAGTTGCATTTCCATATCCTTTGTGTTTAATATCACTTCTGGAGTTTCTCGCCACAGTCTTTGAAGGGCGGCCCAAGTTTACCACGAGACAAAAGGGGCTTTGGAGTGCTGGCAAAGACGGCTCTTTAACGGGAGCGCCGTCTTGTACCTACTCCGCTAGCTCCTCCTCCGCTTGACACCCGTTGACAAATGCTTATTATCCTCCGGCATCTCCGCCTCTCGAAGCGCCAAGTAATGGAGCTGTTGTCCCCGCAGCAAAAGTAACGAGGAGCCAAAGACGATTCGTCTACTTCCTATTATTGGACACCTCCTCTCTTTTACCGCAAAAGCGAAAGGGATTGAAGAGGGGGAGGAAAAATTATTCGCCACTTCGCCTTGCACTTAGCAGCCCAAAAGCCCTGCAGTGTGTACGTAGAAGGGCGTCTCCTTCTCTCCGCCCGGCGACCCCCACCCCGCTTGTCATACTGACAGCGGACATATTTTCACGTCGGGGGACAACCCTCGACCTCCCTCACTCTCGCCGCCCTTTTGTATTTCGAAGCGCTTTCTAGGAACACTGACGATGATCTTGAAAAAAAATAACCCTATTATTTGAGTGAAAATTTAATTAAAACAACATTCAACAGGAGTTGATGGTTAACAATGCTAAGTCTAACAACATTTGCTTCCTCGAATGCCGTCCTTGCCCTTTATGCTGACTTGTTTTGTCGCCGCCGCCGCCGACCCATGATTAGAGGCCACGGCCGCGGCCGCCGCCGCCGCCGCCGCACCGAGAGACACAAGCTGAGGCAGAGACCCTATAAAGAAAAGGCGACGGCCAAAGAGGTTTTTTTCTACCGCCCTCCCCCCGAAAATTGTAGGCGGCTCCTTCGGACCGTCCGTCTTCTGCCCGCTGAGAGGGACCGAGGGGGATCTGACGTCCTTTGGAAAAAAAAGAGGGAGAGGCGGGGAGGGAAAAAGAGCAAGGCTAGGAAAATAATGCAGTGTCATCCGAGCCACTGTATTTTTCGCCTCTTCATTCTTTCAGCACTCCAATATTCTGTGCGGAACTTACACAGAAGAAAAGGGCGGAGGAGTAAGGGTCTTTTTTTCGAAAAAAATTCTAAAATCCACGGACTACACATTCCCTCGCGGGGTGAAAGGAGAAAATCCTTTCTCCCATTTCTCCCCCTCTTCCTTTTGTGCCGGGCAGAAACTTTTTTCTGACCCTCTCTCCTTCCGCTCGGAGGCGGGCGGAGGCGGGTTGGGTTGGGGCAAGAATATAATACATTTTCGCCCCTTTCCGCTTTCTCCCTTGAAGTGCTCTCTTTGCTGTTCGTAGTAGTATAGTAAAAGGAAAACCGAAGGAAGAAAGAAGGAAAAGGGGGGAGAAAGAATTCCCCGCAAGAGAGGAGGGGGAGACACGCGAGCGGCGGCGGCGGCGCAACAGCAAAGCGAAGCGGATCGACAGACAGACGGGGAAACAAGGAAACAAAAAATACATTTGTGCTGCAATTATGATTTCAAAAAAATAGACAAGCAATTTGTGCCGGCCCTTTTGGGAAACTTCCGTTGTCGTTGAACTTTATCTCCGAACAAATTTTCCTGCTTCGAAAAATGCGACAAATACGATTAAACTATTCCAAGACGTGGTTCGCCGAAATACAGCATTACCAAATTGGCAGAAAGAGGAAAGGAGGAAAAAAGAAAATTTTCGCTGGGGGGCGAGGAGAAAGAACCTTGAGCAGGAACGATCTCCTCTTCCTCCTTCCTCCCTCGCATTTCCGTTCCTTAAGAGCGGGGCCCAGAAGAGGGGGAAGGAAAAGGGCCTCCTTCTCCTCCTGCAACCGGGGGAGGAGAACTGGAAAAATTTAGCTGACAAAGCTGAACATTTCTCTCTCCTTCCTCTTCTATTTTTTCCCTCCCCCTTGGCTCCTACTACTTTATATTTCCACATTTGTCTTCGAAAAGCGGGAGGTCCAAAAATCGCCTCCAATTCCAATCTTATCGACTCCTTCCTTGCCCCGGCTGCGAAAGACGACGACGGCAAAAAAAGGGGGCGGAGGGGAAATGTCCAATGACTGGCGCTTTGCCGGAAGGTTTCTGCTAAAAAAAGTTTTTTTTGTCTTTTTTCCAGCTATGAAAACTGGCAGACTATTCCGATGCCTTTTGTTGGAAAAGGGAGGGAGGGAATAAAAATACGGAAGGGAAAGTATCTTTTTTGCGCTGCCTCCTATTTTTTTTACCCCTGTTTCCTTCTCTTGCCCTCCTCCTCCTCCCCCTCCTCCAGAAACTGAACGTAATAAATAGCTTCGAAGCACGAAAAGGAAGGGGGAAAGAGGAGACTGAAGAGGCCAATCAATAGGCCCCTCCTACAAAAAATAGAGCCTGGTGTGGCTGGGGACATTTTTGCTTGAAATATTTACTCGCTTGAATACCTCGTCATGTTTGTCTTCGCCGATGCCGGGCAGCCCACAATTGCGCTATTTATTTTGTTAGCAGGCCTGTCATGTTTGTTCAGAGGCACCGATAAAAGTACGACTTTGCGGGCTTGATGGCACAGCTCGCTGGAAAAAGGCCACAATCTCATAAAAAATATTTGCAGCCAGCGGCCTCGCTTCACTGCCCTGCGAAAATTGTGACCAGGTAGAGTGTCCCTAAGGATCCAAAGCGGCGTGGGCGGCCCCGGAGGCGGACATTGCAGCGTGCAGTGTAGCCAGCCGCCGGAGGGGAAAACAGAACTGAAATTGCCCCCAAGCATGTGAGAGGAGTAAGTGTATCGAGTGTTGCCCTCCCCCCCCCCCCCTCTCTTCTATCCGGAGTGGGCGGGCCTTAAAAGGAGGCAATTTCTCCGCCGCTCTCTCTCTCGCGCACCTGAAAAGAACGGAGGAAGGGGGGGGATCAATTTCTTAAGAGGACTTCTCTTTCCTCTTCCATTTTCTCGATGAAATGATAGCTTCTTTCTCCTCGCTCCCACTTTGGAAGGGGGAAAGTTGCCGGGGCTGTAGTGTGAAAATAAAAGGGATCGCATTTCTCCGGTGACAAAGGACTTCGACAAAGCACTAAAGTGAAAACAGTGTATACTACAGACTACAGAAAGCTACCTAAACACTTTTTAACGAGTACAATACTGTACTGCTTGATAGTCTGGCCTGTCACACCGTCACGGTCATAGCGAGGAAAAGGCGAGGACTCGAAGAGAACCCTCTACTTAGTACTTCCCGTTGTTGTGTAACCTTGATTATTTGTAATCTCTTATCCACATATCCCGCTCCTCCTTGCTCATGACAGCTCTTCGCAGCTGGAGGTCCATCCTTTCCTCCTACCTTAAAGATCTAACGGGCTCTAGTTTTTATCTCCTTTTTTTTTCGCGGATTGGGGTCACGGACACATTTCGGAGGGGGGGGGACCGAATCAACGTCCCTTTTTCCCCGCCTGCTATACAGGAGGGAGGATGTCTCATCTCGCCTTTCGGATTTTTAGAATATTTAATGACGAACCCACCCTTTCCATTTCTGGGAATTAAAGGATGGGCGGGCGAAAAAGGTAGCTCTCGGGGATCCGAGAGTTGCCGCGCCTTTTTCTTTCTCTTTACTACAACAAACTCAGGGCTGCGGTTGGGTAATGAAGGTATAAAAGGGGGTCCTTTCGTAAGGACGGATGGACAGGCCTCTTTTCTTCTTCTTCGTGGAGAGAGAGAGAGAAAGGTGGTCGTCGGGAAGAAGAAGAAGAAGGGCAGCAGTGGATGTTTGCCGAAATGTCCAATTTGTTTTATGAGACCCCCTCTCTTCTCCCCCTTTTAGCCGCTCATATAAGGACCATTCTGCGAGCTCTGGGATCGCTAAAAGAGACTCTCTCCTCTGCACTCTCTCCCTTTCACTGTCCTTCCCCCACGCCCACGCCTTTGCGGAATTGTAGTACTACGTACAGTCTCTCCCTTTTTGCCGCCCAAAACAACTACTTTTCGAAAATAAGCGCATGTCTCGCACTCTTTTTGTCTTGTACTGAGAGAGAAGGGGTTGCATAATATTTTCTTGTTTTAGATTTGACAGGCAGTCTTTTTCCTCTCCGCGAATTCCTATCGTCGGACCAAGAGCGCAAAAAAAAAACACCAAACGTCGAAAGAGTCCACTCCAGCGGAAACTCTTTGTATCGGTTCGCTCGAGCGCGCACCGCAATTTGCCGACTTTTTTTTGTGCCGCCGCAACAGCGTGGCGGCTCCACCGTAATTCCCCCCGCCGTCCCACCTGACTTTGCCATTTTTGCGGTCCTGGGGCATTTGTGGTTGAGGCAGGGCCCAAAAAAGGCCTTCCCCTCTCTTCTTCTTCTTCGCCTCCCCCTTGGGATCTGCCCACATAAATCATCTGTTGCTGCTGTTTGTTCTTTCCGCCTCCCCCCCCCCGCCGCCATCCGGTGGTTGGGGTTGTGCGGTGGTATTGATGCAGCAGACCCGCGGCCCCGTGGACCCCGTAAAGTAGAAAGGAACAGGGGGTA
>JAAUXV010280625.1_pt1 | contig 10027 bp, 10 predicted proteins | sample 7278181 | NCBI WGS metagenome assembly JAAUXV01 (sample SAMN14350114, study PRJNA611818) | marine sediment metagenome | isolation source: surface marine sediment (2.1m) | place: French Polynesia: Moorea | collected 2018-08
CGGGCAGATTTCTCGGTAGGGTGGTCAAGAAATGACCTAACTTTTAAAAAATATTATTTTGTATAGGAGTTTTAGTTCAACAATTTAAGCCGATTTTTCCGTTTTTATTCCTTGTCGGTAAGGAATTATGGTGATGCCTTTAGATGACTAAGAAGAGCCATAGAGAGTTGGAAAATGAAAGTTATTGCAAATAGATGTGTCTGAAAATTAGCCAAATTGGCGGAATCTGATATCCAATGATTTGCTGGTGGCCTAGGACCTCTGGGGAGAAAAAGAAGCCAGGAAAAGTGTCAAGATCATAATCATGATCTAAAAGTTTGTTTCGAGGTTTCAATCCCGAAAAGAGGATCTCTTTCCGATTCTCCGCCGGGTTTTGTAAACAAAAATTACACGAACAAAAAAAAGCGACAGCGATTCCTCGGTTTTTTGGGTTTTGACTTGACCTTTGACCTCGACCTCGGCTCGACCCCGATACCTCCTCTGTCGGTCACCATGACACCGTCCCCTTGGAGATCAATGTTGCGGGCGGCTCTCCTGCTGGCGGCCACGGAGGTCGTCCTGTCGCCGCCCGGTGCCTCTGCGCTGTTCGAGGACCAGGCCTTCAGGTTCGACTGGCGCAGGTCCATGGTGGGGAAGCCGCAGGGCGCCAGACTGTGGGAGACGGCGCAAGGGGAAGTCGCCCTGGTCGTCAGGTACGTGAGATATTATCAGAATTGCCTGCCCAGTCCTTCACTGTATGGCTTCATGCCAGTGCTGATGTACAGGCTCAGAAACTGGAAACTGGCTGGACCATTTTGCAGGTTATTGAACTCCATATCAATTATTGCAGGACCGACGGCGGCGTTCGAGACTCTTCTTCCCCCGGCGGCGGAGGCGTCCTTGCCTCCCTTGACGCTGACTCTGGCGATGTTCGCTGGCGCCATGTCTTGGAGGAGAGCGAGCGGGTGCTGGACATCTCAGTCAGCGAGCGAACTGTTGCCACGCTCTCCTACCTGCCGTTCTCGTCGCAGGCCGGCAGGGGAGGGGGCTCCGCGGACGAGGACGAGGAGGACACAGCGCCGCACCACAGGGTGAGCACCGAAACAACCCTGTTCTGGCCTGAGTCCTAGTATTCGCTTAAGGCTGGTCCGCCTTTTTCCTTAATTGAACACAACGTCTCATATCGAATTTTAGCTCGCCCTGAGGCTGTGGAGCCCCTCGAGCGGCGCCCTCAACTCTGAGGTCCTGGCCTCAGTTCCAATGTCCGACGAGGAGGAAGAGCCGGACGCCTCCTCCTTCATCCTGGGCACGGAAGCCAACGTGGTCATGTACCGGAGGAAGACCGGGGTCCTCTCCGTGCACGTGTTTGACCTGCGCAAGTCCTCCACCGGCGAGGAGCAGCGTTCGGCGCGGCTGGCTCTCCCGCCGGGAACTGAGGCGGCCTGCACAAACACGAAATCGGCGCTGATGTGCCTGGACGCCGACAGGAACACGCTCTACCACACGGCACTGCCCATTCCAGAGCCAGGGTGAGTGCAGTTCAAGTCTATCCCCTCCCCCTCCCTATGCGTTATTATCATTTCCACGTTTCTGCTCCCGGCATTGTTTAGTAACTGGTATTGAGTTCCATTGATTCATTTTTTTTCCAAAACAAAAAATTTCCAAACTCGGTAATAGTGCAACTTATCCTTCATTAAATGCTGACAGGGAGGGCCCCAAGCCGTTCTTCTCGGCCGTCCCTCTGTCCGCCCTGGGCCTCCCCGAGGGCGCCCGCCCGCTCCGCCTCTCCGCCGTCCCAGGGACCAAGAACGTGGCCGCCGTCTCCTTCGCCGGCGCGGACAGGTCGGAGGACGTCCTATCACTGGTCTCGGAGGGGGGCAAGCTTAGCTCGGCCAACGCACTGCTCAAGGAGGGAGGGAAGGGCACCACCTCGGTCTCACTCCTCACCGGCTGCAAGAACACGGACGACTCTCTGCACGTGGAGCAGTCCTGCGTGGACGACAGATGCTGGAACTACGAGAACTCCGTCAGGGTGACTCCCATGGGTGCCGACGGGAAGCCCGGATCCTCCTCCTCCTTCCGCCTGCCCTTCCCCGTCTCCAAGCTTGAAGGCGCCTGGGCCACCTGCGACGACGAGGGGGGCTTCAGGGCTGTCCTGCTGACTGCGGACGGGACGCTGGCGGCGGTGGACAAGGGGAGCAAGGACGGGGAGGCGCTGTGGACGAGGGACGAGGCGCTGGCGGCCGTGGACAGGGTGGAGATGCTGGCGGCGGCCAGGGACGACGACGACGGGGCATACGACGAAGACCACCTCTCCGAGGGAGGGGACGTGGCCATGGACGTGCTGGTAAAATTAATCTCTTAATACGACGTTGACGTTTTGGTATAATTGATTTCTTCCATCTCGTTCAGGACCAGTTCCTGAAGCGGCTCCGCCACCACGGCACCCTGCTGAGCCACGCCGTCACTAGGGTCCTCGAGGCAAGGGACATCAAGCAGTTGCTCATCGGGGACACGGACTCAAGGTGGGATTAAATCAATTTTTTTGGGTTGAATGCTTTGTTACATAGTGTTGTTTTTACAGCTACGACGACTTTGGTCTGCGCAAGATCGTGGTTGCGGTGGCCTCCGACTTGGGCAAGGTAGTGGGGCTCGATTCCAAGTCAGGAAGGACAGTCTGGAAGCTGGTCTTCCCCGGCGGCCCCTCATCCGATCTGGAGACGAAGCTGTTCGTCCAGCGCGGCCCCTCGCACTTTGGCCTGGACGCCCGCTGTGCCCTCGTCTACAGCAATTCTAGAACAGGGATTCCTGAGCTCCTCACCTTCAACCCAATGGACGGATCCGTGGTCTCCGGGCCCAGGCAATTCGGGTCTGACTTCACTCAGGCTGTCATGATTCATCACACCATCGAGGATCATATCAAGTGCGTCCAATAGTCTGAATATTCAAGACAATTTTGGAACGAAAGCGTGTTTCCAGGCCCATCCTGCTCTTGCACGGTACTTCCGGACAGGTTAGGACCGAGCCTGAGTCTGCCGGCGCCGCTCTGCCAGCGTCGGTGGTGGACAAGACGTTCCTGGTTACCATGGACAAGTCTGCCGGCGCCATCCAGGGACAGAAGCTCGTCTCCAGGCCTGGCTCTGCTTTGGGCCTCCTGACGACCTGGACCCTTTCCGTGCCAGGGTCTGAGGTGATGCTGGTGGCAGGAAAGGACCCGGAGGAGCGGGTGCACTCGCAGGTAAAGATTTGATCAGGCTCCAAGTTAAAATAAATCAACTACCCATCATTTCCCGACACCAGGGCCGCGTTATGGCGGACCGCTCTGTGCTGTTCAAGTACGTGAACCCTAACCTTGCCCTGCTTCTGGCCGAGGCCCGGGACTCCTCTTCGTCTGGCAAGAAGCTGCTGAGCGTGTACCTGGTTGACCTGGTGACCGGGCGGGTCGTGTTCAGCGCCAGCCACAAGCGCGTCTCCGGGCCGTACCATGCCGTTCACTCCGAGAACTGGGCCGTATACACGTACTACAACGAAAAGTCAAGAAGGGGGGAGCTTACCAGGTAACTTGAAAAAAAAACCATTGTTTTCCTCATCACTTTACTCTTAGCATCATGTTAATGCTATTTTTTTCTGGAAATATCTAAGATATTTTTACTGGTTGGGCGGTTTTTCAACCTTTACAGAATCTTATAGCTGTCACATTAAAAAGTTCATCAATTTTTAGACAAATTTAGGTAACACTAGCTGGGTGCGAGCCGCTTCGGGGCCCTATAAACCCGTTGAAGGCCAACCCGTTGACTAGCCTCGCTCCGCTTGGCCCATTGAAAAGTATCGAAATTCCCTCATCCCCCAAAAAAATACTTGAATATTTAAGTTAAATTGCCAGAGTTCCTGAAATTTTGCAAGATCTGCTGACAAATGACTCGTGATGGAAAACATTTTAGAAGTAACATATTCAAATGCAACTCTGCATTTCAAATGACATTTGACTGACAGAGGCTTCTTCACCAGTTTTCGCGTGCAGGGCCAGGTGTATCACAGAATTGGTGGATTGCTCCCATTGCCTGACCAGGAGGCAAAGTTGGAGGGGGTCAACCAAAATAAGTATTTCGAGGTTACCCAAGATACCAGGAGGTGATCCATTCCCATTTGGTTGGAATCCATCCAGTGGTTTGGGCTCCAAATCCGAACAAACAGACAAACAAACAAGCAGACAGGGCTCTTTTTTTAAGTATAGATATTGCAATCGACAAAATTCCCTTGATCCACTACAGCATCGAGCTGTTCGAGGGCAGCGCTCAGAGCAACTCTACCGTCTTCTCCTCGCTGTCCCCCTCCGCCCCGCTGAGCCCCCTGGTGGAGAGACAGTCCTTCATCCTGGGGGGGAGCACATCGCACGTGGGCGCATTGAGGGATACCATCACCGAGAAGGGAATCACCAGCAAGACGGTGTTGCTGGCCACAGCAACAGGGTCCGTATTTTCCGTGCCCAGGGTGCTGCTGGATCCGCGGTATGTTGACTTGTAACTCTAGGTTGTCTAGAGCATTTGCTAATCATTCTTTTGTTTAGCATCACTGACACGTACGACGTACATGATGTATCTGGTTGGGTTCAGTTTTTCAGAGGGTTTCAGAGAAGTGTTTTCCGATTTTCAAAGATTCGTTTTGCACTTTCCCCCCCTCAGCCGTCCCAACTTCAACACGCCCCCAGAGAAGCGCGAGCCTGGCCTGCCCCCCTACGTGCCCGAGCTGGCCCTCCCGCAGGAGATGATCCTAAACTACAACCAGACCATCGCCAGGCCAAGGGGGGTCGCCGTCGCCCCGACAGGGCTGGAGTCCACCTCCGTCGTCTTCGTCTACGGGCTGGACGTCTACTGCACCAGGTGAGTTAGAAGCAAGATTTTCGACTTCACGGCACCGCTTTTTTTAAAAAAAAACCGTCCCTTATGGACAAATGCAATAATATTTTTTTGTCATCCCGGGTGCTCGGCTTTCTCGTACACCATCCCTTTCAGGGACCCTTGACACATCTTTGCGACCTGGAGGCTGGGTATAGGGGAGATGGGCTCCAAACTTGGTGGGGCGGCACCGAGATTTGAACCCCGGACCTCCTGCTTGAGAGTCAGGAGTGTAACCATTACACTACGGGGGCCGCCCCAAATGCAATAATATTGTTGTTTTTTTGTTTATTGAGGGGCCATTGTCAGTCAACACAATTCTTGTACTTGAACTGCAGGATTTAAAAGGCTTGTGCAGTGTTTGGTCTCCTGATGTCCTGCAATGCGGTGAACCACAGTTCCGGCTTGATGCATCCTTGTGACTTGGAGCGCCCCTTAGCTGGGAGATGAAACTTGGTAGATCATGGGCAGGCTTGACCGTGACACTGTTCTTGGGGTATATAAATGCAATAGTAATTCACTTTATTTCACTAGTGTAAAAAAAACTTTATTTCACTAGTGAAAAAAGACTTTATTTCACAGCAGTTCTACTGTACATTAACAGTACAGTACAAAGAGACGCTGGGGAAGCATTAGGGACTCCCAAAGATGCAGGAGATGCAGTAGAAGCTTCCAATGATGCCGGGGATGCTCTCAAAGACGCTGGAGATGCAGTAGAGTAAATGACGCTGTAGAGGCTCCCTCGAGAAGAGGTTGCCAATTATTTTGAATTAGCAATTAGATTCCCCTCACCTGCCTAATGAATTTTTGATTGTATTCTTGTATCACCTCACTCGCAAGCTCGTTCGGGAAACCAGAATACTTGAAAAAATACATTGGCAAATTCGGGAAATCAAATTGCTTAATTGCCTGTGAAAAAAAGGTATACTTTTTTAACCATCACATTAATAATGATAATAAGATTTAAAGCAAACTAAATTTATTTCCCCAAAAATAAATGATAAAGTATTTTTTTCGTGCTGCACTTTTCCTCAAACTAATGGCGTTTTATCTTTATATACCAGGATCTCCCCCTCCAAAGGCTTCGACCTTCTTAAGGACGACTTCGACTACTACGTGATCTCCCTTGTGCTGGCCGCCCTCGTCGCCGTCGCATACGTCACCAGAAAGCTGTCACAGAGGAAGAACTTGAAGCACGCGTGGCGGTAGTGAGGGAGGGAGTGACCCCGAGTGACCTGGTCACAAAACAAACGCAATAGGTGTGTGATGGCCTGGTCTAACTATCTGGCCACGTGCGCGCGAGTGCCCAATTGTACGAGTATATGTACACGTATTGTTTCGATGTTCTCCGTTACGACCGACCCGCCAGGTGATTTTTCATTCAATTTCCTCCGCTCCCGCCGCCGCTCAATGCATTTCCCCACTTATTCGTTCCCGATTTTTTCCCGACTGTTATGTAGCCAGAGTTCTAGTCAGAGACGCCCAAGGACTCTTACTAATATCCGCCTCCATATGAACACTTTTTTCGTCTCGCATAATTCATCCGGGAAAACGCGGGTTGTAAAGATCCTCTGAAAATTGAATTTGCTTCCCCCGTCTGAACCCTAGCCGCCATCCCTTGTTTTCCTTGATGGGACATTATTATTTGTCTTGGTTTTTGGTACGCGGTGTCCACTGTTGTAATTTTTGTACCGATCCAGCCGATCCAAACAAAGCTAGTTCCAAAATAAACTTGTGGAATAGAACTTTGTTATTACCGTATATTTCTTCGTACCGTTAGTTTCTCCTCCTTTTTCATACATGTGCATGCATACTTTTTTACTCTACAAATAGCTATGAATCACAGGAAATTGCACTCTGATTGTTTAGTCTTGTCATGGCTGCCGCGCTAGCAGTAATACAAAAAAGGAGCCAAAGAAGAGCGTGATCCCCCCTGAGGCCACAATGCCGTCAGTCCCGTTGCACCCGTCGGCGTCGTCGCAGCTGCAAACGGTGGCGGAGGCGCCACCGAGATCCATCTCGAAGCAAGAATTCTCGGCCTTCTCCCGGCTGCATTCCTTCGTGCGAACTGTATAAAAAGATTCAAATTGATTTTTAAAAGTTTGCCGAATATTTGGGAGAAAAAGGTAGCAAGCCTTCTTGCCCGTTGTATCCTTGAACCTTCCGACCGTTGAGACGCAGCTCCCGCCTCCGTCTCCACCGCACTCGACCAGCGATGCGTTCTCCGTCCCTCCGCCTTCGCCGCAGGTGGGGACACCACCGTCGGACGAAGCCGAGGCCTCCAGACCGCTGCTGCACTCGTAGCACTCGAGGGCAGACGCTGAGTCTGATATATGGAAATAAAAAATGCTTTCACTTCCCGTAGCTGTACCTCCAGCAAAGAAATGCGGATACAAAGCTTTGCATAATAAAATAAATAGTCACAGCAGTGCTGCAACAGCAAGGAAAACCAAAGACGAAAAAAAAACTCTTGAAACTTTTTGGAATCTACCGATGGTCAAGGCCGCCACCGTGAACCAAGCTGCCAGTGCTTTCGTTAGGGCTCTCCCGCGTAGGACGGGTTTCTTCGCCAACAGTAGAAAGTCCAAATTTGTACAAGAATCACGCTCACAATTTTCGTGTTCCCGTTTCATGTTCCTTCTTTCGTCTTATGCGCTTAGTTCAATTCACTCTTATCACACATGAAATTACTCAAGACAATTGATTTTCTCTTTAGGCCCTCCTCCGAAGGAAGCAGCATGAGTCACTCAAGAGGACTGGAGTGTTCCTTTCTTTTTTGGGTACCACTTTTCAATACCTGCCTCGCCTCACCAAAATGAGTTTCTACAGTACAAAAGGAAAGGGAGAATTCGGCCAAGGGCGGCTGTAGTACGTCATGGTGCCGTCGTCATTTTGCCGTCAGCCATAGTGCCGGGCCTATCGCAAAGCCGGTGCTCGCTCTCAGTCTGTATATGTATACTGTATTTAGTTGCAGACATTGTCAAGTTATCCGTCAATTTCAAAATTTAATCTTAGGTTCAAAATCTTGAGTTGGCCGCCATGGCTTCCGATGGTTGCGATGGCCCCGGCCCTGGCCTCGCTCCCCTCTTTCCGTATAGCCACTCCCAGATTGTGAGCTCTGTGTGGGTGACAGAGTGGCGGGAGGGGTCGAAATGGACGGCGATCTCCATCACAAGGCGGCGGCGGAGGCTCTTCACCTACACATGTGAAAATGTTAAGCATGTTCACAGCAAAAATAATACTTTGCAGCACTCCCATTCCTAACGCAACTGTACACTATTAATATGTAGTATAGGTTGCGAAACAAGCATTATGATGCGCGCAACAGGGAAAAAATCGAAAAAAAGTCATACTCAGTTTTTGACGCAGAGTTGTGATTTAATGATCGATCTGTTTCGAAGGATATCTCACCGCCACCCAGAAAGCAATGTGCACCGCCGGCATCACCACCAGCACGATGACCACCAGTACGAAGAGGAACAGCCAAAAGTCGTGCTCCTCGATCTCAGACCACGGCCTCTGCAGAAATTGAGGAGCGACTTAAAAATCGGTTTCGTCTTTAGGCAGCAAGGAGGAAGCTCTTCCAGAGGGATCTTTTGAAAGCTGTCCTTTTGTCAGTGAAACATGAGAGATAGCAGATACGGAAAAAATCAAACTCAAGAAAGCCTCCATAAAAGTTCATGTATTTATGCCTTTGTCATTTCATAATGGCTCTAGTTGTATACGAAATAAACTGTAGGAAATGTATAGTATATGAGTGGATTGATTTGAGAGATTTCGTCCCTCCCACGAAACATCGGCGGAATTTCATCTTCGTTTTTTTTGCCTTGATTGCAGGCTGGCTGACGTGGCACGGTAACATTCGGGCTCGGGGGGCGCTCGCACTTTCGAGTATAGTCAATCGTCGTCCAGCGGCATCGCCATCCTCTGCCCGGGCGCCGGCACCTTGAAGTCGCCCCTTTTGTCCTCCGCCTCCTCCTCATCTCCCTCGTCCAGTAGTCCCCGCTTCTTGCTCTGGTCCCCCGGGCCGAACCCTGACCGGCGGAGGTCCTCCTGCAGCTTCCGGTCCTCCTCCGCCTGCCGCACCAGGTCGGCCTCGCACATTGGCACACGAATCCCGGGAATGTACTTGCAGAAGAGGGCCGCCCGCAGGTCCACGTACTTCTGGTCCAGCGTCGATATGTTCTTGAGCATCCCTTGCCTGACTTCGGGGGGGATCGAGAAGGGAGTGGCCTCCATCTGACAAAGAATATCTGGAAGAGGGATGAAATATTTTAGCTGGAAAGTTGATAATACTCGGCTTGGTGCTTATTCTCACCTATGGCCTTTGGCACGGCCTCGTCCCCCAGCTTCCGCGTGAATATGAGCAGCAGCTCCGTGTTGAGCTCCGTCTGCAGCTTGGCCTCAAGGTAGAAGCGGTTCAGGTAGGTGAAGATGGGCACGACGCTCTCCAGGGCCACCAGGAACTGCCCAAGGTGGGCGTGCAGCCGCAGGACGAACTCCCTGCCCTCGGCCAGGCCGGCCAGGTCGGCGCGCCAGGCGTCCACGCGCAGCGCCGTGTGCGCCGCTAGGTCACGGTACAGGTGCTCTCCGAAGCCGCGGCACACGCACTTGTAGACCGCCGTGTACATCTGCTCGTAGGAGATGGGCTTGTAGGAGCCAGGGGGGAGGGTGAAGAGCATGTCCAGGGTGTCCCGGAGCAGCGGCCAGTGCACCTTGGCGTAGTCCTCGGCGGTGAAGGGAGTCATGGCGGAAGTGGGAAGAGGATTTGCACGAAAAAGTCACAGGGAGTTACGGAGGCGATTTTTTTGTTCGAGAGTCCACGCGCGCACTCACGTTCCCCACTTATTTTTCACCATAAAATGGGAGACACAATAATTTAAAATTTGAACTTTGTCCTTTGCATCTTGGGAGCAGGGAGAGTTGCGAAATGAAAGTGCTCAAGAAAAGATGTTTCTGAAAATTAGCTGATTAGCGGGATCCTTTCTACAAGTGGATTGCTGGTGGCCCAAGACCTCTGGTTACCCAAAGATGCCAGGAGAAGCGTCAAAGGCAAGACGGCAGTACTTGGACCACTTCATCTCGCAACAACGGGCACTAAAGTCGCAAGGATGCGGCAAGTCTGGAGTCAAGTTACGACGACTGTCATGGAG
>JAAUXV010160236.1_pt1 | contig 10020 bp, 3 predicted proteins | sample 7278181 | NCBI WGS metagenome assembly JAAUXV01 (sample SAMN14350114, study PRJNA611818) | marine sediment metagenome | isolation source: surface marine sediment (2.1m) | place: French Polynesia: Moorea | collected 2018-08
AAAAAAACCTGCCTCCCTTTTTCGAGCGATCGGACGAGCGAGGAGGGGGAAATCATTCTCTTACCCTTATTTATTTCTAGGGAAGGAAACGGGGACATTCTTTTTTTGCTATTGTTTTTGTTGCGGACATCGAAGTAGAATATTCCGAAGGAGAAAGGAAAACAATGGTCGAATTTCTTGATGTCTTTGGGCAAAAAAATCTTTGGGAATCCAGGGCAAGACTTGCGTACGAAAAAAAAGATTCGCCAACTCATGCGAAGGCAACACTTGACCATTTTTCCAACCGTCATTTACTTCAACTTGCGACGAACAAATGCACCGGCATGAAAATGCGACACCCATTGGTGAAACTGTAGCCTAGCGGACAGTTCACCTTCATGCAAGGTCTCCCGAACCCTTTTTCTCCCTCTTGACTCTATCTGCCTTTATCTCATTGCTCGTGTCGAGTGACGGTATGACATTCGCCCAATTGATTTCCCTTACTTGACAGAGTTTTTTTTACTTTTGCAGCACTCGAGAGAGTAATGTCTTTTTCATTTTATTCTTTGAGTTTGCTATGGACGATGGCGAAATTCTCTCAGGACAGTCTGCATGAAGCGACCGCGGGGTCCTGCACAACACATCGTGTTGTTGTTGGGTTGGGTCGCATTTTTCCACGTCATTAAATCGTGCTGCATAAGATTGTCCGCGAGACTTTGCCACGTTGGCAAACTGAACACGGGAGGACGGATGAAAATCCCGGAACAAGATCTTTTGTGCGTTAAAAAGCGAACTCCAATACAAAAACGCATGCCATGGCAAGCGACGTCAACGAAAATCCAAGCATCCAACCCGAACTACCAATTTCGAAAACATGAAGGCGGGGAAGTCTCATACTCGTAAAGAACGAGACAGAGTGTATTTTTTTAATATTCACACAAAACGACGACCCCCCGCGCAATCATTTCTTCACTCTCCTCTTTTTCTTCCCCTCTCTCTCTCTTTTCTTCCTCCGGCCATTTAATGGGGTCGAGGCGAGGCGGACGGATGAGGGCGAGGCGAGGAAAGAAGAGGAGAGGGAGAGAGCATAGATGGGCACGGACGGATGGGGCGGTAAAGGAGAGAAGGGGGGGGGGTGTTTCACACCACTCCAAAAACCCAAGGTGCATATAAAGATTTCTCTATAGAGAAAAATAAATTTCCGCGAGTATTGTGCCTTCCCCCCTCTCTCTCGTTTTCAAGCACTAACCATGCAGAAGCGGAGAAAACTGAAATTTAGAGGGGCTCGCATGGCAACAAGCAATTTTGATGATGGCGTCTGGCTACGCAATGAGGTTCCTCCACGTCGGCGAAAAACGCTTTGATGTATTTCAAGGTATCGGTGTGCGCTTTCAAGCTAGAAACTTTAAAGTATGGGGGGGAAAGCCCCGTCTTTTTTGTCACCCCGGCGGGAAGATGTTTTTATGCCGTCTTAATGGAGGAAACGAAGGAAGTTTTATCTCAACCCCCCAAAAAACGCAATTAAGCTTATACTGGCGCACAAAAAAACGTGGTTTTGAAACTCGCCGCATCGTTGACAGCGTGGCGCCGCCGCACAAGTGTTTCTCTTCAGGTCCGTTTTAAATCTAGGACAGGAGAAAACATTTTTATATTTTTATGGCGCTCGCAGCTGTATAATTGTGAACTCGTTCCCACCCCTTCTTTTTTTCCCTCTGCGGCCATTCCAACTCGACAAAAAATAAGAGGAAGGGGAAGAGCTACGGTGCTTGCCCCATTTCTCCGTCCCACATGCACACAGGTGTAAAAAGCCAGCGTAGGTACCTAACCCACACATAGAGAGAGAGAGAAAGAAAAGGGGTCTGTCCGGCAAAATGTCAAACTAAAAATACATGGGCAACCGAGCGATTTGCATAAAATGTTCTTGTGTTTGTGTCCCGCTACTGTTCCCCTCTTCTCCCAGGTTATTCCAGTCCATCAGCATGAATAAAATGGCCCGCGGCCTCGCCAGTTTCTTGTCTTCCGAAACAACTATGGGCACGTGAAAGTTCCTTGATTGAGCTTGGGGAAAAGACAAAAATGTTTGCGATAGCCACTAAATGGGGTGAGACGTCTGAGCGACTACCTAAGCTATACCTACCCTGCATGATACGTCGCTTTTTTGCACGGTAAAGAGTGCGATATGAAGCAAACATATCACACTTCCGAATAAAAACTCCCCATCAAAACTGCGGAAGCTACAAATCGACAAACAAGCACGTATCACACTTAGGGAGTCCATGATAATCGATTAATATCCAAAAATAACTTTCAGTGTCGATTAATCGTACCTAGGTTTAAAAAGCATATAATACGACACAAAAATAAGTAATTTATAGAAAAGTACTGCTATACTAAACAATTGTTTTTCAAAAATGCCATAAAAGAGGCGTATACGCAGGACTGGTTAATTAAAAATCCTGTTTTTTAAGATTTTTTGCACATAATCAGGAAGTTTTTACTTAAGCTTCAGCTACGGTGATCAAAAATTAATCATACGGAAAAATTGTCCGATCGATCGTGATTAAGATTAATCATTGGACTCCCTAATCGCAATGCACCAAAAATATACAGATAGAACGAACGAAAAACTTCCTCGCATATATCATTACGCCGAGCTGTATATGCAGTGCGCCAACCAAGAAAGCGGAAAACGGATCTAGGAGATATCAGTCCTAATGTTCCTAATGGAGATTGACGCTAATTGCCTCAGTTCCATACTCTGTAACGCGGGTGGCTAGCATAGTCGTAGTACGTGTATCTCCTATTTAGAAATATTCGTCCTGGATTTTTTCAGAAAAACCGCTTCGAAATTCAAGCTACCACTCGCATCTCATGACAAAGAAACTTTACCGCAGGTTCTTCTCTCCTTTGTCCCCATCCACCTGAGAGGAGGAGGAGGCGGGCGGGGAAAGAGGAGGAAGCAAAGCGGATAACAGTAAATTCCCTCACAAAAACTAGTTATTCAACATTCTCCTGCTTTTTTGCTGCGGAGAAGCACAAACTACGCAGTATCTTTTTCCTTTGTTGAGCTAGCCTGCCTGGGTGGCGCGATGGTGGATCACACCACCAGTGGTGGCGTGATCAAGATGGCGGCGGCTTGGCTTGGGTCCAGGGTCCGCTGATTGGCTGGCCCCGCCTCTCTCAATCCAGCGACCAATAGGAGCAAAGGGCGTCACATAGTGTGAGAAAGCTGCTCTAGAGAGAAGAGGAATAAAGGAAGGAGCGCGCTCGATGTGTACACCGCGCACTTGATGCATTGATCAGTAAATGCATGGAGTGCTTGGGTTGGATTGTCCGCTCCTATTTGAATACTATGTGGGCTAGTCTGAATGTCGGTCATAGCATTGGTCTTGATTTATTGACATGCATACCGATATTAAAGTTTGCACAATGAATGGTTACCTTGATTTATTCACTTTCTCACCAGAGCACTGTGGGCACAAAATGGAATATACTTTCAATTGTACTATTCTGTACAGTACATGGCCTTAGATCGATTTTCGCCAAGAACGGACTTAGCCAAAGAAATGTGTTTCCCAAAATGAAACAAAAAATGTCCTTAATTATTTTTGACGCCTCTGCTGGTTGATACCGCAATAAAACGTTCTTTGCCATATTTTTTATCCATTTTTTCTCAGAAATATCCCCGATAGAGCATTTGAGTATAGAGCACCTGGAATACCGACGTATTACGTACCTATTACCACTCTGGGTTCTAAAACCAGTCAACCGAAATCGCGGTATGTAGAGTACTGTGATATGATCGTTTATTTAAAATTATTGTCGAAGACGACTTTTTCAAATAGTTCCCTTTCTAGCGCCACGAAGAATTATTTCGTGTTTCTCGCCCTGTGCCCAAGTATATAATGTGTAGAAGTATTTTCATCAAATCACTTCTCTAACGAACACGCAACACGTGAAGGGTTTAAAAATATTACAAAATGTACTGTACAGTACAGTGGGGCGGGGTTTTTAATAAAAAAATTGCTTGCGCCCATGTATGAGCGAAACTTTTACCGTTGATTTCGAAATTTCTCAATCACTCTAACAAGATCTACAATCGAATTTATTTTTGTTTATTCTTTCAGAGAGGGACCTCAACCGACCTGGACCAAGCACTCCAGTCCTTAGCCGCTCCATAGAGGCCCCCGCCGCCGCCGCCCCCGTCCCCCAGGCCGCGCAGGCCGCCGCCGAACAAGTCCCGACTTGCCAAGATCCCTATGTAGTGGATCCCGGGTGCTGGGACGGACGCCGTTCTCTTTTTCTGGGTGCTGGGGCGAGAAAACTTGACTGAGCGCTCGGGGGGGTACAAAAGGGGCGCCCTCGTCGGGGGGTGGGCTCACTCTATCTACAGACCCCAAAGAGACTAGTACTACCAACGTTGGACTTTGGAAGAGCCCACAAAAGAAGACAGAAGATAACGAGAAGAACCCAGGAAATCATCGAAAGTGCAAAAGGTTGGTTTTGTTCCAAAGTTTAGTAGATAATTTTTCGCTCTGCGTGCACATGGGGCGCTTCGAGTTCTCTTCAAATCAAAAATTTCAAATTGAAATATCTTGGGCGCAAATCGGAAGTCTTTCGCAATGTTTCTAGTCATTTAAAACCGAAGCAAACCAATGGCACTTAGTACTATCTTGGGTCCATTGAACCACCGCGCCACTCATCCGGCATCTACTTGAACACTGCTGCTGGCCAAACTCCAGGATACAAGCCAGCAGCAACGGGCAGGTTGAGACCGGATGACTGACATATTAACAACAACTACAACGTGAACAACGCCAAAAAAAGCTTTAGATTAAGACGAAACCGTTCCATTTCCCTTCGATATTAACGATTTCTTTTCTCTCTCCTCTGTTTCAGGTGACACGCGCCCAGAGAGAGTGAAAACAGGAAAATCGACTCCAAAACAAGAAAAATGACTAGTTCAAGGTGAGAGCAACAGGAGTACACAAATGCTGCCTTTTCTTGCTTCACACCAGACTTGAAAATCTAATTTTTTTCTCCACGGTATTTGCGCTAATAGAACTGGTCTTTTTTTCTTTCTTTGCGTCTTTCCAGCATCCGTGACATCCCGGACCACATCGACGAGCAGGACAACCTCCCCGCCAGGACCCCGCCTCCTCCCAACGGCCGAAGGGACATTGTGAAAGAGGTGAGCGAAAAAAACTGCAGCAAGAGGCTTTCGCTCAAACGAAGTATATTGGTACACTTTTGACCAAAAGCTTTCCTATTCAGGAGAAGAACGAAAGACTGATTGAGCTGCAACCACGGTTTTCTCGGCAGTTCAATTCACCTGATGTGAGCTTTCGCATATAGCTTTCTTTGTGAAATATCTTGATATCGCCACAATCTCAAAGAGCAACAGTGAATATTCCCGGAACCTGGAGCAAAAGGGGGGATTTTTTTTTCTTTTTTGCATTCGCTAAAGCTTTGCCTTCCCTCTCCCTCCCTTTTCCAGGCCATGCTCAACGAAGGCCTATTTGAGCATGTCCAAGTGTCCGAGGGTACCAAGAAGTTCTACATCGACGACGTCACCTTCGGGGTGCAGCCGCGGAGCGTGGTCGCCGGAGGCGCAAGCGGAGGCGAGGGGACGCATCATGAGGCGGCGGCCCCGTCGCCCCTCAAGTCGGCAGCAGCGGACGTCAACTTGAACGCGGCGGCGGCGGCGGCGGCGGCGGCGGCTGAGACGGTGTTCCCCGCCGCGCAGGCGACGGCAGGAGCAGCAGCAGCAGCCCCCTACGAGCAGCCTCCCCCTCCGGCGCCGGCTCCTTCCCCGGTCGAGGGAGCCTCCGCCGGATCCTCCGCCGTTGCTGAGAACAACCCGCTCTCCGACAGGAACAGGCAGGAGTTGGACAAGGACTACTCTTCCAGGAAAATGCTGAAGCAAGCGGTGAGGAACAAGTACACCAATAGGACGGCCAAGCAGCAGCAGCCATTCACCATCGACGTCCGCCAGAAAGAAAAGGTACTACTATCGATTCTCATTTATCATTTACGTACTGTACGTATGAAGGCGCTGGATGCTGTTGTTGTTGGATAATTTATTTTTTTTCCTGAAGCTGAAACGGTATGTTGAGTGCGTGCGTCAAATATTCAAAGCCGCTTCGTAGCTACATGGTTTTCTTAATCACTTTCAGGTATGCCAGTTCAACCACAACACCGGCCAGCTGGAGATGCGCCGCGCCCTGCTCCAGGAGCTCTTCTTCCCCTCCGTCGACAGGAGCGTCCCCGCCGTGGCCGCCGGCGACCACGTGGACCTGAGCGTGCGCCACGCCGAGGACCAGAGCCACCTCGACAACAAGATCGCCTTCTGCGGACAGCCGGAGCACAAGCACGAGCAGAGCGACAAGCACATCCTTCAGGTGATGGGCCACCGCCACGTGGAGCACTTCTTCGACGAGGAGGCCGGGCACGTGGTGCGCGTCTACCTCCAGGCCGGCGACACGGGCGTGCCCTTCATCGTCCACTGCTTTGGCAGCTGCACGGTCGGCTCCAAGGAGCGCTACAGGAAGTGGATTCTGCAGGCCAAGGGGAGCTTCTCCAACTACCCGCACAAGATCATCGGCAACATCCCCTTCCAGTCGTTCACGGCATCCAGGGACAAGAACAGGCTGGCCAAGCCAAAGAGGAAGAGGGCCGCCGCAAAGGCCAAAGGAGTGGGCGACGACAACAACAATGCTCCCGCTGTCCCCATCAAAGTGGAGAGGCTGGACGAACAGCAGGTTGCTGCAGCTGCAGCTCCCGCCATCGCTGCGCCGCAACAACAGCAGCTGGAGAACGCCGAGAATGAGGACCCGGCCCTGGCGCAGTCGATAAGGGAGCTGAATGTCATTTTTGAATCGGCGAGGGACAGCTTCCCCAGGTTTTCACCGAACCAAAGGCTTCTAATCCTGCAAACAATGAAGAACAGCGTCCTCCTTGGAGTTTCTAACCTACCCTAGCAACGAAACTCAGGATATAACACTTAAGTCTTAAATTTTTATGGGAAGAAACTGAGCTCAAAAGCAAGCTCTGCTTCCTAGAACTCAAAACAGCTGACTACAAGAAGTCGATCACTTGATCAGTTAGTGTCTCGAGGAGAGACACACTGGTTTTGTTTTTCTAGTTTTAAGTATGCATACCATAAGACAATTCTTGCCAACACTGTTCCCTTTCCCATTAAACTACTTTCCATCCGCTCAAAATTCATGAATTGGCATTTAATTGAAAACGATGAAAAGTTGAAACGCTTTTTTTGGAAGTGCAAAAGATTATTTTTATACCCAGGTCTGCTTATATTTCTTGCTATTCAAAAAGAAAAAACAAATGATTGTGCTACTTTCCAACAACACAAATTTGAGGCTTAAATCCTTAGAAATAAGGTTCTCAAATTGTGGAAAAATGAGGAAAACAACTATACTTTGTACTCTTTGAGATTTATCTACAAACTGTCAAACAAAGGTTATTTTGTGGTGTTAGGTACACCAAAAATGAAATGTATGTTACTTCATAGAGTCTGACCTTGTGTATCCCACCCGCCCTTTCCCGCACTTGTCAGGGGACATAACCATAAAGAGACAAAGCTAACGCAAGAGGGCTAAATTTCGCCTTTGCGATGACAGCTCCATGTACTTAAAAGGGAGTTTCCTATTTCATAAAAAACTCCCTTTTGCCAGCTGAGAGAGGGCAGAGCAGTGGGAAAGCCATCTATGCAGTCTTGCTCACTCGGAATGAGTTCTCTTCTCTTCTTCGCTTATGATACAACCTAAATGCATCAGATTATTCTGTTCAAAAGCTTCAATTGGGGTTTTATTGGATCTTACCTATTGTTCCAACATGCAAAACATTTTTACTTTCTTTTTCAACATTACTCTCACAAAGTACAGAATTACTTTCTTTGTAGATCTTTCAATGCTTCTTACCATGAAAAATGCCGGCTGCACTAGTTGGCAAAAACATTTGGGTTCTGTTTTCTCTTTCTCTCTTCAAATTGTACTTGAAGAGCACTCAAGCAAATTGAAAAACTTTAGGACAAGGACACAGGGCCTTTGATTTTTTCAGTAATAATTTTTGTCATGTCCTGCCAGGAAAGGTAGCATTCTGTTCTGGTATCTTCAAAGCACACAAATATGTTATTCTTGCATTTAAATTATTTGTGTGCTTTGAAGATACCAGAACAACCAACAGAGAATTTGTGCTTCCATTGCACAGTCTTGACACAGACTTACATGAAGAGCAGCTTGAGCTTAGAACTGTTGCAAAGCAAGCACAAAGCGTTACCATATACATGCCAATTACCAAGCCACTTCTGCAAATTGTTTTAAGGATACATCCTGTCAGTGCATGACTGTTTGAAAAAGTTTTTTGTCCACAATCTCTTAAGGATAGGATCTGACGCATTTGAAGAACAATTAGATGACACAATGGTGATTCTTTGTCTCTGCACTCACAACAAAGTTTTCAGCTACTTCATGGCAGCCCAAAGTATGAAAGATTTTTTCTTTGTTTCAACTATGCAGCAAGACTTCCCCTTGCACACCCTTAATGTCCTACAAGCATAGGCAAACAAAAGGAAACTTAGGAATACCCCCTACCCATGCCCAACTATGCCCATATCCTTACAAGCCATAAAAATGAAGCACTCTTTACCACAGTGTGAACCAAAACATAGAAGTAAAAGTAATGACCCCATCCCAAGAAAAAAATGAAAACAATTTTTTTCCAAATTTATTGCAAAAAAATTAGATACTTCAAAAACTTCATTGTCTTTTGAAAAACTTACTTCAAGCAAAAACCTTTGTGTGTATATTGTGTGTGCAAGCTTTGACTGTACCAGACCAGTAATGTAATACCTTACAAAGTAAGTGTTTGACCATGCAGATCCCAAGAATCCCTTCCCTGTCAAGATGGTCAGCAAAAAAAGGTCATAAACCAATTCACCCCTTATTTCTTGTCCTGGGGGTCACATCTATACCCTCTGATGGCTCATGCCCAAGTATGAGGTCAGATATAATTAGCTTATAAACATTGATGTACAAGAGTTCCATATCATGCCTCTCTTTGATGTTGAAATAAAAATGCAAAAAAGACTCAATATGGGCCTTTGCGCGTGGTTTTTACCTGCGGCGAAGCCGACAGGTCATAGAACGGTGAGAGTTGTTGTTGTTGTTGTTGTTGTTGTTGTTGTTGGGGGGACTACTTTGAGGTCATGACCTTAAAGTTGACCTTGAGCCAAGGTCAACTTTTTTTGGGTTGAGGTCACCGTCGTTTTTTCCTCTCGGTCCTGTTCTCCCACCCTAAATTTCCTTCGGGGTGGGATCCCTCAAGATCAGGATTAGTCAGCCATGGAGTTCTCTCACCCTAAATTTTCTTCGGGGTGGGATCTATGACTTAATACAATTTCTGTCTAATCCCTCACTTAGAAAGGTGGATACTTTATACTTAATCATAAGAAGATGGTGCAAACTTTTTTATTTCAAAATATTTTATCCCTTTTATTATTTTTTTTATTTTTTTAGTTTTGTCAATGCCGCAGGTCATTGAACAAAGTCTGTTCTTGTTAAATTGTAGGGCGGGAATTTCGGATCGTCCTGGCTTATTGTGAATCAAAAAGGCACAAAAAATGCACACTGCTGTGAATACCATCCGACCAACATGTATGAAAGTGCGAAAAAAATATTTTTTACCTTGACACAGCGTAAAAAATTATGAAAAAGGAACTCTCTCTTTATCTTGGAGATACATGGTTCTTATGAATATATGAATCAATGTGGTAAAGACAGTGGATTTAGTGCCCATTGAACACACAATGGAATTAAGTAACTAATCAAAATCATAATTTATCATGAATACAGATGGTTCTATTCATCGTAGCATTGCAGGTTTTCCCTGTCCACAAGAGCAACGCCCATGCAGCACTTGGGCTCCTCCAGCTCCAGCTCTGGTCTCAGAACCCACCGCTCTTCCAGGCCGACGTACTCATACACACTAGAAGTGGTGTCACCCCTGCAAAGGAAAAGAAAA
>JAAUXV010247436.1_pt1 | contig 10018 bp, 15 predicted proteins | sample 7278181 | NCBI WGS metagenome assembly JAAUXV01 (sample SAMN14350114, study PRJNA611818) | marine sediment metagenome | isolation source: surface marine sediment (2.1m) | place: French Polynesia: Moorea | collected 2018-08
CAGCTAGTGTGAGGTCAAGCAAGACTCAAGGTCAATCCTTCAACCTTCTGAGGTCTTGTTGACGAGACGACAAAGTCTACTGTTATCCCCATACCTCGGTGACCATGGTGTTCCTGCAGTTCCCCTCCAACCTGACAGAGGAGGAGCTCATGCTCAAGAGCAAGTACGCCAAGCTCAAAAAGGTAAGAAAGAAGTCACAGGATCCTGGAATCAGGATCAGGGTATCATATTTCCTCCCTCCTGTGTAGGTTCGCAAGAAGCTTGCAGCTCTCAAGAACCAGGGCAAGGAGGGCGATGGCGACAAGGGGGCCGACAAGATGATGGGCAAGCCTGGATCCTCCTCCGTGGTCCCCGCTGCTAAAGATGCCAAGGAGGTCGCCAAGAAGCTGATCCGCTCCGGCGCCATCACTGCCATCCAGAAGAGCGTGGAGAAGGACAAGACAGAAAAGTTCAGGGGATTCAAGAGATCTCAAGGTATGTGAAGAGAAATCAAGAAATGGAGACCCTTGGACATATTGTTGTTCACGCGAGCTTTATTCCAGGCCTTGAGCGCAAACTTACTGGCATGGACGCCCGCGCCGGCTACCAGCCCTTCTCCGCCACCCACGGCCCCGGCGGCGGATTCGACACGGGCGGGGAGGACATGAACCCCGAGCCGCCGGAGCCGCCGCCGAAGAAGGTGAAGAACCTGTACGAGAGCTTCGTGAGCGCGCGCGACCGGGAGGAGCGAGGGCTGGCAGACAAGGAGGGGCTCAAGCCGGACAGGCCCAGGCAGGGAAACACCGTGTACGTCTTCGGCTACGGCATCACGGAGGAGATTATTAGGGGCACCTTCGCCTCGAGCGAGAAGGCCAAGATCGTCAATGTGTCCATGGAGGTGGAGAAGGTGAGACAAAGATTGACAACTGACAAAGTCTACATATTTTAGCGACCATACTGGTTCTTCAGAACTGCGGCTTCGTGACTTTCGACAAGCCCGAAGCTGCCGAGCAGGCCATCCTGGACCACAACGGGACACTCGCACAGGGCATCCAGCTCAAAGTGTCCATGGCCCGCCGCCAGCCCGTCATCGAGCCCATCAACGACGCCTCCTCCTCCGCCACCTGGTCCACCATCGCAGCCTCGCACAGCCAGAAGGGGAGCCACAAGGACAAAAGAGAGCTCGTCGCTTACGATGAGGACGTGTTTTAATTTGCTCGAACTGTGGATCTTAATCATCTTATGTCGCTGTTGTTTTTGCGTTCCCACTTCCCACGATGGAGCGGGAATCACAGTAAATACGAAGTACAAATTTTGCTTAGATATAATCCGTTAAGTGTATTGTTCGTTTCCTCCGGTGTTTTTGTAGACTTTGTAGTTAGTTGCACACGTCCGCGATAATAGTGAGCAGCGAAGCTAATATGTATGAAGAAGCATGAAAGATTTATCCTTGGGCGAAATATTTCTAGACTCCGCACTGGTCCTCCTTGTCCGTCAGAGGGACGTACCGCACTCCCATCAGCTTCTTCCTGCACCACAAATATCATGGAGTAATATCTCTGGTAGGTTTCGAAAATGCTCTTACTTGACTATCTCCCCGTCCTTTGTCTTATCGATCTGCTCCAGGTTCTGGTTGAACCTGCCCACTGGAATGATGAGTCTCCCTCCTGGAGCCAACTGGCGCACAAGCTAGGACAATAAACAGGGTTTAATATCTTGAGAGGAAATGTCAATTTTTTTTAAAAAAAACTCACAGCTTCCGGAAGCTGCGGTGCGGCCGCTCCTACGTGAATGGCGTTGTAGGGGGCGTCCGGGGCGAATCCCTCGCGGCCGTCACCAACTGCGGTGTAGAAATCATTTTTTTCCCTGTACAGCACCGTTAATTTAAAATCTCTTACCCACGAACTTGAGCCTCCCCTTGTCCAATAGCTCCCCGTGCCCCTTCCTCACGTTCTCCTCCGACCACTTGACCAGCTCGTCAACGTGGTCGATGCCCACGGCAAGGCCGTTCTCGCCAACCTGCAGCCGAAAAAAATGATATCTTGTAGCAAGAAGGAGCGTTTCCTGCTGCATTACCATCAAGGCGAAGCAGGCCGTCAGGTATCCGCTTCCGGAGCCGACGTCCAACGCCCTCATTCCGGGCTTTAACTGGTCTTTCAGCAGCTCCAGGGCATAAGCATGCTGCAATAAAGAGAAAGAAGAAATTATTAGTTTATTACCATGCAGTTTACGAACAAGGGGGAAAATGATACCATATGCGGTGCGCTGATGGTGACTCCGTACCCGATGCTCTGCGGAGAGTCCATGTAGGGGTTGCTGGAGGAGAACTGCCCCCGGTCCACCCTGGCCATCACTTGGTGGACGGCGTCGCTCTCGATCACGCCGTGGGCTGTTGGGGTTGAAAAGCATGAAACGAGCAAAACTTCAAAATGTTGAAAGCATACTTACACCTGAGGTTTGCCAGCAGCTGGGCATGTGTTGATCCCGATGATCTCCAGGCCATGCCGGTGGAGAGTAGGAGGGCGCCCAGGAGGAGGACCGCGCTGGCGGCGGCGGCGGAGGCCACGGCGGCCAAGATAGGGCGGCGATTCGCGTTAGGGGGCGTGATGAGGGAGACGGAGGAGACGAAATGGCAAAGAACTGGTGGATGAATACGGAGATTATTTCCTTGTTGATCAAGTCTTCAACAACAGCACGAAAATTATTTCATACACAAACTACCATTTGCCGAACTAATACCATGTACTAATAAAATTTCTTTCTCTTTTCTTTTTTTAAAAAAAATCCTTTAATTCAGCACGACATTGAAAAAATGATGTACAATAATTTCGTTCACCTGAGCACGGAAGGGAACAACCGCTGGATCGAAGAGTTGGTGAAGTAGCCCGAAAGATTGAAAATTGAAATTCACTGCTGAATTCTCGCACAGAAATCCGTTGCAACCGTGAACTTTATTTCGCATCCAGTAGTAGGCCTTCTTTTGGGCCTATTTCTTCTGCACTTTTGCGTTGTTGCTAGGACTGCAGAGACTGCAGAAACGGCTACGGGAAGCGCTTTCTCGTCTGCTGCGAAGTGGAGTCTTTCGCCTCCTCCTCTTCCTCCACCTCCTGCATGCCGGCGCAAGGACCCAGGAACAAAACATTGTCAGCTTGCCCGTCTCAGTACCTACCTCTCCTCTCTAGCTAGCTTGCTCTTTAGCAGGAGGAGAGAGATAATCCAAGCTGCAAGTGCGACACCAACGCCCAGCAACGAGTGTAGCAACAATTCTGCCCGAATAAAAGTTTTCAAGCAGGCATCAGAAAAGGCGAAGAGGTCGCTTTGAAGCATCAATTTTGGTCACCATGTGTCCTCGTTGCGTGGTGGATCCAAATCTCAGTCGGGTATGTAATGATATCTTGTTCCAAAAGTGCATGTCTGTAACTCGTCTTACTCTTTCAGGGTCGCCTGTGCGCCGACTCCGGCTCCTACAACTTCAACATGGGCGTGTGCCAGGAGTGCAAGAGCACCAAGAAAGATGTGAGGATACAAGGCAGGAGCGAGGAGGACGAGGGAGACATGGAGGTCGTCACTTACAACCGTGAGTCATCATTCGTGCACCTTTGCTGCTGAAGCAGAGTTTACTGCTGCTAGGGGGGAAAATTGCTGCAGTGAAAAATAGGCACCACGTATCTACAGCCTTAGTAGTGATAGTAGCAGAACAGGAACGAGTACTTAATTACTACAACGACGATCAAAAACCAGCATTTTTCTCTTGCTAGACACCTGCTCATCCTGCGGCCACTTGGTAGCAGAGCACCGGCACGAATTCTGGGTGGAGGACGGTTATCAGGTGTGTGCTTCGACGCCCAAAGCGCAAAAATTCCCTAAAAAATTCCATCCTTATGATTTTAGGAATACCGCATGGACTGCCTGCTGTGCGGTATTGGCGAGGACTCTATCTGTGTTATGCCAAGAGATCCGAGGAAGGCGTCGGCATACTCGGAAATGTAAAGTTGCTAGTACGCACAAACGGGCACCGCCCCATGTCGTTCACTACCGGTATTCTTCCAAATGAATTTAATATGTATCAAACATCAAAGCATATGATGACTTGTAAATAAGCTGGAGCGATTTACAAACATTTCGTGTTTGACTATATTTCTAAGGATTAGTTTGTTGAGTTTGCGGCCTTCACAGCTCCAGATCTTCCCCGTCCGGAAGTTTGGAGAAGTAGCGGTCCACCGCGGCGTCGGTAACTCCCTCCAGGGTGTCGGGCTTCCACCTGACGAGAATAGATATGAAAATATTAGCGCAAGAATTATGTTCAAACGGGGTTGTTGCTGCTAACTTTGGCGAGTTGTCCTTGTCAATGAGGACCGCCCGGACGCCCTCGTAGAAGTCGTTGTCCTCACAGCAGCGGCGGACCTGAGAAGAAAAATAGAAAAATCATACAATAATGTAGGTAATTTCTTCAGAACAGACAATCCCACGAACCAGCCTGTACTCCATGGGAAGACATTCCGCCAGGGTGTTCTTCTTCGCCCCCTCCTGCATTAATCGCAGGGAGATCTGGAAAACGGAAAGTTAGAACAGCTCATGGAAGGACTTTCTCTGTAACACCACCTTTAGCGACGTCGGTGACATTGCCAGCAGCTTCTTCCTCAGCTTCTGCCCCCACTCCCCCCTTCCCTTCAGCCTGACCAGGATGTCCTCCATGGTGTCGCCGGTGAAGGCGGCCTCGATGTCGCCAAGCCGATCGGAGAGGCCGAAGGAGCCGCTTTTGTCGAAGTTAGCGTCGTACTTCTCCACGATGTCCCTGCAAGCCTGCAGCCCCGTCGCCGCCTTGAGCTCCTCCTCCAGGGCAGGGACGCTCTCCCGTTTGCACATGTGGGTGGCCACCCCGGCGTGGAGGCAGTCCTCGCCGCGGAGGCGCTCTCCGGTCAGGGCCAGGAAGGTGCCCAGGCCGGAAGGCTGCAAATTAAAATTTGAAAGTACGCATTTCACATACAGTAAATTGGAATACAAACTCAATTAAAATAAAAATAAACTTCTATCGTACCTTGAGTCGGGGCAGGAAGTAGGAGCCTCCCACGTCCGGCACGAGGCCGATGGCTGTCTCCGGCATCGCGAACATGGTCTTCTCGGTGGCGACCCTGAAGGGCCCGTGCACTGAGACGCCCACTCCGCCGCCCATCACGATGCCGTCGATCAGGGAGACGTACGGCTTGGGGAAGGTGCCAATCAGATGGTTCAGCACGTACTCCTCTTGGAAGAACAGGCCCTGGCCGGGGGAGCCCTTGCTCTCAGTCACAGCCCTTGAGAAATGAAAATTTGGGGGAAATGACACCAGATTAAAAAGCGATTTTTTTTTTACTTGATGTCTCCTCCTGCGCAGAAGGCCTTCCTCCCGCTCCCCTTGAGTATTACGAGCCCGACGCCGTCGTCCGCCCTCCACTCTTTCAGCTTGGAGTACATGAGGCGGACCATGTTTAGGTTGAGAGAGTTGAGCGCCTTGGGCTTGTTGAGGGTGACCACGCCGGCGTTGCGGTCCCGATCGAAGAGGACCTCGTCCTCGGAGGAGGAAGACATTGTTCTAGACGCCGGGAAGACACATTTCTGCGCCCGGACGAGGGTCCCGCCGTAGCAAGGCTGATGTCGAAGCAGAAGGCGCAAGGACGGAGGCATCACTCCAAAGAAAGAGAAGAGAAGGAAGACGGAACGAGCTACCTGCAAGACAAAACGACAGGTAGATTCGTCGGTCAGAAAAGCATGGAAAATGTTCGTTTTAGTAAAATAGGCTCCTCTAAAGAGCGTTCATTTATTAAAGCTATCTGTGCATATCAGCAAAAACAAGAATCTCGCGCACACTTGTAGCACGTCGTGAGAGAGAAAAGTCACACGAAAAGTCGGTGCGGCATAGCTTCAGTATCATAGTCCGTCCACGTGTCTCCCTCGTCCTCTTCTGACAATGCACCTGTTCTGGGGAATTACGCACTCGGAAGGCACTTGGGCAAATGTTTTTGTTGTCTAGTTCACGGCGGCGATGCCATGACCCTGGATGAGGATGACCCTCCGAGCAGCTTGCTCATGGTCAGGTAGAGGACGAAGAAGGCGCCAACGACGCCCACGGTGACGTAGCACATGACCTTGCGGTTGCCGCGCCCGGAGTTCATCATGAGGCGCACCCGGTTCATGGAGCCGCCAAGGAAGCCCGATGTGCCGTCCATCTCGTCGTCCAGCGAGTCCAGCAATCTGGATGGACAATGTCATTCTTCCTAGTTCTAAAAGAGTTTTAAAAATAAAAGCTGTGAGACCTGTGGTGGTCCTTGGCCTCTGTCTCCATGTCGAAGGCGAGACTCTTCAGGTAGGAGGTCTTGGACGCCAGCCTGTCGTGGAGCTCTCTGTTCTGCGCCTCAACCACGTCCTCAGCGCCGCGGTTCCGAGAGGAGGAGGAGGAAGAAGACATGTTTCCTGCAAAAGATTGGGGGAAATAGAAGCGTTGTAATACCGCGTAACATTGAAGGATGAGGGGAGGCTTTTACTCCGCAGCATTTCGCTTCTGCCTCTCTTCTCTTTATTTTTTTTTTCAGGGATCACGACGACGAACAGGTATCGCGTAGTAGAAGTGTGTACAGCACTTGTAGAAAAAAAGTTCAGCTGGGAGCGCAGGAGGTTCTTCTAAAAAACAAAACACAACAGAACAGGATATATATAACATAGAAGTTGGGAAATGTGACGCTGCTGGTTGTGAGAGGTGATGGCATACAAGATCTTCAGCTACGCAGAGCGAAAAAGGGAGGGAGGGAGGAAAGGGATCTTTTAATGGAAAGCGCGGGGAGAGGGCGGAGGCGGGTGTACAACTTTTCCTAGTCCCCTCAGCATCCCCCTTCCACTCTCGAGGCCTTCTTTTCCAATTAAGACACCTTTCTTCTTCCCCTCCCCCTCTTTTTTTTCCTTGCCCCAGCTGGCGAGGCGGCGGAAGACTCCAGAGGCGGGGAGAGGGGGAAGTTGTACAGTCCTAGTAGAAGTTCCAAGAGGTCCTTTCTTTTTTCCATCACCGAAAAAAATGGGGCGGGCAAGGTGTTCTCCGTTTCCTCATTTTCTTCTTTTTCGACGAGCTTTAGGGGATGTTGCACGTGTGCGACTTCGTTACACGGCTCACTCAGAAATTGCTTCGTCGAGGCTCGAGTCCCAAACGCACTTTCCCTCTTCTTTTTTTGCTCTACAAAAAATGGAAAAAGTTTTGTCGTCGTGCCTCTCTTCTTGAGCGATCGAAAAACGGAGGAACGTGGAGAAGAGGTCCGTCGGAAACACACACGGGAAAAGGGGAGAAAAAAGTCCGAATGACATGGCTGAAGCGTAGAGAGACAACGGAGGAGGGCGGGGCAAAGAGGGGTGAGGCCTAGGGAGATGAGGGATCCTCCCTTAGTCCTTCTTTTTGCTCTTTCCCTTTGCAACCTTTCCTCCGTCCGCCTCCTCCTCCTCCAGCTCGGGGTGGTCCGCGTACTTGAACATGGACTGCACGTCCCCTCGCACCAGGGCCATCAGGATGGGCGCGCCCAGGCAGGCCGGCACCAGGTAGAGGAGCGCCGGCTGGGCGTGCTTGTAGAAGTGCATGATGCCGATGGTGGCTAGGAGGCCGGCGATGTAGGCCAGGAAGCACGTCCAGAAGTAGAAGTTGGAGCCCCGCTTGAGGCTGTGGTCGTAGCGCAGGAGGAGGGCGATGAAGATGCCGGGGATCACGATGTCGCCCAGACCCAACATTGCCATGTTTTTGGCCTCAAGGCCGTTTTCCAAAAGATCCTGCAAAAGGAGGGAGGGTTTTTTTAAGTTAGCAAGTGACATAAATTAATTGCGAAAATCCCTTTTAGAATTCGGTACTCAGGTGTTCGGATACTCTTATTTCTTGTTCGTCCAAATTGCAAAACTTCGTACGCAACTTTGAAAGAAGAAATGACTAAATAAAACGCATCGTACCTGCGGGAAGACGAGTTTGATGGGTGCCTCGAAGGACTTGGCCACGGTGACCATGACATTGGTGCCAAAGACCCAGAAGATGTCGTAGAAGAATAGGCCGCCGAGGAGGATGCAGCCGGTCATGACGTTGTTGAGGTGTAGCAGCTCGACTCCGTTGACGGCGAAGGCCAGACCGAAGATGTTGTTGGCCACCCAGTGCTTCTTCATGAAGTACCACACGCCCAGGCAGGCGGAGAGCGCGAAGGCCAGCAGGTCGTGCGTGGTGAACTCAAAGTTGACGAGGTCCTCCTTGTCCTTTCCCTCGCCCTGGGAGAAGATGAGGTGGAAGGGCACCCGCGGGAGGAGCGCCTCGGGCACCAACCGAGAGAAGGAGGGTGCCACCATGTGCGTGAGGGCGAAGATGCCCAGCACGAAGAAGTAGACGGAGAGGAGCAGGTTGATGTGCTCCTTGGAGAAGATCTGGAAGAAGACGTAGAGGCCGAAGAGGGCGCAGGAGGCGATGATGGGGAACATGGCTGCGTCCCTCTGGGTCATGGTCTCGGGAGCCTCGCCGGTCTTCTTGGCCTCCTCCGACTGCTCGCGGTGCGACTTGACGGAGCGGAAGGCCCCCAGGAAGATGGGCAGGAGGGCCATCACCACCAGGGAGCCGTAGGCAAGCGCCATGCCCTCGGGGGTGGCGGGGATCTTGCCGGTAGTCCCGTTGATGGCCTCGGCGGTCATGTTCTCCACCACGGACTCGGGGGTGGGGGCCGCCGTGGGCATCTCCTCCGCGGGAGGCGGCGGCATGGTGGGCTCGGCCTCGGTCGCCATGGCAACGGGGGGACGGAGGCTGTACGGGAAAGAGAGAGAGGAATAACATCGGGAGGCTCTTGATGGTCCGCCACCGTATGGTGGATTTCACAAGGGGATTCGAATAGGGTTCAAGCCGGTTCCGTGTCCATCCAGGATTTTTGGCGACTCCTCAAGCTGTAAATATGCTCTCCTTGTCCTACCTGAAGTCACGGAAGAAGATCTGGGGCGAGTTGGAGGTGGGGCACTAATCTGACGTGGGACAGTTCGCTTGCTTCTTAACTCCCTTCAAAGATACCAGATATTTTGCCAAAAAGCTATCAACGGAGAAAAAAGTTTTTTCCACAATAAAAAAGACACAGTAATTTTATGTGTCGTAAAAACACCAAACTTCTTATGTTTGCAAGAACTCTATGGTAAAATATATATTATGTACCACTTTTACTGATGTAATAATTGTGGGCAGTTAGCCTTTTTTTAAACGACCTGGCAGCCCCAGATCGGCGGCGTCGCCTCTCTCCTCTCTTTCCCGCAGGAAGCTGCGCCCCTCTGCCTGCCTGCTTGGGCGCCACGCTGGCCACTCGCGCGCCCGCAAAGGAAGAACCGGCATCAAATCAGAGAGAAGGAAAAAGCTCTTTACTCCGTTTTGTGAACGCGGGGGAATCGCCCCACAGGGGTGCTGCCTGGGATTCTCTTATATGTTTCAAAAGCTACAACCTTAGATAAACAAGATTTTATAATTAAACAACAAATGCTACAGAATGAGATATTGTAGATAAAACGTACAAGAAAAACGTAGCTCATAAAGTCTCGAAAATAATATTTTGCCTTCAACTTGGCCATTGGTCTTGCATTTATTTCCTCGCTGTGCAAAACTACAAGCAAATTCTACATACATTTACCAATGTGCTCTTGTGATCTTCTGCTCTATTTTAAGTATTTTTAATGGGATATGGCGTACCATATAAACGCATGTACAGTTCAAAGAGGGGGATTTCATCCTCGCCATTTTCCTTCTTCCACTTTCCCGTCGAGTCCTATTCAAGGTTGGTGGAAGCGAGGCGGCCGCGATGGAAAAACGGGGGGAAAGAATGGAGAAGGAAGGAGCCTGGGAAACCATTTGCCATAGTAGTCGCGTTTGCAAATATCTTTCCCAATCCCTTTTTTCCCTTGCTTTCCTTTTCCTTTTGATCTTATATTCTTCTACTGAAATTGCCGCACTCTTCGGACAGAAATGGGGGGAAATATTTCCACCTTTGTCTGTTCTTGGAAGGCACCATTCCCAGATCGGAAG
>JAAUXV010072882.1_pt1 | contig 10008 bp, 13 predicted proteins | sample 7278181 | NCBI WGS metagenome assembly JAAUXV01 (sample SAMN14350114, study PRJNA611818) | marine sediment metagenome | isolation source: surface marine sediment (2.1m) | place: French Polynesia: Moorea | collected 2018-08
GTCAGAAGAGGGGTCAGCTCCATTCTGCGGAGGGCTTGTGGCCGAGGTGGGGCTGCTCCTTGTTAGAGCAGATGTGAGACCAGTCGTGCCTTCTTTCAAGGGAAACTCTAGCTTAATCTATAACAGTGTAATGTGCGGGGGGCGTTACCAGAACTAGGGAGAGTTGTGACTGGCAAAGCGTTACTGGATCCTGCGCCTCCGGTCGTAGGCGCTGGTGGAGCGCCTAAAAAGAGTTTGGTTGGTGGAGAAAAATAATTAATAAAATGTTTAATGTTTGTTCAGTCTTCTTTCGCACTCTGTGTTGTTATGGTTGGAGTTGCGACGACGCCATCAGTCTTCATCGTCGTAGACACTGAAACGGGTTGGGCGCTGGAGGAGGTGGCGGTGGCGGCGGGAATCGCCGTCGTCTCTGCTATTGCCGAGGTAGTATCGGGGACTTGAGAGCCTGGATTTACCGTCGTAACTTCACCAGGGGCTGTGGTGCTTTCGGTGAGAGCAGGAGGCGTTGGTGTTGCTGAGGCTGCGGTGACTTCAACAGGAACGGTACTAGGGCTAGAAATTGTCGTCTGATCAGAAGATGCCGTTGTTTCAAAAGTAGTGGCAGGAATAGTGGCGTCGCTGGGGGCAGAGGTAGTCTTTGTTGTGTCCTCTATCGCTGAAGTTGTAGCGGAGTTAGATGTGGAATCTCCTGCAACAGAAGTTGCCTCACTACCAGGAGTTGAGATGGTTGTGCCAGCAGCAGAAGTTGAATCACTGGGTGCAGGTGATATTACTTCTGCTGGAGATGTCGCATCTCCACGAGCAGTAGTTGTTTCTTCTGGTGGCTTTGTTGAATCACTGGGAATTGTTGTTTCATCTGCTGGAGTTAAATCACTGAGTGTAGATGTTGCTTCATCTGCTGGCTTTGTTGAATCACTTGGAGCTGTTGCTTCATCCAATGGAGTTGTTGCACCTCCAGGTGCAGTTGTTTCTTGTGCTGGCTTTGTTGAGTCACTGGGAGCAGTTGTGGTTTCTTCTGCTGATGTTGAGTCTCCAGGTGTAATTGTGGTTTCTTCTTCTGGAGTTGTTGACTCACTGGGAGCAGTTGTGGTTTCATCTGCTGATGTTGAGTCTCCTGGTGTAATTGTGGTTTCTTCTCCTGGAGTTGTTGACTCACTGGACGCAGTAGTGGTTTCTTCTCCTGGAGTTATTGAGTCTCCAGGAGTCGTACTGGTTTCTTCTGCAGGCTTAGTTGAGTCTCCAGGAGCCGTACTGGTTTCTTCTGCTGGAGTTGTTGAGTCTCCAGGAGCCGTACTGGTTTCTTCTGCTGGAGTTGTTGAGTCTCCAGGAGCCGTTGAAGTTTCTGCTGCTGGAGTTGTTGAGTCTCCAGGTGCCGTTGTGGTTTCTTCAGCAGGCTTAGTTGAGTCTCCAGGAGCCGTACTGGTTTCTTCTGCTGGAGTTGTTGAGTCTCCAGGAGCCGTTGAAGTTTCTTCTGCTGGAGTTGTTGAGTCTCCAGGTGCCGTTGTGGTTTCTTCTGCAGAAGTAGTATCTTCCTCTGAAGAAGTCCCTTCCTCAGAAGACGTCGGGTCAGACGGAGCATTTTCCGTGGTGGTGGGCAATGCCTGAGCTCCTTTCACCCGGTAAGCCCTTATAGGCATCATCACTCTTTCAAAGAAAGAAAGAAAGAAAGAAATTTAGCTTGACCATTTCACAGAGGAATATTTTACTTACCTGGGCCTTGGCTGCACTACATCCTCATCGTGCCATTCTCCGTCCGTCCCCGCCCCTGTACCGCCCAGGTCAACGCTGACCACGCCCAGGCCGCGGACTTGTCCTGCTCCTCCTCTGCCGATTCCACTTCCCACCGATCGAGCCAGGGAGGCGGGAAGGAGGGTGACGCATGTCGCCAGGACCAAGAGGAGGAAGCGGCTCTGGAGGAGGGGGAAAGGGGCCATTTTTGAGCACGCCCTTTCTCGTCGATCGCTTTTGGGATCGGAACAGGATACAGGAGGAAAGATTGAGGAATGGACGTCAAATATCGACGTTTTATCACTTTGGCCGGTATTTCCTTCTCTACACCCTCTGTTAAAGCGCAAAACAGTCCTTCCAGGACAGACTGTGTCTGACAAAAAACGAAGGTTTAAGGGGCAATCATCGACGTTTTTAAAGACTTCTTCTGGGCAGGCGGATTGTGAGGGGGGTGAGGAGGCTGAGGCCACACTAGTTTGAGGCCCAGTTTCAAGTTTCGCGTAATGCAGGAAATCGACGAGGATGTCGTCAACTAAGCCGGGATTCTGAAATACAATATCACCCTATACGTTGGCGAATCTTGGAACGAGGAGATGTTTTACGGTTCTCCCGTAAAAACATGAATCCGGCCACATTGTTCCTACGTCTTCGCCTTGGGAAGTAGTGTGACTAACAACGTCCAGTAATAGGCGAGATCCTGCCCAGTCTGAGAGGATCTTGAAGAAAATTCTTGGAAGCAAGGCCTCATTTGCAGTCATGTAGCACACATTGAACTAAATGTAATATACAGTTTCGGTCATACCCTTACAGGTCTCTAAGTTCGAGTACCCCGATTTTTCACCTGGTTTGTTGTTGTTTTTGCTTGAATTCCGCGCAATCCAGTGCCGCTTTTGCACAAAGAACCATTTCGTAAATTGGCGCGCAGAAAATGTCTTTAAAAAGAATAATACCTTTTAATCCTCGAGGGTTCTAGTGCACCCCGGCGCACCATACCTTTACAGTAACCTACTTTTTTTTCCACCAGTCCTTGATCCGTCTTTCCCGTATTCAAATTTAGATCCGATTATAACCTCCCTTATTTTCCTCGTTTTATTAGTGGTAGACTGCGAGGTCGGCCCCTGGTCCGAGTGGTCTCCTTGCGACGTGAGCTGCGGCACCGGGACCTCGCTCAGGACCAGGGAGGTCTCCAGGCAGCCGAGGAACGGCGGCAAGCGCTGCCCGGCGCTGCAGGACAAGAGGACATGGTGCAAATAGATAAGGAATCCGAGGCACTTTTTTCGAGCGATACTAAATTTTGAGAATTGCAGCACTCAGCGGCAGTGCTCCAAGAGGCACCTCCACAGGGTGGATGCCACCAAAGGTGACACAAGAGTTGCGAACATGTTCTTAGGAAAACACAAAACAATGTAATATATCCCCCCTGCAGAGACGGCCGTCCTCCTCCCGGGCAAGTACGCGGCGCGCCAGAACCCGAGCGACTACGACGTCAGGGAGAACCTAAAGTCGTACAGGAGGAAGGAGGACCAGTTCCAGTATGGAAATTTTTTTATAAGAACTTTGGAAAGCAGAAGTTTCCATTCCAATCTAGCTATTGCGCCGTCTTCCGCGTGGACAAGTCGGTCGGGCACTGCTACCGCGGAAGGGACACCGCATCGCTATTCCCAGGCTCGTCGGAAATTCGAGTAGCTTATCCTCAACTCTGTATTGCTAAAAATATTTTTTTAGGCAACACGGTGTGCGTGATGTGCGACTCCAAAGCCAAGCGCGACAACCCCGGCCTGAGGTGCACCGGGCACGGAGCGGATGAGAAGAGGACTAAGTGAGGAGGGAATGCATAAGTATTGTTATGTCTTTCACACTAATTACCGCTCTGTTTAGGTTCAAGAACCTGATGAACCCCCGCTGCCACGGCAAGTGGACGAGGGTGGAGCTGGCAGACGAGTGCCCCTGTCATGGGGGCAGGTGAGTTGCCCGAACTAAATAGCATCTAGATTGAATAGTCATCGAGTCTTTTATTCTACGCAGGCCCGACTTTGTCTTCGTGTGAATGCAGCCGGTTGGGCGGGGTGCGAGCAAGTCTAACAGTCAGAAAAGGCGAGAAAGGATTGAGTGAGGATTGAGTGAAGGACAGAAAAACCTTGTTGCTTAAATCACTAGACAATTCCCTTGGTATTTTGGAGGCATGAGTCGCGTGGGGTACGAGCGGAGAGGACTGTGGGGCCATGGATCAGTCACGTGTACGTATCGCGAAATATGAACCAAATCCTTTTGCAAAAGGCGCCGGTGAATATTACCAAGGAGCGAGCGCACAGAGAAGATTATAAGTTATTCAAGATTACGGTATTTTGTGTCCGACTTTCTGTACTAAAAATAGTGTTTGAATACGATTTTGCTTATTCCCAAACAAAATAAACTATTCAAGGTTATGTATATACCGGTACTGGATACTTGTTGCCTATACAACTTCCGCTTTTGATATTTGTCGTTTCCTTTTAATGTTCTGCTGGGAAAGGCCTTTCGTGCAGTGGGAACACGGGTGTACAATGTTGCAAACAAATACTTAGTACAACTTTGTAACTACAACTGTTATGAACAGGCGGAGTAGAGCTGACCTTTAGCATCCAGCTACGCCGGATTAGCGTTTTCTCCCTATATTTTCAAGTATGCATCAAAAGATTTAGCTCATGAACCCCGCAGCATTTTGAGCAACAAGGAATCCCCTTTTGTAGCCTAGGTTCGCGGAGGTCGAGGAAGGACAGCATCAGCTTGATGGAGCCAGGATTGAAGGATTGGCGGAAGAGAATTGAGGAGATTCAAAAGAAGCAAATCATCCATATGGGAATAGGATCGAGAGGGAAAGGGGGATAGGCGGCTCACTCGACAGCAAGCCGTACTGCAAGGCCAAGTGTCTCTGGGCTCCAGGGCCCCACCCCCACCTTTCCCTAAGGGGCCTCGCTGCAAAAGGCATGGATTGGAAGAGAGAGGAAGAGGCTGTATGGGATCGCGAGGACGGAATAGCAGTCAAAAGATCATTTCAAAGAGTGCCCTCCCTCTCATGCCTGATATGCCTCCCTCCTCCCATCCTCTGCATGGGCCCAGTGGGGGCTCCCCCTTCTCCATCCTCCGTCTCGATCCAGCGAGCCTCCCCCTTCGATCTCAACCCTTCAAAACCCATCGAATCGACACCGCCTCAGCCTCAGCTCAAGCGAATGAAAGGCACGTTGCACGCCGCGTGAACTCACCCCATCGAGCATTGTGTTTGGGCGGTGCTTGCTTGCCTGCTTGCAAGGGGTCATTTCTTTTCGCCCGCAAGGAAGCAAGGCGAAGCCCAGTCATCCAGGAAGCAGAAAATCTCTCGCCGCCGCGGAGGCTCTTGTTGCCAAACGGAACGAGGGGTTACAAAACTTGGAGTGCGGGATTCGACGGTCAGGTCATAGTGTCAATGTTTTTGTACCGATGTACGAAAGCTATGCTCTTTCAAAAAAAATGGAGGACGCTGCGACTGTCGAAAGTTTCCTTTTCTTCGGAGATCACCATAGGCTTCTCGGCCATTTCCTCTTCCGCGTACCCTAGGCACCAATGTATGGCATAGCGCGAATTGTGGAGGAAGAACAACTTGTTGTTCCTCAGAATTGCATCTTTTTGGATGGATGAGAGCGGAAGGCGGAAAAATTGTCTCCAAGTCAAGAGCTGTTTTCCTACGAATGGATGGGCCCCGCGGCGGTCGACCGAGGATGGGCGGCCGGCGTATACCAATCTGGGGGGAGAGCAGGAATTCCGCCGAGGAAATGAGGAGAGGAGGAGGGTGCAAGCAGATCAAATGCGTTTCCTTGGAAGGCGGCGACGGCACATAAATCTCCCGCTCCCGTCAAGAAAAGAGTTAATTGACCCCAAAAACTCGAGCGTATGACAACCCAGCGTGTTTGCAATTATTTGGTTGAAGGGGAGAAAGAGGAAAATACTGCCAGGGGGGAAAGCCCCCGCGAAGATATAGCCCCGCGCTGTCGGCCGCCGGTCGGACTCAATCGTCGCATTCATTGCGCGAATTAGCCATTCTCTTTCTAAAACTAACTTTCTATTTTCAGACCTATGGGTTTAAAAATAAGAAAGGCCCTGACTTGCAAAAACCGCTGATGTTCTAATAGCAGGATAAGTTTAGAATCTAGGGAAGCCATAAGGAGGAACAGCAGTCAGCCTTAATTATGAAAGTTCAAAGGGGCGTTCTCGTTGAATAGTTTTAGTGTCTAAAGGCGAGAAAAGTGACAAATACGCTGTACGCTATTGAAATTCCTATTTATATTTACTTTCTGATCACGGAAACAAAGATTATTCATCACAATAATAATAGTAATAATGATAGGAGCAAAAACGACTCGTTGTAGGTACAGGTACTACAACACTAAGTGGCAAATTGCAGCACATTTCTCAACTTCTTGTCCTTGTCGCTTGTTTTCTTTTCTCGTTCACAAAAAAATAATGGAGCATGTTTGTATGTAGTACTACAATAGATATAGTCTTAAGTACGTCACAGGTTCACAGCCACTCACAGAGGATCATTTATGGAGGGGGGGGGGCGAAGGAGGAGGGAGGAAGATATTAATTGCTGTTCGCGACGCAAATCGGCATTTTTTCTTTGTGCGAAAACGGGGAAACACCGTGTGCCTGGATATCCGGAGGAGGGTGTTTGTGCTTCTTCTCTCTTAGGTACTTTCTGGATACAACACTGCACCAACATGACAACTTCGGCGACGGAGGAAGAGGAAAAGGGGGGAATCGAGGGAGGGAGGTAGGGAGCGATTCGTGGGCGGGGGAGGTAATAAAACTGAGAAAATACTGGTCGGGATTTTACGAGTGTAGTGACTCACGGACGGTGGCTTGGCTGTCCGCCTCGATTGGATCGGCTGGTGGTGGGCGGGGGGTTCCCCCTCTTTTTCGCGTCGAAATATTTCCTTCGTTTTTTGATCGAAATGAGTCGGCGGCATCCTTCAGTACGACACGTACACGACAGTGGTTCATCGACAACGTGTTCGGCACGGAGTCTCAAAATGGCCGCTTTCCGATTGACCCAACCCCTTTCCTTTCTTCCCCCACTAGCATGTAATTCTGACTTTGGCCTGCGTAGCTTTGATTCCTTTTTTGATTCCGCGTCGTCCATTTTTCTCTTTCTCCGGGGTTTCTTTTTGTTCGAAGCCCAGTCGAACTCATGCGCAGTTGCAGCTCTCCGCCACGACGCCCTGCCAGATGGACACCTCCGCGTCGGTGCCGTCGGCAGACAGGTGCATGACGGGCCTAGCGATCGGAAAGAAAACACAATCATTAATCCACAGAAGATACCAATTTAGAAAACTATGGGAACTTACTTGTCGCTCACTTTTCCCGGAACGCAGCAGGGCGCCTTCACCTTGTCCTCCCTCTTCCCCTTCCGCCACTGCACGTGGAGGAGAGACTGCAGGTACGCGTGTCTGTAAGACAAAGAAAAGAAGGAAACATTATAACATAGGTAAGTGTAAAAAGCACACAAAAATATGTACTGACGTGTGCGCTGTGGCAAATTGCGCCGGGCACCTCCCGTCGCAAGAGCCGATGTCGATGGACGTTGGCTTGAGCACGAATTCGTAGGAGGGGCCGAGGGAGGGGAAGTCCATCTCCATCGGCGAGAGACAGCAGCGCGGCCGGCGGCGGCGGCCCCCGTGGTGGCGGCCCTTGCGATGGTCCCTGCGCGCGGCTCTTTGGCGGTGGCGCCTTCGCTTGTGCTCCCTTACGACGACGCCCTTTCCCTCGGGCGGGCAGAACACGTTTCTCCTGCTCTTTGAGTAGAACCCCTTGCTCCTCCTCGCGTCCTCCTCGTCCTCCTTGCTGAGCAGCCTCCTCGACCCAGAGCTCCTGTAGTGGCTCCTCTTCCTCCTCCTCCGAGCATCTCCCTCCCCCTCCTCTCTCCTCCTCTCCGCCTCCACCTCCATCCTTCCCCCTCCCGCCAGCTCCATCCTGACCCCCTCCTCTGCGCACCCGTCGCACTCCGCCTCCAGCACCAACTCCTCCTCTCCTCCGTCCAGCAGCAGCCAGGCCTCCGCCGCCGGAGTCGCCAGCAGCTCTAGCTCAAGGTCGTCCTCCCCTTCCTCCAGCCGGACGATCCGCCTGTTGACAATGACCCCCTCCTCATCCTCGTCCAAGACCTGGCGGAGGGCCAACGTGACGGAGCCCCTCCTCCCCCCTGTCGCCTCCCCCTCCTCCGCCCTGACCAGCCTCACGGAGACGGTGGCGTTCTTGACGAAGAGGACGTGGTGGCCGTCCTCGTTCTCATCCTTCTTCAGAGGCGGGACGCGGAGCAGCGTCCTCTGTCGGCTGAGGACGCCGCTTCCTCCGCCGCCGGCCTCCCTCTTTCTTCTTCCGTGTGCGACCAAATCTGTAGAGCGAAAGAAAGAGGGAGATAATAGTGTTACTCTTCGAATTTTATCATTATCCTTCGGGAGATTTTTCGATTCGTGTGTAATTTGTTTTCCCTTGAAAGCTGATCGAGCTCCAAACGATCTATTTTTGAAATTCGGATAGGGACCGAGGAAGGAAATAGACGATTGAGGAATGTGCTTTCGAGCAGCAGAGAGGGAAGAGGAATTTCTGAATGAAAACTCGGCCTCCGCGCCCGCGGCCGCCTAGCAGTTTCGGAATTGCTGCTGTACGGCAAGGCGAAAGTGAATGAGTGACGGACAAGTAGTGGACAATGTTTGGAATACCTCTCGGAAGCTTTCCCGGAAAAAGAATCTCCCCCTGCTAATTATTCCCGTCTGCTTGGGCTCTGGGGGGCCGGTGTCTGTAGGCCCGATAGAGTGTTGTTGCACCCGATCCCCATACGTGCCTACGTACATAAGTAGAGCCGAGCAGTCTGGGGAAGACGGCGATCGTCGAGGAGGAAAATGTCGAGAGGCAAAAAAGGACGAGGGGTGGAAATATTTGAAGCATTCCTCATCCGCCGTTTGCGTTTTGGCTGCATGGAACCTTTCTCGGATGGGGAATCCCCTTTCGACTTTGCGTGCTTTGGGGCAGTGCGAAAATAAGAGACAAACTTTTTGGCGTACTTTCCGAGTGTTGGCAGAAGATCCACCACCGTCTCTTCTTTCTTTCTAGCAATTCTCGCCCTAGGCAGCAGAGTGAGTGGGAAAATAAAAGAGATAAGGGAAAAGGGCGAGTGGAGGAGGAGGAGGAGGAGAAGGCACTGAGTGGCCGTGGGACTTCAAGGGAGAAGAAGTGGGGATCGAAGAATCTTCTTACGTGGTGTGGGGCGGGGGTCAGTCCCTCAGTCTGGCGGGTTGTGTGTTAGATATTGCCCTTCGAATAGGGCGGACGTTGAGGCAATAAAACGGGAGGAGGAGAAAGAGGCGGAGGATTCTTCAATTATCTCCTCCCTCTTCCGCGGCCGTGTCTGTCGTTACCACTCATGCGCTTTACGGACGAGGGAGGGAGGAAAGGACAGTTTGAATGGGGGAAAGGGCAAGGCACCGGGCGGAGGGGAAAGAGATGAAGCTAAAGCGGCATGACTCTGATTTTCTCTGCTCTTTTGCTTGTTTGGCCGCCCTGTGGCATTCACTACTTACTACGTTTGTAAACCCGCAGTAGTATTTGGCACCGGCCTCCCTTCCCTGTACTGTCCTAGCTGCAGGGATGAGGTCAGACTTACGGAAATCGGCGGCAACGGAGGCATGTGAGACTGGCGTGGACAGATAGGGAAAGGAGGGAGGAAAGAGAGACATTCCGTCAGAGGCGAGTCACGTCTAAGAATTGACCCAATGCTCTCATCTGTCATCATGCCCCTCCTCCCATTACTACCACACCTCGACCGCGGCCCATCTTATGCAAGCAATTTCGTCACCGATGACAAAGGGGAAGGGAAAGACTTAAGGACGGAATTTGCAAAGTTGTTGTGGTCGAATTCTCACCTGTCGTCTCCTTGAGCTCGTATGTCCTGTGCACGTAGCTCCTGGCGCTCTTCTTTGCGCTGCCTTCCCTCCTCTGCTCCTCCTCCTCTTCTTCGGTCATCTTGATCCTCCTCACCAAATCCGTTTGCTCCCTCGCCAGGTCGTAAAGGTGGTGCGCCCTACGGTAAGACCTCACGCTGACGTGGGCCTGAAAGAAATGCAAAAAAACACCAATTAGCACGATTAAACACAGGTGGAAAAAAACTTGAACACCTAATCCGTTTCTTTTTGACAAGAAGTTTTGTTGTCAAGCGAACGCACGTACCACGGAATAGGGGAGTTTCACAAGCCGAAAAGAATAATTAATTAA
>JAAUXV010234293.1_pt1 | contig 10007 bp, 12 predicted proteins | sample 7278181 | NCBI WGS metagenome assembly JAAUXV01 (sample SAMN14350114, study PRJNA611818) | marine sediment metagenome | isolation source: surface marine sediment (2.1m) | place: French Polynesia: Moorea | collected 2018-08
CTCGTTTCCATCACTACTTCTAGCTACAACTACGGTTCAAGTTGTGGAATTGATTTGCAACGAGTACCTGCTTCAGCTGCTGCATCTGAGGCATCTGAGGCATCTGAGGCATCTGGGGCATCTGTGCCATCTGCAAAAATACACTTCGACTCACGAACTCCCACAAAAATTGCATTTTGTTTTTACCCCTTCTCCCACCCCCGAGGAGGAGGCTGTGACGCTCTGGAAGGAGGAGGAGGACTGCTGCTTCATCTGGAAAATAAACAAGAACAAACCTTGTTCAAAGGCCTGCGGCATCGACAATATGACAAAGATGGGAGGAAAATGCTCCGAGAGGGATCCGACCATTTACGAAGAGCAGTTTGACAGGAGAGTGCAATGGATCCCACCCCAAAGAAAATTATGGATTGGAAGAGAATTGGAAGTTGTGAGGGAGCGACTGGCAACGGATCCCACCCCGAAGAGAATTTTGTTGGGGAGGACTGGCTAGAAATGATGACATCAAGCACGTTCCCCCCCTCAACAACAAGAACAACTCCCAAAGCTCTGGGACCTGATGGCTTCGCCGCAGGTAAAAAGAAATAACTAAATATGGGAAACGAAGTTTTTTGTGTCAATTTTCCCCCACCTGTAGCTGCTGGAAGGAGGACATTGGCGCCCCTCCTCCTCCGACTCCTCCTCCTCCTCCCATTCCTCCTGATGAAACCATCTGCATTGCGGAGGATGAGGAAGAGGCGCTGGCCTGAAAATCATGGAAAAAAGTTGTTTTTAAAAAACCGGTATACTTTTTCCATATACATTAATAAGACATTGTTTTATGGCATGATTTGCAAGAAAAAAAAGATGGTTTAGTGTAGAACGACCACAAAAATCAGTTTGAGAAAGCTAAACTTATTTTTTTGTTTGCAGTATAAAAACTATAGTTCAAAAACTATAGTTACCTGGAATGTGGATGCGCTGGCGCTGGTCATCTGCATCTGCTGCTGCACCTGCTGCTGCTGCTGCACGCCGTTGACGTCCTGCTGCTGCACCTGCTGCTGCTGCTCAAACTGCTGCTGCTGCTGCTGCTGCTGCTGCTGCGAGGAGGAAGACGATGGTGAATCCCCCGCCGACGTGGAAGAGGATCCCTTCCCCTGCATGTCCAGCACCTCTTTGGCGAACCTGAGCGCCTCGCTGTGGCTGTCAAGGCGGAGGCAAACGTAGCTCTGCTTAAGGAGGATGTGGGCGCGGAGCAGGGGCAGGCGGCTACTCAACTAAAAATAAATTGAAATAAATTGGTATCGATTTCCCGTAAACGTCAAGGTCAAATAATAAAAAAGTTCATATCTTACGCCCACGTTCGGGAATCGTACGTACTACAGGAAATTCCAGTTTGGCAGTTGGACAAACGGCCGCGCAACACGTACGTACGTACGTACTCCCGGTTCCTCTAATATGCGTAATAGGTGGGGAGATAATTTGTGCGTTTTGTCAGCTGTTTGAGGGAGGATATCAGTACAAATATCAAGCCCTTTAAACATGGCAGACGAAAGACTGAGGCACCACATTGACCACGAAAGGGTCATTGGAGGACTGGTCTACAGGCAAGGAAAATGATACTTGATTTAACTCATTTTTTTTTAAAAAAATGTACCATCAGACTTGCCAAGACACCAGAAGACATCAAGGCAACATCCCAGTTCTTCTTCGATGTCTTCCTCAAAGGTGACTTGTATCAAAAAATGCTTTCAAAATGCTTTCCCATATCCCAATGTTAAACATTAACTAGACGAGCCTGGTACCCGCGCCCTCGGCGGCTACACAGAGTTTCCAAAGTCCATGCGAGACCAAGTCGAAGGCATGGTCCGGGACGGGGTCTCGCTGATAGTGGAGGACGAGACTACAAAGAAGCTGGTGGGGATCAGGATTAGCGTCACTGTAGAAAAGTGAGACTTGAACATGTAAGGGGAAATCAACGTGCGTCGACCCCGAGAATTCTAAAGGCAGGATGAGGTTCCAAAGAGGACTCCCCTTGCCGACCTCATGTCCATCTACCCCCGCAACTGGGCCCTGTTCAACTACACCGGGGAGAACCTGGTGATGCCGCAGGAGTTATTCAGAGAGAGGCCAGGTTTGTAAATCCACTAGGGATCTTTTCCCACTGATCTCGTAAACTTAATCATTGACAGGACACAAGAAGCTCTATGACATGTTCGCCCTGGCCACGCTCCCAGAGTACAGGGGGAGGGGGATCGCAAAGCAGCTAGTGCAACAGGCATTCGAAGTAAGGAAAAACCCAAAGAACTTTCTTTCTTTCCCACAAAATTTAAAAACATTTTTTAAAAGGTCGCTCAAAAGGCTGGTTGCGACTGCGCCGTGGTGATCGCTTCCCACGTCCACTCCAGGAAGATCTTCGAGCGCCTGGACATGCAGGTGGTGAAGGAGCAGAGCTGGGAGGCGGAGGCGGACAGGACGGGGTGCGGGGACTTTAGGAAGGCGACCACCGAAATGTCACAAGGGCTGGCCGTACACTTTAAATCCTTTCTCGATGAATGAAATGATACACTCACGTGCAACTCGGTCGGGGTGGCCTTGTTTGACATCCCGATCTGCCGACGAGTCACTATGTAGCTGGCCTTTCTCAGGCAGGAGGCTGCAGTCGCCAGAGAAAGCTAGAAAAAAAAAACAAGAACGGAAAATTGACACAAATTTGGAAATAAATAATTGACTTCCGAGTTCAAATTTACCAGTTCGTCGCTGTTCCCGCATCCCGCGCGGCCGCCTCCGCCGCCCTGCTGCTGCTGTTGCTGCTGCTTCAGCGGGGAAGGCGGCTGCTGTTGCTGCGACTGTTGCTGCTGCTGCTGCTGCTGCTGTAGGACCATCTTCCTGTTGCGCCCCTCCCCCACCGGCCGGGCGAGCGACGAAGAAGTCGAGGACGAGGATTTCGCCTCTGGCGCCTTTGCAATTTCCTTGAAGTCCTCCCCCTCCCTTTGGTTCCTCTTGGCGTCTTGTGCGATGCAGCACTCGGCCATCCTGAGCCAGAGGTGTGGGCTGGCGGCGACTCCGGGGGAGGAGGAGAGGGCGCGGAAGGTGGAGAAGGCCTTGGAGGGCTCGCCACGGTGGAGGAGGCAGGTCGCAGCGTTGTACGCCATCTCGTTGCGGTGGACCTGGTGGAGGAAGTCAGGCCGCTGCCGGAAGTTGCTGCCGTCGCTCCTGAGCACGGCTTCGGTGTGCATCTCCACGGCCGACCTGAAGTGGAATATTGCCACCTCCGGCTTGCCCATGGCCAGGTGGGCGCAACCCAGGGCGTTGGAGTGCAGGGAAGGGAGAACCCGCTCGAGGTAATCCCAAGATCCCTTCTCCTCTGGATCCATCTTGACGTTGTTCAGCAGCAGCTTTACGGCCTTCCTGTGGTTGCCCCTGAGGTACTCCATGTTGGCCCTCATGAACTCGAATGCGACTGCGTCTGGTCCGGAGAGGGAGGAGGCCAGCTTGAGGTCCTTGCGGAAGGACTTGGCCTGGCGGGCGGAGAGCAGGCGGCGGAAGTGGGACAGGAGCAGGGAGGGAGGAGGGGGTGGGCTACGAGGAAAAAAAGGTTGTTTCATTCTAAAATAATTACAATTATATTTCTTACTTGTTCTTGTTGGGGGACCCTCCCGACGTCTCCTTGTTGCTCCCCTTCCCGCCGGCGACCTCCACCGGGGTCAGAAGGAGGTCTTCCAGCTGCGGGGTGCAGTTTGGCTTGGCGGACAGCTGGGCGGACAGCGCCCCCGCCACCCTCAGGTCCCTGATCCGGACTTCTAGGTCGTTCGAGTCTGGAGCGGTCTTCCCCTTGTCGCCCGAGTCCGCCTCCAGCCTGTCCAGCAGCCTGAGCGCGCCGCAGACGTCCCTGGCCAGGAATCGCGCCAGGGCCAGGTTGTACAGGGCGGCAGAGCAGTCAGAGGGCTCAAAGTCTGGCGAGTCCATGACGGGGCGGAGGGTGGAGCCCAGCTCGGAGGCAAGGTCGGAGAGGGCCTGGGCGCCGCCGGACTTGCCGCGGGAGGAGAAGAGCTTGAACTTTGAGACGAGGAGGTTGGCGGTGACGAGGGCGTCGTCTGGACGGGAGGACTTGAGGGAGGACAGGGCCTGCACGGCGGAGGAGAAGTCGCCGGAGGAAAAGCACCTGAAGGGAACAGACGAGGGGTAAAGTGCCTACAATGACATGGCTACTGATAAATAATAGCTCACTTTTTGGCCTCCGCCGCCAGCTGGACCTCCTGCTCCGTAGCGGCGGTGGCGGAGGAAAAGGACCCTACGCCTCCTCCTGCGGCGGCGGCCATCACGCCAAGGTCTGAGGCGGAGGCCTCATCAAGGAAGCTGGGGATCTTGTCCATGGCGCACTCAGTCTAGCTGTCTGCGACGGCCTTGTGGTGGCTCCAGTGTCCGCCCTGCCCTGCCAGGCACTTGACACAGCGAGGTGGGGCCGCGGACGGTTGCTGGGGGGCGGGCTTCTCCGTCAGGGGCGCGCGGGGGAGCTTGGCGGAAGGGGCGGCGGAGTCTGGATCGCAGGATGGCTCCAGGGGTCGCTTGAGGCTGCGGAGGGGCGGCGGCGGAGTCAATGCGGGCCAGGAGTCTATCTCTTGCATGACAGGGACATGACGGAGACCAAGGACACAAAGAAGTCGGCGACGGGGGACACGGGCAAGGGGCCAAGGGCAAGGTGAAGAGTCAGAGTCAGTGTGGCCAGATTTTTGGATCCCAGAAAGCGCCGATTTTTGTCAAAAAGCGCGAGAAAAAGCGCCAGCCTAAAATGTCAACTTTTTTTATTGCATTTTTGCACGGTTCAGGAAGAGTTTGATTTTCGATTTTGTCAAAAAAGTATTTCCCGAAAACATAATTAAAATTTTACTATATTAAGTTTTTGGAAGGCCAAAAAGCGCCACTTTTTTAAATTTCGCGCATTGCGCGAGATCCAAATTTTACAGCGCGAGCAGCCCTCAAAAAGCGCCACTTTCGCGCGAAATCACGAGATCTGGTCACACTCAGAGTCAGTCTTGGTTTGCCTTGTTGTTTTTTTGAGCAAGAGAACAAGGGAGCGCAAAAATTAAAATAGAAGAAATTCTAGGAACCTCGATAGAGGTCTTGGATAGCGATACCCGAAACCACTACAATACAATGTATTGTATGCGTACGTATGAGATTACTTGTCAGGTAATTTTGATAACTGATGTGGCATTTATCCAAAGCAGCACAGGCGACAAGCACTAAATCGATGGCGAATAAAAAGGTCCTTTTCAGCATAATTTTATTAAAGAACGCAGAAAAATGGCACTTTAGGTCTTAAAAAGCAACTAAGCCGTCTTTCACCATTCTCCACCTCCCCTTTTCCTGTCGCTCTTGACCATGGACTTTGACCTCTTCTCCCTGACCCTGATCCTCGCAGCCTTGAGAGCCTTCTTCCGGGCGAACTCAGCCTGCTCGGGCGTGGGTTCGTAACTCGTGGGAGCAGCCTCCAACGCTTTCCTAAATGATAAACTCATTATTTATATTCAAATTTCGAATTTGATAATTGAGATTCAAACTTGGTCTCACCATATTGCCTCCCTCAGCTTCCTTAGCGCGTCTGCCTGGTTCATGAGTTGCGACCTGGTCCTGTCGGACCTGACCACCAGGAAGCCCTCCTTGTTGAGCTCCCTTTCTAGTGCCGGCCTGACTACCTCCTTGACCTCTTGGCTGAGCCATTCCGCCGAGTCGAAGTGGAATCGGATGTCCACCTTGGAGTTGATCTTGTTGACGTTCTGGCCGCCTGGGCCGGAGCTGCGGACGTGGGAGATGGTCAGGGCCGACATGGGGATGTGGCCGGAGAAGAGGTCACGCTTGCTGTTGCCGCCCTTGCTGTCTGGAGAGAGAGAAGGAGGTGGGACTGTGCTGAACCTGTCTTGGGAGCGGGTTCCGGGGTACAGAGCGTCGGTGGAGGCTGGGCTCTGAGGAATCGAACCGAAAGGGGGAGAATATATCGACTGTCGGATTCAAGTTTTGGAAGTTTGGTAAAGAACGGGTCACGCTACATCTACATAAGGCTCCGAGCCTGTTTTGTTGTAATCTAACCTAACTAAACTCAACCAAACCTTGTGTTTTATTATGAAAGTCGTCCATAGGAGTCCTATGGACTCTAAGCCTAGACCCCTATGTAGAGGACCCGTTGGAGCAGGGGGAATAGAGACTATTTCTAATCTAATCTAATCTAATCTAATCTAATCTAATCTAACCTAACCTAACCTATCCTTGCCCAAAAGGCATCCCTAGGCTCCTAAACTAGGCCTAGGCCCCTATGCTAAGCCCTAGGCGGCTAGGCCCCTATGCTAAGTATCCCTAAGGCCATATGCTAAATATTTCTAACTTTAGATACTAATTTTCTAAGCTGGGTTCTATAGCTCTATTCCCCCAGAACCGACCCGTTCTCTACCAAATGAATCAAGTTTCTTGTCATCACCTGGTAGCCTGCCGCCTGCTGCAGGACGGCTGCGGAGACCCTCCATGCGATATTGCCCCTCAGTCCTGGCAGCAGGAGTCCGCGGCGGAGGCCCAGAAGCAGGTGCAGCGAGGGGGCAGCCATGGCAGGCTAGGAAGGAACAATGTTAAGTCCTTTGAAGGGTTGGACGCGGTTGACGATGGTCTTGAACGCGAGCCAGAAGACCAACACGAGGCTGCAGATGCAGAGGCTGTTGAAGTGAAATGGGTCTGCTGCTTTTCCCATGTAGTGACGTCACTTTCTGTTTAGGCAGGCCAAGAAGCAAAGGCAGAAATCAGCCAAGTTGGCCGTAAAGTGACCAATCCGAGAAAAAACTGTAATTTAGCAATTATGAACAGCTTTTTTCAAACTTTTTGTTCAATCTGATGAAAGCATAGGGTACATAAAGAACAAAAATATCACGCCCGAGTCCAGAATTATTTTTTAGCACAGCCTTTTTTTAGTGGCTGAGCAAGTGTATTGCCAATTTTGGTGTTTTATTATTATTTTGCTACTTTTTCTGGCAAAAAATATTGTTCGCAAACAGCGTGAAAACAGTTATCAGTCAGGCTGTGTTCACAGCACGCAGGTGGGGATTTCTTGAGCAGGTGCACCTGCCGATTCTGATGAAACTTACGACGGTGTTTGAACGTTTCAACGGATTGACAGTGGACTAGGAAGTGACTCACAAATTTCGAGAGCAGGCAATTTGTTGGAAGGCTTGAACCCCGTCCCTGTTCACTTGGCCCTCAGTTCCTTCAAGATGGAGAGCGGCGGCAGCGAGGTCGGCGCCATCGCGCCGGCGCCGGCGCCTGCCCCGTCCTCTACCTCCACAGGCTTTGTGGGCGTTCACATCGGCGCCGGGCAGCACTCTGAGGCGCGCACCCCGGTCTACCTGGCCATCTGCGCCAGGGCCTGCGCCGCAGCCGTTGACATCCTGCGCCAGGGCGGGAGGGCCGTCGACGCCGCCGCAGCGGCCACCATCGTGCTGGAGGACGCAGGGGAGACCAACGCCGGATACGGCTCAAACCTGGTGAGAGACAACACGGAATGATCTCTCTTTTTGGGATGTTCATTCGTATGTCGTCTTGTCCTTTCCAGACCGAGTCCGGCACTGTCGAGATGGACGCCGGCATCATGGACGGCTCCAACCTTCTGTTCGGCGCTGTGGGCGCCGTTCCCGGCATCAAAAACCCTGTGCAGGTGGCCCGCCTCCTGGTGCAGGAGCAGACCAAGGGCCTTCTCCCCCTGGGTCGGGTGCCGCCCATCTTTATGGTTGGCGAGGGCGCGCGGGATTGGGCCGCCAGGCACGGGGTCACGCCAGTCGAGGACGAGAGGGAGCTTGTCAGCGAGAAGGCCAACAAGCTGTTCAGGCACTACAAGAAGAAGCTGGAGTCTTTCCGACAGTCTTCTTCCTCTTCCTCCTCTTCTCCCGCTGGGACTTCCGTTAAGCGCTCTTCCAAGACTTGTTCCCCGTCCTCAAGAGCGGAGTCGATGCAGCAGCCGGAAAGCACGTCCACGCCAAAAAGGCAGAAGGTCGGGGAGGGCGTCTCCAACGGAGAAGGAGGAGATTGCGCCCCGGAGCCAAAGGACGATGACGACGAGGTGGAGATCCTCGAGGTGCAGGAGGTCGACGACCACGTGACTGACACGGTAGGAGTGGTGGCCATGGACGTGTTCGGAAACGTCGCCAGCACGGTCAGCAGCGGGGGTATCGCACTTAAGCAGCCAGGACGAGTAGGACAGGTGAGAAAATTTAAAATTTTAATCAATTCAATTGGAAAATTACACAATCTCGTTTCCGCAGGCCTCGTGCTTCGGCTGCGGTTGCTGGGCCCAGAACCTGATGGGCCCGCGCGGCCAAGCTGTCTGCGTGAGTACGACAGGGTGCGGGGAGCACCTCGTCAGGACATTCTTAGCCAAGGAGTGCGCGCAGGTGCTATCCGAGAGCGGAGGGGAGGATAACAGCAAATCGTCTTCTTCACTGACGGCCCTCCAGGGCTGCATGAGTGAGCGGTTCGCCGAGTCCGACTTTCTTCGCGCGGTGCCTGAGAAGCTGGGCGGCGCCGTCTGTTTTCGCTTCGACCCTGCGGTCAGGAGGGGCGAGTTTCTGTGGACTCACACGACGCCCAGCATGGGTCTGGCATTCCAGACCACGGCCTGCAGGGAGGCCACAGCAAAGATGTCCCGGCTGCCGCCTAGGGCAAAGGGGGAGGGGGCCGCAGCAGACGTGGCTACCACAGCCATTCTGGTGGAGAGCATGCCCTTCTTGGCGGTTCAGCATCCTCCTCCTCCTCCCATGCCACCACAGCCAACGGCGGTGAACGGAGTGCCGCCGCCGCCGGCAGCAGTCAACGGGGCATCCTCGGAAGAATCAAACGAGGCTGAGTGACGGAAGCGAAACCTTTGGTAATTTCCGTCTTCTTCATCACAAGAGCTTCTTCCTGCTCTTTCCCCGCCTGATGTGCCAATGGCCACCGCTGCAGCCTGCAGTTCTTGCTTCTTCCGTTGCTTGTTGCATTTCCCTCGAGTTTTTCCTGCCTGCCTTGTTACGCCTTTCAAGCTCTGTTTTGAAGCGAGCCACCGCCACCCAAAATTTAACGATTGTTAGCGCGAGTATGGAACGAGAGAGAGAGGGACAGACTGACTTTAAAGGGGTGGAGTGTTGCAGTGCGTGAGATCGATTCCTCCCTCCTTCTCTTCCAGCAAAGACATTCCAAGCAAGCACACGAGAGTCCAGAAACCAGTCATTACAGACAATGATGAAAAGGGTTTTATTTTGTTTTGCTGTAAATGAAATCACTGTTTACTTTTTTTTGGTTGTATGAGCACCAAAAGTTTGGGTAATCATGAGAAAATTTGAAGAATACAGCTTGTCAAATTTTACAGGAGGGAAGTTGTGTTGTGTCGCGGTTTTTCGTGTTGCGGAATTTGTACTTATTCAACTTCATGGCCCAGCTTTTTTTCACAACCTTCCCTTATGGGAAAATGCAATAATATTTCACTTTATTTCACTAGTGTATTGTTTGTTTGTTTATAAGCTCGTTCGGGAAGCAAGAATACTTTCAAAAATACATTTGAAGATTCGGGAAATAAAATTTCCTGTGAAAAAGTTCTACTTTTTTAACAATCCCATTAACATACTTTCAAGAAAATCAACACGGGCATCAGGAATAAAATATTCACCTTGATCATTGTTATTCCACCCAATGATAGAGTTGGTTTTGGTTTGGTTTTATTTCAGGCCAAACGTTCAAAAGTACAATGTACTGCACGTCAAACTAACTCCATGGCTGACAGCTTGACTGTAGCCTTGACTCTTCGTTGAGACTTCAGTGCCTGTGCCTGTTGCTGGGAGCTGAAGGTGTTGCCATCCATACATTGCATACATGATCTTGACACTTTTCCTGGCTTCTTTTTCTCGCCAGAGGTCCTAGGCCACCAGCAAATCATTGGATATCAGATTCCACCATCTCTCTATATATAAATTTGGCATGTATGTATGTATGTATGTCCTCATTTTTCTCCAAAACTATGA
>JAAUXV010081713.1_pt1 | contig 9995 bp, 11 predicted proteins | sample 7278181 | NCBI WGS metagenome assembly JAAUXV01 (sample SAMN14350114, study PRJNA611818) | marine sediment metagenome | isolation source: surface marine sediment (2.1m) | place: French Polynesia: Moorea | collected 2018-08
GCAGTGCACAACCCGGCCCCGGTAGAGCAGACCTTCCGCTTCGGCTTCGCCATGCCAGCGGCCGCGCTCGTCTCCGGGGTCAGGCTGGCCAGGGACAGCGACTACGAGGGAGCCTCCTCACGGTTCAACGAAAGCGGATGGAAGGAGGGTAGGTACTACCACGCCGGGCAGAGGGGGAGGTACTTCGGAGGGGAGGAGGAGATGGAGGAGGACGAAGGAGGAGCAGAAGGACAGGTACGGAAATCACCGTTGTTATATTTTGGTCGTTTTTTTATCCCAGTATTTTTTCGAAGCGATCTACATCATTTTCTACTGTTGAGTAATTTCCTCCCAGGGTTGGCAGAACGCGGACGGCCAGCTGATCCTCGACGCCAGCGCCAGCTTTAAGCAGTTCGTACTCCCCATCCGCATCCTCCCCGGTGACAACGTCACCGTGGAGCTCACCTACGAGGAGCTGCTGGAGCGCAAGGAGGGCAGATACGAGTACAGCGTTAGCGTCAGCCCTGGTGAGATCGTGAGGGACTTCCGGCTGGACCTGTCCGTGGAAGAGAGGCACCCGCTCAGGGACCTCAAGGTGGTGGCGCCAGTCATCGGAGACCTGGGCGACAAGGTCACCTTCGCGGCAGAGGACTACTCCGACTACGACTACGACCTTCTGCAGGCGTCCCCAGGCGTGGCCCACGTCTCCTTTGGCATGGAGGAGGTGGACCAGTTCGACTACTTCGGGCGGCACGGATTCACCGGGGACTTCTCCGCCTCTTACGACGTGGAGACCCTCCCGGATGAGCTGGACCTGATCGTGGCGGAGGACTCCTTCGTGCACTTCTACACCGTCCCGGACGACCAAATGGACAGCATCCCCCGCCACGCAATCTTCGTCCTCGACGACTCAGAGTCCATGTCCGGCCCCAAGTCCGAGCACGCCGCAGAGGTCCTCTCCCTACTCGTCTCCTCGCTGTCAGACAACGACTACGTCAGCGTCATCACCTTCAACAACACCGTCAGAATGGTCCAGCCGCCGGAAGATGAGGTTGCAACGGGAAACGAGACCATTGCGAAGAAGGCCTTCCCTGTCAATCAGAACAGCACCGCCGACATGGTATCTTTGTCCGTCTCTGGGCTGGGCCGGAGCCGGTGCTCCTCCAACCTATCTCTGGCAGTGTCCGAGGCCATGGCTCTGGACAGGGACATCTGGGAGGCGGGGAACCTTCCCGAGAACGCCTACACTGTAGTGGTTCTGGTGACGGACGGGCGGTCGGAGGCATCCAGGCCGGAGAAGCGGAGGACGGTCAACCGGGTGCGGGAGGCCAACCGCGCGGCAAGGATCCCCGTCTTCATCGTCGGTGTTGGCTTCGACGCGGACATGGACTTCCTGGGCGAGGTGGCGGATAGGGCGGGAGGGGTGGCCGCAAACGTCATCGAGGACCTGGACGTGCGGCCGCAGCTTGCGCCGTTCAGGGCAAACCTGGACGAAGTCGTGCTCAAGAACCTACGACTCAGCTACATCGGCGGCGCATTCGACCAGGACAGTCTGACCAACGCCCGCTTCCTGGCCTTCCGCGCGGGGACTTCGGTGACGGTGGCGGGAAGACTGATACTGAATGACAGCTCGGTCCCTGCTCAGTTCGAGGTTGAGGCCACCGGGCAGTCCGCCCGCGGGCTCTTCCTCGACCACCCTCCTACCCTGGCGCTGAACGGCGTCGCCCGCTGCGACGGGGTGGTCACCCTGTGCTCCGAGGCGGACCTTCTGGGTGACTGCATCGACGTGAGTATGTCCAGGTCCAACCTGTGGGAGTTCGGCTTCGGCAACCGCGCTGCCTCCGCCAACGTCAGCGGCGACTGCGCATGGGTCGTGTACTCCGAGACCTACTACGGCGGGGAGAGCTTCATCCTGGTGCCGGGATCCTTCCCAGCACTCCCTCCCCCCATGCACAAGGCCATTTCTAGCGTAAGGGCACAATCGCTGGCGTCCTTCGCACCTCCGCCGCAGCCGACGGTGATTGAAGCTGTGGCGGATTCGAAAGACGACACAAGTGCAGCCAAGGACGACGACGGCGAAGTGTACAAATCATCATCATCCGAAGAGGAAGAGGAAGAGGAGACGGGCGACAAAGTGGATCAAGGAGATGAAGATGACACCAAGGACGCGGACGACAAGGAAAAGGAAAGAGGCGCGGACAGCACCGGTCATGTCAAGGTCCTTCTGGATCGCATTCGCGCCTTCCTCGTCATCAAGGACGTCCTCCGGCGCCTCGACCTTCGCCCTGAAAGCGTCACCTGGGAAGAAATGGACAAGGCCACCCTCTTGGCTCTCGGGCACGGATTCCTCACCCCCTTCACCGACCTCCACCTCAACAGAGAGAGCCAGAGCATCATCGTGGCGGAAGAGGAGCAAGAGGCCGATGTCGAGCCTTCCTCCGCCTGGCTGTCAGAGACGAGCGTGGTGACCTACCGCGACTTAAGCCCGTCCGGACTCCTCTTCTCGCTGGACGACGACCCGCACATCAAGCGTCAGTGGGAGGCGCTGCAGCAGTGCCGGCCGCCCGTCGCCTGCATAGGGAACTTCCACTTCGAACTGCTGCCCAAGGAGGAGGACGTCGTCACATGGGATGGTGAGCAAGAAATATTCAAGTAGTCCTAGTTTCGTTATTAAATGCGAACAGTTTCTTTCGCAGGCCAGCCGCTGAGCAACGGGGGCTCCGGCAACTGCTCCAGCACCCTGACGCTCTTCACCAAGCCGGACTTTGGCGGCGAGTTCCTGGAGGTGACCTCCTCCGTGCACCAGCTGTACCACTCCTCCGTTTCGCAGCGGATGCGATCGCTGCGGGCGGAGGGAGACTGCTGCTGGCTGCTCTTCGACAGGAGGTTCTTTGCCGGGAATGTGGAGAAGGTGTGCGGGCCGACCTACGAGCAGGGGCTCAGGCTAACGAACGTGGGGTCCGCAAAGAGGATCTCGCCTCCGCCTCCGCCGCCAACTCCGGCTACTACACAGCCTCCTTCGTTGACGGAGAGGAAAGAGGATGGAGACACTGCGGCGGAAGACGAGGGCGTCGCTGCCGAAGTCTTGCTCCCTGAAGAGAGCGAGGAGGACGCCTCCTCGTGATACAAGAATCCTATGCTGTGAAAGTCGCCCTAATTGCATTCTGTCAAGATCCTATTTTACAGGACATGTACGTACCAGATTGATTTTTTTGCGCAGCGCTAGTAGCGTCCCAGACGAGAGTGTGAAAGTAGTCGATGCTCGCAAAATTTGTGAAGACCCTTCCCATATAAAAATGTATTTTCCCCTGTGCCGTTTGGACAATACAGATTCCAAGTTACCCTCACTCTTTTGGTGACATCATCGTATTTATTCCAATCTCGTTAGCAAAAGCGAAAAAAAACCGGCCGGGGAGAGAGAGGGTCATAAATTCGACATTTATATGGCTTGTCCGTTGACTGATATATTGTTCTTCTAGTTTCAAGTCGTCCGAACATTTCGAATCCCGAAAGAGGGAAAAAAACCCCGCCTTTGTAGCAGACATGAAAAAGCAACCTTTGTTTATTTCGGATAATTAATCTTTCTTTGCTACAAAATCTATTTGATATCACATTCAACACTTGACTTAGTGCCTCTATAGAGGCGAAGGTGCCCAAGGTGACTTTGAAAACAGGTACAAATGTTGTTGCTTAGTGCTATGTGGTATAGATTGTTCGGCCTTTGCTGCGATAATTGCTTTTTCATGATTGTGAAACTGCATTTGATTGAGTACTTGGTGCCTTATTTGTTTTGTATTGCTTCGTACGGGTTAGGTAAGTGGCACTAAAATCTATCCATGATGCTAGCCGGAATGGTTTTCCCCCCAAATCTTATTTTGTTGCGGTTACTGAGAGTCCGTTTTTGTCTGCCTCTGCTATTTCTTGACCTTGAAGAAATGGCTGAGAACGTCGATGGGCAGCGGGAAGAGGATGGTTGAGTTCTTCTCCGCGGATATGTTGGTAAGGGTTTGCAGGTACCTGTAGAAAAGTGGGGAAAACAGCGTGAGGTTTGTTTCCAACTTATTTTGAGACATAGGAGCTCGCTCACCTCAGCTGCAAAGCTGCCGGTGACTCGGAAATGACGTCGGACGCCTCTTTCAAGGCCCTGGAGGCCTTCTGCTCACCTTCTGCCGCAATGACCTACGTGTGGGATTTTTCCCGAATAGAAATTTGATAAAGCTATGGATTGTCCTCTTTTTCTGCAAGTTTGTTACTTACCTTAGCCCTAGCCTCCCTGGCTGCCTCTGCCTCTGCGGCCATAGCCCTCTGAAGCTGGATGGGCAGGCGGACGTCCTTCACCTCCACGCGCTCGACCTGGGATCGAACAGCAATCGGCGTCATCCCTAGTCTTAGCTATTGCTATTTTCGTCTCCATGATGTCACCTTGATCCCCCACGGGTCTGTGGCAGAGTCCAGGTGCTCCAGAATGTCGTGGGCGATGTTCTCTCGGTCGGACAAGATGTCGGACAAGCTCTTGGTGCCGAGAATCGTCCTGGGAGGAAATGCAATAGCATTGCGTTAATATAATTTATACCGTATGAAGATCCCTTATTTGTGTTCTGTCCATTGGGGCATATTTTGCTTGTATTCAATGGCATTGAAAAAATACTTTTTTAGCGGCGCATTTGGAGGCACCAAATTTCCACTCTGCATTGTACGAAATGAATTATTTGTTTCCGATTTTATCGACTTTCGTACGTTTTGCTCCTATAGTCCTACGGGTATTCCTCGTACCTGAGCGTGGTCGATGCCAGTAGTTTCGTGCTCTTGGCGAAGTCCGCCACGTTGCAGACGGCGGCCAGCGGGTTCCTGATCCTGTAGTAAACGACGGCGTCGACGGCGACGGTGACAGAGTCCTTGGTGAGGATCTCCTGCGGCGGTACGTCGAAGGAGATTGTCCTCAGGTCGGTCACCACGATCTGGTCCATGCAAGGGATGATGAAGAAGAGGCCTGGGCCAACCGCGCCGCCCTCCTTCACGCGACCCAGGCGGAAGATCACAGCGCGCTCGTATTCCTATAAAAGTTTTTGGGAGAATTAGAAATGTGAATATTTAACTTCCATTTACTTAAAGTCAATGATGGTTGTTTTCCCTCTTTTTTCAGTTTTGCGTCTTCTCATCACTCTTCTACAGGGCGGAAAATTGGAAGCATCGATTTTTGTTCTGCCGCATATGACTTTCCAATTAACGGATACGGCCTCTGGATCAAAGGGTAGATTCTTCATCTTCTAATCAAGGACGGGTAAGAATAGAGCCACTTGTCTCAATAATAAAGTCATCCATCAGCTCAGTCATTTGAAAAGCTATGAGATAATGAGAGACTCGAAACGTCCGTCCTTGTTTGGAATTAATTTTGAGATTGTTTTCCCGTCAAATGCCAACCAGGTTTTTCTCTCCCCCTCCCCCCCTGTCTAGCAAACCGACGCAAATAGCACTGTATATCGAATTAACACTGTCGGACGTCGGGCATGTCATCAATTATTTACCTGGACCATCCTCAGGCAGGCGAGGAGGGAGAAGGGGAAGGTGATGACAATGAGGATGTAGGAGAGGAAGGTGATGAGACCGACCACGAAGCCATTGTCCTCGGGGGCGTTCTTCTAAACAAGACGGAAATGGGAAAAAATAGTACGTGGGCAATTATGGGAAAGAACGTAGCAATCATCTTGATCGATTTCTGATCTCACCTCGAATGCGTAGTTGTCTACGACGGTGTTGGTGGGCATGATGGAGTCTGAGAAGGCTCCGGTGTTGGGGCGGGTGGGGCCGCCGTTGTTGCCGCCGTTGGCCTTGTTGCCACCGCTGCCGCCGTTGTTGTCCCAGCGGGTCCCGTTCCCGTCCTCGACTGAGGACAGCATCATGGCGACTGCTCCTCTCCCCCCTCTCGCCAGTCGATGCCGAATGGAGGAGGAGGCGGTGGCGGTGGGGGAGCCACCGCGGGAACGGAGCGGAGAAAGAGAGGAAAGATCAACATAAAATATTCATTTGAACAAAGCCGGCGGACGAGGCCGGCCAGAGGCCGACGCTTCGCTTGTCGACGTGGTACAATGACTCGCTCAGTCCTTTCAATTAGAGAAGTTGCTTCGATTTTCCGCGGAGGCGGAGAAGAGATGCCACGGCTGCAAACGTGGGCAAAGAACTTGACGGCGGCGAGCGAGCTCCATTTCGCGCCTTGCAGTTGTACGTAGGTAGCATCAATGATAGACCTACCACTTACTGTTGTCTCCACCCCCCGACTTCTCGCACCTTCGCCCACCTATGGCTGGTATCACCGGGGCCCGCTATGGTGACGCCTCTGCCGACGACGCCGGGTCATACGGCCTTTAATGTTTTTCTCGAAGGACGCATGAAAGAGGAGCGGTACGTACTTCGTGGACGTTGTGTTTGAGGGGCCACTACAATATTCTCACACGTATCTCAGACACGAGCCAAAAAGGCAGATTTGAAGGCACCCACCAGCAACATGCATGGGAATTAGGAGCACGACAGACGTAACGACTCGGAAGAAATGTTCCGCTTACTGAAACTTTGATGCTCTCAGGCAGTAGCGGCGAAAAACCGCCTTTTTATTTGAAAGCGGCTCTGGATCTTGGAGACATTTTTTTGCGGTTGGACCATGAACCTACACCCAGTTGTCTAACGATCTACTGTATGTCTTCCGCCTAACGTTGTGTGAAAACTGACATTTACACGACCACTGTGAATCGGCAGCTACGTTCATTACCTTTTCAACAGGAATTTGAAATGATCCCAAAGAATAGTTTTCCTTTCTCACGCGCTATCGGAGTCGGACACAAACCTTGAGAAAACTTTGTAACGACGTATCAGGAATGTGTTGTTCCCAAGGGAATTCGGTCTCAAAACGACAAAAGTACTGAGGACAATAAACTCGCGAGCAAAGCAGTCGTCGTGTTGTACCAATTTTATTTGGCCGAACGGGGAAAAAACGTAGGCTACTCGGTATGCTTCGCACTCTATGGAAATATGTATGTATCCACGGAGTCCCTGCGGACTTCGTGTAATAATTAATTGTAGTCTTGGGCAAGATTGTATCCGTTCTTCTCTCTGGCGTCTAAAACGCTCAGCACTTCCCGTCACCAACAGTCACATGTGCGTGAAATTCATCGTCTTTGGTCTGACTAGCGCGGGCGGGCTTCCTCTCAATTGTGAAGTCGGCGCCGCGAAATAATGGCATTGCGATTACGACAAAAAAAGCACGATAGGAAATACCCTACAGTGTACGTAAATAATAAGAAGGTGCTAGGGGTGATTGGGTAGGAAACAAGGAAACTACAGGGGAATCCACAGTTGGGATGTACGAAAAAAAAACAAAAAGGATCAATTTCTCGTGATATCGGATCTGCCGAGACACCTGCCTGAGGCAGCAGGGGGGCAAGCAAGGTCAGATCTTCCTTTTCTTTCTTCTTTGTCACAATTGCTAAGCTAGGCTAGGCGGCAAAAAGGTCTTTTGCTGCAGTAGTAGAAAAAGGTCCTCTAGTATGTTTGTATCACAATACTGAAAGCAAGGATGATTATGTGAATTCTCTTTCTCTTCTTCTTCGGAGACGGAGGGAGGCGAAACGAATGAGGACGCGCACAAGCACTTGCACGGGATTTCGTCTCGTTAGCTGGCATCCCTGCACAGCATGGAAGATGAGTGTGCCGCGGCCGCTAAGAGTAGAGTGACTGTGGCCGCGTGTGCGCCGCCGACCATGTGTGAGGTCGCCCCGCTGAGCCTTGACATCTGGTGGGCGTCGTGCTTGCACGGGGTGGCCTCCCGCATGGCCAGGAGCATGCTGTTGACCACGTTGGCCGGGGTGGGGTCGCCGCACTTGAGCAGCTCGGACTCGATGCAGTGCCGGATGCGGTTGCCCTTGCTGGAATAGAAAGATAGAGACACGAGGGTCAAAGGTGGAAGAAGTCGAAAAAGACACTTGATCTCCCTCTTTGAAATGCATCACATCAGCTCTTCCTTCCCCCTTTGCTGGCATTCCAAACGTGACGACTGAGAAGAGAAGGGAAAATAAGTTTTCCAAGACTTCCTTTTATCTTTCAGGAATGTTTCCACGTTCTCTCCTCCATTCCCTGGGGGCGTGGAGGGGAAAGAGAGCCCTTCGTACGGAAAGAGAGAGAAGGAAACACGACCTTTTGCTTTCTCCCCCCCTCCTCCATCAAAGTAGGAGGCGGAGAGGGGGGGGGGGACGTCTCTCCTCGCTGCTGAATGCGCCCGAAGGGAGGGAGGGAAACGATTTCTCGCTTTTCAAGAGAAAGAGGGAGATAGCCCCGGTGGGGTAGTGGGGTAGGAGAAGAGAGAGGAAATGGAGAAAAAAAGTAGGGATTGAAAGATCCAAGACGATGGAGGAAGAAGAGAGGGGGGGGCGAAGTAGGCACGACTGTCCCGGAGCGGAGGAGCCTCGAGGAGGGGGAGAGGGAAAGCTCAAGAGGAGAGACAAGAGGATGGAGGAGGAGAAAAGAGGAGGGAGGGGGTTGGTAGGTAAATACCACCTCTTGTTGACCTTATACCGGGAAAGAGGAGCAAAAGGGCAGAAAAAGAGACAGGGGGAGGGCCGGGGGGGAAATAAAGGCCCTCTCCTCCTCTGGTTTTTTTTCATCGTCTCTCACCGGCAATTCTGGCTGCTGAAGACGATGAAGTGAATGTTCTCCCTGTTGCTGGACTGCGCGATCTCCGGGACCGTCCTGTTGATGCAGTCCATGATGGCGTTGGAGCGGTTCTCCATGCAGCCAAGGCCGTCCTCGAACATGAACACTAGAAAATAGAAAGAGAAGGGGAGCAAGGATGAGGCGCGCGTCAGGCCAAATGACGTAAGAACAATGGGGGACTTGACGCTAGTGCATTAAGCCGTCATATTCTTAACGACTCATACGCACTGCTTTCAGAAAAAAGAATAATCCCGAGCAGCGAGCGTAAAAATGGAAGCATAACTCGCGTGCTTTTTTACCCAGTCCCAAAAGTTCCCCTTGGTGCATTATTTGTTTCCTCCGACGGAAATAATAAAAGTCTTTCTGGCAGGGGAAGAGAGGGGACAAGGTCGGGAGGGCCGGGGAAAGCCGCCTCCCTCCTTCCTCCTCTTCCCTATCTTCTTTCCACTCCGTCAACCACCAGAGGCTGAGCGGGCGAGAAGGGAGGTGGGGGGAAGGAGATGAACGAGGGAGGGAGGGCGACCGTGGAGGGGAAAAGGGGGCCGTTAATCCAATCCCCGAAGAAAGGAAAACGGTCCTTCCCCTCCTATCCACCACCACCTCCACCACACACACTAGGAAACCCCCAATCCCCTCCCGCAGGAGGGATCGCGTGAGGATGACTTTCTTACGTGCTAGCCTGTCCCCGTTGTTGTAGCAGATGAAGTCCACGGCGGCGTCGATCATTCTGAGGGTGACGTTGAGTCCGGGGCGCTCGCGGGGCTTCAGGCACTGGCGGGACACGCTAAGGAAGTTCTCGATGCAAGGGCGGGTGCGCTTCACGGGTTCACTAGGGAGAGAAGGATGATCGTTCAGTACAGATTTTTTCTCCGTTTCGCCACCACGCGACTTGACACATCTTTCTACCGTACGTCGCAAAAAGTACCCCTTCGAAAAATATTCACCAATATTCACAATTCAGGTGAGGGACAATACTTACTCGCAGTACTTCTTGAAGACGAGGTCCAGGTCCCCCGTCTCCTTCTTGGCCTCCACCTCCTGCTTGATGGCGTCCTTGTCAAAGTTCTGCAGCACGCAGTAGACGAGGTCCTCCTGAGACTTGAGCCAGTCGTCCAGCGCCCTCTGCCCTCCGATCTTGAGGCACCGCTCCTCCCAGTTCTCGAAACCCGCGTCCAGCCTGGAGTAGACGCGCTCCTCCTCCTCCATCTCGTCGAAGACGCCGTCGAACTCATCGCCGAACGTGGACCACTCGTCGTCGTCAGAAGAGGAGTCGCCCACCTTGGCGCGGACTGGAAAGGAGAAAACGGAGATTGTAC
>JAAUXV010050183.1_pt1 | contig 9991 bp, 12 predicted proteins | sample 7278181 | NCBI WGS metagenome assembly JAAUXV01 (sample SAMN14350114, study PRJNA611818) | marine sediment metagenome | isolation source: surface marine sediment (2.1m) | place: French Polynesia: Moorea | collected 2018-08
ATATCTTACAACTTGGACTGAGACCACGAACGGCGGCCAATTCTTGGTAATTGCAGTGACGGTCCTGCCTCGGAGGTCTGAACGGCGCTTCCAGGCGAAAGAGGACTCTGATGGCTTGCTGAGAAAAAATATTTACCCCTCATAGGTAGATGTTTTTCCCAAAAAAGCCACTTACGTAGATGAAAACGTCCCGACTGGGTTGTCTATCGAAAGCTTCATCAAATCCTGCTCGACGATCGTCTCGCCCACTTTGTACGCCTCCCCAACGGTCCAGTAGGCAGCGTCGCCGGTGCTACTGGTGCGGAGTAGTAGTAGGCCCGAGTCCGGCCCGGTCCCGTCCAACAGCAGGGTCAGGAGATCGCCGCCCTCCTCCACCATCCCGGTCCCTCTCTCCTCCTGCAGCACCAGGATGACCATCATTGAGTAGAAGAGCGATCCCCGCACGGCGCGTCCTAGGCAGTCCCCCGAAAGAGGGTGGCGCAAATCGGCGGAGACATTCCACGTTGGAAGGATGATTGTCAGTCCTTCTATCGGCCCGGGTTCTATTGCAAAAAAATCGTAGGATATTGCACAGGGAGACATGAACGATCTTAGCTGAAAAGCCAAAGCCAAAAATACGCTATCAAAACCCCACTCCAATTAAGTGATTGCTATAGCATTCTCTCGCCATATATTCTGACATCTGTGTCGATCCACTCACCTGAGGATGTGGTTCCCGCGCCGCCCTCGCAAAAGCCACCCGCGTCCGCCACCGAGACGGCGGTGTCGCCCAAAGTCCCTCTCCCTGAAAGGAGCATTAGGTCCTTCCCCTTCGACACGAGGGAGCCCGGAGGTTCTCCCCAGACGACGAAGGTTGTCCTCATCGGGGGCAGACCGAGCGAACGGGCGGCGGACAAAGCGGCGAGGGAAGAGCGGTGCAGGTGGGTCGACGAAGCCGTCGCGACTAGTACCAGACGGGCAAAGACCAACAGAGCGACAACGTTCATTTCAAGGCGGAGGTGGAAAGTTCAAAAAAGAAATCACTTGCTTGCTGCGCACACATACGTACTGTTTTTTCGCGCGCCCACGGCAGACTGACTGCTTCCGTCCTTCCCTCCCCGCCCTCTCAAAAGGGGCATGCATATGCTTTCTTTTGCCGGGACCCGCCCCTTTTTCAGGACTGCAATTTACCACACAATGCTGACAAAGTTCCTCTCGTTTATTGAAGAAGAGTGTAGCAGCACTTACTGACACTTGGAAAATTACTCGACAAACGGTATTTTTTGGTGGCCTATTGAATTTGTTTCTATTGAAGGTCCGGTTTAGGAAAATGTTTTTTTGGGGGGTGAAATGTTCTTTCGCCTGCAGTACAGAGCGCCCGCCTCTATCGTTAAATTTTCAATAACCGAAGAATAGTCCTCCTTTTTTCGTACGCACACGCTCATTACAGAGTATCGGAAGTATTGTTTGTGGAGTTTCCGCCGCTGTCGCCGTATTCAAATGCAAGTAACAAGTTTTATGGGCAGATGACCATCTTATCCTTTTTGAGCCGAAATGTCACTTAGGAGCTCGCTCCAGGACGCCCAAGACGACGCTTTGAAAAAACCAATGAAACATGGATTTCGCAGGCTGTATACAATTTGTCCTTCACGAGGCTGTCAGGTCCGAGGAAGCGAGGAAAATGCTTGGAACATTTGGTGGAACGGTTAAGGTTGGCAAGCGCCGTTTTACATACTTCGTCGGAGAAGTACGCGTGAGTGCTTTCGACACTGCGGCCGGCAACACTTGTTCCGTCTCTCTACGCAAGCACGATCGAGAAATTAGAGGCAAAGTGAGCGGTTTTTGAGGATGGGGGCTTGCATATGGCGGTGCTGGTTTAGGATTATGTATACGCCCAACTTGCCCCTGGCGTATTGTCTGTATGGAGACAGCTAAAGCCTATGAGGCACATTGAATGAGAAATGGGTTCTGCAGAAGGAACATTTCTCATGGAAAAACAGAGCGGTTTTTCTCCCTCGAGGCCTTTGCCGAACTGGATTGTGCAGTGTACCAAGCTCGGGAAGTTCCGTTTAAACCCTTTTGGGCGATTCAGCCGCAGCATGACAATTTGAAAAGTCCCCCCTTGTCTCCTTCGCCGATGGACAGCTAGCGCGGGTCCGAAAATAATTCATAAGTTTTGTCCCAGACGTCCGTACCTTTCGAAGCTAGGCCTATTTTTCTGTTTCATTTTTCGACACATGGAGTGGTGGTACTTTAAAATTCGTCGCGTCACTTATCGCCTCTGGAATTATGAAAACTCGCTTTTGTTAAGTAGTAGTGAATAATACGATACAGTGGCCGAGCGAATACAACTAGCGAACGCTGTGCAAACACGACAAGAAATATGTAGAGTCAAGCTGAATATTCTGTAAGCAAAGAAAGCCTGTGCAAAGTCAACAAACAAATAAACTCACGTAGGCAGGAAACACTACACCCTACCCTGCCTGTGGGAAGGAAGGAGCAGCTCAGGCCGCATGAAACCGCAACGCCCTAAATCAATTTATAGTTCCAAGCGCCGGGGAAAAACTTTTTGCTGCATGTACTATAAGACTGTAAAGTAAGCTTTATTAGGTTTGGTAAAGTGCGTAAGGTGCCCCAAAGAAAATTGCAACTCCGATGAGGCAATCAAATTCGTCGGCGCTGGCCTCTGGTGGGCTGACGAGTCTTGCGAAAAGACTTGGCGTGGGACGACTGTAGCGTGCCAATCAATATGACGGGAGGAGGAGGAAAAAGTTGGGTCTTTCGACGAGCCGCCGCCTCATTTGTTGTGACTATTTCCATCATGGGGATTTCGGCGCTGGAGCAGAGGTGCGGACTGTCACCCGCCATTGCTTTTTACAGACTCGTTTATTACTAGCAGGTCCTCGCCCGTTTTCGCCACCGGGTCTACAATTGGGGCCTCCTTTCTGGCAGATCAAGTAGACGGACGCAGCATTTAGACTATCGCCAAGAAAGGGCACAAACCAAAGTTTCCACACCTTCTTGTAGGATGCGGACAGCAACAACAGCAACAGCAGAGAGCTGCTGCCCAAGCGGTATCGCCGGATGGGCCTAGACAAGTACTGGACAAGCTGCCGGTGCGGCGAGGTGGAGGAGGAGGAAGAGGAGGAAGAAGAAGATGGAGACGGCGAGGAAGGGGAAGACGACTACGCAGAGCTGTCAGAGGAGGAGGAGGATTCGTACGAGACGGAAGAATCCTTGTCAGGATCTTCGTCGTCGTCCGGGGAGGGCGGATCAAGGTGCTGAGTTATGTCCACTTTTTTTAGTGGCCTATCAGCAGTTTCTTTTCCACTGTTTCTTAAAGAAGGCGGCCCCACCGTCGTGGAGATGGAGGCGGCGGCGGCGTCCGCTTCTTCGAGCGGCGCCCTTGGATGGCCTACATGAGCATAAGGGACAAAGGCGGAACGCGAAAGGGATGAGGGAGGAGGGGAAGAAGAGAGGAGAGAGGAGAAAAAGAAAGAAAAGAACCATTTTCTTAAAATTTGGCCGTTTTTTGATGGGCTATCAGAATGCACTTTGCTCAAGTCCAACAAAGCCTCCTCCCTCCTCCTCCTTCGTCTGGCCTATTCCCCGCCTCGCTTAGATCTGCGGTGCCACCATCATCAACGCCTTCTACCTCATCTCTGCCGCCCACTGCTTCTGCAGCAACAACCTCTGCTCCAAGAGGCCAAAGGGGAAGGAGATAAACGTCAACATTAAGGGAAGCGGCCAATAGCAATATGAAAAGAGGAAAAGAGGAAAAAGTTTTTTTCGTAGGAGCACGTTGACGCCTGGCTGGGCATTCACGACACGGCGGAGATGACGGAGCAAAACGAGGAGAAGAGGTTCACAGTGGACAGGCGAGAAACGACGAGACAATATTCTAATATGAACGAACCTAGAAGGTCTTTCTTTAATGCAGGGTGATCGTGCACTCCGAATTTGACGGCGTGTACCACGACATTGCGCTGGTGAGACTGGCCAGGAGGGTTGTATTCACCAGGGAGAGGGCGCCAATCTGGTAGCAAGCCATCAACTCATTTCGGATCGAGTGTCGAACCGCACCATCCCTAGCCTCCCTCTGACGGAGCACTTCCCCGACCGCACGGGGAAGGCTCTTGTGGCCGGGTGGGGAGCAAAGACGTCCGAGCGATGCTCCACAGACGACAGCGGACCGGCGCTGCACGGGCTATGCAGGTTCCCATTCAGGCATGCAAATGCAACTTACAAGGTGGGTGAAGATATCGAAACAAATACTTCCTTTGTACGTACTGTAAGTTGTTATGAGGCCTGTAGACCTGCTCGTTCTCGCCGACGCCCACTGAGACGCACCCGCTCTGCAAGAGATTCAATCAAGGCGAGTTTCTTTTTCCCAAACAGAGTAATATGTTCCACTACATTGTTTGACTTGCAGCGAACAAAGCCAAGGAGATTTCCTCCGTGCGCTTCCCCGTGCTCCTCCTCTCCAGCTCAGTGAAAGAGAGGAGGGAGAGGGAGGGCAGTAAGGGTGACGCCGCCGCCGCCGTCCAGGTCAAGTGCTACAACTCTGTCCACGGCCACTACGGGTGGTGCGGGACAGATGGCGGAGGGGGAGGAGGAGGGGGAAAGGAGGAAGAGGGGGACAACCTGCCTCACGACAAGGGGTGGGGGTGGTGCACAAAGAGCTGCACTCACCAGTGAGACTCTCTTTGTTGTTGGGCGCTGGAAACAATTTCAATCATTTTTTTGTCGCTCAGCAAGCCAAGGAGCAGCAGCAGGCTCCATGAGACTGATTTGAGTATTTTGGTAACATAATTCTCCTTTCGTTTATAGCAACACAGCTTTAAAACATTGCCCTCCCCCATCTTCTTTCGCAGGACCGTGAGTCTTGCCTTGAGCTGGCCGAGACCCGCGACCCCGCCACCAATGCCACCTTCCCGGTCAGGCACGACATTGAGCTGTGCGCCGCCAAACAGCAGAGGGTGCCAGGTGAGGGATTCGTCCAGAAAGACGTTCTCTTTTCTGAACTGGTGTCGACAGGGTTCGAGATCTGGAGGGTGGTGAGAAACGAAGAGGAGGAGGAAGACGGGAAAGGGAAAAGGGGCAAAGGAGTGAATGACGACGACGAGGGCGGCGGGGGCAGGTGGGAGGATGTCACGTTCGTCAAGCAAGAGGACTCGCCCGCAGTCAACCAGTCTTATTACTACGGAGGTGAGCTCAGGCACATAACGCACTCAAGAAACTTACTTTTTAAACAACAAAATATGACAGGAAACGATGCCTGCGAGGGCGACAGCGGAGGTCCCCTGTACATCTGGGTGGGGCATCAAACCAAGGAAAAGAAGGGGCAAAATTCGCCGAGAGAAGAAAGGAAGAAACGGAGAATGAGGAGGAGGAGGAAGGGGAAGCCCAAGAAGAGGAGAAAGAAGAAACGCAGAAAGAAAGCGAAGAAAAAGCCAGTGACAAAGTAAGTGCGCGGCAAAAACGTTTCAAAGGTGGAACAAATACATATTGCTCTTCTGAAGGCGCCGGAAAAAAGCCTTCATCATTGGGGTCATCAGTCGAGGGCACGGCTGCGCACTCAGGGATAAGGCAGGGGTCTACACCAGGGTCAAGAGCTTCCTGGACTGGATCCACCAGGCAAGAACATTTTTTTGCAATATTATACTGTATAGGTGACCACGATGCAAGAGTTTCCCGACTAAATATGCAGAATTCGGGCGACGGCAACTGCGCCAAGAGGCTTGACAGCAGCGGAGGCGCCGCCACCGCCGCCGGGAAGGACCTGATGGAAGAGTCTGGCAGGGGAAAAAAAGTAAGGGAGGGGAAGCAGCGGCGACATCAAGCCGGTGGTGTTCTGGCGAGGGAGTTGGGTGCTGGGGAGTCCGACTCGGAGGAGGGAGGAGGAGGAGGAGGAGGAGGCGATTCGCAGTCGAAGGATCAAGGGTCGGACTCAAGGCGGAGGGAGGAGGAGGACGATGCAGACGAGGCGCTGGAAAGCAAAGCGGATTCGGACAGCGACGATTAAATGGTGTTCGCTAAATAGCACGAAATCAAAAAGTGCTTCCAATTTACTTGAAATACAGTACATCGTGTGCAAGCTTTCGGTTTTCAGGCCTGGAGTATCTTGCGCCCCTTCTCCTCCTCCTCCCTCTTCCTCTTCTCCTCCCAGTAGACGCTGGCGGCGTCGCCCCTACCCACCACCTTCTCCTTCCTCCTGGCCCCAACCTCAGCCACCTCCCCCTTCTCACCGCCTTCGTCCTCATCCATCCTCGTAGCACCGGACTTGAATCCAAAACCCCTGCTAAAAAGCATGCCACAAAAAATTATAAATATTCACAAGGATTCCGTTTCCAGGTGCCGTTTCCAAGCACCTGCTCCTGATCCACCTGGCGACCTTCCTGGCGGCGAAGAAGGCCGCCACCAGGTCAAAAAGCAGGACGTTGACCATCATCAGGGCGCAGGGCCAGTTCACCCACTGCTCCACGATCTGTCGACAACAGTTCATTTTTTTGTACACAAGCCTCATAGGCAGCCGAATGTTCAATTGCGTACAAAAACGTTTCACCTCTTGTTCCATAACTTTGTCCCTTTTGCCCTTTTGCCTGGGATAATTCATGAAAGATTTTTTAACGACTGTAAAACACAACAGTCAGTAGCAACTACCTCTTGACCTCTGCTCCCACCTCCCAGGCTCCCCCTCCGACCGCCACCTTCCTCCCCGGACCCCCTTCAGCCTCCTCCTTTTGCCTCGTCTTCCTGACCTTCTGCGTCCCGAAGAGGATCTCCCCGTCGTCGTTCGGCTTCATGCCTTCGCCGCTCAACTAAAGTTTATATTAAAGCTAACATGGTAGCTCCGACATCCAATTGATTTGTTCAATTAAATGCTTGTCTTCCCCTGATGCGGAGGTCAGGGAAGTTGCTGAAAAGCTCCTTCAGGGGTCGGAACACCTGAAAGTGTTGGATTTGTTATTGGCTGTCGGGAACATCCGTCAGTATTTGTCTTCATTGGCATCACCGATTTGCTCTCGAAGTTTTCATCCAGGCCCGGAGCTCTCATGCTCTTGAACTTGGTGGGCACCTGAAAATGTCCCAATTTTAAAACGGCAGCGAATTCGAAAAAGTTAATCTACTTTCCTCTCCCTTTTGACCTTCTTTGTAATTGGGTCTAAGAAACTCTTTCCCTGGCCCGCGGGCGTGGACCAACTCCTTCGCGTCGGCGGCCTCCTCTCCTGTGTTTTGACCTCGAGGGGAAGCGGAGGTCATCACCACAAGGATGAGCAGAGAGAGGACCTCCGGGGAGGACATTTTCGTTTCCCGACACTCCGGCCCCCAATGAATGGGTCACGCGAGAAGAGAATTGCATTCACGATTTCTTCTCAATCGTTTCCCTTTTGTGCTCCTTTTCTTAACCTTGCTTGAAATTTGACCCGATTGTAGGCATACCGGAGAGGGGACGGGGAAGTGCGGTTCGAGGACATGATCGTTTTATAAATGATAACTCGTTTCGGAAACTCTATCTGTGTTTATTTGCATCTTTCATACTTGAACTACCTTATTAATTGTACGAAATAGTACAAAGAGATTTCTTCTTCATGCCTTTCTCACGTGTAGACATATCACAGTCCGGTATTCTTCAAATTAAGGCAAATTCTTCGTCTAAACAGACAAGGATAATGCTCTTTCTACTGTGTAGCTTTTCTCCAAATAGAAAATCAGAATGATAAGTTACTTTTCTTCTCTTGCATCAAATTCGTGCCGGTGAGATTGTTTCCAAATACGTGTGTACATACGTAGTGCGAAAGTAGCTTCGCTCATCTTCAACGCTCTTCCTCGTCAGCAGCAGCAGCAGAGCGATTCGCAGCAGCTGTAGAGCAGGCAGCACGGGCAGCAGATGCAGGAGCAGCAAGCCGCCAGTAGGAACAGGACCAGCAGCAGAGCGGCTAGGATGATCCACCAGGTGAGCTGGCAGGTGCCCACGGGAATCTCAACTCCGGCAACTGTAACAAAAACATTTAAACATCTATACCATACCTAATGATATCTTTATTTTCTATGAAAATCTTACGTTCTGTCTTCTTGCAGTAGCTGATGAATGAGCAGTCGTCGTCGCTGGTGCAGTCCGCGCCGTAGATGTCGTCGAAGACGCTCTCCAGGTGGTCCTTGGCGTCCTCCAGCTTCTCGTTGAACTTGTCGTCCAGGTCGTGGTCGTCATCGTCGTCGGGAGTAGGGACTGCAGGAGGAATAGGAAATTGATGCTAAATCGACGAGAGCTTATACTGAATACATAGCACTTGTATGGCTTCGAACAAACACAAAGCTCGGAGAAAAACCTACGAAAGCAAAAAAGCAAAGATCGGTGGTATTCAATAAATTGAACTTACGTGATGAAGCCGAGTGGAAGATGAGGGCGAGGGCGAGGAAGACGCCGAGGCCGGCGGAGACGAAGAGGGACCTCATGGTGGAGCCGTGGATTGGACGGAGGCAGGGGAGATTCGGTCGCGGAGATTCCCTTGAAACTTGCTCCTCTTCTCAGCTGCGGACAAAGGAGACTGTGACGGACGGAGCTGAGGTGCCAAGGAGGAGTGTGTCGTATGTGGAAGGGAAGAAAAAAACTTGGAGCTCCCCCTCCCCTCTCCACTAGCAGTACGCCTGCGTGCTTAGAAGGGGATTTGGAGGGGAGGCGTATGTTACAATTGCTGCTGCGCACTTAGTGCACTTTGGTGAAGAGGCAGCAAGAGTTGTTGCTGTGCAGCTGGGTGGGACGGACGTGCGGGGGGGAGGGAAGGGAGGGGAGGGGAGGGGGGACCGTTCGGTTGCGTCCGATGGAGGAGGAGGAGTGGGCGTTTGTACTGTACGAAGAGGACCCCGCCATAGACGTAATTTTTCAAATGATCTATTTCAAGGGGTATCTAGCGGATGCACGGGTGGGCGAGCAGCCAAAGAGATCCGCCTGGTTTGTTTGAGGCAACCCAAATTGAACGCGATGAGTCCGTACGCTTTGATTTGTGCTCCTATGGCGGAGGGACTTCTTCTTCGGATGCTGCACCTTACAAAATGCTAGAGTCGACGTCTCCCCCAATCTTAGACAAAGGAATGGAATGACGGGTCATGGGAAGGTTGGCGTGGGAGGAGAAGAAGGAGCCACCGATTCTCGCCTAAAAAAGCCGGCGGCTAAAAAAGATGTGGGCGAAAAAAAAGTGCAAATGGCAAAAGATGGTTTCAGTCTCGGATTCTCCTGAATTATTAAACCAGTGGCCTCAATGCCACTTGTTGCTCGCATTTGCGTCAAAGCGCTATAGCGCTACTGAGCAATACCTGTGAAAACTAGAGCAATATGAAAGGTCCCAAAACTACCTTCAATTGTGAAGCTTCCCTGGACACAAACGATGGCAATGTCACTACTGTACATGTTGCATTATACTTTCTTTCATCGGCTGTTTATGCTTGCAATTCTTACCTGCTTGAAAGAGCGAGGAAAGAGTAGTTTACGTTTCCTGTTCTTTGGAGTTTGTGTAACCCTCGTCTCGCCACTCAGTCGAAGACTGCCTCGGAACGAATCGGGAAGGAAGAGGGCAGGAGATTTGCTTACTTCGCTATTCCGATTTTTCTTGGCCAAGCTTCAAAACCCTCCTTTTCGTTTCTCACTTTAAACTGTTGCTCTGCGCGCTGACTAAGTTCGAGGAGAGGGGGAAGAATGTTGGAAGAGGAAAAGGAGAGCGAGACTGACGGCTACAGGTAACTGCGGAAAAAACCGGCCTCTGTAGAACATGATGGAATAAAGTTGAGAGAGTGAGAGCGCAACAGTTTCCCTCCTCATCATGTGAGCTGGCCGCTGATATTATGTGTCGGAACAGGTGGTTGTATTTCAAGGTCCAGAATGTTCTCTCCCGTTTCAAACTAGGGGCGTATTATATCCTTGCACAGAGCATAAATACGTTCATTGCGCTCCATTTGCATCATCAAAACTATTGTCACATTGTAATTTTATGGTTCTGTCGTACAGCACACTCAC
>JAAUXV010023430.1_pt1 | contig 9987 bp, 10 predicted proteins | sample 7278181 | NCBI WGS metagenome assembly JAAUXV01 (sample SAMN14350114, study PRJNA611818) | marine sediment metagenome | isolation source: surface marine sediment (2.1m) | place: French Polynesia: Moorea | collected 2018-08
CCTCAGTTCACGGTGGACAAGGTAGTGACGGGGCACTGCGAGGACGAGACGTCCCTCATCGGTGAGCAAAAAAGGATTGCTAACGAAACATGTCAAGTCATCGCAAGTCGCTTAACTCTCTCTTGAGTAATGACTTTTCGCAGGCGCGTCTTTGAATTTGCCCCCTCCATCCTCCTCTTAATTTCTCCCTGTGTGCTCGTGCAGCGAGAAATTCGCACTTCATCATCTCACGCTGCGGAAAGAGGATGGGGGAAGCGAAGAGGTTTCCATGAAATAGGGAAGCCTCTTTTACGACCCTTCCTTCCCCCATCCATTTTCCGGGGCGGGGGCGGCGAAAAGATATATGCTGCCCTCGCCCGCTCTTGTACTGAGTTTCTGCGCGGCTTGAAGATATTTTGCCTCTAGGGCGAATAACACTGGCTTTACTATAAAAACGCGGAGCATAAAGAGAGCGTAAAAAAGGGTTGGGTTAGTTCAGAACTGCTGGTTGGGAGTCGGGGCGCTCTCGAATTCGGAAGTTACGAGCTTGAGATAAAAAAACTTGCATCCGAAAACAGGGCTATTATCATCTTGATTTTTTTAAAGCGCCATAAGCATTCAGCTCGGCGTCCTCTTGTGAATTCCCCCTTTGAGTAAAAGCTACGTGTAGATTGTGCATAAAAGCTGTTTGATCTAGCTGCATTACGGTATTTGAAAGCGTGAATCTTTTAACCTACCAAAAGTAGGCTTCCACTGTTTACTCCTGTTTGGTACGTTTGGATCGTTGATGGCCTACTTTTTTTCGAGCTGTTTGTAACTTTGGGCGTCTGAGTGAGTCCGGCCCTGGAGGGAGTTTTTCGCTACTCCTTCTTCTCAGTCCCGGATCGGAATACAAAGTAGTGCATGCAGCAGCAAAAGCGGTTTTCACTACCTACTCTCTGCCATGCATACTTGGGTGTGCAAGGAGATTGATATCAAGAAAAAAGCAATTTAGAATTAAGGAATTCAGCGAAGTTGAACTTTGCCCGGTCGTCTTTTTATGCAGTTTTTGCCCTTCTGATAATTCATCACTGACCACGATGAAAGGAGAGGTAATCCAGTTAGCCCAAGTCTGAAAATGCCTCTTAAAACTTGAGAAAACTTTCTTCCCGGTATCCCTTTTGCCCGAAGTTTTGCATTAGCTGCCAGCCTATACGTACGGGGGGGAGAAAAGGGAATTAGCATAAAGTCGCCTTTGGAGAAACGCTTTTTTGCTCACGACGGGTGATCTGATCCTTTTTTTGAAAATGGCAGAAAAGGGCTTCCTTCTTACGACTCAACAAATTCTCTTTCTTGAACCAAAATATCAGAAAAACAAGAAAAGTAGGGCCCTGGAGACTGCGGGATTAAATTCAAGAACTTTCTATACCTGGAAAGGCAATACTTTTTCTCTCCCCTCTGTCAGGGAAAAGAGTGTAATATCCTGAACATTTCACCTGTACGTTGATACTTAGCCCGGTAAAAAGAGAGCTGGAAGAGTAGAAGATACGGAGAAAGATCCTCCTTTTCATGGAAGTGAAAGGGGACGCCGGGCATGAAATATGGCCTTCTAGATGGGGGGGAGGAACCTCTTTCCAAGGGGCCTTTTCCACCCTCTCTCGTTTTGCTCCCGGATATTTGTAACTTCCTCGATTAGCGGAAGTGCTATACGGAAGAAAAAAAGGTATGACATTTACCACATCTATAGAAGCACCTTTGCACTATTCGATAATGAATTTGGATACGAACGCCCTCCTCAAAATTGAATGAAAACACTCTCGTGCGGAGCCCGTTTTTTACCCCTACGTGTGTCCTTTAAAAGTCAGGCTCTATCGCTTAATCTAGAGGCCCCTTCATCTTCTTTTTCCTCTGAAAAGAAGACTGGAAGGGGGGAGGAACGAGGGGTAAAAAGGGCCTTTTTATCGCCATTATTGACTTGTGGCGTTTTGAAAGAGGAGTGAGGGATGGAAGAGAAATCCCTCTCGCTGTTCGGTGGCGCAGCTGCTGCAACATGGTCTAGACTCCCTGAAGAGCTACGTAGTGATACACTCGTTCACGAATTCCCTAAACAGTACAGTGACGATTACATTTGTTTTTCCACTTCCGACCTTTCTTTGACAGGCCCATGTTTTCTTGTCTTTTTGGCAAATGCACAGGCGATGTTGAAACAAAACAAAACACCCATGCGCAAAAAAGCTCCAGGAACCTTCCTCAATAACCGCTCGGATGCGAGGCACGGAGGGGCCACAAAAGTTTTCCAATTTGGTCTAATTGGTCTGTTGGCGGAGGCGGAAATTTGGAGCAATCGATCGTGAAGCATCCACCACAATTTTTCCTTTTCTGTGATCGGAGGGCGGAAGGGGAGGAAGCAACCCTATTTGAACTTGGGGCTTTCTTTTTCCAAAGAGGCCTATGACCTATGAAGCGTCGTCTACTATACTTCTGCAAGTACCTTCCGCACGCTCATGTATGAAGGGCACGTCCGATTGTTCCAGTACATGTCTTGCCCACACTTGATGGTCTGATTGATATATTCTCATTTTCCCACTCTGTTCTTGTAGGAAACTACAGCTGCTTGGTTGCCCGCTTCTACCTTCCGCGCTCGGTCGGCTTCCACATGGTCCAGTCGTACATCCCAACCATTCTCATCGTGGTCATCTCCTGGGTCTCCTTCTGGATGGACGTCGACTCTGTGCCGGGCAGGACAACGCTGGGGGTCACCACGCTCCTCACCGTCTCAAGCAAGTCAGCAGGTATGACTTGACAAATATTCCACGGCTTCCGCTCTCCGGGGACCCGCTTCCCGGAGCAGTTTCATCAGAAACTTGGCAGGGGTCTCTAGCGCGAATTTCGGGAGCCAAGCATTAGGGTAAAAGGGAGATCTGCTGAGCGCTGCCGAAAAGTGAAAGGGATCCCGCGAGCCACATGAGGCGAGACAAATGCTTGTTTCCATTGGAGCTTTTTTGCCAAGGGAACAAGGCGGGAAAAAAGCTAAAAGTGACGCGCCCGCACAGATTTATCAGCGTTTGTCTGTGGCAGGGGATCCTCCCCCCGGGCACTTGGTTTCATTATTACGCCCTTCTTCGCGGATCCGTTGCCCGCTGTGATGAAGGTTGCATTTTCTCATTTCTTGTTTCCCCTCCCCCGACGCGAGGGAAGATGAAACTTTCGCAGCGGAAAACGGATCCATCCAATTTTGGAGGTAGGCGGCGAGAAAGGGGCAAACAAACTTTCTTTTCCTGGGCCGGTTGACGGCGTCACGCGAACGAGTGGTGGCCAAGAAAAACGTGCAAAAAGTGAGCGCGGATGACGGATTATGCTCTTGGCTAAAAGTGGGGAGAGGGGGAGAAGAAATTGTCTCTCTTTTTGCCACCGCGTCCTCCTCCTTGGTCGGGTAGAAAAAACTGCTGGCCTTGCTTGCTTTGCGCTTGCTGTGGAGAGGGAGGGCCCTTGATTAATTTTCCTTTTCCGCCTCTTCCCCTTTCCCCTTCTCCCTCCGCAGCCATTCACGCTCTTCTGAGCACATGAGAGAAGGTCAAAAGTTTCGCCTTTTCTCCTCCTTTCTCCCGACGCCCCCCTTGGAGTTTGCAAAGAGCGATCCGGACAATTTTTCCGCCAGGCTTTCTCTTCCTTCTCCTTCTTCCCCTTTTCCATGCCACTTTTTTAAAAGCATCCTTTTAGCGACCACCCTCCCCCCAAGCCTTTTTGTGCCGCTGCCCATTCATACGGCTCGTAACGCTGATGAGCCATAAAAGCGTTTCTCCCCTCTTTCCTCCCCCGTTCTGTACCATTGCCCCGTCCCAAAGCGCTTTACACGCCATTTTGGAGCAATTGGCGGATCCGCCCAGAAAGGCGGAGAGGCCGCGATATTGCGTTCCCTTCTCTTCAGGGAAGGACCTGCCGTCCAGCGTCCGCCAAAGCTCATTCTCTGGACAGGTTTTTTGCAGAGTAGAAGAAAAAGAAGAGGAGACGCGAAAAGTTTTAAACTTTTTCGCCATTTATCTTTCCTCCCCATACAAAAGGTAGTTTGGCTTGAAAACTGTCTCTGAAAAATCACTCCCATTGACTGTTCTTTTTGGGACATTTTTTGCCCCCACCCGCGCATAATTCTCCTGACGCAATCGGCCGCGACGACAAGGGAGGGGAGGAATTGAAAATTGGAGGAGGGGGGCGTCCATCCCATAAATCGAACTTTCCTCCTTTTACTCCCCCTTTCTCGGATAAAGACGTATGAAAAGGAGAAGAGGCAATTCTCTCTCTCGAGTGCTCTTATGCTGCTCACCCACGTGTGCACTATGTCTTGGGTGGATTGAGAGAAATGCTCGCCGTCTTATTCCATCGTTCGATCTTGGCAGCCGGATTCGCACGAAGCGGATGGAGATGAAAATGAACCTTTAAAACCGCTCGTCTAGAAATCCCCTTCGTCTTTCTCCTCCCTTCCTCCCTCCCTCCACCCCACATTGATCTTATGGGGGGGAGGAGGGACCACCTCTTGTGCATTGCATCCATAAATAGTTCGTTTCTACTTTCCCCATTTCAAAGTCGCTCTGCCTTTAATGGTTTTGCGCTTGAGAGGCTCCTCCTTGCCGCTGAAACCGTCTCTCCGCCTCCGCCTTCGCCTCCAATATCTACACACACAAGGAAAACCAGATTTCCTCCTCTCTCTCGCTATAGCGAGTCACATTACCTCTGGAGCGGAGGATGAAAATGGATTTCAATTTCTCCCGCTTTTGTCTCCGTCCGCCTCCGCTTGTTCCTTCAGTCGACCTGGCGGGAGGCAATGCCGGGGGGCGGGGGCATATCTTCAGGGCCATTTCTCTAGCTTTGCATAATATCCTCTCTCGCCTCCGCCCCCTTTCCTTTATATCACTCAATTTTCGCTTTCCCTCCTTTCGGACCGTTGAGCCCGGGATTGTCGCTTTATTCCGCTCACTTCTTCTCCTCATCAAATTAAACTCAATAGAAAGTCCGCCTACAAAGCAAAAAAAAATCTCCAATGAAAGTAACTTTAGGGGAAAACCATCCGTTTCTTGATAGGCAAACCCAACTATTGTTTGCGCCCAATTAGGCTTGAGCCCTTTCGATTTCCGAAACCAAAAGCCCCTCGAGTCGCTTCCTCACTGCGGCCGGTGTGTTGGAATTGGGATTTTGCGAAGTGCACCACTCTGGATGGAGAGAGAGTGATCTGAAAGTAGAAAGGAACTTTTACTACCAATTTGGAGAAAACTGCACCTGTGTTGTTGAAGCGGCGGCGAACCTGGCTCTGCCTTTTATGCTTCTCCTATAAAACAGCGGAGAGTGCATGTTTGGTGTGCTCCCCCTACTTTAGTAGCCCTTGTTTTCTTTGCTTAAAGGTTGGGTTGCTTCAGTGTTGCTTTTGTGCAACCTTTGCAGAAGCGCAGATTGCAGTAAATCATGCCATATTTCCTTTTGCAATTCCTTGATAGAAGCAAAATCCCTTCCTCTCTTGATCTCTTTGGATAACGAGGATATAATAGATATGGTCACCCCTTGACCACAGCGGTGGCTTGATCAAGCTGGAGAAGCCCTGAGTCAGGCAACTTCACGTTCCGTTGCTTCCGATTTCCCCCTCAAACAAACCAAAAAAGTTGCTCTCTTTTTGCCAAGTCATTTGCTTCTCTAGGAGCCTCTCCTCCAACCATTGTTTGAACGAAAACAGCCGAGTTGGATCACGTTCCATTTCTTCCAATATTTGGTACAAACCACCAACCCCAACCCCCACAAAAACTTTATTTCTCGCGACAAATTTGCAATTACTTTCCCTTTCCCTCCCCCCAGAGGTAGGTGGACGCATTGCACTTTTGGTTGCACCACACTTGGGCCCCTCCCTTTCTTATCACTTTGGGGACCTTAAGGACTCTTTCGTTCTTGTTCCTCCCTCTCTCAGCCCCCCCTCCCCCTCGTCCCCTCCCTCCGCAATCCCCTGGGGCATTTTTCCTCCTTTCCTCTCTTTCCTTTGCTCCTCGACGTGACCTTAGAGGGAGAGAGAAAGAAGGGAGGATTTTTTGCCGACTTTACAACGGGAGGTGAGAGAAAGGGGAGAACCCAATTATACAGCGCGCCAGCGGCAGGTTCGGGTTTCCACCACCATGCAAGCTCAATCTGCATGCCCCAAAAAATCTCGGCACGAACGAAGGAACGAAAGTCCCTTTTGTGAGCGATTTTTACTGACGCGTGCAGATACGGTCTGTTGGACTTGCGCCTTCGTGCAAAAGTGTAGAGCTGCACCAGTGCACCTGTCACATTGGGAAACTCCCATTTCATCTTTTTCACCCGGACAATGGCCCGGTTAAGAAAAGAGCCCAAAAGAGGTTCTTTCGTCGGCGCCCTTGGCAAAAGGGGGAGGAGGAGAGGAGGAGATTGCATCAGAGCATGATATTACACAAATTTACACAGTGTCACCTTTCACCTCTTTCCCCACCTGCACTACAGCACCGTACAGCCAAACACCTTTCAGTGCGGCGCCGAGTATATGACAAACTTTCCCCCCCCCTCCTCCTCCTCTTCCTCCGGCGTCGATTAGCGGGAGGCGGGAAAAGCAAGCTTACCTACTTTCACTCTTTCACGAGGAGACTCAAGTTCCCTCCTACTCCCTTTCCCCCCATTTAGCACTTACCGGGATGGGTTGCAAGGAGGAGAGGAGGCGGGAAAGCGAAAGGAGTTTTCCTCTCTCCCTTTTTTTCCTTTTCTAATTCTTCTTGTGAAGGATGCGGCGGAGACTATGAAGCAAGTCATTGGATTACTTTCAAAGACATCTCCTATGCTGTCGTCCATTCATCTGTTTTGATGTTGGCAAAAAAAGTAAAAAGCCTTCGTCGGAGAGGCAGGTACTATAAGCGGGAAAGCGGGTACCGCATACGTTCGTGTATTTGCTACATTGCGGCTAGAAGGCCCTCTCAAAGCAACAGAGAGGGGGGAAAGTTGGATTGGCGATGCGAAAGGAAAAGGAGGAGGCATAAAAAGCAGAGGCGTGGGAACTTCCCACACTTTTTTTCTCCTCCTCTGCTATTCTTTCTTTGCCTCACTCCCTCTTCCCTGTTGCTTTGGAGGAGACACCCGCCAGCAGCACTTGCACACGTACGGAAAAAGATACGGCGTGACACCTCTCTAGCCATTAAGTGCAAAAAAGTGCCTTCCTTTAAAAAAATCTCTAAGGAGAAATCAAGGTATAAACTTTTTGCTTGTAACTTTTCTTTTACCCCTTCTTTCCTTTTTCAGGTCTCAACGCCGAGACGCCGCAGGTCTCCTATGTCAAGGTGAGTTTTTTTCGCAAGAAAGTGTCACCGCGTTTTTGGTAAAACGAAGGGGGAGAGTAATTGGGGCTGAAAGAAGACCCGCTGGATGACTCTTTCCCCTCCGAGGAAAAGGAAGATCTTCCGAGAAGAAGCGAAAGGAGAGGCATCCTGCTTTAATCCCCGTGGCTAATCCTCTTCCTCCTCTTTTTCCTACCTTTTGGGCAAGGTAATCGAGATAAAGTGACGCTTCCTCCTCCTCCTCCTTTCCTCCCTCCTCCTTCCTATCTGGACGGGGAGGGGACAAACGGTTATCTTTCGCCGGCAGCGCACGACGGCCCGCGCGGCGCCAGACGCCCTCGCAAGACTTTCGGGTCCATGTTTGGAAAAGTTGCTTGTATGTTGCTGTGTTTTTGTGAAAAAAAGAGAGCAGCTCAGCCTTTTTGGTAACCAGGGCTTGGTGAATATGCACGCAAAAATTAAGGTGCTTAAGAAAGAAAGCATACTGTCTTTTGGATACGGTATGTTCTTGTTTGTCGGAAGGTGGGATGGGAAGGAGAAAAATAACCGTGTCCGTGGACAGAAGCCAAGAAAACGTCGCGACCACCCGAGCCAGCTATGTAGTGTTTATGTAGTTGGCGGGATCGAGGGAGACTCGCTTCGAAGTGGCCCAACAGCGTGTAACATCGCATTAAGCGTGGGATGAATACAAGGGGAAAGAGAGGAAGAGGAGGAATGTCTAATGGAGCTTTCTAATTGCATCCTACGCGTCCGTTTTTGCCGCCATGCATGGTTGTGGTGGTGATGAGGGCATCCCCTTAAGGGGTTTTGAGAAATAAAGGAAGAGGAGGAGGGCGCCGGCTGCGTCTGCGGGTCGGAAACAGGAGTCGCCGCCGCCCTTGAAACGGAGATCCCTTTTTTTGGGCAGCAAAGAATTAAGGGCGGGAGTCTCGAGAATGACTAAAATATTTCCCTTACTGTATATTAAGGAGGAAAGGAGGAAGAAAGAGGTTTTTATGGGGATTTCCCCCCCTCTTTCGCGTCTCGGGCGGTTGACCTTGCAAATGGGAATGGGGAGTGGAAAGAGAAGTCTGAGAATTCTTTTTTGAGGGATGAAAACTATCGGGCTTTTCTATCGGGTTTGGGGTGGGGGTTAAAAGTTCCCATTTCCGCTCTTTGCCTTCTCCCTTCCCCACCTGGTGCTTCAGAGAAGAAAGTGGGGCCAGCCACTCCAGCAGAGCCAACTTTTTCATGGGTTTTCTTTTCCTCCTCCCAGACTTTTTTCTCCTTCCCTCCTTTCTCTTCAGGCGCGCGGGGAAGTCCGTGGACTGAATTCTCAATTTGTTTTTAACCGGGGAAGGAAACGGCAATAAAAACGCCCTATCGGCATCGTATCAAACTTTTTCGCCCTTTTTCTTAAAGTTCTTAATTCCTCCGATTTGATTTCATTATCTCCCCCTCCCCGCAAAGTGAATCGATCGCCGAATTTATGTGGCAAATTTTGCAATGTTTTTTTTGGGGGGACAGCAACTTTTCTTGAACTTTTTTCTAGCCCAAATTATTGGTTTTGTCGTTCAGGCCATCGACGTCTGGATGGGCGCTTGCACGGCCTTCATCTTCGCCGCCCTGATTGAGTTCACCATCGTCAACTACCTCTGGAGGAAGTACAAGATGGGGTTCGCGCTCAAGTACATGCACGAGAGGGATCAGGCAAGAAATACAAATTCTGTTTTTCCATTTATTTTAAAAACACGCATTTGTTCTCATATTTTGAACCTCCAGGCTAAGAGCCACTCCTCCAACGGCAAGAAGAGCGGCACCGGGTCGGTCATGGGTAACGACGACAGGGTGTCCAAAGTGAGAAAAAGACGAGTTCTAAACTGTAGCTTTAGAGCAATAAACCTTCACTCTTCCTTTTCCTATGTAGAACGGCAAGCGCCTCTTCGACGACGGCGCGAACCCGACCGCGGCGACTACCCCAGGTGGAGGGGAGGTGGACGAGGAGGACGCCTGCGTGGCGCAGGGGGACCACCTTCCCCTCCAGCCGGTGGTGGCGCCGCAGGCGACCGATAGCGTGGCAGACGGACAGAAGAAGGGCGCGTCTAACGAGGCGGCGGCGGGGCAACAGGACCAGAACAGCAGCAACTGGGAAATGCAGAGGCTGGTGCACCTGCAGCAGCTGCAGCAGCAGCAGGAGGATCAGGTATATTACTTAAAAGGCGAATGCTTAAATTCGCCTGTGGTTAAACATTGATGAAAGTAAAATCCTTTTTTTCCCACGCAGGACAATGACATGGAAGACGAAGACGACCAGCAGCTCCCGGCCGTCGCAATGCAGGTATTTCATGTATCATAATTAGTGTGAAGTTGGTGTGAGCTCCAAGGCAATTCTGTTTTTCCCAGGTCGCTCGCCTGAAGGCCCGTCCCTTGTCTGTGGGGCTGAAGGTGGACGAGGCCTGTCGGGTCCTCTTCCCGCTCAACTTCCTCTGCTTCAACATCCTCTACTGGTGGTACTACCTTTACTACTGAAAAAAAGGAAGAAAAACACGGAATTAGATAAGAAGAGGAAGGACTGCTGTGGTACTATATACTTGTGTGTGACTGTGTGTGTTTTCGTCTCCTCCCACTCGCCCTGCCCCCCCGGGGCGCCGGCGACTGCGGTGCGGGTGGGGGGGTGGGGGTTGGGGCGCGGTCCGCGGGCGCCCGTTGCTGGGTCCCGTGGGGGGGGGGGGGGAGG
>JAAUXV010085641.1_pt1 | contig 9981 bp, 13 predicted proteins | sample 7278181 | NCBI WGS metagenome assembly JAAUXV01 (sample SAMN14350114, study PRJNA611818) | marine sediment metagenome | isolation source: surface marine sediment (2.1m) | place: French Polynesia: Moorea | collected 2018-08
ACGCCTTCGAAGACTACAACGAAGGAGCTTCAGGACAGAAGGACGGGCTCTCCCTGGCAACATCCTCCACCAAGGTGCGTACAAGGCATTTAGTTTCCATGAGTCACATACAGTTTCCGTCCGGCTTACACGCTAACGTTGAGTGCCGCGTTTGGGGATCTCATTGGGCCAGGGAGGATCGCTCTCATCTCGGTGGGACGCGCCCGACGAACCCGTCCGTTAGAAAATGAAATGAAATTACAATGGAGGCAAAATTCTGAAAAACGTATGCTTAGAATATGGTTGGAGTCTGTGTTTTTTTTCTCCATATATTTTTCAATGTCATATGGATGGAATTTGAAGGGGAGAATTTCATAATAAATTTCAGTTTTCCAAATTCCAACCAAACATACCGTTGGAATTTCATTTCACGGAAGACGGTCATTGTAAACCAAAAAATACTATTTCATTTTCCAAGGGTTCATGTTCACCCAAAATGGGACAGCCAGTTCATATGGATGTTACATGTAAATATATATTTTAGCCATGCTAGTAGAGTAGAAAAAAAGCATGGTGGATTATTTCATTGTTTAATATATGAGTTTACTCAAACCTATTCTCTGAAATCTTATTGCAATTTGTACTGCCTGACAGTGCTCATTTATAAGAGCAATATGCTTTTGACTGAAGACATTTTTTGGTTGTTGTTGAACCTTTTTTTTAAAAAAAGGTAGACTGAAGCATTATGAATATCAAATGGATGTATTTCAATTGTATTCCACACAATCGCTTTAAACAAAATTAAATAGTATGTATGACGTATGCCTGTATTGTCATTGTATTTCAATAAAACATTGTTCATGGCGCCTCCTAACCACGATTTTTTAAAAAAATCAGTAATCTATCTTGCTCATTACCCATTCGGGCTTCCAAGAGCAAATGACTTGTCCACACTTCATTGCTTTTCCCACAATTTCGTTTCTGTTGATGGATGTCTCTGTCACGTCTAGGCCTTCGTACTTGTGCACCCCAACGACGCTCCAAGGTAAAGGAATTCCGATGTAATCTGACTGTAGTTCGCTGAGAAAAACCTCGTTGCATTTGAAGGAGTTGTTCTCGTCCTCCTTGCTGGTCACTAGAAAAATTCTTCCCATCTTGTTTACAACCATGTTGTCGGCCACCTAAATGAAGAATGAACTTATTTTTGTTGGAATCTCATTGGAATTTAATCCATTATACCTTCTTGGATTTTCCTTGAGGCTCTATCTTCATCTTTTTAGTTCCGCCACAAAGATGAGCATACCTAAAGGAAAATGAACAGAAAACGGTTGGAAGTCAAATAGAAAACATTTGGATTCAGGTCTAACCTTTCACGCAGATAGAAGTTTTGCAGTATTTGTTTTGGGGTGTTGGTGGTTCCAGCTTGGTAGCAGCGTTGAAATACGGCGTACATGGCTTCAAATGGTTCCGCACTTGTCCTGTACAATGGGCCGCACCTCCTGCGACTTTCCTCTAAGTGGTAGAAGCAGTGCAGATTGATTGTAGGCCCCATTTTTCGGACACTGGATGAGCAGAATCCATCTTGAAATTCTTCGTAGAATATCTTATGCAGGTCCTTCAGCTCCAGACCGTGGTCCTGTCGCAGGATGTGTACGGCACGCTCCAAGACGTCATCGTCATGCATGTAGAGGCGGACGAGGAAGCTGTAGACCGCCACGGCTTTGGCCTTGGATTTCCTAAAAATATAAGTTATGAATGTATTTTGAATGTAAAACATCTGGAAAACAACACACCACTCGTCCTTTTTGCTCTTGATGATGAAGTAGCTCAGCGTTGGCATGGCTGACAGTGTCAAGAGCCCAAACTCATTCCCTTTGAATTTTCCGATGGAGATAGGCCTTGTCTTCCTTGCCGACTCGCTGAAGACTGCCATATTTTCATATAACTGTGACAGTTCATCTTAGACTGACTTGGAGTACACTGTCTTCTTCTTAATGAACATTCTATGCATAATTTGCTTTGACAGGCCCTCCTTCACGTTGTGAAACTCCTCGATTGGGCAGTCCCACACCAGGTCAAATCGAGGCAGGTCGTAGAGGGCAGAGTCTGCGATTACGCCCTTCCTACGGTGGTCATCCAGGTCGTACAAGCACCTGCATGCAAAATTTTTTATTTGTTTTTAATTTGCATGAATTATGTTTGGTTGGAATTTACCTGGAAATTTCCCGCATTCCTTGCATGGTCCTATAGGGGTGTCCTGCTGTTTGTGGATAGGGCCACTTGCTCCCACGGCCTTCTGTGATGGCTGGGGCCTCGCAGACCTCGCAGCCGAACTTGCCATTGACACTTATGAGCCCCTTCACGTAGTGTCTCTCCACCATGTCCCCAATGAACTCCGTCACGCGGAAGTCTCCGTCTGCCTGAACCTCCTCAACCAGTGTTCTAATTAAAAGTGAAATTAGTATCAATGTAATTTGATTGGAATTTACTTAACTTACCTTAGAACTTCCTTTGGCGAGGGAGCGCTTTCCTTGACTCCGATTAGGGGATTAAAGAGCTTGTAGGCGTATATGCAGTCCTTTATGCGAAGAGAGACCACCACAAAGGTTCGCTTGCCGGTGTTGGACTCCCTTACGCCGTCTGCTGAAATCTGTGTGTGTTGTAGATGTTCCAAGGCATTCGGATTGGCTTTGTGGGTCCTCAGGTACTGCCTCTTGATGTCTCGCAGACTGACCGTGGCCTCAGTGCACAGGAGCTTCTTGTTTCCTGATGGTGGCAGATTTAGGTACTGTTTGGGGTTCGTAGTTAGGTTGTTGATGCGCCGGAATATGGTCTCGTCATCCCTCCTCTCCTGAATGGTAACTGAACAGAAAATGGGTGGAATCTGCTTGAGTGCCTTCGGTTTTATGGACTTCTTGTAGCTGCGTGTGATTCCGCCACTCTCCAGCAGCTCTCCAATGGTCTCCCGCTCGTCGCAGAACAGGGAAAAGAGCTTCTCGATGGCTCTTTCCGACACTTTGCTAGTTACCTTGACCTCGATAATCTTGCGGACGAGGCGGGCTAGTGGTGTTTCTTCCTGAACTTGTTGCTCTTGTGGACGTCGATTGGTTGGAATCGGCGTGGAAAACATCTCTTCCACCTGCTGCATGCCTCCCTCCCCCCCGTAGTAGTCTTCGTAGTTTTCATTGCGCTGGTCCGGTTCTCCATCTGCACCGCGGTCAGAGTCCAGAGGATCGATTCCAGGAATGTCCTCCCAATTTGCATCCTCCCCTCCAGCGTCCTCGTCCTCGGATTCTGGGTCTGGCATATGCCGGCTCTGGAATCTTGCTGCATGAAGCCTGAGCCTCTCCCTCCGGCGTTTCTGGCGCTGCGCCGCCAGCGCCGCCTTCCTCTCCAGTGCCAGGGGAGTCCCCCAAAGCTGCCTGGGCAGCCTCTTACTCCTCTTGGTGCTGGAGGGCCCCTCCTGCAAGTTTGGACTCGCAGCATTGTCGGCCTCCATTTCCCCAAATTAAAATTTTAAAAAAAGAAAAGTTTGAACCGTAATTAAATTTGAATTTTCAGGAAATAATATTGTTGGAATCTTGTTGGAATTTAACAAACAAGGTTCCGAGGAAAAGCGTTTTTTACTTTCCCGCCCTTCCTTTTTTTTTTTTTTTTTTGCGAAATCAACAATCGGCGTTTTAAATTTGGACGGGGAGGACGCATCAGGATGGCCTCCTCCAAAGTGGCGATGGTTGACCCCTCCGGGGCTGGGGATGAGGCCGCCGTGCCCAACAAGGCCTTTATGGAGGCCTCCTCCGCCAAGGCGAGGGAGAGGGCGAGGGTCAAGAACGGGCATTTGAACACCCTCAGCCGCCTGGTCCTCTGGAGTCCAAAGCTGCACAAGAAGACGGACAACCACAACTGGAGCGTGCAGGCCTACGGGAACTTCAAGTGGCTCCCCCCGGGCATCGACGAGACCACCGCCCTCACGTTCAATGACCGCACACAGCTCCGTTGGCTGAACTACATCAGCCCCGACTGCCCCAAGTGGCAGAGTTACATCTTCAGCAGGGTGGAATATGGTTGGAATTTTGTTGGAATCTACTATTTAGTAGTTCATTTTTATCATTCCTGGAAATTTAACCACTCAGGACTCAGCGAAGATGATGTTTGGAGCGACCTCGACAAGGTCATCACGGACCACACGGCCCTCATGGTCACGGGGAACTCGCCCGAAACGGCGTACAGGCTCGTCGTCAGGACCTGGAGGGAGTGCATGTTCCTGAAGTACACCTACACGGAGGTTTGCAAAATTTGGATGGAATTTGATTGGAAAACATCCTATTATTGTTCATTTCTTAGAGCGGCCGCCCGCTGGAACTCCGCTTCTCCGAGAACCCCAAGGTCGATCTCCTTGCCATCACCGGCACGTCAGGAAACGACAGCGAGGACGAAGACAGCAGCAACATTCCTGCAAGCTCCGGCAAGTTTGATGCCTACTTTGGTGGTCCAGGGCCGAACACCCCAGTGCTGGTAATATTATTACGAATGGATGGAAAATGCTTGGAATTTCATCAAATTAATTTCATGCAGGTCTTCGATGAGAACGACTTCAACAAGCCGAACACCCCCACCAAGGGGAGGAGAGTCAGCCCAAGAAAGCACATGCAAGCAGCAGGCCCAAAGCAGGTGCCCAGGGGCAGAGGGCGCGGCAGAGGGACTCCTCGCGGAGGGAGGGGAGGAAGGGGCAGAGGCCGTGGCAGGGGAGGCTCGGAGGCGCCACCGCCGCCACCAGCACAAGCGCCAGGTGGAAGTGCGGGCGGTGCAGGAGGTTCTGGCCCGCCGGGAGGCGGAGGAGGAGGCAGGAAGACTCCTGACGACAAAGCAGTAAGACAATGAAATGGTTGGAATTTGGATGGAATTTGACTGTTTAACTTTCATTCAAGGACGAGACGGAGGAAGAAGAGGCTCACGCACAAGAGGAAGAGGCTCCTCCTGAAGCTTCTGCAGAAGCGGCCAGTGCGGAGGGCGAAGGGGAGGCAGAAGGCGACCCCTCGTACGAGCCAGAGGAAGAGGACGATGAAGACGACGATGAGGACGACGATGGAGGAGGGGTCGTCGAGCAGGTAAAAAAGTTTGGTTGGAATATCGTTGGAATTTATTAATTTTCTTTTCATTTTCCAGGATGTATCCGACCTCATCAACCAGGCCGGCACTGGAGGAGCGGGTACTTGGATGGAATTTGACCCCGTCACAGGAGAAGGTAAATTAATTTAAATGTAAAATGATTGGAAAACCTTTATTAACTTTTCACTTTGCATTTCAGTCATCGTCCGTTCCAAGAAGTCCCCCGCCGGCAGTACTCCTTCCCATGTGTCCGGGTTTAAGCCCCTGGAGAGCCCCTCCAAGTCCGCGCCGAGCCCCTCCACCTCTGCTCCACCTACTGCGGGTACAAGCCCAGTCGCGGGGACCTCGAAGGGCCCGGCCAGGTCATCGGCCGCCGCCAGCTGCGGAATGCCCACGGCAGCGGAAAGAAGAAAGACCGCGGCGGCAAGGAGGAAGAAATTGGTATTGAAAACGCTTGGAATTTGGTTGGAATCTATTGTAAAACTTTTCATTTAAGGAGGACCGCCGCAGCGGGACTGAGACTGGAGGAGTGGTGGACACGGATTCCCCTGCAGCCAAGAGGGCAAAGAAGAGGATCACCAAGGTGACATGCCGCTCGGATGGAGAGCCCTGCGGATGTGAAGATATGACCCTGGCCGACATCAAAAGGGCCAGCCTGACTCCCAGGGAACATCAGATTGTGGTTGCCTTCGGTAATAAAAATTAAAAAATTCCAATGAAATTCCATCCATTTGACATTCATTTTTCATTTCAGAGAGAGCTCTAAAGTCCACCAGGGACCAAGTCGATTACGTGCTGGAGGTCAACAATGCTCAGACTGCCCTTCTCAAGGAAATCCTGGCGGCTACCAAGTCAGGGGCCAGCTACGCCGAGGCTGCAGCTGAGCAAAAGAAGATGGAGGACATACAGGCTGAAGATGAACGCCAACTGGTCCTACCGTGGAAGGTGAGAATAACAATTTCCAACCAAATTACAACCATTTGACATTCACTTTTTTAGAACAACACCGAGGTGACAGTAGCCATGAACGACGACGACCTATACCACGCCACCCGTCGCTACCTGGAAAACAGCAAGACCTCCACCAAGGGGAGCTGACTGCGAAAGATGTGCCGCATTATGTTCGACGGGCACCTCATCGGCCGCTACTACCTGACATGGCCAGGCTCACCGTAAGAAAAAAATGGTTGGAATTCTGTTGGAATCCATTTAAAAAATTTTCATTTAGGTTCACCGAGGGTCTGCCCATCATCCGAGCAGGCGAAGAGTACTACGTCATGCCACTCCGCCTCCAGAACCTGCTGCGCGACAACCTGCTGAGGCTGGGGTTCTCCAAGGATGAGATGGAGAAGAAACTGAGCAACTACTTTGCCCTTTGCCGCACCGACCAGCTGAGGATGGCTCTAGTAAAACAATTTGAATGGAATCTCGTTGGAATTTTATAAATTTTTGTTCATTTCTTAGGCAACGCTCTTCCGACGCGAGGCCCATGACGAAGTTGCCCGTTGGACCCTCCTCCATGAACATGCGCAGATACACTGCCTCAGGAGGGAGAGCCCCTTCAAATCGAGCTACACCGATGACGACAAGAGGGCCTGGCTGGAGGAATACAAGCAGAAAATCATGGAGGAATACGTGGCCCTTACTGGCCGTCCTGTGGTAAGAATTTGTTGGAAAACGGTTGGAAAACATTTAAAAAAAATTCATTTTTTCATTTCAGCCCCCGGTGAGGTCCCCTTCCGAGGCTGAGAGATGTGTCAAGGTCCAGCTGGCCAGCCTCAAGCACTACCACTACAAGGACGAGCTGAAATAGAAGAGAAGCAAAGAAGAACAAGGCCATAGTCAAGAGAGTCAACGTCAGAAGAAAATTTAGAAGAACATCAATTTTGTTTTTTCCAATCGTTTTCCATTCATTTTCCGTTCATTACCAAAGAATTTTGTTAACAGTTTTGAAAGAATTCCAACCAAATTACAACCGTACGACATTCATTATGCAATAAACCTACTGTTTTTTTAAAAAAAATTGGTGCATTTTCGGCGGGACGGCGTGCTTACTGCAGGCTAGCGTGCGTTCTTTATTAACCAATTATTACAATAAGACGGATTCCAATAGGATTACATTCATTTGACATTCCTTTACTAATTCTTGAAATGATTATTTCTCCACAACCCTTGGACCTATAGGTATCAGGGTTTATTGGTTGTCTATTATAGGCATCCCATTTAAAACGGTACAGTTTGGGAGCAGGTGCAGTGCTTTTGGCACCTGCAGCCAGCACCTGCTACAGCCGCAAAAATTCGCTTTCCGCTCGGGATTACATTCATCTGACAACCATCCATTGTTCATTATACATCCACTTTATTTTTCATTCTACATTCAAAATACACCCACAGATTCCAACCAATGCTTTCATGACACCTCATCGCTGATCTTAATGTACTTTGGTTGGAGAATGAAAAGTGTAAATCCTTAGATGGTTGTAAAAACGTTGGAACGTCACGCTTCACTCTTCATTTACACCCGTTTTCCAGTTGGAATCCAGCTCAGCAGTACAGTGGATTCCAACCGAATATAGGGTGAAAAGTCCGTCGGGCGCGAGGAAGTCTAGGAGTTTGGGGATGGGAAGTAGTGTCGTACACGGCCAGAGGGAGAGAGTGAGCAAGGGAGCGGTAGAAAAATCGAGCAGGGGGAAAAGAGAGTGGTTTTTAAATTTTCTTAGTGACAATGTGCCTTATAGATTAAACCTTGACAATGTGATACTGCAAGGTGTGCCACAATCAGCCGCTTTAGAGCGACAGCGGCAGCCTCGACGCTTCACCGGCCTCTCGCGCATTTTCCTGTTGACGTGACGAGAGAAACGGCTGCTGTTTCGATTTATTTTTTGCCGGACCTTCTACAGGAAAAAAAAATCGCGGCGAATGCATGTATGCATTTGCGGCTCCTCGCCGCCGCCGCCGCCCGTCTTGAGTTTAAACTCCCTCTTGGTCCGAACAAGAGGAAGCGGAGACGATGACGACTGCTGTCTTGGTCAGCTACGAGAGCCACTCTGATCTCCAGGTGAGGGTTAGGGAAAGACAATAGCAAAGTAATTACCGTCACCGGGAGCTCCGCCGCAACTACCGGCGAAGCGGGCAATGCTCGATTGCACAAGACAATCGTAGAAAGCTCCTTGACAGTCCGCAGTATCCACTTCCGGCAGAAGACAACGGGGAAGGGGGAATCTTGGGCTAAAAGAGAGGGAGAAAGCTTCGTCCGCCCCCTTTTGACGAAGTGGAAAGCAGCCAACCCCCATTCCCTGCCGTCCCCTGGGCGCTTCCAACTTGCGGCAGCCGGCGATGGTAGCACAATTTACCGTACTGCGGCACGCCAGAAACAGCTTTCTAAGTAGCCGAGTGTCCTCGTGAGCCACTTACTGTACGCAGTAAACGCCCCCAGTTAACATACGTCGAACAAACACGTACACTTACGCACTCTTCCCTTCTTCGACTCAGGCCCTGCTGGTGAAGATGAGTCGCAGTGGCGGCGGCTCCGGCGGCGGCCGGGGCTGGTTCCCCTGGAAGACCTGCTGCCTCCTGCTGGGCCTCCTCCTGTACTACCTGGTGCGGCAGGACATCCGCGACCACGGCGGCGCCTTCGAGCGCTCCAGGACCGGCGTCTTCCTCAAGGACGTGGGCCTGGACCAGCACGCGCTGTCGGCGCACGCCTACGTGGTGGGGCGCATCGAGGACGCCAAGGACTTCGCCGAGTGGGCCGTCCCCGCCGCAGCCAAGAAGGCCCAGGAGCTTAGGGAGAAGGCCGGGCCGCAGCTGGAGGCGGCGGGGGAGGCGGCCAAGAGGGGGTACAAGTGGTGCGCAGCCACCGCAGCCGACCTCGTCCTCAAGGTGGGTTTCCCAAACAATTCATTTTACACAAGAAAAACAATTAATTCCCATTTTGTTCTCAGGTGGAAGAGCAGTTTCCTGGGACGAGGGAGAAACTGCACTTCTTGTACGAGGAGACAGTGAAAGGCTCCCTCTGGCTGTGGGAGAGGGTGCTCTTCTACGGGTACAGCTTCGCCCAGATCGTCATCAGGGCGGCCACCGCATTCTGGGTCGCCGCGCAGGATGCCTTCAACAGGATCGCGGCGTAAGCTGAATTGAGGTTTCTTAAGAAAACTAAGCTGATGCGTAACGGACTGTTATCTTTTACAGGAGCGACGACAAGCTCAACGAGACTAAGGAGGTCGCCCGCGTGGCCTTTGCCTGGACCTCCGCCAGGGCCTCCGAGGCCGCCCAGTGGGTGTCGGAGACGGCAGCCTCCGTATCCAAGCAGGCTGCTGCCGCGGCCGCGTGAGGATTGCCAAACACTCCCTCAATATTATAGTGAAAATGACGCCCCACCTCCGAGAGAGAAAATTGCTTCAAGAAAGAAAGGATGGACATGGGGAGCGGGCGATTTTCGTGCATTTTGTCTCCTCTTCGTCCGCTCCCTCACTCGATCGCGAAATCACCATTCCCCGTGGACCAACAGAGTTCCCCATTCCCTTCTTTTGACACCCCCGGTTGCTCCTGCGTGCTGGCATGAGTGCGGGGGACGGAGCCATACATGCGCCCACTGCTTCATTGCCGAAAGTATGTGACGATCAAGGATTTGGATAAAAGTATGAGTGGAAAAAAAAGAAGTTGCCAACAATTGAAGATTCGCAAATGCTCTTTTGTTGTAACTTTACCTGTTGCAAAATCGTTACTAGTTTTATAAAGGTTCTAATGGAAGCTTTACTCATTGACTCAGTTAGGTGATTCTTATGCTAAAGCGAGGCGGAGGAATACTACCATATGCCGACATACTTTGAAAAAGCTGGCGGAAGAAATCCTTCTTGATACCGAAAAACGCTTTTTTACGGTTTTTACGGC
>JAAUXV010254863.1_pt1 | contig 9980 bp, 11 predicted proteins | sample 7278181 | NCBI WGS metagenome assembly JAAUXV01 (sample SAMN14350114, study PRJNA611818) | marine sediment metagenome | isolation source: surface marine sediment (2.1m) | place: French Polynesia: Moorea | collected 2018-08
GACGAGGGCGTGGGAGGTGGAGAAGAGACCGCCGCACAGGAAGCCAAGGATGGATCGGCGACCCAGCTTGTCCAGGAGGAAGAAGGAGCAAAGGGTGCCGAAGAAGGAGCCCAGGAAGAGAAGACTCACTGACAGGAAATATTCCAAAAATTATTGCTGGACTTGCACTTTGCAGGTAAATGAGGTTTTTCTTAATATTCACCTATCCATGATAAATTTTGCATGGATGATTTCAACGGATTCCCGTAGACATCCAGCGTTGGCCTAAAAAAAAAAAGATTGCTTAAACTTGTCAAGCAATAATCCATGTGAATCCCGTACCGTATCGAAGCGAATTCCGGCCCCGTTGCGGCCGTGTACCCCACCAGACACCCGTTGACGAAGCACCCCCCGGCCGCCGCCACTGCCGCCGCCGCCTGCCGCCGCCGCGCTAGGGGGGAGGACACCTTCAGCGGGTTGGGGGAGCGCTGCATCTGCTGCACGTTGCCACCGGCGGCACCGCCGGGGAACATCGGTTTCTCCGCGTCGCCAGACCTCATTGTTTATATAGTGTCTGTTTGTTCTCACAATTCACAAATTGTTGTGTGTAAAGCACAATCTCATCTGTTCAGCGCGTGCACAATTTGCATAGAATATTTTTCACGTTTTTTATATTTCGCTACGGGATCTTCATGATGCTCCCCCCCCAAAAAAAATATGCTCGCTTCCGATTGTTGCCCGCCAAAAGAATGACTACCTAGGTCAATGATGATAAGGCAAGGTATGCAGCTGAGTCCTCGTTTTGCTTCGGCATAGGATCCCTGCGTTCGGCAGTTGCAACTACAGTGAAGCCATACCTGGATGGGAAGGGGAGGGAGGGGGAAAAGAGCTGGGGAGAGATGAGGTGAGTAATCTGCGGTAGGGCTCCCTAGCTCTTGATATCAGGAATACTGTGCATGCAGTGTGCACTTGGATGGAGACAATACGGGCAATGACGGGGATGATTCATTTAGAAAAGTAAGGGTGTTGTCATACGTGGGCGAGGTCAAAATTTTAGGAAGGGGGGTCCCCATTTTTGCTCCAGGGAGGGGAGTAGTAAAATATAGTCCAGGGAAGGGGATAAAATTATTTTTGCAGGGAGAGGGCAGGGTAGGGGGGAAATACAAAAAATGCTTTAAAAAATTGAAAGAGACAAAAGAGACCACCAAAAAAGTAGCTGTTTTGGCTGCTTAAAAAACAAGAAGATATTAGTAAAAACTACTAATTTCAGCTCTAAAAATGTGAATTTTTTTCAAACTTAGTGAAGCTCAGGGAGGGAAGATCTGCAAAATGCAAGCATTGGGTGCCCTCTGAGACTAAGGGGAAAGTCAGCCTAACGGTATCCCCCCCTTCTCCCCCCTTGCCCACGTATGGGTGTTGTAAATGTTGCTATACTTTGAAGCGTTGCATTTTAGAACATCGAGATATGGATACTGTGAAAGGTGCATGCACAGATAGAAACTTTTTTTGCGAAATTTTAACAATTTAATTTAAGGAAGGGACCTTTCACTGATCCGCAGCGTTGGCTCCAGTCATAATTTCTTGGCATCATTTTTGGAAAAAGCTCTTAATCGCCTCCAGGTAACATTTTCAGAGGTGTTTTCAACACACCTCTAAACACACCTCTGAAGATGTGACCTGAGGGCTGCCATAATGGGACAATGGGATAATGCCACTTGAACTTCTGTTGCTAAATCCCTATTCATTAATTTCCTCCCACTTTCCCCCCCTTTTGTCCCTTCTTCTCTTCTCCCGCCTTCCTCTCCTCCCTGTTAATTGGGCGAAAGTGGCTCCAAAAGAAGGAGAGGAGAGGAGCAAGGACGAAAAGAGAAAGGGAAACAGCAGAAAAAACAGCTGGAGACAGAACGAGAAGAGGGACGACCTGGAGCTGGAGGAGCCCAGGTTCAAGCACTGCAGCCCCCTCCTCGAGGCAGAGGTCGAGGTCGAGGTCGAGGTCGGCTCACTTCACCTGTCTTACCATGGTGAGTCCCCCTCCACCCCCTCCTCCAGACCAGCAGTGGCCGAGAGCGGAGGCCGCAGCACGCACGGACAGAGGACGGACGCGCGGCGGCGGTCGAGGTCGTGCTAGGGGATCGCAGCAGCACGGAGGCGGAGGCCCGCGGTCTCTCCGACCCCGGAGGAGCCGCGATCACCGGGCCCAACCCCATCCGTCTCTGTGCCAGCGAGGACCCGAGATGGCCTCCTCCGTCCGGGCTCCGGACCAGCAGCAGCAGCAGCAACAACATCCCCCGTGCCCCATCCCTGGCGCGGCGTCCCCCGACGAGCGCTTAAGAGGCCGCCCGGTGCCCCACCCTGAGAGCGAGGTGGCCGGCAACTACGTGGTGGGCCCCAAGGTTGGCGTCTCTCCCGTGGCCAGCCTGGGGCAGCACCTGGGGAGGAGGCGCACGCAGGAAGAGGAGGGTTTCTCGGCCGAAGAGGACGGATCCCCCCCGTTCTCCGGCGGGGTTGGGCGGGAGCACTTTCTGCTCAAGATGCTGGTGATGTCGTCCGACCTTCGCTTCGAGACTCAGGACGAGCGCTACGGCAAGATGCTGCTGCACACCGAGAACTCGCTGCTGTCCCTGCTGGAGGGCGAGCGCGGGGTCGTGGCCAGGAAAGACTTCTTTACGGAAATGTGCGCGGAGAAGGAGGTGAGGCGAAGGGGCAGCAAGGGGCTGTGCTGTTGTATTTCCATGTGATGATCATGAGGATACTTTACGCATTTTCAGATGAAGCATGGCAAGCTGGTCTTCACCGGACGTCGTCGCAAGAGGGTGGTGTTGGTGCTGGACAAGCTGGCGGCGGTAGACCAGAGCCCGTCCCCTCCTGACGACCCCTCCAACGCCTCCAGAGCCCGATCCCTGGTGGGAGACCACGTCTGCGCGGAACACGCAACTCTGCAGAGCCATGTAATCAGGCAGAGGAGGCTGGACGAGCGGCAGGCAATCACTATCTTCTACCACGTAGTTGAGGTGATATAATCGTCTTGCTTTGATTATTTCGTCCTCCAAACAAGAATTTTTTTTCAAAGTCCTCCTGCTTGTTATTACAATTAGGTGGTATCGCGGATCCACGCTCGCAACATCGTGCACCGGGACCTGAAGCTGGGCAACTTTGTCCTCAACCGCCGCTCCGCCTGTGTGACGCTGACAAACTTCTGCTTGGGCAGGCTAGTCATGGGCGATGCGGACTGCCTCTACGACCAGAGGGGATCTCCTGCGTATATCTCGCCGGAGGTGTTGAGAGGGACTCCCTATAGGGTAAGTTCGAAATTAGAATTCGTTACAGATGGTATGTTAAAAAGTTTTTTCTTCCGTTCTCTTAGCCCAAGCCGTCTGACATGTGGGCCCTGGGCGTGGTTCTCTACACCATGCTGTACGGACAGTTCCCCTTCTACGACCAGTCGCCCAACGAGCTATTCCAGAAAATAAAGTCTGTGAGCTACACCCTGCCAGAGTCGGGAGACTACTCGAGAAGGGTCTCCGAGGAGACCAAGAACCTTATCCGGAAGCTCTTCGTAGACAACGAGCACGAGCGGCTGACGGCTCCGCAGCTGTTGGGGGCCGTCGCTGACGTAGTCTTCCAGTGGCGCTATGTCCAGCCGTCTTCGCCGGGGTCGGGCGGTGGCGGCAGCGATTCGCCGCAGGTAGTGCCGGAATTCGACCCCTCCGCGAAGAAGAAGGAGGAGGAGGAAAAGAAGCGGGCTTCCTCGTCTTCGTCTTCCAGGAGGGGCGGGGTGAGCGAGGCCCAAGTGATGCTGAACTGGGTGCGCATCAATAGCCTGCGCGACCAGGACGAGGCGGATAGGAGGGACAGGGAGGCGGAGGAAGAAGAAGAGGAGGAGACTCTGCGGTTGCGCAGGAGGGGCTTCGTCGGGATCCCCACCACCAGGATCATGCAGGACGCTAGGGAGCTGACCAATGAAGAGTTCCGCTTGTACGGTGACCTCATTGGGCAACTGAGGCAAAACGTCCCCGGGAGCGTGTCCACCACCGGGCAACTCATCGCCAGGAGGCACAGCAGCTCTGCCGCTGGTCGTGGCGTCGGAGGCGGAGAGGGCGACGCGGGCGACAGGGGCGTGCCCCGAGGTGGAGGAGAAGGAGGGAGAGTCAGCCCGGTACTCCTCTCAGCACGAGCCCCTTTGGCGGAGAGCCTCCGCCGGATCCGCCTCCTTCACCCGGAGGAGTGGCCTGGCGGCCCGCTAGATCCCCCCGAGCCAGCTCGTCCGCTCGCGGCGCTGGTGCCTGCGCTGGCTCAGGAGGAGGCTGTGCTCGATCTCTCTTACTCCTCTTCCTCGACGGCTGCCGCGGTCCCTGGGAATAGTCAGAGTCCAAGAGTACCTTCATCCAGACTCTTACAATTAGCAGAGGCGGCGTCTGTCTTGACAAACGACGCCGCCGTCGTCCCCAATTCTGCGGAGCCTCCTGCCGCCCAAGCCAGTGTTAGGAACGATGTCATTCATTGCCCTGGACTGGGATCCGAAGTCCAACTCAGGAGAGTACCCCCTCCCCTTCAATCTACCTCCTCTGCAAGAAACTTGACCGATGAGGAGGGCGGCAACAGCAGCAGGACCTCGATCGTTCCCTCCAACCCCTCGGCGGGAGAGCAAGTAACGCCTGCCACCATCAGCCCCGTCGTTCAAACTCCGGCATCAGCCTCGGTTGCAGCAGGTTCCTCCTCCTCGGTGACCATTTCGCCAGTCAACCGGCCCGACCACCCGAGGCCCTTCCAGATCTTCGCCAGCACAGACTGGAACCTAGAACGCCAATCGGGGTCTTCTCCGTCCGCTCCTGCCGTTCCCGACGACAACGACGACGCCGACTCCCCTGACGAACACCGGCGCAAGCAGGAGATGCTGGCCGCCTTCGGCCGCCTGAGCTCGGCCAACCGCCTGCGCACCGCGCTCAACACCCTTCCCGAGGCCAGCCGCGCCGCCGTCCTCCGCCGACACCCGGACTGGGAGCAGAACCCGGAGGGTGGCGCGCTGCAGGACGCACTCAGGGAAGTGCGGGACATGTCTGCTCTCACCAGAGGAGGGATCCCGCCGACGACGCCACCGACGCATCAGTCCTCCTCCTCCGCATCCTCTTCTACCACAAACGCCAGTCCGTCCAAGCGCCAGCGCACTTGGACCAGGCTGAGAAGAGAAGGGAGCAGCTCTTCTTCGAATCCTTCCTCGTCCGACAGGCCCGCCGCTGTCATAGTACTCCCCGTCCAAAGAGGGACTGTTTCGGCCACGGCCGTTCCCTCTTCGCCCCAGGAAAGCCATGACAGACACAGACAGCTTGGAAGCTCATCGGCCTCCAACCCTCGGCCCAGGAAGAGGAGGAGGCCCGCCGCAGCCTCGGCCGAGACTATGGCGACGTCTAACACCCCTGCTCCTTCTACCAGCGACCAAGCCAGCCCACAAACATCGACTGAACCTCGTCCTCAAGGTGAGTGTAATTCTCGAGCTTCCTCCAGCCTCCGCGACGCCCTGATGAGGATGAACCCCGCCGCAGTGGCCAGGGACGACCGGGTGATTGCTGCTGCAGCAGCAGCAGCGACGGAACAGCAGCAGCAACAACAACCAGAAGAAGAGGAAGAGTTGCAGCAGCATCCATAGGATTTCAAGACTTGTTTTCTTGCCGAAATATATTCATTCTGACGACCAATGTGAATAAAAATAGTTTGCGCACACTTGGCATGATACGTTGGCATGACCATCACCTCAGCACAGGCTTCCCTTTCTTGGGCGACCCCGTGGCCAGGTAGAGGAAGTAGGGAAGGACAATGACGTAGAAGACCACCACCTGAGTTGTGACAGAGATACAGATCAACTCCTTCATGTTAAGGAAGCGTTTTACCTTTGCCACGCTGACGGCAGTGTCCTGCATGCACATGGACCCGGCTGCCTTGGCTGACGCCCCACCGACTGACGCCGCTCCCTCCGCAACCGCACCGACAGCGCCAGAGGACGACGCCGAAGGGGAGAAGTAGCTCCTGTTCCAGTAGACTAGGCTGCTGGCCAGAGCTGCTAGGAACGACCCTGACCCCACTGCAAAGTTGCTGTCGGAAAATCATTGGGCGAAAATGATTACGATTGAAAGGGTTCCTTTACGAAAGAGAGCCCAGTGCCGCTCCAGAAACCTCCTCCTCCGCTTTTCCGCCAGCGTCTTCCTCCTGTTCTCCGCCAGCATCCTGACCCAGCGCATCAGGCCCAAAAACACACCTTGATTTGGCGACAATGTTACAGAGCGGCGTAGAGGCTGGGCTAGATCAGCATTTTCTTGCCTGTGGCTGCTAGGACGAGGACCAGAAGGAACGTCCAGTAGTTCTTGAGGAAGTATGCGAGGGAGCCGTCGTCTTCGCTCCTTCCCGTGCCGAGAAGAGATTCGGACACCGACGACGAGGACAAAGGCGGCGGAGGAACTTGACTAGATCCTTTCATTTTCTGGAATCCCTACTTCATTTTTCGGCTTTTTCAAACTATTCTAATTTCCCAGTGAATGTTGCCTCATTTGTAGTTTCGGGCACTAGTAAAAGCTCACACCCATTTCTTTGCCGTAATTGTACCGTGCATTGTCCTGATTTCTTTTTTGCATTTGAAATTGAACCATATTCCCGGGAGACGGATGAAAAAGAACGAGGGAGGTTGACATGTTGCGTAAAATTGCTAAATATCGTTTATTCAACGATTGCCTGATGACTAGAGTCTTGCTTCATAATATTCTTCGTCACAGACGGGTAATACTTTTCTTGCGTTTCAAAACTCTCACTTCGCATCCCGGCAGGAAGGGATGAAAGACAGGTACGGATCGGTTGGTGGGTGGTGACACAATAGAGATCTGACTTTTTAGTGGCCGTAGCCGTAGCCGCCGTAGCCGTAGCCGCCGTAGCCGTAGCCGTGACCGTAGCCGCCATAGCCATAGCCGTTGCCGTAGCCGTGACCGTAGCCGTAGCCGTGGCCATAACCGTAGCTGGGCTCAGCATCAGCAGACCTCTTGTGGTAGCCGTGGCCAGCATAGCCGTAGCCGCGGCCGTAGCTGCCGTAGCCATAGCCGTGACCGTAGCCGCCATAGCCGTAGCCGTGACCGTAGCCATAGCCATGGCCGTAGCCGTAGCTGGGCTCAGCATCAGCAGACCTCTTGTGGTAGCCGTGACCAGAGTAGCCATAGCCGCGGCCGTAGCCATAGCCGAGACCGTAGCCGCCATAGCCGTAGCCGCCATGTCCGTATCCACCATAGCCGTAGCCATGTCCGTAGCCATAGCTTGGCTCAGCCTCAGCATCGGCGGACCTCTTGCCGAGGTAGTGGCCACCATGTCCGTATCCTCCATAGCCGTAGCCATTGCTGTAGCCGTGGCCGTAGCCATAGCCGTGGCCGTGTCCGTAGCCGCCGTAGCCGTGACCGTAGCCTCCGTAGTAGCCGGGGGCGGAGTCGGCGGCCGCGAGGGCGGCGAAAGCGATGACTGCGGCCTAAACAAAAAAGAAAAAGACATTTGTGAGGCAAAGATATTTCAATTGTTCTACTCTCTGTACTTACGATGCACTTCATGGCTTTCTTGAGGGTTTGTCTTGCTGTGTTGTTCCTGCCGAACGTGAGCTAATGAACTGGATGCCCTACTTGGATCCCGCCGCCGCTTTTATAACCGGCGTTGGAGAGAGGAACAGACGAGCCCCCCCGAACCAGACGGGCCTCCAAAGGTACGCAAAACCGCCTCCCCCAATGTAACAACAGCAGCAACGGCGGTCGGTCGGACTCGTGAACGAAAAATAATCGCCTCCTCCGCCTCCGCCTCCGCCAACCCCTGACATTTTCGGGAAACGATGTTCCTCCTCCTCCTCCATTTTACCAGCGCTGGGACGCGACGCGTCCGTCCGTCCATCTGGAGGAGTAGGAAGAAAGGGATGCGGTGCCTCACTGCCCTACTTCGCACCAAACCGTCCGTATGTTGCATGGAGCACGTATGGCCAAAGAAAACAGCGTTGTTGGTATTGTTGCTGTTGATGCGCATAAGGTGTCTTTCTATCTAAACCAAATTATTTCTCTCTTCCTAAACGCTCTTGAAAGGAAGCAACAAGCAACTTCCATGCATGATTCTTTTATGCCCTCCCCCCCATAACCCTCCGCCGGTTTAGGAACAAATTCCGTTCTCGTTTTCGGTAGGAGCCCGGCGCCGCCGTAGCATATCATTCTGGTGGGGGCTCGTCCGTCCTCGATCCTTCGGGGGTGTGGCCGAAGGAGGGAGGAGTACAACAACAACGAATTGGGATCTCTCGCCGCCTGCCCCGTCGTGACGCAGATCTGTACAAGTGCACCTGAGCAAAGAAAGGGAATGACTAATAACCCAGATGCGTCCATCCCCTTTTTGGAACAGTTCGACGCATGAAATATTTGATGCACACGACTGCATCATGGAAAAGGACTCTAATTTTCGTGGCGTGTGAAACAAATCTACGACTTTGATCTTCCGAATAATGAAATCGTGCGCGCGTCTTATTCCTTGCCAAATTTGTGGGGGGACGATCCATTTCTTGATAGTTTCCCATTCTTTGGCCTCGACCGTGGCGAAGCTGGGATTCAATTCAATGCAGACTCATTAGACGATGGACAACGGTTTCTTGGATGGCTGCCGTCCGTGTATGGATAGTAGTGCTAATTTCGCAATAAATTTTTGCACTGCCTACCACTCACCCTTCTGGACTTCCGCCGCCGCAAAATGCAACTTTGTAAGCGCATTTTTATTGCTCGCTTCCCGCTCTGAATTTTTCTGCAAGCAATTGTTTCGCCATACCGTCGAATTGCGGGAGAAAAAAGTTCTCACGTTATTAAACACTTTTTTTTCCTTGTCGACATTTGCCGTTTCTCGCATTTATCGCAGGCATTCCGTTGTTATGCGGGAATTTACAAAGTGGTACTCGAGTAATTTTTCCCCATCCCGACACCTTTTAGCGCGAAAAAAAAAGTTTTTTCCCTATTCTAATTTCAAACATGCGCAACACAGTGGAAAAAGTAGAAAAGTTGTCGTTTTTTTACATCATGTTCGCAAGACAAAGAAAGGGGAAACTTTAAAAAACCGCCAAATTCGCTTACATTTTCTAAAATTGCGCTACATTGCCGCGTTCGCGGATTGATGTCACATTGCCTACCTACATTGGGGTCCCATTTCGAGACCTCCCCATGATATTCCTCTAACCCTGTTCCAAGTGGTATCGCCTTCCATCTTTATGACTGTGGCAAACATGCCAGGCCAGGCCCCTCCCACCTATATACAGATGGGAGGGGATGCCAAGCCCCCACCCACCCCACGCCCCTAAAAAACTCAGCAACCAACCGCTTATCCTTGCTCCACTATCTTCCTTAAAGGTCATAATAACGTTCCAAGCGAAACGGAGGAGGAGGAGGAGGTCTTCTTTTGTCTGTAGCTTCGCAGCATTTGGCATATCTTACTCTTGGAAGGGAGAGGAGAAAAGAGCAAGATTGGATTTTTCGGTTTTCTGCGTTGCCATTCAAAATCTGCTGCCGGAAGAGAGCCAAGGTTTGAAGAGACCGCGGAAATTTGAACCGAATCCATAAATGATGAATATTTATGGGAAGCTGAAGATTGAGGAAATAAATACTTTGCCAAAGAAGTGTTAATCTTTGAAGCTTTTTTCTCAGACGCGGCGCAATGATATGAGCGAAGTTGTTAACATGGAACATTGTTTTATCCTAAGTAGATCCGGCAATAATGGACTATTTGTAGGTAATATATGGAGATTTTTTCCCCTATCTCTCGGGAGCAAAAGCGTGACGCGCAAACTGACGCATTTTCAGTGGCGTCAGCGATACGCGCAGATCGCACACAAAGAAATCACAACTCGGAACATCTCTCTTCCTTCGCTGCGATTTCGTTGACAGATGGATTCTTGCCGTGCGCTCATACTTTTTGTACCTCAACCATACGTAGGCATGGGGGGGGGGAAGGGTACCGTTACCCCC
>JAAUXV010095114.1_pt1 | contig 9979 bp, 11 predicted proteins | sample 7278181 | NCBI WGS metagenome assembly JAAUXV01 (sample SAMN14350114, study PRJNA611818) | marine sediment metagenome | isolation source: surface marine sediment (2.1m) | place: French Polynesia: Moorea | collected 2018-08
CCGAACTCGCACCTGGGCACCAGCATCGAGGCCATGGCGCGCCACCGGTCCTCGCCCGGGTCGTACACCTCGCCCGAGGCCAGGATCTGCGAGTCGACCTCGCCGCCGCACACGTGGATGAGGCCGTTGAGGACGGCGATCCCGGGGAGGATGCGGCCGGCGCGCATGGGGGCCGCCTGGTGCCAGGAGTTCTGTTTTCGGAGGGGGAGAGAAGAAAGCGCTTGGTGGAGACGAGATAATCGAGGTGGGAAGATCGAGATCGTCTCCCGCACCTGCTGCATCATCGCAGTTGTCAGTTACATGTGTCAGCACCTTGTACACGTGTACAGTGAACACGCATATTGTCAGAGAGGTGGAGAAGATTGCTGCCAGAGCAATCTACTCAACGACGTCAGAGATTACGAAAAAGGTCACTTCTTGGATTAAAGCCTTCATTACTCCACCAAAAAAATTCTCCTGAACGTTCCATTTTCGAGCAACTGCCCAGCGGACAGCTCGGTAAATAGAGTTTTTTTGCGATCCGCTCCCTCAACCCCACATTTATTTGCCCAAAGGTGGAGAGAAAGGGGGAAAAGGGGGGAACAATGAATTTATTTGCCCACTGTCCGTAACTGCTCGACTTGCGGGGGGAAAGGGAAAAGGGAAAAGGCCCCAATCAGCGTCCTTTTTTTTACCTTGAAAGAATCGAAGACCTCCACCGTGTGGTACGTGCACTCGCTCTTGGTCCAGGCGCTGCCCAGCTCCCGCTGGGAGCCGCCGATGACGTAGATGTTCTTCTTGGCGCAGCGGCGGGGCTCGGCGGAAAGGGAAACCTGCGATTCCCGAATAATTATTATAGTTGTGAAAAAAAAGCAAATCGGCGAATTACGCGTTTACCAGGCTTCCTTTCCTCGACGCGAGGTCCCGCTTTACGCTGCAGAACGAAAAAGGAAAATGCAGGGATGATTATAGTTATTGGGAACACGAAATTGATTGGCCGAACGCTGCTGGGATGTACTGTACGTACAGAAATTTGGCTCGCTAGGCCCGCAATTCCCTTGCCAAAAAAATAACTTGATCGAGTGGTTCGGGAAAAAGCTTTGTATTAGCCATTAGGAAAGCAAAAACAGGTTCCATTAAACGCGTTATTTCTCCCCACTTTTTCGTGCCGCAAGAAGCAAAATGTGTTGGGGAGACGAAACTAATTCATTTTCTTGACGAAAATGGGAACGTTCCTTCTTTTCCTCTTTCCGTGCTAAGGACTTAGTGGCCGTAACTCAGCGATTGTGTTGCTTGCATGACTAAGCTTTTCTGCTACGAAGTTTCCTTGCTCCTTTCTTCCAGTCCATAAATTGAACGCCTGTGAGTGCCAGCCTCTTATTTATTGCACCCTTTTGGCCTCACCTCGTGATGGCGACCCCCAGCGATATGTCCGTGCACTCCGCTAGGTAGGCGTCCAGCAGCTTGCAAGGCACGAGCGGGAGGCGGATGAACTTGAGGATGTCGAAGACGAAGCGGCGCCGGGCCGAGATGTCCCACTCGATCCAGTTCATGGCGCCGCGAAATACCTTTTGGAAGGGGATTATACAGTAATGTGTTGACTCCAGAAGCATATTTTCCCCCAAAAAGTACATTTTTGTGGTTGTTGTACTACTGCTGCTGCTGCAGCAGCAGCAACAGCAGCAGCAGCGATAGTTTTCTCCCCTTTCCTATACTTGAGCTGAACCTCACCTGGTACTCTGAGTCTACCCTGAGGCACTCGCTGGCCAGGAACTCCACGACGATCTCCCTGGGCGCGTCTCTGAACTCCTCCCCCTGGCAGACCTCGGCGAATCGGTCGTGCACGAAGCGCGTGGACTCAAGGGTGAGGTCGGCGCAGTTGTGGTCGCGCGCGAAGCGGAGGATGCCGATGGCGTTGCCGGGCTCCAGCTCTCGCGATAAGTACCTCGTGCACAGGGACACAACCTCCCGAAGCTCGACCATGTCCGCGGCCACCATCAACTCCTGACCGCGAAAAAAGAAAATAATCCTCAATAAGATCTCAGTAAAAGGAAAACATCGCAGTGAAAATTAACTCGCGCGAAACTTTTGGCTCTCTTATTGGTAAAATTGGTCGATCCCGTCGTACCTGTACATTCTCCCTGGTGACTCGCACCCTCCCCGTGTAGACAAAGTCGAGCAGCTCCGACAGGGCTCGGTCTCCCACGGACCTGAGGACGACCCTGGCCCTCCTGGCCTCGGCCAGGTCGGAGGTGAACATGGCGTTGAAGTAGGGGGAGGCGGCGGCGAGGACGGTGCGGTGGGCGAGGAACGTCCGGTTGGTGGGGGTGGGAGGGGGCCGCAGGAGGGAGGAGAAGCCGGGGGAAGAGGAGTCTTCCGGGGAAGATGCCGGCTCCGTCGCTGTCGACGATGCTGCTGCCGCTGCTGCTGTCGTTGCCGTCGAGGCGGATATGAATCCGGGGACCAGCTCGACGTCGCAGAGGCCGCTGTTCTGCTGCCGGAGCTGGTTGAAGTTGGCCAGCAGCCGATGGGCGTAGGAGGAGCAGACCTCCTCCTCGTTCCTGACGCTGTCGTCGTTGCCGCCGTTCCCGTTGTTGTTGGCGTTGTCGTTGTTGCTGGCTCCGCCGCTGCCGCCCAGGGAGGCGGCGTTGACGGAAGAAGGCATCTCGGTAAGGCTTGAATTCACTTCGCTCTAAAGGAAAAGTTTCTTTGGCTAGCTCCGGTCCATCTTTGTAGGAAACTTTGTCCCCTTCTCAAGGACGTTGGAGGATGGACTGCTGGAAATCCTCTTCACTATTCGCACTAAGGCCCTGGTCAATCCTCTCCTCCCTTCCTTCTCGCCGAAACTGCGGAACTTTTTCTTTCAGGTCTTCCACAATTTACGAGCGGGGGGACGCAGTCAATTTTCATGTGGCCGTTCGTTCCACCGAAAGGGTTAGAAGAGCCTCTTCCCCTCCCTCCTCCACCTCCTCTCTGGTTGGCTTTTTAGCTGGAACTGTTATCTTTAGCCTACGTACAGTACAGGCCGCCGCTTTCCCCCCTTTCCAAGGCTCCAAACCGTCCTTCTCCGCCAAAAGCTCCACCTCCGTCCGTGTTATATCGTCGTCGTACCCTTTCTCCCTCTCACTTCCCCCAAGAGAGAGAGAGAGAGAGAGAGAGAGAGGTCTCTTAGCTCCTCAACTGATGCCTGGACTGAGCACCCCGAGAGAGTGCGGCGGCGGCCTCTCCCCCTTCACTTTGCCCCTCCTTTCTTCCCCCCCCCGCGTGTCAGAGAGGCCTCAGAGGACCGTGCCCGGGCGTGCAGCCGCCCTGTAGCAGAAGCAGCCTCTCTTTCCCCCTCTTCCCCGCCCCACCTCGGTGCCTTGCTAGCATTCACTTCGACCGATCCACGAGAGAGGGGGAGGGGGGCCCGCCGCTTCTATACTTTATACCGTCGGGGCCCCAGGGCTAGACACCGTCGTCGTGTAGTTGAAGAGGGACCTGCTGAATGCTGATATCAATGCCGAAAATAGCGCTTCCCAGTCACTTACTCCAAAGGAGAAAGATGTGCGTAGAAAAATCTGAGGTTTTTTTATTGCCCGTTTTGTCGCCTCAATCTGTTTAAAAGGGGGGCTTAAGGGTTTTTTTGCTCTGGAGTTTGGTTGCGACAGAGGCATGCCGGAGGGAGGAGGAGGGTCCTCTCTGTTTCTCCTTCAATTTGGCCAGCAGCAAGTCCTGTAATAGTATAACGCGGCGCGGGTACACTCCAGTGCAGGTATCTGGCTCAGTGGCTTTCCCAAGTTAGGCTCTCTCTCGCACTTCTCTTCCTGCCTCGCTCCCCACTTCTCCAGTTCACAAGAGAGGGCTTAGGACAGAAGTGTGCAATAGCCCGGAGGGAGGCTTTTGGAGGCGGAAGTGGAAAAGGAAAGATGGGGGAAAGCGCGGGATCTGTTTGGATGCTGGTTCAAAACGTGGGTTGGAAATCATGGTGTCCTAGAGCAAGGAGGATCAAATTCCTGCCAACGTATTTTTTTACACCAGCAGCGCCCAACTGTAAAATTTGTACCAGAAATCGGCACTAAATTTCAGTACAAATAAAAATGACATTTTTGCACATACAGGAGCAAACAGAACAGAAAGCTGAAGAAGCAGAATTTGACTACAATCACAGATCATATATTTCTCAGCTTTTGATATTCGTGTACACTAGTAAATTCGGGCGCCTTTTGGCTTTGGCGCTCGATCGGAAACAACGTTCTTCCCTGTTGAATATCTTTAAAACAAAACACGTCAACAATTTATTATTTGTTTGTGCTACACTTGTGATTGCGAAAATAGAAACGTGTACCGCACATAGCGGTAAGGTATGTAAATACTCAAAGAGTCTGGAGCATTCTAAAACAAGTTTGTGTCACCTTCAAAAGTCAGCAAGGTTCCTAATAATACGAAAACTTTGAGCAAAGCCGATATCGTTCGATTGAGTCCCATTCTGTTTTTGCGGCACTCCGAAAATCTCTTCCGCGCGGCGAGTTGGTATCGCCGGCACCTGACATGCCGTCGGAATAATCCTCACGTGATTCCGTGCTGCATGGCCGCCTCCGTCGCGATGCTCTCCAGGGAGGTGAGGTCCGCGTCAAAAAGGCTGTCAGAAGTGCCAACGTTCCGTTGCTGCTGCGGTGGATCCTGCTGCTGTCCCTGCTGAGTTGAGCTGCTCGGAGCGTCAGTTTTGTTGGTCCCCTGTTGTTGAGGCATCTGAGCATCGTAGGCGAACTGGATGGGCTGCTGTACCTAAAATATGTTTTATTTTATTTGTAATCTTATGATTTTTATGGAGAAAAAAAACAATACCTGAAACGTAGGAGCGAATTGTTGCCCGTTTGGCCAGTTTTGAAGCGTCATAGCCGCCGTTGGGGTCTCCGTCAGAAGAAGTGTCTCCTCCACAGTTAAGCGATCCTGCAGCAACGGCTGTTGTTGTTGTTGTTGTTGTTGTTGTTGTTGTTGCAGCAGCTGCTGCTGCTGTTGCAGCTGTTGCTGTTGTGGCTGCGGCTGCTGCTGCTGCGGCTGCTGCTGCTGCTTCTGCTGCTGCTGCTGCTGCGGCGGCGGCTGCTGCTGTTGCTGCGGACTTTCTGCTGGCATAAGTGGGGCCGACTGACTCCTCATCAGCATCTCGCTGGCCTCAACACTCCCTCCTATTGAGGAGGAGCCTGGTGACTCTGGTACAGATGGCGGCCCCGGCACTGATGCCGGCTGCCCTGAGGCTGCCGGGGACTCGGGTGCCGTCGCCATCAGAGCGCAAGAGCGCAGCACGCAAGCCTTTTTGAGCTTGCCCGGGCCGCCGTACCGCTTCTGGTCCAGGCAGTTGCGGCACTCCCTGCAGTCCTTGGTGCGGTCCCTGTTGAGACACCCCTGGCAGGTACCGCAGCGGGAGCGCTTCTTCCTTTTGCCGGTGGCTGGGTCGATCTGGCCCGGCAGCACGTCGGAGGATGACGATGAGGAGGATTTGGACTTGCCGACGGCCGAAAGGGGACGCTTGGAGGCCTTCTTCTTGGGTTTGTCATGCCTCTGCTGCTTCTGCTCTTGGTGCTGTTCCGACTGATCAGATAAAGCAGTCAAGGTCACGGAAGAGGAGTCTTTTTGATTAACGTGGACTTGTACCGATTGTGACTGTGGAGGTGGATGTGCCGAGGGGAGGGAGACTTGGACGAGCTGCTGGGGCATCGCGATTGCAGCGGAATCTCCTGGCTTGGCTCGCCCGCCTCCTTCTACTGGTTTTAGGGCGGAGGGGTTTGTTGAGGAGGGGTTCGTTGCGGTGGCAGGTACCTGAGGTGATGTGGCCGAAGGTGGCGGCGACTGGTGTTGCTGCTGGATGGACAGCAACCTCTTGTTTATCTGGTTCTGGACTTCAGGAGATATTTGAAGTTGAATCCCTGATGTTACCGCCGCTTGTTCCTGGGGAAGTGGCTGGAGGTTCAGGATACCGTCCCCTTGACTCTTGAACGCTGACTGTTGCTCCCTTTGTGGTGGCGTCGGCAAGGTCGGTTTCGTTTGCAAAGCTTCTGCCAGTATTCTTCCGTTTCCATCATTCTCTGCAGTGTCTTGTTTGATGGTGGAATTTTGTTGTTGTTGCTGCTGCTGTGTTTGTTGCATTGGCGCGGCAGCGGCGGCCTGAACGCCGAAATTGCACAGGGCCCTTTGCATTGCTGAAGAGTCCTTCTTTAGACTGTCAAAGGCACACACGAATTGTCTAACAGCCGCACTCTCGCCGCTTCCCGCGTTCAAGTACGTCCTGAGAAAGACGAACGCTTCGCTCAACTTTTTGCTGATGTCTTGCACAGTTTCTTGCTGCTGCTGCACTTGTTGTTGTGGCACTAGTAGCTGTTGTTGTTGCACTAGCTGTTGTTGCAGTTGTTGTTGTTGCACTTGCTGTTGCAGCTGCATCTGTTGAGCCGGGACCAAGGGCTGGGTTTGCAAGAAGGCCTGGTTTTGGATTTGTGCGGACGGAAGGATTACGAGCTGTCCCAGCTGGACGTTGTTGTTGGCCTGGACGGAGGAGGACGAGGACGAAGTGGTCACCGAGGTCGATCGGCCACCAGATGTGCGAGGCGCGACCGTCGTAGTCGCCGTAGAGATAGAAGCAGTCATCTCCGGCATCATCATTGGCGCTGGAGCGAAGGTTCCGGGCACGTCAAGGGCGAGGGCGGACTCGAGGAAGTTGAGCTCGTCCAAGGCCTCGTCTTTGAGGCGGAGGGGAGGGGCGAGGGAGTGGTTGTCCGAAAAGGACAAGCTCTTGAGCAGGGCGTCCTGTTTCGAGCCGTGTAGTGGAGACAGGGATGACATGTGGGAGGAGGAGGAGGAGGCAAGGGCGGCAACCCTCGAAAGCGGATGGTTGTGGTGAAAATATATCCGGACGGAGCAACGGAAAGAAGCATCATCTTTTTCTCCACCCAACAGGAACTGTTGCTGTTGCTGTTGGTGCACGTCCACCCTCATCTCCAGCTTTGCCGGGCAGTTGTTAGTCTGCCCCGAGACGCACTTGTACGACCTCTTCCACCCCGCCCTCGCCCCGGCCCCGCCTCCGCCCCCGTTCAGCAGCCCCTGTATGAGCACGGGGCTGCCGTCCTCCGCCCACTCGGTGCCGCTGCTGGCGGAGAAGTCGCTGAGCCACCGGAGGCAGTCGGCCTCGGTCTCTGCCGCCACCCGCAGTCTGCACTCGAAGGAGGTGGTCGAGGAGGAGGAGGGGAAGGAGGAGACGGGGGCGACCGAGTCCAACCGGTGGGCGGGGGAGGGAGGGAGGAGGAGGGAGCAGAGGCGCTCACAGGAGGAGGAGGAGGCGTCGATGTTGTTGTTGCTGGTGCCGGGATCTCCTCCTCCTGGTTCGGCCTGCTGCTGCTGTTGCTGCTGCAGCAGGTGCTGCGGCGGCTGCGGCGGGAGGCCGAGGAGGAGGCTGTCCGTCGCCGTCGCTCTCTGCATCCTTGAGGGAGGAGGAGGATCGCAGGATGCATCGAAGTGTATTTATTCACTTTTGCGGCGAACGCAAGTACGGCTGCTTCACGTATGTAGCTCTTGTTTCCTCTTTCCACTGCTATTTCCACTGCTCAACGAACGAGTATATGATGCTTCCTCACCCCTTCTTCTCCCACCATCACATCACATCCGCCCCACGTTTTTTCTGCGCTGAGAGCTGCACTTCGACACAATTGCTGCATCTTCTCCTTCCGCCACCTTGCAGTTTTCTCCCCTCCTCACTTGTCCCACATTTTGAGGAGGGAGGGAACGGGCGTGAAAGAAAAAAAGCTACACGACACAGCAAATCAGCGGAGGATCCTCTTTGCGGACAAGTGCACCAAGGTCAGAACGAACTGTTGATCGATTGGTGCGACGGACGGACGGACGGAGAGGGGGGGGGACGGTCGCTGGAGGGAGCTGCAGGTGAGGGGGGGAGGAAAGGACCAAGCTCGTCAGAGAAGAGGAGGAGGAGGAGGGAGGGAGAAGTAGGGAAATCGGAATTCTTTTCCGTGTCTTCCTCCCTCCTCTCTCTCTCTTTTCTAAAAACTTGTCAGGCCGTCCTGGCTCTATCCTCCCTCGCTTGCCTCTTTCTCTCCCTCTTTTTTCCCGGAGATACACTGACGCCCGTGCAACGTGGGGGGAGGAGGGGGTGAGCGGGCGAGGAGGAGGAGGAGGAGGTGGTGGTGGTGGAGGGTGCCCGCCCCCCTCCTCCCTCCCTCCAACTCCAATCCTGCCAACTGCTCCTTCCTCCAAGTGCACGGTAGCATGGTTGGAATTCTTCCCCCTTTTCTGTCATGCCGGAAGAGACTCTCCCTCCCCCTCCGCCAGATCCTCCTCCAGAGCCTCCTCCGCCTCCACCACTCGCCGCTGCTGCTGGGTTTGAAGAGGCATGTTTAGCGTATATTGAATGACTACACGACAGGGAGGCGAAAAGAGAAGTGTAGCAGTTAGTTTTTCTCCCCCCCCTCCGTCTCCTCTCCTCCTCCCCCTGCGTCCCCTCCAAGCCATGCTGCAGGTGGGAAAGAGGAGAGAGAGAGAGAGGAAGGGGGGAGAGGAGGAGTTACGGTAATTGCGTTTAAGCATCTAGGAAATTTAGAGATTAGCTTACGACAGCTATACCCTCATGTTCTTGCGGCTGCCTTGTACACAACGGGAGAAATGGGACAACAGCAAAGCGATTTAAACAACGACGATTGCGGTTCCGCGTTCCTCCGTATTTGGAGGGGAGCATCATGGAGAAATTATTGTTCCCTCCCCCTTCGCTTTTTCGGGACGTTTCCACATATACATACAGTTCACTTTTGCTCGAATTCAACTCATTGTCCCAAAGATTCAAGGTAGAAATATAGGAAGCCGAGAGAATCTGTGAGAACACATGTTCGCACGATATTACAGCTCTAATAACTTGCGGCAATGTTCTTTTCCCCCCAAAAAAAGAAAACAGACACGAGCAAAAAAAACCTCTTCTCCCATCTCTCTTTTCCACCTGTGCTTCCAAAAATGAGAGGAGGGAACGAAAGAACCAAGATGATGGTCAAGTCAGGAGAAAAGAAAACGCTAGAAAAGGAGAAAAGGCAGTAGTGCTAAAGAAGGCATGCACAGACAGGGGAAAAAGAGCTTCTACTGTACGTACTGCTACTACTACTACGTATACCGTGATGACCATGAAGCTGATTCTCCTTCTCCTTCCTCTGCCCTCTCTCCTCCCCCCTTACTCTCTCCATCTCGGCCCCTGTGTTTGGCTGCATCCGGAAACGAAATAGTGCACGCGGAGGATGTCTTAAGAAATCCAGGAGGGCAGTTTGTGTCGACTTGTGTATTTTGCAGCATGCAGCCTCTCAAAATTTTCATCCAGAAACGGTATTGTAATAATCCGATTTGCCTCGTCTTCTCGGAAACTCCCAGCTGCTACAAAAACGAGCACTGAGCAATGCCTAAGATGAGTTATTCGTAACGTACTACGCGTAGAGCATCTCAAAACGGGAAAGAAAAAAAACTAGAGCTTTATATGATAATTTGGGAATTGGATTTTCTTCAAAAACATCTGGGGGGTTGCATTTTTGTGTGTGTGGAAGGAATAGTTGGCACAACCATAGTTCACATTGTCAACAACGCACATCTGGATTTGTTTCCCCGGCTTGTCATCTCTTCTTTTTCTTCGTCGTCTCATGTCACCCCACCTGTTCTTCGGACCCTTCTTCAGTCGACCCCAGAGAATCCCTCCGAGCCCTCTATGGCGCCGATCAATTTCTCCCTCAGGACCTCGTAGCTCTCGTACGGGGGCAGGTCCAGACGATTGAAACTGCAAGTGAAGAAGATATTGATTGAATACATAAACGGTTAATGGGCCCAAAGCGTCTCTCTCTCACCATGTGTGGGCCCTTGGGTAGCTGTCGGGGTGCCCCCATCGCTCTATGGTGAACAGCTTCGGGCCGTTGCTGCCGTAGAGCTCCTTGAAGCCGTTCATGGGGACGCGGGAGGTGCCGGTGACGAACTGCAGCAGCCTGCAAATGAA
>JAAUXV010182540.1_pt1 | contig 9973 bp, 10 predicted proteins | sample 7278181 | NCBI WGS metagenome assembly JAAUXV01 (sample SAMN14350114, study PRJNA611818) | marine sediment metagenome | isolation source: surface marine sediment (2.1m) | place: French Polynesia: Moorea | collected 2018-08
CAGCCGGCACACGGGTATCCCGGGCTGTGTACTCTAGATGGTGCCTCATGTACCCACTGCAGGGCTATGTGCGGTCTTATGCAATAGGTGCTATAAGCAATAATTTAAATTTATCTTTTTGGGTTTTTTTTGCTCAGGAAGCGCAAGTTTGAGACCTTGCTGGAGGAGGAAGATGAGCTCCGCCGCAAGAACGCCGAACTGCGCATGAAGTGCCGCCACATGGAGGACCTGGTGGGGAACCTCAAGAAGCAGTTCATCCAGCGTGTTAGCAACCCGGCCCTGACCAAGAGGGAGCCCATCGACCTTGACCAGATCCTGTCACAGCAGCAGCAGCAGTAAAAAAGGCAAGGTTGTTGGAACGAAAAACAAAATGAAGAGGGAACCCTGCCCATGCTTATCTCGTGGAAAAAAACCCCGAGAAATGGCGGACGGGGAATCCCCGAGCTTCCATGAAAGAGGAAAAACCTTCAGCCTGCTGCTGCATCAAACATCTACTGCTACGTTGCCGGGAGATGGGAAGAATTGCTTCTATGCAGCCGCCTAGTCATTCGTACAGAAAAACGGAGAGGAGGGAAAGAGCTTCACATAAGATACCAAGACACGGAGCGGAACGTTCGCCCGAAGTCAGACAAGTCCGCATCATCGAAAAGAATATCGACACTTCCGAAAAATGGATTTTAGTTATGCATCGTTTTCCTGCACAAGCCGCATATCTAATCTTGTAAAAAATAATCGTCCCAAGGTATGTTTATTTAGAAAAAAATCCGCGAAGCGACCTGCGGGAAAAGAGACTCTTAAATGAACATCAACAAGTTCTAAATCTGTACAAAAGTAATTTCCATATTTTTGCCGTACATACAAGTAGCTAAAGCAAATACTGTAAGCACAATCGTAAGTGGGAGGAAGGTTAGGCTTGATATGATTAATACTCGTCATCTGCAGATAGTTGAATTTGAAACAAGCCTCCAATATTTCGCCCACATTCAGTATTTAAAAAATATTACGCCACCTGAAAAGAAGAAAAAAGTTCATCATAAATAGAAGTGCCACCGGACGAAAAAAGCAACATTTTACATTCATTAGAATTGTTTTGGCACAACATTCGGCTGTAATGCAGAATAAAAATATTTCAAAATCATCAGCGGTTTGCGACTTCGATTTTGTGCCTGCTTTTGCAGTACGCTCACCGATTCGAGGGGGAATCCCCGGGTAACCTTGGAACGTTGTACAATCTAAGGATGAGGGGATTCCCCGTTTAGGACAGAGTCGAGGAAACGCACTTCCAGATGTGAGATTGTCTGAACTGAGAGAGATGTTTTCGGTATTCACGCGCTGTTGGAGGAGCCCGAACTGCTGTTCTTGAACGATGACCCTTCCAGTGTCAGCAGCTCCGTCTTCCGCCTCCCCCTCCTCCCCCTGTTCATCTTCTCCCTCCTCTCCTTCTTCAGGTTGTACGCTGAGCTTCCCCTCCTGAACTTTGTCCCTACCCCGTCCCCTCCGGCCGCCAGCCTGAACCTGCCCCTGGCTATCCCTAGCCTGGCGGCCAACTCGCCCGCCACGCTCTCGTTGAGCAGCACCGTGTGGAGGAGGAGGAAGAGGCCGACGCTGCCGTTGAGGGCCACAAAGGCGTAGGCGGCGTACTGCGCCAGCTCGCCCTTGACGCCGAAGCCCACCGACCAGGTCAGACCCAGGAGGAAGGTGAGGATGACGCAGCTCTTGGCGTTCGCTGCCACCTCATGGGCCAGGTCATCGCTCCGCCGGCGCTGGACCTAGAAAATTTGAATAAGAACGAGGAATTTTCTTTAAAAAACAAAAAAAAGTATTTCCTGCTTTGAGTGTCTCGGAGGAAGCAGCCTAATTAGTTTTCTTCCCTTTTATGCTGTCGGTTGTTCTCCTGACCAACTTCTTATTTTAAGTATTCCATACCTGAAATGCCACCCTGAGACACATTAGCAGCACGACCAGGTTCAGGACCATGACGACGGCGACTGGCGCCATAAAGGCCCAGATGAAGGTGTCCTCCTGCAGCCAGCAAAGCTCGTAGCCGTCTTCGTCCAGGTTGTGCCCGTAGGCCTCCCCTTCATAGGCGGCGTAGGCTATGATCAGGGTGGCCAAGACCACGGCGGCGGGCGAGCCGTAGCCTGAGAGGAGGCGGAGCAGATTTGAGTAGCGACCGTCAGAGTCGGAGATTCGAGCTCGGACCAAGGCCTTGTACAACTGGTACCTGCAATTTCCATTTTATAGTAAACACTTTTGCGTAACTCTTTTCTGTACCCTTCGATTGCCGTCCAAGAGAACGTTGCGAGCCCGAAGTAGTGGATGGCGATTGCCATGGTTCGGCAGACCGCTCCTTCGGGATCGACGTTTAGCACGTCCGGGTCCATTCCTAGCATGAAGAGCAGGTAGAGGAAGAAGAGGGAGATGGCGCGGTGCTTCTGGATGAAAGAACGAGGGCTGGGAGGAAGCCTGAAATGAATTATCCAAGATGTAGCATACCACAATTTTTTTGACAAATCCCATACTTGCTTGTCTGAAGAACGGTGAAGACTACGAGGCAGCAGATGGCCGAGGCCCCACATAGCACGTATGAGAGGACGTTGAGGACAAGGAGTGCCGCGTCGGAGAGGTCGTTCAGGTCGCCGTCTCTGTCGAACAGGACGGCGAAGTTGGTGGTGTGGTCGCAGGCGCAGAGGGAGGAGGCGCCGTCCGAGCCGAGGGCCAGGGCGCAGCCCGAGTCGCTCCAGCGGCGGGTGGACACGTTCCAGAACACGCAGTGACGCTCGCGGTAGATCTGTGCAACAATTAAAATGTACAAGTGCAGAGTATTTGACATACAAATTGATTTATCCTTGTGGCGCACTTACGAAATCTTTTGTCCTATCCTCCATGGGAAACCTGCGGTACAAAAAAGCATTGGCTAAAGGGCTATTATTAGGAAAAATGTTGGTCTAAATTCACCTGATGACCACCCTCGCCCCTTCCGGTAGCCAGTCTCTCCTGCCGTCGGCCAAGGCGGTGAAGCTGACGGAGGCGTTGGGGGAGTTGTACGCCAGAGGGGGGGAACTCACGGAAGTCTGGAGGTCGGTCTTGTCCGGGGTGAAGACGATGTCGTCGACCACGGTGGAGGCGGAGTAGCCGACAGAGACGAAGCGCCAGTCGCGGACGGCCGATAGGGAGTCAAAATCTCCCTCAATCTCAACCTAGAAATTTTATAAAAAAATATGGTGCTACCTCTTTTTTTTTTGGAAAGTAATAGAAATCAAAGTCATTACTTGCGGTGGTAGAGCTAATTCGCTGTCCCCCAGCATGCGATCCATCTCCAGAGCAAGATTCACGTGGACGTCGCCGAAGAAGTCTACGATCGAGTCTGTGTAGTTTTTACCCAGGCCAGCGGAAACCTGCCAAAGAAACAAAAGGATTTATATCTGCTGGTTTATCTATTTCGCAGCCGAAATTTCAGTAGTACTTGCAGCAGGAAGAACCCCAGCTCCTCCAGCGTGGCCATGAGGTCGATGGCGTTCCCCAGCTTCCTCTCGGTCGCCTCCTCCTGCCAGGCGATCCTGCAGTTGAAGGCGTAGGCGGAGATGAGCGTCCAGTCTCTGAGGATCTCCCTGGCGGCGTCGGTGGAGGAGGAGACGTACTCGCCGGCGTTGGCGTCGTCTCGCATTCGGTCGGGAAGGAGGAGGCCGGTCTCGATCAGGGGCTCGAAGGCGCCGCTGGGCATCTGTGAGATTGGAGAGACGATGATGAGAAACGGGTTGGAAACAGAATGTAGCAAAAAGTGGAACTTTATTAAGAAAGTCCAGAAGTCTGAAGAGACTTGAAATTATTTTTTTCTTAAATGCAAAACAACAAAAAAAAATCTGTCAAAAAACAAATTGGCGAAAAACATATTTGTATGAACCCAGCCAGGGAGATCCTTGATTGGACAGTCGACTCCAGTTTTTTTCACTACACCTGAAAGGTCTCGTTCTCAAAGGTCGAGGTGTACAGCACGAGCGGGCGGGTGATCTCCTTGGGGTCGCTCCCCTCCGTCCTGGCCAGGTCCAGCGCCCGCTCCACCGCCGCCGGGAGGCAGTTGCGCCGGTTGGGCTGCGGCGGCTCGAAGTCGAGGGTGGCCGGGCTACAGGTCCAGAAGGAGTACCCTTCCGAGCCTGGCGGGCAGGTCCCGTCGCGGCGCAGGGTGTCGCCGGCGCAGGCGGGCGGCCTGTGGTAGCCTCGGTCGTCGGACTTGCCCGGGCAGAGAGGGCAGGAGGTGGGAGGGAAGGATGACTCTGTTGTTGTCGTAGTTGTCGTCGTGGTTGTCGTAGTAGTAGTAGAATTAGTAGTAGTAGTAGTTGTGGTGGTGGTGGTGGTAGTAGTAGTGGTTGTGTTGGACATTGTGGTTGTGGTTGTGGTGGTATTCATTGTTGTGGTCGCCGACGAGGATGAGGATGATACAGACTCGGTTGATGCTCCCGAATCCGCCTCCGTCGTCGGGCTTGATCCCGGCTCCTCTTCCTCCGTCCCCTCACATACTTCGCTAAGCTCCTTGAGGTCCACCAGGGAAGCCAGCGCCTGACACTCCTCCTTGTCTCTGCAGTACAGAGCGAACTGTGCAAGTCCCGAGTCGACCTAAAGGGAGAGAACGAATTTTCTATAAATTATTGGTTGCTGTTTGGTGAATCCCACACCTGCCCCACTGGCCCTCCTGTAGGCGGCGAAAAAACTCTCTCGCACCCCTGGGTCACCCAGTCAGGGTCTATCTTCCTGAATGGCGGGATTGGCATCCTGTGGAATCTACAGTTGAGGAGTGGAGGGGCGCGGGCGGAAAGTACAACCAGGTCGTAGTCAGTGTACGCGCCCTGCCAGAGGCAAACGTCGGGGGTGGGGGCCTGCAGCACACCGCCGGTGTTTAGAAGCCTGTTAATAAAATATTCAACGTCTGGCACTACGTTTTCCCTCAAAAATGGGGAAAAAAATCACCAAGTGTCCGCGACGCCCTCCGCACACCCGAAGTAGTTCATGGTGACCAAGCGATCGTAGGAGTCTAGGTATCGCTCCTCCTTGCACTGGGACGACCCGCAGTAGAGTGAGACGAGCCCGCCTGGCCCGCCGCAGGTCTCGTACCCTCCCTCCTCGGCGCCCGGGCACAGCTCGCAGCCATCCCTAGTCTCGTACGTTAAGGCCAGCGCAGGGTCGTACCGGAAGACGCTGTCGTCAGCCGTGCCGCAGTTGTACAATTGCTAAGAAAGAATAGATCAAACAATGCGAAAGTGGTAGAAAAGAAGAAATATATAGTACCAGAAAAAGGAATATCCGAATCTCATTTTGTTTTGTTGAACTGGCGAATCCCCATACCTGTCCCCCGCCGTCCCCTACTTCCTCCGCCGGCCACACCACCGTGTACTTGCTCCCCGTGCCCGTGCCGGCCTCCGGGCACTGCCCCGGGCCCGCCACGGGGTCCCTCGTCACCTCCAGCAGGTTGCCCAGGTCGACCTGGGTCTGGTTGTCCAGGCACTTTGGAAAGTAGCTCATCCACTGCTTCCAGGCGGAGAAGTAGCGCCCGCCGTCGTCGCCCAGCCAGGAGAGGTCCGCCTCGCCTATCCCTTGTCTCAGTTGGGAGCAGACGCGGCCGCGGCGGCAGTACAGACTGTAGGATTTCTGAAAGGAGTAAATAGCATTGTCACCTTTCCTAATTCAAAATAAATATATGCGAAAAACACCTCTCTTCCTTCTGGGCATGGCCCAACCACTTCTTCGTATCCGCTACTGGCGCAGTCTTTCCTCAAGTCTCTCGGTGCCACCAGGAACTTTGCCCCGGGAAACTCCGCAAAGTCAGTGTCATAGAAATTCGTGACGCACTTGCAAGTTCCGTCGCGGGCGGAGAAGAGAGCGTAGTCGGCCTCGGCGTTCTTGCACACCTGACGAACGAGGTTATCTTTTTTTACGTACGCGTTTTATTTTCCCTCGCAATAACTGATACTTGAATGCAACTGGAGGAGTTGGTGGCGGACGAATAGTAGACGTTGTATGCGGTTGGGTAAGCGTCGTCCGAGGCTCTACCGAGTCTGATCTCGGCGGAGGTGCGGTCGACGCAGGCGATGTAAGAGAAGAAGTCCGCGCCAAGATCCTCCTGGGCTCGCAAAGAAGATGCTGCCAGGAGCAATAGAAAAGAGGTCGAGGTCGAGGATGGTAAAATCGACGAGGTAACTCCCATGGCGCCAAGTATAAAAGCTAGACACCGTGTTTTGCTCTTTTTAGCTATGGTGGAAATCCCATGTCCAGAGCACGTACACTTCTTTTCACAGTAGGCAAGACAACAGTAGATGGAAATGCTTCAAGCTGCTTGCTGTAAAGACGGGGACGAGGAGGGGGGCGTCCGTGAAGAAAAGAGGAATGAAACAAGACACTTTTTAAGGTGTCTCTGACGCTCGCGCTATACCAGATAAGGGCAAAGATGAGCGTGCTGCTCATATTTAGAGTGATGTCACTCCTCCACATGTAAGGGGGAAGGGATGCAACGAATACGTCAGTCAATAACAGGGTAAGAAATGAATAGACATTTCCTTTCCTTTCCTTTCATCGAGTGCCGAAATCATCGCATCGGACGCGGATATGAGGCGCCGAGTAAGGTTTAAAGTACGTTCGGGAGGGAAGTGAGGATGGGAGATTTCTGCTCGGGTTGAATGTCACGGAAATCAAGAGTGTCAAAGTGAAACCGGCCTAAATCAAAGTAGCGCCTTTATGCAAAAGTTCAAGGAAACTTTCCTTTGTCCCTTTTCTCCTCAACGGTTAATCGCAAAGCGAACTCCCGTTCGAAGGGGAAATGCGTCGTGTAAGCAAATACCTAGCCACATTTAGAAAATATGACTAATACGTGTCGTTTGAATTTCGAGCGACTGTCAAGACTCATTGCAAAACTTTCATGAGATGTATTTTTGCGCTCCCTCTAAATTTGCTCCCTATGTTCTCCTTTTTACATGTGCACCAAAAGTAAACGTGCGTTCCATGCGTTCTTTCCGAAGGAATAAACTGGGAAAAGTTGCTTCACGCAATAAACGTCCCTTCTCTTGTTGGAAAGTCCTACTCATATACAAGTGGGGACGATGTGCCCACCTCCCGAAGGCGCGGCTAGACACCAGACATGCAGCGGCGGCGGCGGCGGCCGTCGGGAAAAAAGAAACCACCTGCGTTTTCCCTCCCCCGACCGGTCCGTCGCGCCGCCGCTCTCCGCCCGACGACGAAATTGAACCGGCGGCGTCTGGCTGCAACTCTCGCTGCAAGTCGCGGCGGCGGCGGTTGGGCTGGCACTTTTTGTTTCGCACAAAAAAAGAAGAGATGAACGCGCGCGCGGATTTGTAGCTTCTTTTTTTGCAAGCCTGCTTCGATGCGCGAATTTCTTTGGCGGCAACTGCGGGGTCTCTCATATAGTGCAAGTTGTGCTTGCGGAGAGGGAAGAAGTCGACATTTGCTAATTCTTCTTTGATCATCTACCGTTTCGCCGCCATATTCCGTCAGTGGGGATGTCCTTCTTCCCGGAAGGTAAAAGAGCTAATAAATCATACCATTGGCGTTTATGTTGCTGTACGCAGTACTGCCCATTGACAATTTTCGGGGCATCTATTGGAAGAGAGAAAGGATTTTGGTTTCAATTTATTAAGTTGCAGCCGCGAATTGGAAAGTAAACATTGAATACAGAGTTCTGACAAACAAGTTGTATTTTATTTTCAAGTTTCATTTCGCAAAGTCTTCCACTTTTGGTCAGGGGACAAGATGGACATGGCGATAGAATAGGCGAGTTAGTTTGTGATGTGGAGGGGGAATGGGTGATTGGGAAAGGAGAGAAAAACGTGACGAACCCGCGGGATTAATTGACTTTTCTTTCTTGCTGAGGGAGAGGAGGAGAGGAGGAAGACTGGTTCCTCCTGTCTTCATATATAATCAGAGAGGTTGGTTAGTTGCTGCGCTTCTCATTTTCTGCAAAAATAGGCACACCGCAAGATCCAGTCGGTGATTATGGGCCATGCAGCCTGGCTAGCTCCTCTGGGGCCCGTGGTATTTTCTTTTTTGGGGGAAGCGTGACTTTGGTTTCGCGCTTTTATTCGAGACGAGAAGGAAAATGGTTTGCCCGTGGGGCACAACAAGCACCGCGTTTTTTTTTGAGCTCCTTTTTTTGCCAGCTGAGAAGACGGCAAGAATTAGAAGGAATTCGAATTGTATTGTTGCGGCTTTTGGCAAGTCCTTGCAGTAACAGTAAATTCTACTCTAACTACCGTGTTTTTGCGTTGCATGGAGACTTTTTCGAAAAATTGGATTCAAATTCATTCAGCGGGAGAACACGCCTCAAAACTTCTCGTGCCTCTGCATCTTTTTTGTAAAAAAATTATTTATTTATCTACAAAAAACCCGACGTGTTGGCATATTTCACCTTTTTTCTTTCGCCCAGGCTGTTCCAGTCTCACTCTCCCCTCTCATGTCAAGCTCGTTCTCAAAAGGTTAACTGCAGAAATTTTTTTAGCAATATTGCGTTTAGTATAGTATTGCTTTGCGATGAAAGCCCGCAATGAGAAAGGAAGGGGGCAACTCTGTTGTTTTTGTCGAATATCTTACTTTTTTTTAAAAGCGCCCCTCACGATTTCGAGCGACCAGAAAAGAGAAGCGATTACAAAGAAAGTGGCCGCTTACTCCTTCCCCTTATTCTCTTTTAAGCTCTCTTTGCTTCATCTCATTATGGCACAATAAATTTTTCTTGGCTGGAATTCCGTTCGCACGAGGCTAGCAGAGGTGCAGATAGTGAAAAGCCGGTCGGCCGGTTCTTTGGTTTCTAGAGCGGGGAAACTGCCCAGAGCGACGCAAAGAAAGTTTAAAATATTGTTGTATATTAATTAGACTATTTGAAAGTAGAAGTTTAAATTCCTGCTTCTGACATGCTTGAGCATATTGCAGCCCTCTCATTTAAAAAATCTCCAACTGTATGTCTTCCTTTCGAAGATAAGGATTTCGTCCTCAAAATATTTCGGAAGCCTCCCTCCTACCTAGCGCATTGCCGAGAGCGAAAAAGCGAGAAAAAGGAACCGATTGCTTTTTGCAAAACAATACAACTCGCGCAAAGTCCCAATTTGCAATTTCCCCGCCTCCTCCCTTCCCTTCCTGCATTCTTTTGCTAATTTAACACAAGTGGAAAAGCAGCGAGAGACAAAAAAAGAAGGCTCCTTTTCCCATCATGTTTTCACCCACTCCCCCACCCCAAAAATGCACAGGGCTCCCTTTCTGACAAAGGCGGTGGTTTCGCCCCCCCCCCTCTCTTGCTTTGGCTTTGGTGGTCGGACCCTGTAATTACCCGCAACTACAACCGGCATTTACCCGCCATGTCGAAAAACGCAAATTAAAATTTAGGAGATGGAGAAAGAGATCACCTCGCGGGGGGGGAGGGGGGAGGAGGAAAGGAGGAAGGGGTGATGCATAGATGCAGGCCTTGTTTCGCCAAAGCAGAGTTCCCCACAGCCGCGAGCGTGAGGACACAATAAAAGACCAATGTAAAAATATGCACTATCGTTGCCCCAAACGAAGGATACAATACATGACTTAACCACTTTTCCTTTCTTGAAAGTTGAAATGAATGCAATTCGATACGAAGTAAGTAGCCTTCGAACCTGAATTCTTTTCATATGCATGGGCATACGTGGGCGAGGTCAAATTTTGAGGGAGAGGGGTCCGGATTTTTGCTCCAGGGAGGGGGGTAGGATAAAATCGTCCAGGGAGGGGGATAAAATTATTTTTGCAGGGAGGGGGGGAAATACGAAAAATGCCGCAAAAATTTTGAAAGAGACAAAGGAGACCGCCAAAAGTAGCTGTTTTGGCTGCCTAGAAAAAACAAGAAACTGAAAATATTTATAAAAACTACTAATTTTAGCTTTAAAAATGTGGGTTTTTTCTTAACTTAGTGAAGCTCAGGGAGGGCGTAGCTTTGGAAGATCTGCAAAATCTTTTA
>JAAUXV010200896.1_pt1 | contig 9963 bp, 10 predicted proteins | sample 7278181 | NCBI WGS metagenome assembly JAAUXV01 (sample SAMN14350114, study PRJNA611818) | marine sediment metagenome | isolation source: surface marine sediment (2.1m) | place: French Polynesia: Moorea | collected 2018-08
CCCAGGGAAGGGTTGACTTGTCTTTTCCTAACTTTCGTTCGCACCGCACATCAACATTATTTAATGTAACATACTGGAGAGAGGGGAGGGGAAGAGAAATATTCTTCTGCCGAAGAAGTCTAATTTGTGTAATTTTTGGTTGCTTTTCTTTACGAATATATGCGTCTCTAAGTTGATCTTGCGCAATTTTTGAATCAAGCGATATCCCGCAAACTTTCATTATTGTTTGGACATTACTAGAGTTTCTTTTCGCATACGTAACGGAAAAATTTTTACGCCCAAAGGCTTCAAATTTTTGAATAATTGCTTCTTCACCAAGTTCGTGTTTAAAGTCTCCAAATGCAAGACTTATTTTGAGGGGTGATTTGACATTTTTGGGACCAGCGTACAAAATACTATCAGTATCACAATAAAATGGTGTGAAGTTCTTTTTTACTAATTGAATAATCTTTTGATGCAAAGAAATCCTGGCATTTGCAGTGATAAACGCAAGTATTGTGGGATTGGTCTTGCGATTTTTTGACGAGAAATTCGTTCGGTAGTTTACTTGGCAAATGTTGTCACTAATATCATTCAGATCTATAATATCTTGTTCTTCTAGCATAGTTTGAAGTTCTCTTGTTGTACGAATAAATCGTGAGTTGATCTTTTTTTCTTTTTGGTTAAATTTGCCAAGAGCACTATTTAAAAGCAATTTTAGATGCTCTCGTTGATCCTGATTTTCACAAAAGTCTGATTCTTTCATTTCTAAAGCAGTATTTTCATATTTCATGGTTGCATTCAAATCTTTTAAATAATTCTGCATTTCATCGGCCGATAATTTAGGTAATATTGATGCCTAGTATAACAGGCATGTCATTAATCGAGTATTAATAAAAATGAACTAAATTTGTAAACTTTTCCACAAACTTACCTTTATTTTTAGATAAGCAAGTATCTTCATATATTCTTGAAAAGGCCTAGCCTTCTTTTTGTAATGATGAAGCTCATAGAAGCTTAGAATTTCATATCCTAGCGTTTTAGAATAATTGAGTTCAGTCGTGGTATAAATTCCATTCCAACTCCGCTGCCTATAATTATGCATGTATAGTAAGTTAATTATCGGCGAGAGAACTCTAACATAAATGCCATGCCCAGGGTCTGAAGATCTGGGTGGGAGTCCTAAACGTTAGCCTGGGGCGGGACGAGGAGGGCGGACAAAGGCAAAAACAAATTTTGCGGCCGAAAAAAACTAGAATTTGCCCTCTTCGGCGGCAAAATATGGCTGGGGCGGGAGGTTGTAGTAAATAAATTAAAATTCCGCCTGCAGTGAGATGGTATGGTGTTTCGGCTGGGCGGTGTGGAAATCCCCTCCCTGTGTTCCCCCCGCATGGGCGTGTTTGGCTTTGATACAAATACTTACTTTTTCGAATGATTGCACTCTCCAGCAAAGTGTTGATCTGCACATTCTTTACAAAGAGGGAGAGAAACTTTTTTTGAAATACTGCTTCGGTACATTAATATGGGGTAAGATAGCTTTCGTGGAGGAAGCACTCTCACATATACAAGGCCATATAAGACAACTGTTTCATTTAAAAGCGGCATAACATATTCTTTGTTGTCCTCTTGAAAGTAAACATTCTTCAGGATATCTGTAAATATCTAGCGACAAGAGAGAAAGGCATAGAATATCTTTATTTTTATTTTCTGCCATCTATCCAAATTTAAATCTTCCCTCACCTCGTATTCTCCGACAGGTAGAAATCCAGCAGCTTCATACGGGTAAGAGCTATTGATGTCATCATAGTGAAATGTTTCTTTTTCTGCCTTTTCCCAAGAAAATCCATACAACTCATTAAGGCCGCCTCGTACAGCGTGACTGGCGTCTAATCGCTGTAAAGGTGGTTCAAAATATATCTTCATAAAGTTTTTAAGTTCTTCTTCATTTTTCTTGCGATATTGCCATAAGCACTCCCAAACTGTTTCAGTCCTTACAATTTTGTCGGGATGGTTTTGCTGAAGGAGGGCAAGTTTTCTATTATGGTTGTTAAAAGCAGTTAAAAAGTCAACCTTAAAGTAATTCTTGCCATTTGTGTGTTTCCTTTTGAACTTACATTCAGAAATTGGGTGGCCATGAATGAGGCACCCATTAAAATAAAAGGCTGTTTTGGTTTCTATACAGACAGAGTCAGGAAAAGATTCTTTGAAAGACATTTGCCCATATGGGGACCATGCATCAACGAAAGTTAAATTTGGATATTTCCATTTTAGAAAGGCACAGAACTCTAATTCTTGCTTAGAACTTGTCATTCGAATTGGGGGCCGATTAGTTTTTAATAGGTTGGGGGGCACGAAATACAACATTAATTGAAATGCATAACTTGCTCTTGTAAAAAAGGGGGGATTAAATGGCATAAGAAAGGTTTTCTTATTTGGAGACAGCTGAGAAAACAAAAGTTGTTGACATTCAAAAGCCTCTTTTAGAAAAGATAAGTTTGTTATTGCCATTATTTTTAGTCGAAACAAAGAAAAGGTTTTTAACTCATCTTGAAAATTCCACATCTGTTTGCTTTTTTTATCAGAAATAATTTTTTTCTTTTTTTCAATCACATCTTCTGAATCATCAACAGAGAAGAAGTCATCAAGAGAAGGTGAAATTCCACAATAGGAAAAAAAACTTTTTTTATTCCACCGTTTTGGAAAAAAATAAGGAGGATAATTAAACCTTTTACAAAAACTGAGAATAGAACCAGAAAAATAATTTAGGGAGCTAATAAACCGTAATCCAACTTCTGACAGCTCTACAAGCCAAAGCGAGCTATGCCCAACAACATGAGGAATAATGCCATTTTCTACTAAAGCTTTACACACTTCTTCTAATACCCTGCCGTTTTCATCATCATGCGAAATAAAAGTTATGTTAAAAAGTTTATTTGTAAAAAGATGAAAGAACATTTGTTCCATTGGACTTGCCTTTGCTTTATGGAATATTTTAGGATCTAAACGATTTTTAGGACATTTATTAAAAAAAGTAGGTTTTGCATATGGTAAATCAATGCAGCTATCGGGTAGGTACTTAAAAGACCAGCTATTTTGGATACTTTCGGCCTCTTTATAGGAAAAAAACATAGCCTTATCAAACTTCTCTCGTGAAGTATTTTCATACATTATAGTACAAATATTAGTTAAAACCATAGTATTATCCTTACAAAAAGAACATTGCATATCATTGTCAAAACAACTTTTGCATGAAATTTTAGTATTTCCCGTGGTTTGAATATCAATAAACCCTACTTTAGTAAGAAAACTTTGGTGTTGTGGTAACTGTAAGTCGCATTGATGAAAACACTTTTTTTCAAAGCCACAAAAATAACATGTTTTAGACCCACATTTGTGATTTTTTTTAATACTTGCTACATTAGGAAAGGATTTTGAACAAAAAGTATAAGTTTCACAATTTTCACAAAACCACCCAAATCTACACACTTTTTTGTTATGGTGTCCTTCGCACTGTGGAGAAAAAAATCTAATGTTACATTTTGAGCACTTTTGAGCTACACTAGCACTCATTGAAGAAGGACAATATAAATTTTTGGTGAATATATTAACACAAGTACTGGGTCTTAAAAATGGGCGCTTGCAAGAAAAACATGTGGTTATCTTAGAACACTTGTGCTGCGTACCTTTACCTTTAAAAGCTTTCTCACAGAAAAAACAAAAAATTCCAAAAATATTAAAAAATGTAGTTAAATTCGTAATCAGCAACAAATTTCTTATGTTAGGATCTTCACTTTCATCTGCAGCCAAAAATAAAGGACGTCTAGTATCGTCGTACTTGCTAGGAAACGAATGAAGAAGAGTTCCAGAATTTTTATGAAAAATAAATATTTGCACGTTTAATTCAAAAAATTTGCCATCTTCAGTCACTATAGATTGGTCAATTAACTTATCATACCAAGTTTCATACCCTCCGTCAGAATTCAGAAGATGAGCTAGAAAAGGTTGTGACAGCTTTTTAAAAAAAGTTTCTTCGGGTGAATCTGTTTGCCAAGTTTCAAGTACTCTATAGGTTGTGACATCCAGTTCATCCAAAAACAAACTGTAGTAGAATGCAAATATTAAGGCAAACAAGCCATTTGAAAAATAGCGGGATTTTAATGCAATCGGAATAGAAGGAATATCAAGAAACCAGCACAATCGGCGACGTTTTTCTGAAAAAAATGTATATATATTTCTCAGTGGTATGTATGTCGTACAAAACTAGGTTTTTTTCTTTTGTTTTGAAGATCACTGGCATGTCGAGCACTAATAATCTTTACTTGAATTTTAAAACTATTATTTAATCGCATAGTTTGACGTGACTTTAAATAATGGTACAGGAGGGCTAAAACCCAGCTAGCAATGTCAAGCGATGGTGTTGTAAGTAAATAATTTCCTGAGTTAATACCCTTAATTATATGCTTTTCAATTATAGTAATATATACTTGATTTTGCTTAATTGTTCTTTTATACGCAGTTTTCAAGCGATCTAAAATTTTTATTAATGCCTCGCCAATAATTTCTTCTAAATTTATTAGATATGGCCTTTGATTTGTATGCTTATTTTTTGGCGCAATTGTTAAGTCAAATATATGATCACTCAAACTATACTGAGTTCGTCGTTTGTGGGATACAGCTTTCACGTGTGCAATATAAGCGTCATCCGAATAAATATCTCTACCTCGTCTGAATAATGGGTGTGGTACAGCAATATCTAGATCTGACGACACGTTTTGTGCGGCTGAATTAGTGTCGTCATCGTCATCTGATTCAGCACCACCAGTTTGATTAATATCTCCTCCTCTTGTTTCCAATTCTTCAGTTGCAGTATTCGTGTCAAAGTCATTCTGTTGCGTAAATCCATCATCGAGGTCAGTTTCGTCAATATCGTTATCTGATCCATTTTCTTGAGATGATGACAAACGTTTTAAACCTCTTGGTAATGACTTTTTTGTTAGGCCTAAAACGGTGCGCAAATGCTGATCAATGTCAAAAGTTGTACGGAGAGACATTTTGTGACTTAGTATGCTCACAAAATATGGTTCAGCTGGTTTTTGTGCGAAAAAGAAAGCAGTCACGTGACAAGTATCGATCCGCCGATCAATAGCATCAAAGGAAAGTGGAAAGTAGTAGCAGCGTAACAACAGCAGAAAGTGCCGCAGCCACTACAGTTAAGGAAGTGTATCTTGCTTCTAGTCGTTTGTTAATTGTGAATCTGACCATCTACCGACTTGGACAAGAGGTACGGAACGAGGACAAAGAAAAAATTCTAAATATGTTTCGTTCTATTTTGCTAAAAGGCAGAATTGACCAAACTTTGACATACCCAGTCGGTTTGATAGCAAAAATCAACGAGGGAGAATGGCAAATTGCGCTCTCTACAATTTCTTTTATTTATGAGAAGGAAGACAAACAAAATCCAAAACCAATTCCCCGGGAGATTCTTGCGGTAACAACAAACTATATTATGGCAGAGGACATAAACGAGCGAAGTGAAGTAATTTTAGCATCGGAAGTACTCAGTCTCGTTCAATATGGCGGACCACACAACTCAAAACGAAGCATAGGTTTCCGCAATCAAAATTTTTTTTTGATTAATAATCCACAGCAAGAATTGCGCGTTGATCTCAAAACTGTAGATACAAACCAACGAACCGAAGGAGCGGCTGTCTTTCTGCTTCTCCTACTACGCCGTATCCGCTAAGATGAGTCATGCCTCCTTGCGACGTCAAATGGAAAGAGAACATCACTTTCTATACAACTTATATCAAGAAGAGGACGGAAGGCGAAATCGTGCAACCTTGCGAAAAGCTAGTCCTCTCCAAGTTTGGATTGTACTACGGCTTTTGTTTTGTATTGCGGTAGGGCATATACCTATCACTGAAAAAAACTATAGAAGACTAATACAAAGTAAAAGAAGAAATAGTTTGCGTAGTCTAAAAAACCGTATGAGATTTTTTCGCAAAGGAAGAGGGAAAACTGAATTGCGGCGACAGTTTATTCTACAATTTGCAGTACTTTACCATAACCTTTTTGAGGACATTTTTGTGAAAGTGTAAAGTTTGGAGAATGGCAAAAGAGACTCCGGTGTATAAACATGTGTTTTTAGAGTATAGTGAATATCAACGATTTTTGGAACTAAAGCGAAGAAACGAGGAACTGGTTGAAAAAAATCGTCAACTTGAAAAAAAAATTGCAGAGTTAGAAGATCAGAAAGGCCATGGTCTTAGTGAATTAATAGAAAAAGAAAATCGCGAAAAGTTAAAAAGGCCACTTGTGGGACTAAGTAGCAGTATTACATTACCACCAAGTGCGAAGGGACAAAAAGAAGAATATGACGAATATGACGAGACTAAACCATGGTACTTTCTTGGAAAGCCATAATGAAAGCAAGTGAAATCGAGTCTCAATTATCGCGTGTGGCTCAAGTATATAAATATTTTCGTGGTTTTAGCACAAAAGACAACATTGTCGTGCTAGATGAAGAAGAATTCACCATTGTGAATACAGAGTATGTAGCATTCAAAAGTGGTTTTTTTTATTAATCCTTTTTTTTGTTTCAGCACGTCTTACGGCAAAGGCATCCATTGGTTTTTCCTTGGCCAGAGAGAAATTGGTCATTATGAACTTTTTGATAGCTTAGGTAATGATGTAGAAAGTGTAAAGAAGCTATTAGCACAGTTTGCTGGTAAGTGTGATTTTAATGAAAATGTGTTTCAAGCGAAAGAAAGCACATCATGTGGAGAATTTTGTGTATACTTTGCTATCCAGCGATATTTTAACGAAGATCTTGACCTCCAACAAGTTTTAGAGGAGTGTTTTGATAAAAATCTGCAACGGAACGAAGAGCGCATACAACAGTTTTTGTCTTCTTTTTGAAATGGCCGAGTCTAACGTAACTGTTAGCAATCTTATACTGCAGTCAAACAAAATTGTACAAGAAGTTTCGGTTTCTTCAGATTTTGTTAAAATCCATTGTCCTAGTAGGATGGTCGTTGCGGGACCTTCAATGATTGGGAAAAGCCAATTTGCTCTTAAATTAATAAAATTTCGCGACGTTATCTACAACAAAAAGTTTGAACGGATTGTGTATGCTCTACCTGAAGCTTCTATTCATTTACATTCAACTTTTATTGAAACACTCCGCTCTGAATGTGACTTTATTGAAATTGTAGAGGGTCTTCCCGATATTAATAGCTTAAATCTAGCAGCAGAAAAGACTTCCCACAAACTACTTATAATGGATGATCTGATGTCCCAGGCCTTTTCCAGCTCAAATATTCTAGAACTTGTAACCAGCACTTCTCACCACAGTAATATTTCCGTTGTCATGATTTGTCAAAGTATATTTTTGCCAGCAAAGCATCGTCTTACCCTTGTTCGAAATTGCAGTGAAAAAGTTTTGTTCCACAACAAAGTAGATCATAATCAACTGAATGTACTTAGTAGACACATCAATCCTAGCAAACCAAACCTTTTGAAAGAGTGTTTTGATTTTATTTACCGAAACACAAGCAAGTCGGACTTAAAGTATGTTTTAATTGATGCATCGCCCTTGTCTGAATTACCGTACAATGCTTGTCTGCGTACATTTATTTTTCCTGAGAAGGACGGAAAAGTTCGGCCAGTATTTTTTTCGGCATAATAAAAAAACCTTAAAATTTACGATTTCTAGCTGGTTGCCCGTTGGCTGGCCTCGCTCCGCTTGGCCCTTAAAAAAGTATCCTACCTCCCCCTATAAAAAACCAAAAATTAGCGCAAAAGGCCAAATCCGAACAAATAAACAGAGAGACAGAGAGACAAACAGGCCTTACGCATACGGCGGTTTTCGTGTTTTCGTGTTTTAGTAGCGATATTTTATTTCAGAATTTTCACATAAATCATAAAACAAACAACTTGATTCGATTTCCGACTCATTTTTTTTGACAGCGTCGCCGTCATGAATGCCAGTTTGCTGCTTTAAAGTACGGTGTTGTTTATGGATCCAACGCTTTTCTTCTGAGCTATACATACTTAATTCATTGGAACAAATATTTCCTAACTCTATCTGATGTTGCAGTTTGGTATTATGCACGTACACTGTCCATGCTGCTCTATTTTGCGTTGTTTCCTCTCTCCATTTACGATTGCTTTTTTTAAGATCTGCTATCACTAGTTTTCTTTTATGTTGCGCGTCAATAAACCAAGATTGGCGAATACCTTCACCGCTCGCAGGGATACAATTTGGTCTGAAACTAGAAGACATCTTACATTTGCATTTGCAGTTGCTTTCGAACATCTCATATTTTTTTTTCATTATTGTACATCGCTTTACTAACGAAATACATTCATTATGTGGCATAGGCCAACACCGTCCTAAAGAAGAAACAGTGTCAACCTTTTAACGTTAAAGTTTATAATAAGCTTACCTGAAAGCCTTCTTAGACATGGAATGTTACAACGGGCATTTTTTGGCGCAAAGCAAGTATAGCAAATAAAATATGTGTCGGCAAAATTATTGCCGGCTACACGACGACGGCCAGCCTTTTCTTCAGTTTTAACTTTTAAAATTTCCTCACAGCGGCAGTATGGACAATCTCGTCCTATGCGGACGTCTCCTCGTATAGTCCAGCAAAGACAAAGGCGTTGAAGATATAAAAAGCAACCGAGACACTCTGTTGGTATCCTGTCATCGTCGTATCTTGCCACCTGGGAGAAATGGAGGAGAAAAAAGAAGAATTAGTCATCGAAACACGATCCAGTAGAAAGTAAACTTACTGCCAAAACAATCTTTTGATAGAGGATTGTTAATATTTTTCTTGCGGTGACAATATCCGGAACTTGAGTTTGGTAGCCGTCCGCCATGGTTAAAGACAATGCTTGATCGATAAATATCAGTTGACTACAGAGTAAACTAGAGGAAAAGAGTTCGACGGGAGAACGGAGAGAGAGTGAGAAAGCAAGAGAGGAGAGAGAAAGGAGAGAGAGAAAAAGAGGAGAACGGAGAGAGAGTGAGAAAGCAAGAGACGAGAGAGAAAGGAGAGAGAGAAAAAGAGGAGAAAAAGGGAGGGACCAACGGGCAAGAAGAGAGAGAACGAGAGACAGAAAGAGAAATGAAATACTAAATAAAAACGAACGTAATAGGACGGCACAAGCTGTTGCTATTAAGACGTCTCAATAGATGGCGTGACAGGCACGATGATATGCTCAACGTAGTGAAAATAAGATGAAAATTGATGTACTTTGAATTGGATTTCTATTAATAGTAAAATAAAGGACTTGAGTAAAACAAAGGAGTATATTTTGTGTAAAAGACATTTGTCCGTAAAATGCTTATAAACAATCTTGAGAAACCGGCAACGACGTTTTATTCTTTACACGAAAAGACAAGGTAAAAGGCAAGATTCATCTTTACAATGTTTCCGTTACGTATCTAATACGTAGCTATGTATCTTAGTCATTAGCATATATTACTACAAATTTACATACATCGAAAATCTCAAGAAACCTATTCCTTTCTGAAGGATCCACAAAAAGTGAGATCCACAACAATCTTTACTCGTAATGAGGAGGGGGGGCTGGGAGGGGAGAGAAAGGAGGAGGGGCAGGCTAGAGGAACAGAGGGGTGAGAGACCAACGGGGCTAGAAGGAAAAGATAGAAAGAAGGAATTGACGACCAACGGGCCCAGAAGAAGAAGAAGAAGTGGCCCCGTAGAGCCCGTTGTTCGCTGCTCATTGGTGGGAAAAGGGAGGGAATAACCCACCCACCCACCCCCCGACGTCTAAAAAAAGTGGTCCCTTCCCAGACCAACAGCTTTATTATTACTGTTTCCCCCTCTACTATTTTTGTTCAAAATTGCCAAAAATTTGCCGCATTTCACCAGCTATCAATAAATATTTCTGGTTTTGTCTTTTATTCTCCCCCTTTCCCCCCTCAGAAAGGCAGAACTTGTACTCCCCCCTGGG
>JAAUXV010169898.1_pt1 | contig 9952 bp, 14 predicted proteins | sample 7278181 | NCBI WGS metagenome assembly JAAUXV01 (sample SAMN14350114, study PRJNA611818) | marine sediment metagenome | isolation source: surface marine sediment (2.1m) | place: French Polynesia: Moorea | collected 2018-08
AAGCAGTAGTTGCTCGCAGCCTCCATCATGGGCAAGAAGGCTGAGGCCGGGACGCCGAAATGGCTGGCCAACAAGATGCGTTCCAAGGGCCTGCAGAAGCTGCGGTGGTACTGCCAGATGTGCCAGAAGCAGTGCCGGGACCAGAACGGCTTCAAGTGCCACATCCAGAGCGAGTCCCACCAGCGCCAGCTCCTCATCTTCGCCGACAACCCGGGAAAGTTCCTGCACGACTTCTCCAAGGAGTTCGAGGTGGGCTTCGTGCACCTGCTCAAGACCATGCACGGCACCAAGCGCGTCGAGGCCAACAAGGTCTACCAGGAGTACATCTCCGACAAGGAGCACCTGCACATGAACGCCACGCGCTGGACCACGCTCACCGGGTTCGTCATGTACCTGGGAAAGACCGGCAAGTGCAAGGTGGACGAGACCGAGAAGGGCTGGTACATCACCTGGATCGACCGGGACCCGGACACCATCGCGCGGCAGGAGCGCCTGGCCAAGAAGGGCCGCCTGGACAAGGACGACGAGGAGAAGCTGGCGGAGTTCATCGAGAAGCAGGTGGCCAAGGCGAAGGCGGAGAAGGGCGAGCAGGACGAGGAAGAAGAAGAAGAGAGCAGCAAGGAGTTTGTGCGGGAGAACGAGGACGACAAGGTGCAGCTGGACATGAAAATGGTGCAAAAGCCCAAGAAAGATCTTTCCTTGGCTTCCGGGCCATCGCCATCCTCCGTCTTCAAAGTGCCCAAGCAGAAGGACAAGAAGCCCAAGATCAAGGAGGAGGAAGGGGGCCGCAAGAGGAAGTCCGCCCTGGACGAGATCCGCGAGGAGGAAGAGGCCAGGAAGGCCGCAAAGATGGAGAAGGAGAAGAAGAGCAGCAACAGCTCTAGTGGCTCATCATCCAAAGACGGCGTCAAGGACTACTGGCTCAAGAGGGGCATTGTGGTCAAGATCGTCACCAAGAGCCTTGGCGAAAAGTACTACAAGCAGAAGGCGGCCGTCACCGAGGTGGTGGACAGGTACGGCGCCGTCGTCTCCGTCCTCTCCATGGGCGCCAAGGTCAAGCTGGACCAGGACCACCTGGAGACGGTCATCCCGGGGGTAGGGCGGCCGGTCCTGGTCGTCAACGGCAGGTACCGCGGGGAGGACGGCACCCTGGAGAGCATAGACGTGGACAACTTCTGCGCCGAGATCCGGCTGGCGGAGGACGGCAAGAGGGTGCGGCTGCCCTACGAGCACTTCAGCAAGCTACACGTCGAGGACAAAAAATAACTTGTTTGTTGTGATTACGGTGTTACTTTGTATGTATTTTCCCCATAAACCAGCAGAATTCATACTTGCGAATATATAAAAAGCTATTAGCAGTACACAACAATCGAAGGATCACTTCTTCACCACCTGGATCACGTCCTCGTCGTGCATAACGTGGCTGATGCCGACCCGTTGAGGGGAGAACTTGGTACTCGTGCCCTAAATACAGGGAAATCGTCATCAGAACGCGTTTGAAATACTTTTGGTATGAATTTCGAAAAGCGCACTCACCCACACTAGCGCGTACTTGAAGACGGCCGGCAGGGTCCGGTGGATGGCGTGGCAGACGTGCTTGACTGTGACGCCGTTCCGCAGGATTATAGAGTCGTCAAAGTCGGGCGGGCTGCCGGGCTTCTTGGTGTAGACGCGGATCAGGTTGAGGTGCTCCCACAGCTCGTCCTTCAGGTAGTCAAGGTTGAGCTTCATCTCGCAACTAGAACGGAAATTGAAGTTAGTTCAGACTTCAGGCCGATATTTAATTTTAAGGAAATTCGTTTGACACAAAGGGACTTTAACAAAAAGAAAGTTAAAATATTTTAATATCTTGCCTGATGACGACGCTGTGAGGCTGCCTGGCCAGCCTGTCCACCTCCTCGAGCGAGATCTGATCGATCTTGTTGTATACGTAGAGGCACTCCATGTACTTCCTGTTGCCCTCGATGACGTCGATGAGCTGGTCCGAGTTGCAGTCCTCCCTGAAGAGCACCTCGGCGTTGAAGATCTTGTACTCGTGCAGGATCATCTGCACCAGCTTCTCGTCCATGCGCTTCAGAGGCACCGTGGAGTTGAAGGAGATGCCGCCGGCCTTCTTCTGCTTGAAGTAGATGTTGGGCGGCCTCTGGTTGAGACGGATGCCCACGCTCTCCAGCTCGCGCTCCAGCAGGTCGCGGTGGATGTCCTTCTTGGTGGCGTCCAGGATCATGAGGACGACGTCGGCGGTGCGCGCCACGGCGATGACCTGCCGCCCGCGCCCCTTGCCCTGCGCCGCGCCCTCGATGATGCCCGGCAGGTCCAGCAGCTGGATGTTGGAGCCCTTGTACTCGATGACGCCGGGGATGCAGGTGAGGGTGGTGAACTCGTAGGAGGCCTGCACGCTCTCCGTCTTGGTGATGGTGCTGAGCAGGGTGGACTTGCCCACCGAGGGGAAGCCGATCATGGCCACGCGGGCGTCGCCGGACTTGAGCACGTCGAACCCCTCGCCCTTCTCGCCCTTCTTTCCGGTGGGCTCCAGCAGCTGCGACCTGTACTTGGCCAACTTGGCCTTGAGGGTGCCCAGGTGGTACTCGGTGGCCTTGTTCTTCTGCGTGCGCGCGATCTCCTTCTCGATCTCGCTGATCTTCTCCAGGATGCCCATGGTGATCAACAGGGAGAGACACGGCAGGGAGGAGGGACAACAAAAAACAGGTCCGACGGCAGCAGGAACAACTTCGACAACAGCACTTACAGCAGGCAGAGGCAGGCAGACAAGGAAGAGCCGAAAAGGCAGCTGAAAAACTGAAATGTGAAAAACATCAGCTGATTCCTTGCCACATGAAAAAGAAAGCTAAAGTGGGCGGCTATGGTTTTACTATGGTGGGCGGGCTTGATAAGTGATAACGATTAATAATTATCGATCGACTATTTCAGCACACCTCATCTGTGACCTTTCCAGAGTGCTAGGAAATAGACCAGAGTGAGCGACCTTCTGCCGCGGACCTTCCACCAGGTGTGCTGACCATGGCTGACAACCGGTACTGCGCCGACTACGCCAAGAGGGTGGCGGGATGCAAGAAGTGCAAGCAGAAGATCGAGAAGGGGCAGCTCAGGTGGGGCACAGGTTAATTGTTACTCTGTAACGACCCTGTCAACACACGTGCCTCGTTTTATCCCTGCTCGCAGGCTGGCCAAGATCACCGCCTCGCCCTTCTCTGACGACGGAGAGATGAAGCTGTACCACCACCCGGCCTGCATGTTCGACACCTTCAAGCGCGCCAGGGCCACCACCAAGATCATCGAGGAGCCGGGGGACATCGAAGGATTCCAGGATGTAGGATTGTTATTTCCAAAAGTACCTCTCGCACTTGTTTTAAATATGTTTCTCTTCCTCCCAGCTCCAAGACGACGACAAGGACTCCATTCGAGACCTGATCAAGGAGTCCGGCAAGGGATCTGCCGGTTCCAAGGGATCAGCAGGAGGCACGCCCAAGAAGAAGGCTCCTCCGTCGGCCTCGCCCGCAAAGGCCAAGTCCAAGACGCCCAAGAAGGCCAAAGAAAAAGAGGACGACGGAGAAGAAGACAGCGGCGGCAGAAAGTCTCCCGCCGCGTCCGCCGCCGCAGACGAAGCCGCCGCCGCCGCTTCCAAGCGTCCGGCGCAGGGCGACCCCAAGCACAAGGACAACTCCTTTCGAGAGTTCCGCCGGCTGTGCGGGAAGATCTCCGACGTGCCCAGCTACAACGCCAAGTCGGAGGTGGTCGGCAGGTTCTTCGGCCGGGGCACCGACGGAAAGGAGTTCCGCGGAGACCTGTACGTTTGGGTGAGGCTGCTGCTGCCGGGCGTCGTCAAGAGGATCTACAACCTGCAGAGCAAGCAGCTATGCAAGGTCTTCGCAAGGATCTTTGGCTGCCACGAGGAGGACCTGCTGGAGGACCTGGAGGCCGGAGACGTGGCGGAGACCGTCGCCACCTTCTTCGACAAGTCCAGCAAGGTGGAGGAGAGCGCCAAGAGCTCGCTGACAATCCATCAGGTGAAAAACGAAAAAACTCCGCCAAAGCCCTACTATCATCGTTTGAAAAAAATATCCATTTTTTAGGTTGACGACTTCCTGTCAAGGCTGACCACCCTGACCAAGGAGGATGATCAGCAGAGGGAGCTCACCAAGATTTCCAAGCTCTGCACCAAAAACGACCTGAAGATGGTGGTCAGGCTAATAAAGGGAGATCTAAGGATAAACGCGGGAGCTAAACACATCCTGGACGGTCTCCACAAGGTATTCGCCATTGACAACATGTGTTGCAGAATATGTGCCATGACTTATTTCTTCAACAATTTTCCAGGACGCTTACGCCGCTTTCAACAGCTCCAGGAACATCGTCGCTGTGCTAGACAAGATCCTGGAACTGAGAAAGGAGGGAAAACCAAGTAAATGCCTACAATAACAATTGTTTTTTCCTGTCTGAGCTTTTCCGTTCACCTTCTTTTTCAGACGGCCCCCTGGAGGTGGGCTGCGCTCTCATGCACCCCGTTCAGCCCATGCTGGCCGCTCCGTGCAAGAGCGTGGACATGGCGTTCGACAAGTGCCCCAACGGGATGTACTCAGAGATCAAGTACGATGGGGAGAGGGTGCAGCTGCACAAGAGGGGCAAGGAGTTCAAGTACTACTCCAGGGCCCTTAAGCCTGTACTGCCGCACAAGGTGGAATATTTTGTGAAACGCCAACAAATATGAACGATAGAGTTTATGAAAGGTTGTTTTCGCCTCGAAAGGCTACAATTGTTGCCGAATTACATTTTCCAGGTGAAGCCTTTCGCCGAATATATCCCCAAGGCGTTTCCCGACGGGTCAGACCTCATCCTGGACGCCGAGGTGCTGATGGTGGACAAGGAGGGGAAGCCGCTTCCCTTCGGCACCCTGGGCAAGCACAAGGCCGCCGGCTTCAAGGACGCCACCCCGTGCCTCTTCGTCTTCGACTGCATCTACTACAACGGCAAGAGCCTGATGAACAGGCCCATCCAGGAGAGGAGGAAGCACCTGCACGACCACATGAAGGAGGTGGGCAACCACGTCAAGTTCTCAGAGATGAAGGTGGTCACCAGGAAGCAGCAGCTGGGGGACATGATCAAGAAGGTCTTCCGGGAGGGGCTGGAGGGGCTGGTGCTCAAGGACATGAGGAGCCAGTACGAGCCTGGCAAACGCCACTGGCTCAAGGTCAAGAAGGACTACCTGAACGAGGGAGCCATGGCGGACTCTGCCGACTTGGTGGTGCTGGGCGCCTGGTACGGGTCGGGGAACAAGGGAGGGATCATGTCCATCTTCCTCATGGGCTGCTACAACGAGAGGACAAAGAAGTGGTGCACCGTCACCAAGGTTCACACAGGTACGCGTTCGTTGTGGTACTCGGAATGTTTTTGCGAAATATATAATGTTGATTGTTGTTTTGCCAGGTGTTGATGAGGCCACCCTTGATCGACTCCAGGACGAGCTGAAGCCGAACATGACCAAGATAAAGCAGGACTACAACAAGGTCCCCGACTGGCTGAACTGCACCCGCCAGATGGCCCCCGACTTCGTCGCCAAGGACCCCAAGAAGTCCCCGGTGTGGGAGATCACCGGGGCCGAGTTCACCAAGGCCGAGATCCACACCGCCGACGGGATCTCCATCCGGTTCCCGCGCATCACCAAGCGCCGCGACGACAAGGACTGGCGCACGGCCACCAGCCTGGAGCACCTCAAGGGGCTGGTCAAGACCTCCAAGGAGAAGACGGACTTTGACATTGACTACTCCTCCAAGGACGGCGGCGGCACCAACGAGTCGGAGGAGGAGGGCAGCGGAGCCAGGGAGACCAAGGGAGAGAAGTCTAAAAAGAGTTTCAAGGAGGATATGGAGGAGGAGGAGGACGCGGGCGCCTACAGCGACGAGACAGAGGTTGATAGCGACGAGGAGGAAGACGACAAGGGCAAGGTGACCAAGGTGAAGAGAGAGAACGGCTCCTCCCCCTTTCCCTTATCGCCGAGGCGAAAGTCCTACAACAAGACTCGGATCGAGGGCCCGAACGGGCTGCTCCTCACCGTAATCACCGGGGACCTCTTCTCCGCCAGCCCCGGAGTCTCCCTGGCCCATTGCATCTCAAGGGACTGCAAGATGAGCAAGGGCATCGCAAAGATTTTCAGGTGAACGAGATAAATTATCCTCCTGATGTTCTGGCAACCGAAAAAAAAATTTTTTTCCCGCCACGTAAACAGGGAGAAGTTCGGCCGCGTCCGGGAAATCGAGGCCTGCGGGACCGACGTCGGCGGCGTGGCCATCCTCCGCCAGATGAACGGCCGCTTCATCTACAACCTGGTGACCAAGGAGCGCTACAGCGACAAGCCCACCTACGAGACCCTGGAGCAGAGCCTGCAGGAGATGAGGGAGCACGCGAGGAAGAACGGCGTCGCGGAGATCGCAATGCCAAAGATCGGGTGAGAAAATTATCAAACATCCGCCCTATCATCAATTTCGTTCATTTTCACTTTGCTCCGAAACAGTTGCGGCCTGGACGGCCTGCAGTGGAACGCCGTCCGCACCCTGGTCAAGAACGTGTTCCTGGAGGAGGACATCAAGATCACGGTGTACTCACTGGACGACGAGGACGGCGAAGAAGAGCTCCAACCGGCGGGATCCCCGCGCTACAAGGCCTCCAGGTTCTCCTCTCCCGCCAAGCGGGAGCCCTCCTCCTCGCCGACAAAGCGGAGGCAGGACGGCTCGGAGGACGGGTCCCCCAGCAAGCAGCCCACCATCAGGGACATGTTTGCGAGGGCGAGGGACTCCCCCGAGAGGAAGAAGAGGAAGCTCGACGCGACGAACGGCTCGGCCCGCGAAGGGACCTCCCCCTCCTCCCCCTCCGTCCTCCCCTCCTCCCCTCCCCCTCCCCCTGCCGACCTACCAGACGTCTTCGGCGGCTGGAAGGTGCTGCTGACGCCGGGCGTCGCGGACCAGGAGCGGCTGTCGCGCTACGTGACGGCGTACGGCGGCGAGGTGCTGAAGGCGTTCGAGGCCGCCGAGGCCACCCACGTCGTGTACCCGGGAGCGGGGAAGAGGATCAAGACCGAGGACGGGGCGGAGGAGGCACAGCACGTCACTGAGAGGCTGCTGGTGGACTCCATCAAGAAGAAGAGGGCTCAGGATGCGGAGGACTACAGGGTCTGAGGAGGTCGGGAGGGGAGGAAGGCCCTTTTCTGCACATATAATTACCCTAGAGTGTGTGCTTTACATCAAAGTGATTTTTAAGCTTTGGAGAGTGTGGGCCGAGCCGTTCCCTCATTTCAATACATCACATTCCTTACTTTTTCTCCCCCCGTGCGAAGAGAGCCTGGAAAGGTGAAGACCGCCACGGAGAAAAAGTGCAGCAAGCTCTGCTGTTTTTGATGTTTGTTTATTATCGCATGTTGTTCTGAACACATTGGGCCTTGCTGGGGAAAAGTGGTACAAATTCGAGTGCTGTGATAGTGCCTGTACCTCATGTAATTACTTTTTGTGCTTTAAACCACTCGATTTGTTGCACACAATAATAAAACGGATACCGTACAGGGAGCAAATGATGACTCACACCTGATCATACATTAGAAGTGCATTGGAGCTAAAGTACGAAGGACAACCAGTGCGTCCCTCAGTATGATGTCATTTTCCATTGGCGAATGTTTCGTCCAAGCCAGCCGTGCCAGGTATGGTTAGTGCCCAGTCGCCTGGGGCAACCCAGCCTGCTTGACGAATCGAAGGAAAGCCAAGGCCAGCACGCAAGAAAGGCCAACACACACCCGTCGGGCGGGTCCGTCATTATTCAAAGCCAAGGCTGAAAATCGACGCATTAGTGCCTCTCGCCATTTTCCTCGACACACCGCGGTCTGGGGCAGAAAATGTCCAGCGTTGGCATCTTCGACCTGCCCGCCATCCAGCAGTCCTGCTGGCAGACTTGCGAGTCCGACCCGGGGGCGTTCCCGGCGGACCTGGCGGAGGTGCCGCCCTACCGGCACGATGACACAAGGGAACAGGTGCAATCTTTCATGGGGGGAAAATAGCAAATGTGGTTTTTTGCACTCTGCCTATTACTTTCCAGTTCTACGGGGCTGCCACCTTCTTCGGCTGCGTGGACATTTGCGAGGGCGGCTACAAGACCAAGAGGATCGCATTCATCGCCCCGGTCGCTGCCGTCGGTAACGAAAAAAACATTATTTTCGTTAGTGTGAAAACTACAAATAATTTTAAACTTTCAGCCACCGCGGCGCTGATCCTGGTGGCCTCGTGCTGGTTCTGCAAGTGCTGCGCGCTGTACAAGCTGCGCAAGAGGCGCGAGAAGCACCGCATGCTCACCACCGGCACCTCGCTGGACCTCCCGCCGGCCACCGCCGTCACCAACGAGGGGTACGAGGGCGACGAAGACACGGACCCCGCCGGAGGAGGAGGGCTGGCCGTGGTGTCCGTGCAGGACTCCACGCCGCCGCCGTCCTACAGGTCGGCGGTGGGCAGGTCCGGAAGGGATCCGGGCGACGGACCAGGTAACTAATTCATCTTCCCAAAATAAATTAAAAATTCTTGTAAATGAGCAAAAAAAAAAATGCGGGAGGGAAAACATCACAAAACATCATTCCCAACATGAACCGGTATCTATTATCTGTAGTTGATCAGGAAACGCAAGTTAAACTTGTTAGGAAATTATTGCAGCTAACCAAGCAAGGTATACACAAATGAAGTAAAAGGGAAAATGCCATCAAAATATGTATAAAAATTTATGGGAAATCGTTGAATTAGATGCCCGACGTCGCCAGGGCGGGAGGGACCGCCGCTCCTCCAGCCGCGAAGACGCCGGCGCCGGGCGCGGGCGCGGGGGGGTCAGCACCGTCAGCGGGAGGGTGGACCGAGGGGGAGCAGGAGGAAGCAAGAACAAGAACAACGGCAAGGGCGGGCTGCTGCAGCAGGAGCCCATCGACCTGGGCGCCAGCATCCGGAGCAACGTCTCCATCAACTCGTGGGTCACGGAATCAGAAGGTGAGCAACTGGTTTCTTTTTAAATAATGGAAAATAATCATAGATATCCATGGAGGGGGGGGAGAGGGGGGGGATCCCCCCCAAGCACCCCTTTCTTTTTTATAAACGAACGAAATTTTCTAAACCCTTATGTGTACTGTGACACACCCCCCATCCCCCAAGCCTGCAACCCCTTGGATATGTATGAAAATAATGTTTGTTCCCTTGTTCAGAGGAGAAGCAGCAGCGGCGCCGCAAGAGCTTCCTGGCCACTGCGACTCGCCTCGGGCACCGCCTGGTGGACATGGACAGGACGGCGGAGGCGGAGGCCGAGAGGAGGCGCAGGGGAGGGCCCAAGAGCAGGAGCAGGAGGGGCGGCGCACAGGGGCCGGCCGACAACTCGGACAAGAACAGGGACAGGAGCAGGGGCAGCAGGAGCGACAGCACCGGCCGAAGCAGCAACAAGAACAGCAGCAGCAGCAGCAGCAAGGGCAGCAACAGCAAAGGCGGCGGAAGAAGGTCCGGCGGGGGAGCGAGTGGAGGAAGTCACATTAACAATCCGCCGATGCGCTTCTGAAAAGCGATTTCAGACTCGTTCTAGTCCTAAGTAGATTATGTAGAATTATGCGCAAGTTTTATGCATGCAATAGCATAATCATATAATCAGTGTCATAAATAAATCACGGGGGGAAAAGATCGGCGCACTCCATCATTAAATCACAAAACTCTTTTTCCCTTCTTTATTATCGGACGCTGGGCGTTGGCCGGGCCGCTAATTGAAAACAAAACTACTAACGAGTGGCCCAGCGAAACCTGACCCCCCAAATGGCGGATCGAAGAAAAACTATGCACTAAAAAATAGGGATTTTTTAAATATTTCACATAAAAAGAAAATATTCTGCACACTTTCAAGCACGTTCACGCAAAATATTGGGCTGATTGGACTC
>JAAUXV010161252.1_pt1 | contig 9947 bp, 6 predicted proteins | sample 7278181 | NCBI WGS metagenome assembly JAAUXV01 (sample SAMN14350114, study PRJNA611818) | marine sediment metagenome | isolation source: surface marine sediment (2.1m) | place: French Polynesia: Moorea | collected 2018-08
AGAGGAGATGGGAACATTTCTCCTGTACACAAGACGATGGGTGGACAAAGTAAACCGTAACCGTGGCAACCTGTTTACCTTCAATGACCATGTATACAGGTTCTTCCGAGCAATGGAAATTGAATGTAGGAAGATGCTCACCAAGGAGGCAATGATGTGCCCAGATCTGTATGATCAGCTGATTACAAAGTTGGACCAAAACATTTACATTCCAAGGATGTGGGATAGTGTAGTCAAAGACCAACTCCCTAGGGCCCATTCAGAGTCCTTGCTACAGATTGTCAAACTGAAATTTGCAAAAATGCGTGTGACTGCCTATGTAACTGTGTATTTCATGCTACGGCAAATGCATGACAAGAGTATATCTAGGAAGGGAGAAAAGGCTCTTCGTAAAGAACTTTCAAAATAGACTTGAGTATCCCGCATTTGAGTACTTTGAAAATGAAACAATGTAAATTATGTAATGTCTAAAGATGTACCGTACTCTGTTTACCTTGTAGTACGGAGTAAACTTGCTAAACGCGCCCGTATTAAGCATATTGCATCAAAATGCGCACGCGATTTTGACTGCGACTGGCAGCGTGTAAACATGTTTTCCCATTGCATTACTCTGACATGCGTTCTGCTTCTACAAATTCTCTCTTACTCGGATACAAAAGTGCTGGTTCTTGTTATGGATTGGAATGTAAGCGTGCAAGTATGATTATGTATACTGTACGAGTTGGTATTTTTACTCCGTACTTCAAAGTAGACAGAGTACATAGTATTCATTTCATAAAGTGCTCAGTATACATGTCATATCATTTTTTTTGGGTGGACACTTATGTTCAGGCTTTCTCTTGAGTTGTAAAATTCATTGATTCATTGATATACATTCTGAAAAAAAACAATGCTCAGTTGGCCTACTGTCAGCCATAATTTCCCATTTATATTTACATTGTACATAGGTTTTTGGTCTTGTTTGGCTTGGCACTATAAATAAATGTTGCAGGTTTGCAAGGTCTATTTTTCTATAATTTTTTTCTATCTTGACCTTTATTGTCCAATTTAAAGTACATTTATTAGTTCAGAGAGCAAAATATGTGCATGTTTCATGATTCTATGTACTTATCACTATTTAAAAAAAATCAATATTTGATTTCAAGTGTATAATACTGTATGGTAACTTAATACATGGTACCACTGTACATGTTGATTATTTGTACTCATCATTATATAGTATAGTGGGAAATTTTCAGGGGGTTTAATTTTCACACTTTGCGGTACAATGGTCAACAGTGAATTTTAAAGCAGCGAATATAATCTCTTACCTATTGGAATGTGTTACCATTGATTGCAGCTCTGTGAATTTTATACCCCACATATATGTTCATGAAGTAGCAATTCGCTAGTATTTGCGAAAAATTAACCCCGCGAAAATATCCCGCTATATACAGTATTTCAAATATTTTTGCTATTACAATACAGTATTATCCAAAACCATCAGAAATACGATTACTTCTATTTTGTTGGAATGAAATTTAAACCATTACTCACAGCTAAAATATAGGTTCACTTACGTGAGCTTTCTATATTTTACAAAATACAACCTGATTTTACCCCAATGTATGGCTACTTGATATAGTGATCTAGTCTGATGAGGTAGAGTACAATTCACAAGTACCCATATATTGAGGTAAAATTAGATGCATTATGGGATATGTGAAAGTAGTCTACATGTATAATTGAAAACTTCCAACTTGCGTAACCAAAGTATTACCAAAGTATACTGTATGTAAATACAATAAACTCAAACCACTTAGACCATATTGAGACATGGCATGTGATTTGTTCAAGTTAATCATGTAGCTTAATCATGTAGCATGTAATCATGTAACATCTACATGTTGGCTAAATGTGTGATTTTATCAATCCAAGTCATTGTATATTATTCCAATATGATCAGAGAAATCCAAACAGGGAACATTATTCATTGGTCAGAATCTCATGAACAATGTGGCAGTACAGTTACTCCTTCTTTTTCTTTCGTTTTGGAAGTGGCTCAGAGTCTACTATAAATGTGGCATCTTCTTCACGTTCCTTGTTTGTTACATTGCTTCCAGTAGTTGCCCTCACAGTGGCAGAACCTGAAACTATACGTGCATTAAAAGTGTGGCCCAGCTGAAATGAGGTTGGGTTATCATTGGCTCCTCCAGCTGCCCTGTAATCCCCAAACAGTTCCTCAATGGGATCCTGGCAAAATTTCTCGCTTAAAAGATAAGCTACATCATCCAAGGATAAAAGTTCTTGAGCCAAGTCTACGAAAGAATACACTGTAAATAGATAAGATAATTAGAAAATTAATGCAAGAAGAGAACTTTGCGTACTAAAATTTTGCATCATGATCTTAAGATCATCGATACTGTGTTTGACTTTGTTATAGTGAAAAAATAAGTGAAGTCTTGGAGCTTATTCAGGGAGGGGGGTCTTAATGCCTAAACAGGAATACTTTGGCTTAAAATTGAACAGGGGAAAAAAGGGCTGATTTTTAACATGATTTAACAAAGGATGAGGACATGCAAGTGCTAAGTCTGATTTGTTCATGTTTCGAGTCCCAAGTCTTGAGACAGAGTAGAACAGGTTTTCTGTCTTAAAGAATCCCTTTTGTGAAATTTCATACTTTGTTTCAATCTTTGCAGTACTCAAAGCTCAAACACACCTGTTATTTTAAGACCTTGTAAAGTTTGAGGAGATAGGCACAAACGCTTCTTCTCTTCCTTTGTCAAGTTGGCTTCATTGGCAGCTTCTTGCTCCCATTCCTCTAGAAAACCTATGAAGTCGGTAGTCAGGTACTGTGAAATAATACAGATAAAACATAAAAAAATGATGATTACTCCTTTGCTACAACATCAAATTTATCTATGACAGGCAAAGAACCTGGGTTGATACTTACATTGTACATGCATTGGTAACAGCTTTGTACACAGTGATATGCTACCAAACGGGTTGTCCACTATGAAATCTATCAACCAGTTACTTTTGCTTATCAGTTTATTCTTAAAATGCCTTTATGTCATTTGTAAATGTACAGTATGTGACACCTCTGTTTGATGATAACCTGTTTGTTTGTTTGTTTTTAATCAATAAATTTGACCTTTAGGTCCTGAAAGCAGATCTGTACTGTCTTTGAGCAAGATATTAACTCTTAACATGTGCCTCTGTACCCAGGTGTCAATATTGAGTTGTACAATCGGTTTGAAAATCAATAACAAAATTACCTTGAAACGTTCATCATCCATGCTTCTGTATGGTTCTTTGAACTTGTTGCCCTTGTTTCCCTGGTATAAGTTTGACACATTGAGACAATCAAAAAACCGATTCATGTGCCTTATAAATATGACAGTTGAGGTAGTGTCTGGAAGATTTCTCAGCTCCATTGCGCAAGCAACACTTTCACTTAACACCTGCATAAATAAAAAAATATATAAAAAAAAATTAAATAAAAAATAAACTCTAGACCCCAAGTTGGTTAAGCATTCCCCACTTATATGAATTCCTGAATAGTGGTACAGGACTCTGAATCATGAGGTGTTTGGTTCAAGCCCCAAAATGGCCAATGGGTTATGTCCTTGGGCAAGGCATTTATACCCTGCTTCAACCCAAGTGCACCAACTGCATTAGGAAGTTGTTAAGGAAATATTACCATCTGAATGCTGATACGTTTGCAGTCTAGCCAAGGCGAAATGGTTGTGTTGATATCCTAAAAATGTACACGTATTAATTTAATACATGTAGCATAATACATTTGTGTAATGTCAAGCGCTATATATGATACTAATGTGAATAGTGCATATAAACACTGGATTATTATTATTATTCCAAAACCAACTTTTAGACTTATCTCTTCAATCACAGTACAGTGTAGGTTCATGGCATAAGTATCTATTTGAAAACATGTTAACCTGTGTACATTTTTATTAATAAAGAACAGTGTAAATTGAATATAGACTCTTTGTTTCATTTCATAAAAAAATCTCACCTGGGCAGCCATATATACTCTCATGCGGGTTGCTGGCTTCAAATGGACATGGTCAGGGGTGAGCTTATGAAGTTGCCTCAATCCTGGAGAGCGTTTCCCAACTCCAACATCCCAGTCAAACAGATCCACCACATGTGACCAAATGATTGGTTTCTCCCTAAACTGTTAAAAGAACAAAACGAAAGAGAAAGGACATACAATAAAATTTTTTTTTAATGCAATTGCTAGCGTGTTTGCAACTTTAAATTGATAATCTGACCCAATCAAATTGGTTCAAATATTATAAATTTTTCAGAAATTTATAAGTAAATAAATTTGGATGGATTCTTTATTTTCGCTGTCTAAAATGGTGAAACAAATTTGATACTTTTGTACATTATTCCAGACACTAACTGTAGTAGTTACATTTCACTTTCAAAGTACACACTTCAGCAGTGCTTGTCATTATTTTAGCCGTATCTTTGATAGAATTTTCATGTTTTGATTGGTTTTAAATGATCTCTTAAAATGTTTACCAGTACACTATCATATTGTACTCAAGTATTAAAATATTTGACATACATATTGCTGATGCTCCATGGATATATACATGAATTTGAAGACACACCCCAAAAGACCCCAGGTAACAGATCACACTTAACTGATATTTTTAATAATAGCACATCGTCAGCCTGCTGCGATAATAACTTGTTTTTTGTTGTTTTGAGAAAAAGCAGAAAAACATTATGAAAATGTAATAGAAAGCTATGTTAGGCACTTCTCTCTTTTTGCATTTAACAGCACTTTCCAACTGGACTGGGACTTAGTCATTTTTACAGCAGGTACAGATTATAGTGAAGATATGACGTAGGCAAAAAACTCATTGGCTAAAAAATGAGTTAGGCAATTATCGCAGCAGACTGATGACGACATGTTGAATTGAATAATCATGCAAATTAAAATACACTCTACTCTGCTCTTACCTTCATGTTTCTTGTTTTGCTGTTCCACCCGCTGTTCTCGAAACAGTTCCTAGTCGTCTTTAACAAGTGTGGCACGTCGCATACAAAATAGATGTTTCTGGAGGGGCAATTGGGATTTGGTGTGTGGTAGGTAATAGATGTTCCACGAGGATTGCTAGCATTGAGGGAAAAGAATTCCCTGTTTGGAGCAGCACCATCCGCCACTAGTGCCCTCACTTTAAATCCAGCGAATTCCAAGACATCTATTGCTTCCCATAGAATGTGAAACAGCTGGTTTCCCGAAGCACCAGTTGACGGATAATACGCGAGTGGATGTTTCAATCCTGAAAATATTCCACGAACCATCAACACCAAAACATGGGATGCTAGTGGTGGGTCCTCATTGCCATTCACCCTCCTTTCAAAGCTGGCAAATTCATCATTGATATGGCCCATCTCTGTAAAGCCGCTTATTTTTCCACTTCTTTGTGAAAACACAAGTCCTGCTTTGATTTTCATCTCATCAAAGAGAATGCTGACATTTTCTTCTCTTTGTGGCCGGGAGTTAAGTTTTGCCTCTTTCACCAGGTGTTCCAAGATATCAGGGTTAATCCCACTGATTGCATCAGTGAAATGAGTGTACTGGTGTAGAGTTGTCTGATGGGGCAGCTTGACAAAATCAGACTTTCTTAGCATTTTGTATGCTGATGGCGATTTCTCATACATGGCAATGCACCACTTGATAATTGTTGGGTGCCATCTATGTTGTCTTGGATCTTTGTGGCTAATGTATTTCATTTGCTCATCCCAGAGCAACTTCATCGGGGTATCCTTCTGTAGTGTCAAGTCCATGAGAGTTTCATTTTTTTGAACTATTTCAAGTAAGCTGCTGTTATCCTCATCACCAAGCTCCATACTCTCCTCCTGCATAATTTTTTCAATTTTTTTCTCAAGAACAGTTATATGTTTCTTTAGTATTGTCTTGTCATGTTTTAGGTTGTGAATTTTTTTGTCCTTTTCTTCATGGGTCATTCTGTCATGCCTCGCGTGTGATGATGAACTTCCAGCATCTTTTTTGTCTTTCTTTTTATTTAATCTGCTGTGAAGGTCGCCCCTGAATGTCAAACATCGATGACAGCTTTCCCGGTCTGAGTCTGCTAACCCACAGCAATTTCCATATCTAACCGTCATGCTAACAGACTCACCACCATGCACAAAAACATATTTACAATCGACTTCCCCAGTTTTGTTACCTTGGTTGTCTTCAAAGTAGGTGCTGGAATGCCATGGCACATCATGCTTACGAAACAGCGTGAATGGACTCCCAATGCAAGCCTGCAACTGTGCTACTGCAAACAAGGCTGGAACATCATTAGCTGTGAGTTTTTGTGGAAATGATTTCAATTTCTCATGGTTTGATGGCACTGTCTTCCCATATATCTCTAGGCTCCAAGTGCTATCTCGGTATATGTGAATGGCCCTATCCACATTAAGTGTTTGCTTGTCCAAAGTCAAGAAAATATACTTGTCTTCAATGTTCATAGTCAAAAAACTATGCTTGTCAGCAGCCACTTTTGCCACTGTTTGCACTGCAGATGGCTTGGATAAATCATCAAAGCCACAATACTTGCACGTTTCACTGTGAGGCAAAAAGGTGTGAACTTCTATGCCAGTGATTGTTTTTCTCTTCTTCTTTTTGTGCCATTCCATAAGTCGACGACGACATGGATCACATACAAATGGAGGGTGAACATCAGGTAGATCTTTGCTTATGTCTATTGCTGACTTAGGCCCAAATCCATCACGAATAGCTATTGCAAAATCTTCTTTTACATATGGCTTGCGGTCAAGAGGAATTGCCTTTTCTTTGCCACACAAACGACAGAACTTATTCAAGTTTTCTCTGTGAAGGTCCAACTCCATCTTTGAAGTACCTTGGTCCAAAGTATTCTTCATTATAAATTAGTCCTGTACGATAGAAAACAAAAAATATACACTTAGCTTTGGTATTTCCCACAGTGATCTATAGTTGCGAAAACATTCTTTATGACTTAAGTATTTGCTAGGACTGAGGATATTAGATTGCAAAATATGGGCTGAAGGGTGGAGGCAAGAAAAAAAAATAAAACAATGTACTTTGATTAAAATGTTAACAGAAATTGACCATCAGGCATTAACTAATTTGTAACCTTTTTAACACAAAATTAAGGTCCAAAATCTTGTCTTTTTTCATAATACATTTAGATGTACATGAATGCATGCTGAAAATTTCACTTGATTCTGATCTTTCGTCTTAATTCTGATCGTTCGTCTTAATTCTGATTGTTCGTCTACTACTGTGGGTGTAAACTGTTGGTGCCCGACAATAATATAAAATGTTCCACATATGTTCTTTAATGATGTATCTTCAACATCTGAAGTAGGGGGTGGTGTCGGGTGACGACATTGATTTTCAGGGGGTCAATATACGTCACAAATGGCAAATTAGGAATTTCAGTGGGCTGTACCTCACTTATTAGTACTAGGCAGTTATTACTTATCTAATTAGCTCATTATTGTTCTGGTAGAAAGTCCTACTGGATGACTCTGATTGACAGAAAAAATGGATGGTAAAAACATTAGGCCTACCACTATCGGAGTTCTGACCCCTAACCTTGGTCCCGGATGAACAATGTTGCATTTTTAGACCCAGTAACTTTAAAAGTAAAGGAGATAACAAGAGCCCTGTTGATGCCATATTTGAATTCTACACCAAAAATACCCTTACATAGTGATTTTCAAAGTTGGGGGGGGTCCATAACAAATTTATGCCCCCTGAAAATGGTACGCGCAACGTTTTTGACAGTGACCCCTAATTTTCTGAACGCTCCTGCAGAAAAATGAAACAAGCTATGATGCTCAAAATTTCAGACTTTTTCATTCCTCCTTAATATCTATCACCATATCAAAAAAGAAGAAAATCCATGACATGCTGCGGTGCACATCTCGAACACTTGACATGGATTGGCTCGACTATATTGAATTTGAGGATCGACAACATCCGACTAACTGTCTTAACCTTGATGGTCACACCCGGGTGGTCACACAATAAATAATCATTAATTAATAAACTTTATTAATCTTGTCATAAACAATTTATCTTTATATTCATGATTAACATGACACTACAAATGATGAATAAATAAGCTTACTAATAAACATGATAAAAAACAGCTAGCAGAAATTTGGTGAATAACTATTTGTAAAAAACAAAAGAACATTGAATGTATTGTTATTTTTAATTAACTAAAGTTTAATTTGAGTTTAACTTTGTTCAAAACGAACACTGTCCATGATTGACAATTTGATATCCAATGACATCAGAAATTCGATGCAATAAGCTTACACACACATGCACACCCCGCATGTGTTGCACAATTTGCATAGGTAACATCTAAGAAATCTCCAAATCAAGAAGAAATTTGGTCTATAAAAACTTCTCCGGGCAAATTCGGGGGACTTTGGACAAGAAAAATTGCACTTGTATTCGATATTTGTACACATACTAATGATGATTGACTAAGTCCTGACTTGCCCTGGCCGAAAAAATGCTTTAAAATTATCTTTTTAAATATTCAGATTGAATAAGTACTTACCGCTTATCAACAGTAGCTTCAGCTCCATTCACAATGCTATAAAATGGCGAAAAAACGGTCAAAATCGGTCAAATTTTCACCAAAATATTCCGATTTTTTAGTACTAAACTCCTCCGGTAGAAACAGCTGTGATTGCACACGTCAGAGGTCAAGAAACTCTTGGATAACCTGTATTCGATTGTTTGTTACATTTGATACTTTTCTCTAGTAATGAAAACCTTATACCAGTGGGTAACAGACAGGCAACACTGTCGGCGTACATGATAGTTGGTCAAAAGATATAATAAGCTGTGCTGGAGGCAAGGACAGGTATTAAATCCTTTCATTATATTGCCGCTAATACCATATTACATAATAATCATAACATAATTTTTGGTGTGCAATATCCATGGCTAGAATACTTTGGCTTCACGTACAATCGATTATTCTTTTGAATTGGAATCAGTAAGCCATCCCTAGATTCTAGGGTCTATGGCCTGATCGTGATCATAGTGTTAGCACAGACTGTTTAGCGTATTAAACCGCAAATAAACCTACGATTTCGTCGCGTAGTTTAATTTGCAGCCACTGATTACAATCAGTGTTGAGACTAGTGTGAGCTCTGTAAGTTTATGTGCATAGACTGTAACGAACCGAACTGAATACTTCATTCATATAACTTCATGGAGCGTGCGGTCGACGAAGGACGTACAGCTTTGTTACGGTCATGGTTTAATGTATACATTATTTTTCTCCACCGTCCTAGGTAATAATATGGCCTGTATTCTTGTGACATCAGAGCTACTTCGAGGCCTGAGTAGAATCAAAATATACTAACATTCATATTCATCGATCAACCGACCTATCACCTCCATTTTGGTCGTGAAAGACGCTAAAGGTCTGAAGGTACATGTAGTTTGCCATGCTCCGGAACCAGATATAGTTTGACGTTTCTTTGAATCTACGGTGTATTTTTTGCTATACACTATAATCAGGTTATATGGAATTCCCAATGATAAAAATAATCGTCAGATTTTTCGGACTATAATCAGGTATGCATTAAGTTCATTCTCCGATAAAGTGTTCAATTTTGCAATTTCGTTTTCGTTGTCGCCAACATGTTTACGTTAATTCTTGTTTACGTTAATTCTGGGCCAAAGAAGCCACCTTCATGTTTACGTTAATTCTGGGCCAAAGAAGCTACCTTGGTGTTATTTTTTGATATAAACATATCAGATCATGAGCTAGAGTTGTGTTCCAAACTTCATGTGAGCATTTTTTTCACATTCAATTATAAAAATGTAAAACATCTGCGTGGAAATCCCACCGGGGACAACATAATTATTTCATTTATAAAGCTGCGATCACTCAGCA